>Ga0123353_10001188_pt1 | contig 31839 bp, 34 predicted proteins | sample TergutLab28metaG_3_FD_92763 | JGI IMG/M metagenome (GOLD analysis project Ga0123353, IMG submission 92763) | Labiotermes labralis P3 segment gut microbial communities from Petit-Saut dam, French Guiana - Lab288 P3 | ecosystem: Host-associated > Arthropoda: Insects > Digestive system > Gut ...
ACTCCATGACCGTGCGCACCTTGGTCCTTGTGTCTGGCATATCCGTCCCTTCCCGCGTCGGCCTTACGGCCATGGTACGGTATGCCCCTGACATCGGATTATGTCGTATGTTGGGATTCAATTAGCAATTTATTAGAAAGTGCTTTGTTTCCCCCTGTCCACGCTTCTCTTGACTATGTTTGCGATCTGCCCAGTAGCGTACAGCGGGACATTGACCAGTGCCTCATCCTCCCGGTATTTCGAGAGTGAAGTGCGCACCGCAACACAAGGCTCAAACCTTTTACGATAGCTCTTGAGGCTCTGCGACTGAAGGTTCTCTGCTGCTTTAACCTCAATGGGCACGATGCCCTCGGCAAACTGCATCACAAAATCAATCTCTGCCGAACTCCCAGACCAGTAATAGGGGCTGCTCCCATAATGCCCACCGGAACTCTGAGCGATAAGCTGTTGGCATACATACTGCTCGGTAAGTGCCCCTTTAAACTCTGTGAATATGCGGTCTGGCTGCAGGATCGCCGCCACCTCAAGAGCCGACATTGCTCCTAGTAGACCGACATCCAACATGAACAACTTGAAGATATTGTGTTGCGCATAGGCACTCAGTGGCATCGCTAGCTTCGTGATGCGCGGCACTTTTTTGCAGGAGTTAGAACATTTTCGCTGGCATTTTTGCAGGTATGCTTGCAAAACGTCCGCATATGAGCCCATTCCCTCCGCAGGGTGAACGGCAACCGTATGCCAGATGCAGCCACTCGATTCGTCATCAGTCACCTTCGCAAGGACATCGATAACAAGCCCGGCGGCGCAGGCGAAGCGGTTGTTATTGAGTCTGTTGTCAAATCATTACCAAAGCGTGCGATTTAATGCTTTTGAATCGTACGATTCAGTATGCTTTTATTGTGCGATTCAGAAGAATCGGGCTGCGCAGACTGTACGCTTGAGTGCAACGGCGACATCGGAGACACGGTGCCACACATCGGAGGCACCAAGTTACGCGCCGAAGAAGCTGCGCTGGGGAGCCGGGCGTTAAGAGATCGGATCGCGTGCAAAGAGCCGGATCGCACACCAGGGAGGTTGAAACCGTATGATCATTACTGCTACCGAACTTAAAACAAATTTGGGTCGCTACCTCGAAGCCGCAAGGCATGAGGATGTCTACGTCACCCGCAGAGGCAAGGTGGCCGTCAGGATATCGAGCCCGTCGCAAGACAGGGTCGCCACCCTTGACAGCTTAGTAGGAATCGCGGCGGGCGCGGGCGCTGACGCAAGCGCAGCCACAAGTACTGGCGATGCAGCCACAGGCACCGACACGGGCACTTACGTTGGCACAGTCACTGACGCAGGCGCAACAGCCGATGAGACCCGCACGGAACACTCGGCAAACCAATGAGCCGCCCCATGAGCCTGCCGATGAATTGTCCAATGAAAGTGCTCATCAATACCGATATCGTGATCGACATCCTCACAAAACGCGAAGGGCCTTACGCGGAGTCTTACGCGGTCTTGCGCCTCGCCGCCGAGGACCAGGTGGATGCCTTCGTCACTGCCAGCAACATTGCCAATATCTACCGCACCATCCACGAAAGCGGCAAGGACTCCCGCTCATCGCGTAATGCCATCATCGAACTGCTGCAAGTCATCACTGCCCGTGATACAACCGCAGCCGACATCTTGGCAGCGCTCTCATCGACCACTGCCGGCTTTGAGGCCGCGATAACAGCAGCCGTTGCAAAGCGCGAGAAGGCAGACTGCATCGTCACGCGCAACGCCGACGGCTTCGTCGCCTCGCCTGTGCCCACGATCTCCCCCGCAGAGTTCTTGGCAGCAATACCCCGACAGCAGTCTTCGCACGAGGATGATGCGGCGGATGAGGGGCCACACCGCCAAGATATCGGGCCGGACGAGGAGCCGGATACCAGTGAGGGCAGGATATCGGGCGCGGATGAGGGGCCAGACAAGCCGCTCTCAGGAATGCCGCTTGAAAAGCTGTGGGGACTCTTCCCGATCGAGCTTCGGCCGTATAGCCCGCAGTACCCCAGGCAGTACGCTGCGACGGAGGCCGCGCTTCGCGGGTTGCTCGGCAGGAGGGTCTTCCGCATCAGCCACATCGGAAGCACGGCGATTGAGAGCCTGCTGTCAAAGCCGATCATAGACATCCTGATGGAGGTCGACGTGGGTCGGTCCCCACACTCCGTAATCCACAGCCTCGAGGCCGCTGGCTGGCTTCTCATGGCCGAGTCACACGGCTCCCAGGAGGGGTTCAGGCTGGATTTCAACAAAGGGTACACGCCCCAGGGCTTTGCGAGCGAGGTATTCCATCTCCATGTGGTGCTGCCGGGAGACCCCGATGAGCTGTACTTCAGGGATTACCTCGGCGATCATCCGCACGCACGCACCGAGTACGAGGCCCTGAAGCGCAGCCTTCTCCCGAAGTTCAAGCATGACCGTGACGACTACACGGAAGCGAAGACCGCGTTCGTGCGCGAGACGACGGCGCGGGCGCGGGCAAAGTACCTGGACAGGTACCGCTGCGATTTGACGAAACCTTAGGCAAAAGCGATGATCAGGCGCTGGAAGCTATGACAGCTCCAGCAAGACCATAGGGGGCCACAGAATGAAGGCTGCATATCCGGCGGTGATCAGGCCGAGCACGAGCATGGAAGGATGGTACGTGGCCTCCATACCAGATCTCGGGCTGGACACGCAGGGCAATGGGATCGACGATGCTCTTTTTATGGCCTATGACGCGATTGGGCTGTGGAGCACGGTTGAGATCGACTGCGGTAGGCAGGTTCCCAAACCTTCAACGACCGAGCCGCCGCATAAGCCAGACGAGTTCGTGCACTGGATCGAAATTGACTTCGACGAGTATCGGCATGCGCATGAGAAAGAAATCGTATACGCAGACACCGCCATGACGGCAACCTGACTCCGCAATCTTACGAGCCGATGGTACCCCGACCAGCCGAAAGGCGCGCCTGTAGGTACCGTGCAACAAGCGACAGCGCGAAGTTGATCACAAAATATATGAGTGAGATCAGGACGTAGATCGTGATGATCTGCGGCGGTTGCCAGTACTTTGCGGCAAGGATCATCCCTTTAAACATCAGCTCGTAGGCACCGATCGCCATGGCAAACGACGAGTCCTTGATCACCGTGACAAACTGCGAGACGATCGGCGGGATCATCTTCACAACCGACGGGGGCAGCACGATATGACGCATGGACTGCAAAAACGAGAAGCCCTGCGAGCGGGCGGCCTCCCACTGGCCGACCGAGACCGAGTTCAGGCCACCGCGGATTATCTCGGCAACGATCGCCGAGGTATAGATCGTCAAGCCCACCGTCGCAGCCCACATCCCCGACAGCCTGAGTACAAAGAAGCTCAGCAGTATCAACAGGAGCGTCGGCTGGTTACGGATCACCTCGATGTAGGTGACCGCGATCTGCGAGATGACGGGCAACCCTGAGTAGCGCATCGAACCCAATATCGTGCCAAACACAAAGCTCAGCACTATGGAAAGCCCAGCAACCTGAAGGGTGAGCAGCAGGCCGAGACCAAGCCCTTTGTAAAGCACGGGATCGACGAGCATCTGCATGACGGGTGTGTCCGCAAGCCCGTTCATTCGCCGGCCCTCAGCCTCTCCTCAAGCCGCCGTGTAAGTACCGCAAGCGGAAAGCACATGAAGAAGTACAACATGCCGACCACAATGTAGGTCGGCCCGTAGTGACCATGACGCCCCGCGAAGGAATCGCCCGCATACATCAGATCCCCACCGGCGATGACCGCAAGGACCGACGTGTTCTTTATGAGGTTGACCGCCTGGTTGGTGAGCGGCGGAAGCACGATGCGCATCGCCTGGGGAATGATGATGTGACGCATCGTGCCCACATAAGAAAACCCCTGCGAGAGCCCGGCCTCAAGCTGCCCGCTCCCGATCGACTGGATACCAGCCCTGACAACCTCGGAGATATACGCGCCGTGGTACATACCGACACCGATGACCCCAATGACCATTACGGGGATGAACATGCCTTTAGAAAGCATCGGGATCACATTAAAGATCATGAACACCTGGACGAGCAGCGGAGTGTTCTGGAAGAACTCGACGTACACGCGGGCGATAGCGCACGGCAGCCGCCACGTCGATGACGACATCACGCCAAACACGACCCCCAGGGCCAGCGCAAGCGCCAGCCCCAGGGATGCGACTTGCAATGTGACGAGCAGGCCTTGCCAAAGCTGCTCCATGTTGCCAAAGAGCGCCTGCCAGCGAGCGACCGCAAACGGCCCCTCCTGTAAAAACCCTATGCGCCCTATAAGCTCCGACATGCTCGGCAGACCAGGCCCGGATCCGAGACCCGGAAGGTTAATCGGCCAGGTTCCATTTTGCGAGAAGCGTGTCCATCTCGCCGCTGGCCCTCATGTCATTAAGCATGCCGTTGATGAACTCGGTGAGCCCGTCTGTGCCCTTCTTGCTTGCAACGCCATAATCCTGCGGCGAGAAGCCGTCGGGCAGGATGACGGTCTTATCCGTGACGTAGCCGGTAAGGATCGACTTGTCCACGGAGAAGGCATCGACACGGCCGGACTCGAGTGCCGTGTTGATCTCGGGATAGGTCGCGAACTCAAGGAAGCTGACCTTGATGCCCGCCTTATCTGCCTCGGCCTGCACGGCATCGCGGGAAGTGGCTCCCTGCGCAACCCCGATGGTCTTCTTGTCGAGGCCCGCAAGACCGGCGATGTTGGCATCCTTCTTCACAAGCAAGCCGACCTCGTCCTGATAATAGGGCTCCGAGAAGTTCCACTGCTCAAGGCGCTCGGGCTTGATAGTGAAGGTTGCAATGACCACGTCGAGCTGGCCGTTGTCAAGCAGCGGGCCACGGGTCTTTGCGGTGACGGCCTCAAACGTGACATCGCCCTCGGCAAGGCCGATGCGCTTTGCAAGCTCGCGGGAAAGGTCGATCTCAAACCCCTCGAACTCACCGGTGGCAGCATCTTGCAGGCCGAAGTTGGGGACATCGGCCTTCACGCCGACCCGCAGCACCCCGGCATCCTTGATCTTCTGGACATCAGGTGCCAAAGGAGCCTCCGCGGGCTCTTCGGTGGTGGGCTCGGGCTCGACAGCATCTTTGCCGCCACATCCGCTGAGCGCAAAAATGCCAAAACACAATACGAGCACAAGCGACAATAAGAGAATGGGCTTTTTCATTACTTCCTCCTCTATTTGTCCCCGGACCTCACCGGGGATGCTGCCGGCCAAGTCCGGAAGCATTTGTTGACCTTTCCAACACGTTCCCCCTGATAAGACCGGAGGCGGTCTACAAAACCAGTCGGGGGCGCTGCCGCAATGCAGCAGCAGTCCCTGCGCCGCAAAGCGCAAACCTTAACGCGCTTCGCAAGCCTTATGCACTTCCCGCTACCGCAATATCTTACTCAAGAACAGTTTCGTCCGGTCATGCTGCGGAGCCTCGAAAAAATGCTCTGGCGTGCCATCTTCGAGTATCTGGCCCTCGTCGATAAAGACCACCCGATCAGCAGCCTCTTTTGCAAAGCCCATCTCATGCGTGACGACCACCATGGTGATACCTCCGGTGGCAAGGTCGATGATGACCTCTAAGACCTCCTGGATCATCTCCGGGTCAAGCGCCGAGGTAGGCTCGTCGAAAAGCATCACTTTGGGATGCATGTTAAGCGCACGTGCGATAGCGACCCGCTGCTGCTGCCCACCGGACAGCTGGGCGGGGTACTTGTCGGCATGGCCTTTGATGCCAACGCGCTCAAGGTACTTCATCGCCGATTCGGTCGCCTCAGCCTTGGGCACCCCTTTGACGACGATCGGGGCAAGCGAGACATTCTCAAGCACGGTTTTGTGCGGATAAAGGTTGAACTGCTGGAACACCATCGCCACCGACTGCCGGACTTTCGCGACAGGGGCCCGGTGCGCTGTAAGGTCAACGCCGTCGACGATCACTTGGCCTGAGCTGGGTTTCTCCAACATGTTGATGCATCGGATCAGCGTTGATTTACCTGATCCCGAAGGGCCGATGATGACGATTTTTTGGCCTGAAGGTATCTTGAGGTTGATATTCTTCAGAGCCTGCAAGCTCCCAAAATGTTTGCTTACATCGACAAGCTCAATCAATTCAACTCCTTGGCCGGGACGCCGGCAAAACCCGACAGAACAAGAGAGCCACAAGCGCCGCGGCAAACGAAAGAGTCGGCTTAAGAGGCCGAGTTGATTACCCCTCCCCGCATTATGTGCGCGATTTAGTTTAGCAGGATGTGCCCGATGCGTCCTTACTTTTGCAAGAAAGCTGTGAAATGGGTGTGGAATGGAGCTTGAGAAGTGCCGCAAGCGAGGTCGAAAAAATATCCCGAGTGGGATGCGAAGAGTGCCTCAAGCGAGACCGAGGGGTTGCGTTTTAAATGGGGCCGAGAAGAGCGGTCTCCCCAGCCCCATTAAACCTAGTTTCTCCCTAAAAAACCGGAACCACTGCACCGCCGAACTCTTCTTCGATGAATGCTTTCGCCTTCGCCGAAGTGAGGACCTTGGCGAGCGCCTTCACGCCCGGATCGCTCTCATTGCCGGCCTTGACCGCAATGATGTTGGCGAAGGTGGTCGCCGCAAGTGAGTCGGCGGCCTCGCTCGCAACCAGGTCGTTGGGGCTTAAAGCCGCATCGAGCGCATAGTTGCCGTTGATGACCGCAAGATCGACCTCGGCGAGAGTACGCGGGATAGCTGCAGCCTCAAGCTCGACGAACTGGATGTTCTTGTCGTTTTTCGTGATGTCCCTGACGGTCGCCTCGAGGCCGGCACCGCTCTTGATCTCGATAAGCCCCTTTGCCTCCAGAAGCAGGAGCGCGCGGGCCTCGTTGGTCGGGTCATTGGGGACGGCGATCTTGGCACCCGAGGAGAGCTCCTCGATCGATCTCGCCTTGCCCGCATACAGGCCGAGCGGCTCAAAATGGATCGCTGCGACCGAGATGATATCGGTGCCTTTCTCCTCGTTGAACTTATCAAGGTACGGTTGGTGCTGGAAATAGTTCGCTTGGATCTCTCCGGCATCAAGGTCCGTGTTTGGGAGCACGTAGTCGTCATAGTTGACGATCTCGAGCTTGTAGCCCTCAGCAGCCAGGTCTACGGCCATGTGCTCGAGGATCTTCGCATGTGGAGTCGGCGAGGCACCTACCTTGATGGTCTTGAGCCCGGTATCGCCGGAGTCATCGCCCTTCGGAACGTTTTTACCGCCCCCGCCGCAGCCAGCCACAAGCGCAAGGGAGAGCACCAAGAGCACCAGCACGCTTAACAGCCCGGCGCGTTTATGAGACCTTGCAAACCTTTTCATACAAATCCCCTCTTTCCTGTATTGCTCCTGTCTGTATTGCTTCTGTCTTACTTGTCCCTGCCCGTATTGTCCCTGCCTGTCTTGCCCCTGTCTTGCCCGTATTGTCCCTGCCTGTATTGCTCCTGTCTTGCTTATATTTACCGGTGTTTTACCGGTTCCTTTTATCCACGACCCTCGCAAGCAGGTCCCCTGCGCTCTGAATACCCTGCACAAGCACAATGAGGATAATGATCGTCGCAAACATCACATTGTCCTGGTAACGATAATAACCGTATCGGACTGCGATGTCCCCAAGTCCCCCGGCTCCAATGGCACCGGCCATCGCCGAGTAGCCGATGAGTGTGATGAGTGTGATCGACGCGCCGCGTATGATCAGCGGCAAGCCCTCTTTTAGCATCACCTTGGTGATGATCTGCCCGGTCGATGCGCCGTAAGAGAGCGCAGCCTCAACGACCCCGCCACCCACCTCCTGCAAAGACGACTCGACCATACGGGCCACAAACGGGGTCGCTGCCACCACAAGCGGCACGATGGCACCGGTCGTCCCGATCGACGTGCCCATCAAAAGCCTGGTGAAAGGAATCAGCGCGACCAGCAGGATGATGAACGGGATCGACCTCCCGATGTTGATGATCCAGCCGAGCACCATATTAAACCCGCGATGCGGCCTGAGCGACCCTGGGGCAGTGGCGGTCGCGAGCACGCCGAGCGGGATGCCCAAGACGTAGGCAGCGCAAGTGCCTATGAGCGCCATGGCAAGCGTTTTGAGAGTGCCTGAGAGGAGCAGGTCCCCGTACTCGGCTAAGAACTCACGCATCCCAGCTCACCGCCCCAAGCAGGCGCCTTGATACCTCATGCTGGGGGTTGGAGATGATCTCGGCGGTCAGCCCCTGCTCCACGATACGCGCATCGTCGATGATCGCGACCTTGTTGCATATCTTTTGCACGACGCTGATCTCGTGGGTGATGGCCACGATGGTGACACCCAGCTCCTGGTTGATCTGCCTGAGCAGCTTCAGGACCGAGTTGGTGGTCAGGCTGTCAAGCGCCGATGTCGCCTCATCGCAAAGTATCACCGAGGGGTGGTTTGCAAGGGCGCGCGCTATCGACACGCGCTGCTGCTGGCCGCCGGACAGCTGCGCCGGATAGCTGTGCGCTTTCTCGGAAAGACCCACGAGCTCAAGCAGCTCGCGCCCTCTCGCCTCGCGCTTGTGGCGTGGGTCCTTGCGGATCTCAAGGGGAAAGGTCACGTTCTCGAGCACGGTCCGCTGGGCAAACAGGTTGAAATCCTGAAAGACCATCCCGATACGGCAGCGTAAGTCGGAAAGCTGGCGGCCGGAATACCCGGTGATGTCCACGCCGTCAATGAGCACGGAGCCGGATGTGGGGCGCTCAAGCAGGTTGATGCAGCGCACGAGCGTGCTTTTACCCGCACCGCTTATGCCGATGATGCCAAAGATGTCCCCGTCGTCGACCGTCAGGTTAACGTGGTCAAGAACGGTGTGTGCCACCCCTTTGACGACAAACGTCTTTGAAAGATCCGCCAGTTCGATCACGCGTTGCTGTCCTCGCGTCCATCTCAGCTTAACCTCCGTGCGTCACTCTAGCCCACGAAGGCGAGCCCGGCAACGTATGCACCAATTTGCGTACTGGTAAACTGCATAAATTGAAGGGGGACGATGTTGGACATTCAGTATCTGCTGTTTCTTCAGGATCTTCGGGTCGGCCTCGGCGGCCCCATCACAGGATTGTTCCGCATTATCACAGCCCTTGGGGATTTTGCCTTCCTCTTCCCGATGGCTGGCTGCATCCTTTGGTGCGGCAATAAGCGGCTTGCCAACCAGATACTCTTCGTTTTGTGTGCGGGATCGATGGTCATAAGCTCTCTCAAAGTCGCTGCCTGCGTGAGCAGGCCATGGCTCAAGGACCCGCGGATACACCCTGATGGGGCAGCCGTAAAGACTGCGACCGGCTACAGCTTCCCCTCGGGACATGCCGCAGGTGCTACTGGTCTTTTCGGGACCATCGCCCTTTACCTCAGGGGTTTTCACAGGGATCCTCACGGGGTGGGTCTTCACGAGACTGACATCTCACCAGGGACTCGGCAGGCCAAGGGGCACCGCGCTAAAGGGCATCGGGCCTTGGCTGCACTTTGCATCGCCCTCGCCTTGCTGGTGGGGTTCTCGCGCAACTGGCTCGGCGTGCACACGCCTCAGGATGTTGTGGCCTCGCTCATCGCCTGCGGGGTGCTCGTTCCACTTGCCCGCACCCTCTTCACCAGGATGGAAGAGGATGCCCGGACCAAGCGGATCGCCGTTGCGGCATGCGCGCTTGCAGCAATCGGGCTCGCGGCCTACGCGGCATTGAAGCCGTACCCGGAGACCTTTGCGGATGGCTCGCCGACCGATGTCGTCGCGATGGCGGAGGGAAGCTTTGCCGGAGCAGGCGCGTTGCTCGGCTTCTTGATCGGTTGGCTTGCCGAGGAGCGCTTCGTAGGCTTTGACGCCCCAAAACACCGAAGCTACCTCGTGGCAAGGTGCGTATTCGGGATCGCCGGGCTGTACGCGCTCAGTGTACTGTTGCCAGCTGTGTTGTCGGGGATGCACGCCTGGGTGGGCGCGTTCGCTGGCGGGTTTCTCGGCGTGATGTATATGATGCTGCTCTATCCTGCCGTTTTTGTTTGGGTAGAGGCGCGTATGGCAAGAAGCCGGGCAGCAAGACGCCGCTAGCACGCAGGCAGCATCAGAGCGGGCAGCAAGATGCCGCTCACGCAACACCCGCTCACGCGCACGAAAGCTAAACCACCCTGTTGCGGCCAGACGCTTTCGCCTCATAGAGCCGGACATCGGCGAGTTTGATGATCTCATCCTTGCCGAAACCGTCGCCAAACTCATCGCTCGAAGCAACCCCGGCGCTGATTGTCACACGGATCTCATTGCCTTCGTACACGGTCGTCATCTCTGCAATGTGCTTGCGGATGCGCTCACAGATATCGCGGCACCGCTGCGCATCTATTCCGGGGAAACAGAGCATGAACTCCTCGCCACCGTACCGCGCAGCAAAGTCCGAGTTCCTCCGTATGAACGACAGCAGTACCTCGCCGACCCCCTTCAGCACAAGATCGCCCGCCAGATGCTGGTACTTGTCATTGACGTTTTTGAAATGGTCGAGGTCGAGCATCGCTACCGAGACAGGCTCGCCCCGCACTCGGCAGCCCTCAAGCACGGCTGGGAGCTCCTGGTCGATGTAGCGCCGGTTCATCAGCCCGGTCAGGGTGTCGACGCTCGCCATCTGATTGTACTTCTCGATGATTCCGGATACCTCATCGGCATGCAGCCTGTCTTGGATATCCAAAGTCATCGACTTCGTGATGTCCTTGACCATCTCGGCGACGACATCGCGCTCGCCGATAGTCACCGGCACCGCAATGACCAGTAGGACCGTGCCGTTAAAGCGCTCGAGCTTTACCGCATGCTCGCGGGTGTGAAGCGCCCGTGTCGAGATGCAGTTCCTGCACCGCTCTTCCGTGCCCAGTGCCTCAACGCAGCTGATCCTTGTCTCAAGCACTTCACCATTTCGTACCTCAAGTAACATGCCGGACTGGGCATCAACCAGCTGCACGGTGTCAAAGAGGTCGCATATGACGTTGTGTTCGTTAAGCACTTGGTAGATGTCATCCACGATAATCCTCTCTTCTCTTCTCTCTTCTCTCTTCTCTCTGCTCTCTCTACCCTGAAATCGGTTTAACAGCGAATCCGGCAATATGCAGCCCTAATCCGCAAGCAGCCCTGTTGGCGCAAGCGCCTGCCTGATGTCGTTCTCGCTTGTCTGCTCCTCGCAAAAGCCGACCTCGAGCGTAGATGCCGCAGGGTTGTACGTGGCTGCGTTCACGCTACCGGTTTGCTTGAGCACCTTAAAAAGCAGGTCCGCTGTCTTAGCGGCATCTGATCCCACAGGCGCAGACAGCGCAATGGCAACGGTCTCACACGGCTCTCCCTGTATAAACGTCTGCGATATCGACTCCCCGGCAACCTGCGGCCTAACAGCCTGCTGCCCCGCTATAAACGTGACAAGCACAATCGCCCCGATGACTAGCATCGTCGCAAAACTGCGCTTGCGAGCGTTAGCTTTGCGAACAGCCGCTTCAGTGCCTGCCGCACCGCCCACCGTCTCGGCGGACGTTACTTTGTCAGCGGACGCTACTTTGCTGCCTTTGCTACCCATCGGATCCTCCTGCCCTTACGGTGCGACAACGGCGCGGGGTAACGCGCACTGGCGTTTAGACTCTAAGCCCATCTTGTATTCAATCCCTCATATGCCGTATATATCGGCTAATATAGGAGGCAGGATCACGCCGAGTATAGCCAACATGCACCGAGCCTGAGGCCTGCCTGAACGCAGAAAGCATAACCGCCCATGCATGTAGCTGGCAAATGAATCCACAAAAGCGCCGATCAGCAGCGTGCCAGGGTGGATGATGCACGCGTCATCCGTTGTTGTTGCTGCGCTGTCGCTGGGTAGCGCCGTTGCCGCGCCACTGCTCGTCGCTGCCTCCCGCCAATTGCTGCGCATCGCCGTTCGTTGCCGCCTCTCACCCGCCGCTGTTCGCTGTCGCGCCGCCTCTCGCTATCGCGCCGCTGCTCGCAACTCATCGGCGCACGTCGCATTGTTGTTTTGTCCTACTGTTTTTGTATAATCGAACATATGTTCTATACTGGAGTCCGAGCGTGCGCCCTTATCACACGGGCTTTATTGCGCGGCTCCTTATTGCAGGTGCCCTTATCACAGTTTAGAGGTAGCCCATGGGCATAGACGAGACCATCGAAAAACTCGAAACGCTCGCCCCGTACATGGAGTTCGAGCAGTGCAGCGACTCCTGCGGCCCGCAGCAGCGCTCCACCCCTCGCGCTCGCACGTCTCGGAAGATGCGGCCACCACAAGACCCCTCATCACAAGACCCACTGCAAGGCCCACCGCAACGCCCGCTGCAAAACGAGCACTTCATCCACCATGCCTTGCTGCCAGGCGGCAAAACACTCCCCATGCTTAAAACGCTGCTCACCGCAGCATGCGAACGCGACTGCAACTACTGCCCGTTCAGGGCGGGGCGCGACACTATCAAACCAAAGTTCACCCCAGACGAGCTGGCAGCCGTCTTCGATCGCCTGTACCGCAAGCGCGCAGTCGAGGGGATCTTTTTAAGCTCCGCCCTCTCAGGAGGGGGCGTCCGCACCCAGGACGGCCTCATCAAAACCGCCGAGATACTCCGAGAGCACTACCGCTTTGAGGGCTACATCCACCTCAAGCTGATGCCCGGTGCCGAGCATGCGCAGATCGAACGCTCCATGCAGCTCGCCGACCGCGTTTCCGTGAACCTGGAGGCACCGACCCGCCAATCCCTCGCACGCCTCGCCCCCCACAAGCGGCTCGTTGAAGAACTCGTGCGGCCGCTCTTGGCGGTCGAGCAGATCCGCAGCCAGCATACTGGCGCACCTGGGGGCTGGCGCAACCGCGCCCGAAGCGGGCCGAGCCAGACGACACAGTTCGTCGTCGGTCCCGGCGGCGAGACCGACAAAGAGATCATCGGCACCGTAGGATACCTGCGCAAAAAAGTGAGCTTGGCGAGAACGTACTTCAGCGCGTTCTCCCCCGTGCGCGACACCCCCTTCGAGGGCCTGCCCGCCGAGTCCCCTATGCGAGAGCACCGGCTGTACCAGTGCGACTTCTTGCTACGCGACTATGGGTTTGCCGCCGACGAGCTTGCGTACGGTGTCGACGGAAACCTTTCGCTCGCCGAGGACCCCAAGCTTGCTTGGGCACGGATCCACCTCGCCGAGGAGCCCATCGAACTCAATACCGCCGAGCAGTCGCAGCTGCTGCGGGTTCCCGGGATCGGCCCGGTGGGCGCTCGGCACATCCTTGCGGCGCGCAAAGAGAGCGCGCTGCGCGAGATGCGCGACCTGCGTGCACTCGGTGTCATCGCGAAACGTGCGGCACCGTTCGTCTTACTGAAGGGCAGGCGCCCCGACCATCAAATGGCACTGTGGTAGGAACAAAAATGGCCGGCCAAAAGGGACTGCATCGGTTGGCGCAGCCTGCTCGGCGCTCGACCTGCACGCACTTGCTCTCCATGCGCTCGGCTTTTAAGGCTGCGTTGCAAAAAGTACCCGCGGCTATCTACGCGCTCGACCCTGCATTCCGGCTTACTTGTGCTCCGCCAGGTACCTGTCCCAGATATCCATCTTCTCTTTGATGAGCTTTGGGATGTCCAGCTTGTATGGGCACCGGCTCACGCATGCCCTGCATTCGACACAGTTCCGTCCCGTCTCTATGCCCTGCCGAGCCAGCGTGATAATACCGTCATAGGACATGCGCCTGATAAAACTCTCCACGGTAAGCACCGTGCTGATGCCGACTTTTGCAGGACAGGGCTGACAGTAATCGCATCGATGACACCATCGGTCGCCCATCTCTTCCCGCACCTTGTCGATGGCCGCCCTATCGACCGCCGTGAGCCCTTCACCCGATTCCACCGACTCCACAACGCGGACGATCTCCTCTATCTCCGTAAGCCTCTCTATTCCGGGGTCGGGCACAATGCTGTCAAACTGCAATAGGTACTTTATCGACAACCCCGCATCACTCAGTAGGCCGCCGCCAAACGGCTTCATCGCGATAAAGCCCATATCCAACTCCTCGGCAAGCGGTATAGCCTCATTGGCCGCCGAGTCATCAACGTAGTTGAAGGGCAGCTGCACCGTCGAAAAGTCGATCTCCTGCATAATCCGCATGGCCAAGGGGATATTGTGGCTGGAAAACCCTAGGAACCGCACCTTCCCCGCGGCAACCGCTTCCGTTAGGGCCTCATAGGCACCGCCCTCGGCGAACGCGGCCTCACGACCCTGAGGCGTGGACACATTGTGGAGCTGGTACAGATCCAGGTAATCGACCCCGAGCCGCATGAGCGATAGGTCGATGTGCTCGGCAAGCGTCTTTTTGTCACGCGCCATCGATTTTGATGCCAGCACAAGGTCTGCCCGCGGCGTGTCTTTAATGGCGAGCCCGATCTTTTCCTCACTGTCGCCATAGCCGTTGGCCGTGTCGATGAAGTTCACACCCAAGTCGATGGCCTTGCGCACCACGCCCACTGCATCCGGAACGCTTATGCGCTGTATGGGTATGCCGCCGAACGCGACCCTGCTGACCATCAGCCCCGTTTTACCAAAACGCACTTTTTTCATAATCGGCCATCCCTCTTTTCTCAGAGCCTTGCCGGGTTGGTGCCCTGCGGATATGGCTCCTGCACTGCCTGCGGGCATGATCCCCACACTACCAGCCAATATGACCCTGCGCTGCCAGATGCGGTTTTCTTGATTTCTCGATTTCGTACTGTCAGACGCAGGTTTTCCCGATTTCCCGATTTTAGGATATTTTGGTGGCATGAAAAAGCTTGCAGCCATACGAAGCGGCGGCCAAACGGGCGCAGACCGCGGAGCATTGGATGCAGCCAAAAGCCTGGGTGTTCCGATAGCCGGCTGGTGCCCAAAGGGCGGCTGGGCAGAGGATCTTTTACGCCCGCCAGGACTGCTCGCAGACTACCCCGAGCTTGCCGAGACACCCTCGGCAGATGTCAGCCAGCGCACAGCCTGGAACGTGCGCGACGCTCACGCGACGCTAGCCGTCGTGCCTAGCCGAGACTGGCATTCGCCCGGCACAGCGCTCACTATCGATATCGCGAAGCAGTACGGTCGCCCGCTTTTTATCGCTACCGAGAAAGACTTTTGCAAAGTCGTTGACTGGCTGGACGGATTGGGGTTTGAGCTCACCCTAAATGTGGCCGGGCTCCGGGAAAGCACCGCACCCGGAATTTATGAGACAGCGTTTCGGCTGGTGAGGGAGTTGCTATTGGGTGATTAGCTCTTTGCGATAGCGTCAGACAGCAGTTGCTCAAAAGCGCCCATGAATCGCAAAAGGCTGTCTGCAAAAAAACCTATTACCTCATCCCAGTGCTTTTCGTCAGCCGAACCGTAATGACGGTAGTGGACGCAGATCTTGCGCATCCTTTTATCAGGATGCTCCTGCCAATCAAGGTCTCCAAGACCCTCGCCAAAGGCTCTCTCTGCTTCGGCTTTTCTTGCGACCAACTCACTGTACACGGCATCGTTCCGGCCTTTGTCGCCCAAGTCAATGTATATCTCTGTCCGCGCACTATCTATCCTGATCGCTACGTTGAAGGAGATCCCCTTGTGGCCTACTCGTGCCGCAAGCCAGTTGTCTTTTGTGGGCGAAACATTATCAAATAAGCCTGTTGCTTCGCGTAGGATCGGCAGCGCTTTCTTCCAAAACCTATAACGCCGCGCTTCTTCTTTCGACGAAAATGCATCTTCCTGCTTTTTCTCCGCCAAGCGGATCTGGTAATCACCGATGTCTTGTATTGGAAGTATTTGTTCTACATCGAGGTATAACCTCGCGTCATCTTTGTACGGAGTGACCTTGATACAGGTAATGTCAACGCCATGCTCACGCAGCCAAAGTACAGTCGACGTAACTTCTTTTCGGAAACTCGCCGCCGCAAGGATGATTCTCTGATCACCGCCCGCAGGATTTAGCCTGATGTCCCCATAATCCTGCTCGCCATAGAATTCGGCGATTCTCTCTGGAGCAGCCCCTCCGACACCAAGGTCGAGATAATCCTGATAAATCTTGCAAATCTCGTCTGTTTTCAGCGCAGCACAATATGAAGCATATTTTAGGGATTGCCACACAACATCTTTGCCAGAATCATCAAGCTTGTTTTCGATGACAACAAGCTTTCTGTCCTTGTCAAGCGCAAGCAAATCAAGCCGCTCGTTCGTATTCAAAAACCCATCAAATTCCTTCTGGATTATCAGCAGATCTTCACCAAGAATACTCGGATTACCGGCAATCCATTCTTGCAGATCGTATCGTTCGGATAGCTTGAGTTCCGCAAACGATTGCTTCTCAAGTGACACCGCCTTTTTGTTTTGAACATCTATCAAAAACACCGTGTCGCGCTCCTTCGCCTAAGTTGCAAATCAGCCTCAGTTTTCACACTTTTCGGCTCACGAAGGTTACCGCCTGCCACGCCCGCCGCTGGAAGATGAGACTTTGACGGTTTTTGACTGCGTGCGAAGGAACACATCTTCTGCAGCCGTCATGTGCACACCGCCCTCTGATATGTAGCGGTCCGCATTGGTCGCCAGCTGTACGGGACGATGCTTCTTCACCTCAATCAGCATCACTATTAGGGTTACAGCACTTCCGCCAGCGAAAAACCACAAGGCAAGGGTTGGCGCGCTGACACCGACATCATCGGCGCTATCCAGTTCCATACTGATCTCAACTATACCTACGTCGCCATCGACCCCAACAGACGCATGCGCCACTGGAGACCCGGAGACCAAGCAAGCTACCGAGACGCATATCACGAGAACCGCGATTATTGCCGCGAAGATTTTTTTCATATGCTCCTCACCCCATCAAAGTACATTCATCGCGTACAACGCGTAGCCGAGCAGCGCGCTTATCGTCCCACTAATGGCAAACACTACAGCCGCAAACTTAAACGCCTTGGCCTTGTCTATCGGCAGGTTGCCGAGGATCTTTCCCGTCTGCCCGTTCATCGCGAAAGTGTATGTCTGATCCCCGAATTTCGAGTACAGCATCCAGACTGGAAGCAGCCCGTATTTTGACTCGACGCTTTTGACATGCTTCTCGTTCTTCTGCTTTCTAACGCTGTTATATTTTGAAAGTGAGGCGTTTATCTTGTTTTCAGCAGAGCCCTCAGCCCTTCTCTTCGCACGGCCGAATGCCTCATCACTAGACACATCGTAGCGTTCTGCCAAAAATCCCGACAAATACGGTGTCGCGAACTTCTTCAGCTCCGCGAAGTCAAAGGGCTCTATTGAGTCCATGATGTCATCGGGGGTTTTTGAAGATGCATCCACCGGTATGTTTTGAAAGCCGACGTTCCCGACCCGCACGATCCTGTATGTGTCTGTCTTGGTTATCTTCTCGTCGCCTCTTTGCGTAGTGGTGACGATATCGGCCTCTCCGGAAACGTCGAAATACACTTCACCGTCATAGAACCAAAAAGGGATATAAACCCCGGTCAGCTTTTCGATGTTCTGATTCTCAATGTAGGCGTTAGGTAAGAACCGCTTGCCTTTTAAGAAGTTTTTGAACTGCTCCAGCGCCGTTTCCTTGGTGTTTTTAAAAGGAATGCAGATCGAGGGCTTAAACTCACCGGAGACTTGGCTCAAAATCGTTATAGGCCGCTGGCAGTAGACGCAGAAGGTCGCCGCCGTTTCCTCCGTGGACACCACTTCCGCTCCGCAGTAACCACATTTGTAGGTCACCACGATGCCCTCTTCTGTCTCTTCCCTTGTTACGGCTTCCGCTACAGGCTGATCCAACTCTTCATCTGCTTGCTGGCTGAAGCCTTTGAGATCCTCTTCCGTGTGCTCCTTATCGCACCACTCACATTTCCATTTCTGCAGCTCAGGGGTGAACTTTAAGTCACCGCCACAATTAAGGCACTTTAATGACTCGGCCATTTTTATTACCTCCGAATGTAGGCGTGATTACAGCTTGCTTCCGCATTCGGGGCAGAATTTCGGTTTCTCTTGCCCGTCTGGGACAGCCCAGCCGCAATCCGCACACTTAGCCGGCTCGGCTTCGGCTCTCTTCGCACCGCACTCCATGCAGAACTTGCCGGTAGAGGAGGCCCCACAAGAGCAGACCCAGGAATCGGAGCTAACGGGCTCAGGTCTTTTCTCGCCGCATTCCTGACAGAACTTCCCCGTGCTTAAAACGCCGCAGGCGCATTGCCAGGAATCCGCCGAACCTTGCGCTGGAGCCGGAGGGGCGGGAGCCTGCGGAGCGGGGGGCACTTGCTGCTGCTGTTGCTGCTGCTGCTGCGCTCCCATCTGGAACAGATTAGCAGCGTCCATGCCGCCTGCGCCTTGCGCCATCCCCATGCCCATAAACGCGCCAACCGATCCGCCGGGGTTCGATGCCGCGTTTTCCATAGCCGTCGCTTGTCCGGCGGCTATGCGCCCAGCCGCCATCATCGGATTACTAAGGGCACGGGCCTCCTGAAGCTGCTCGATCTTTTTCTGAGACTGCTCATCGACCGTCACGCTCTCCATCGCCATGCTGACGATCTCGATTCCCCGACGCTCTGACCACTCGGCTGACATCTCTGCATTAAGCGCCGCGCCGATCTCCCGGGGGTAGTTGATCAGCATGTCGTACGCGATCTGCTGCTGGGCGATCCTGCCGAGCGCAGGCTGTAGCGCGGATATGACCTCAGCCTTCATCTGACCCGCCAAGTCATCCCGCTTGTATTCCCCGGTAGTATTTCCTGCGATATTCGTGTAAAACAACAGCGGGTTAGTGATCTTGAAGCTGTACTGTCCAAAGCCTTGGACGCGCACGGTCATCTGGAACTCGGAATCCCTAAAGGGGATATTGCCCCATCCGATCTTGTTGCCGATGATCTCTTTTATGTTGATGTAGTAGACTTTTTGCTGATCCGTGGGCGCGCCGCCTGCCGCAAATCTTTTGCCGACTTCCATGAATGAGCCCGTGAGGTCTTTCAGGCCGCCGCCAAAAAGACTTGGCGCGATTGTGTTGTTGTATACATACTGCCCTGGCTCCGCGCAAAAGTCGGCAACCTTGCCGTTTTCAATAACCAGCATGCATTGGCCGTCGGCTACGTTGATTTTTGAGCCGTTTGACAAAATGTTCTCAGAGCCCTTTTTATTTGCTGACTTGCTTTGCTGCGGCTTTGTCCCTGGTCGCATAAGCACATTTTCAGACATAGCGTCACAGGTAATAAAATCTATCCACTGGTCAGCCAAAACACCGCTGGCCGCACCAGCAATTGAATCAAAGATCCCGAGCCCCATCGCGTCACCCCTCTGCGTTTTGCCTTGGTAGGCATTTGGATAGTTCCGTTAACCATGCTGTCGTGCCGTTGTTGCACCGTTGTCGTACTGTTGTCGTGCCGTTGTTGCACCGTTGTCGTGCCAATTTTAAGCATCACGTTCTGTTTTCCTCGCAGCAGCATAGCTTATGACCCATCTACGATCTGTGCCTAATGATCTCTTCAATGGCGACACCATCAATAAAAAGCCCCGAGATGACCATCCCCCCGTTCTTGACGCGAACGGTAACATACGCTTCCTTGTCAGACCCTACCTGCTGCACGAGTGTTTCCGCTTCAGGGGCAAGCTTTTCGTTCATATAGTACCTATCTATCGGCAACACGAATGAAGAACGGTCGCTGCTTTTCACGTACGTGCCGGATACAGGTTTTTTATCAGATGCCGAGGATATGAGCGCAAAACCATCTGCGCCAACTGTGATCACGCCATATCTTCCGCTACCGTGCGACCCTTGCCTTTGCTCTGGGGAAAGAGATACATATCTGCCACGAAACGCATCATAGGGATCTACGGGACGTACTTTGAACTTGAACTCTTCGCCGGTTTTGAGAATATCGTACCTGTTGATAACTGTATACGCCGGTGCAAACAGCTGGGCCACAATCACCGCAATAAGCGCCGGCATGAGGAGCTTTTTCATGCTTCATCCTCCTGCCTCGATTCCTCCTGCTTTGATTGTTTCCTCGTACGCAATATCTTGACGTTTACCAGCAAAAACACCGTACCCAACACCAAAAACACAATTCCTCGCCAGAGGAAATCCATCTCAACGTCAAAAAACCTCATAGCAATCAAGGCACAGATTGCCGCCATTCCGATATTGGTCTGGAGCGGTGCTGTTTTCCTCACACCATAAACAATGAAACCCACAGCGATTAAAAGCATAGCTAGATTGGAAACACACATGAATATGAAAGCGTATGAGGAATCGCTGAGGCCAAACATTATCCATAGAAAGCGCAGTACACATAGAAATGCCAACGATGCTACAAGCCCCGATTTGGCTTTGTCATATTTAAATAACCTGATCGCAAAGAACACAGCGGCTGCTAGCATGATCCCGATCATTGCGCTGCCGCCGACGTTTGCCAGGCGGCCTTGATACGACCACGTATCCGCATACGACCACATGGCCTCATACGTCAATATCGCGGTCGTGATAAGCCCGCCTAAGACACCAATGATCTTGAAGGGAGCAAGAAGTTGCTCCGGCAATCCTTCAACTGATAACCCTTCAATTGACACCAGCAAAACGAAATAGCAAAGCGCCACCAAAAGCAAGCTGCACTTCAATGCTATTCCCATAATCAAAACCAATGCGAACCCGGCAGCGACGGTAACCCGTGCCATATAAGCAAGTCTTGCGGTTGCTTTGCCTTTCTTCAGATATACGAATAACGCACCCAAAACAAATAGTCCGAGCAGGATCAACGCGTTTGTGGGAGAGGATTCCAGGGCCGCCCAGTTCAATATCGCCCAGTAGTACACCAAAAGCGGCGAAGCCGCATCAAGGATATAGATCATTGGGAGTGACAGCAGGCCGCAAGTCAGCACATACGCGCCGTAATCACTCGGCAGGTGAAATACTTGGCCGACTATTGCGATAGAGGCGAAAACCGACGCGGTTACAAGAATTGCAATTGATTCACGCCACGCAAGGCTTTCGTATTTTGCCCGCACCGTAAAAACCGCAAGTGCCTGGGATATTACAAGCGGCAGAAACGCGATGGCTATCCGCAAAGGGATTGGGAAATACTCCCAGTTCCAAGCCCCGATAAGAATGACCCCAGCACCGATCAGTAGCGCACCTATGACTGAGAACAAGATAATCAGGGCGTTTGTGTTCCTTTTTGGCGCGTAGCGATCCTTCAGCACTCCCGCTGTATCCGCGTCAATGAGTTCTGATTGTTGCCACGAATCTATCTCCGCTATGAGCCATTCTTCTTTTCTCATGGCACGTCTCCTGTTTACCCTGTTTTTGTGGCTCCTGCAAAATGTTTCGGGAAAACTATGCTCTGCCGTCTGGCATCATTGTGCCTCACTTCACCTTGGCGGGCTACACCGGCATTCGGTAGCTCCTAAACAGTTAGCAAACGATTTGCGGCTTTCGCTCAGGCACACATTAGGATGAGATTTGATACCTGCCGTGTCTGCAGCACGGCGTTAAAGCCGACAAGTAGCCAACCAGAATGTCACCCAGGAGAACGCTATGTGCAAAAAACTCGCTCCGCTCCTAATTCTTGCCGTCTTTGCAAGCGCGATTTTAACTGGCTGCTCAGGGGTGACTGGCTGCTCAGGGGTGCCTTCAGACCAGGAAAAAGAGGGATCGGGGCATGTCTTAAATACCGCGAAAATGACATTTGAGACTCCAAATACCCCTTATAGCGCTATTCGCTCTGCTTCGGATTCATCGGGAGTTGACTCTATCGTTTGCGTCGAGGTTTCGTAGGAAGGCGAGCGAGGGATTCTTGAATCGCTTGTTTCCCAAGAAAGCAATTTTGCCGAAAAAATTGCAAGAGCATGTCAAAAGGATTCGTATCCTAATGACGGCCTATGCGCAAACGGGCAACTCTGGGCTTATATGATCGAGGTCGTGGGGGCAAGCGAGCTAGATGATTCGCTGCACCTATTTTGATAGAGCCGACATTGATTACGGGTGGGAGAATGAGAGCGGTATCCACGTAGAGGTCAATTTGGATTCACGCAAAATCGAGCGCGTCATCCCATACGGCCCATACAGCGCCAACGGTAGCGCAGCAAGCAATCATTAGTTTGGCGCAAACCGCGATTAAATGTGTTCCCGGATTTTCGGGAATTGCTCTTTTCTGCCCCCTGAACTCTCATAGCCCTCGTCAACGCAGCTAAATGCCTACATAAACGGGTACCACGGCTTTGCCTCTTCGCGCTCGTCCTCGGTGTCATCGGTCGCGCCATCGCCAGCTGCGGTGTCGCCGTCACCCTCGGCCGCCTCCTCGCCGTCGCCAGCCGCGCCGTCGCCAGCTGCAGCATCATCGCCGTCAGCATCATCGCCCTCGGCGGCTTCATCCTCGTCCTCGCCCTCGCCTGCAAGCTCCTTCTTGTACTCGGTCCAGTCGCCACCAAAGAGGTCGGGATCCGGGCCGAGCCGCTCGCCGCGGTCGGCCTCGGCGATGAGCGCCATGTCCTCCTCGTCGAGCTCGAACCCGAAGATGTCCACGTTCTCGGCTATGCGCTCAGGGGTGACCGACTTCGGGATTGCGATGTGTCCGAGCTGCAGGATCCAGCGCAGCGAGACCTGCGCCGGGGTCACGCCGTGTTTCTCGGCGATTGAGACGAGCTCCTCGCATTCGTCCACACGCCCCTGCATGAGCGGTGCCCACGCCTCGAGCGCGATCCCCTTCTCAGCAAGGTACTCTTGGAGCTCGGGTTGCTGGAGCCACGGGTGGAACTCGACTTGGTCGACATAGGGGATGAACTCGGCGGTCTGGAGCAGGTAGTCGATGTGGTGCGGCAGAAAGTTCGCGACGCCGATGGCGCGCGTCTTGCCCTCGGTGATCAGCCGCTCCATCGCCCGCCAGGTCGAGGCCATGGTCTCTTGGATGGGCCAGTGGATGAGCAGCAGATCCACGTAGCCTATGTCTAGCCGGCGGATGGAGTTTTGAAGGGCACGCATGGTGCGCTTGTAGCCCTGCTCGTCGTTCCAGACCTTCGTGGTGACGAAGATATCCTTGCGTGGCACGCCGCTCGCCCAGATCGCCTTGCCAATGCCTTCCTCGTTTCCGTAAAACGATGCCGTATCGATCAGGCGGTAGCCGGTGGCCAGAGCAGCCTTCACGGCGCTGCTAACCTCCTCCCCCTCCTCGATCTTGTAGGTGCCAAAACCGAGCTGCGGGAGGCTTTTGCCCCCACGAAGCTGAACCGTCGATTCAAGCGTAAGGCCCATCTATCCGCCCCCTAGTCCGTACCTAATCCGTAACATGTCGTTGCTCATGGCCGAGCGGCTCGTCCTGCATCCGCGTGTCCAGCCATCTGCCGAGCACCATTGCAGTGCCGAGCCAAACCGCCATCATCACCGAAGCGATGTGCGTAAGCCCGTACTTCTCCCACTCATAAAACGCCTGGAGTCCTGAGATGTCGGGCGGGAGGTCCCCGCTTACCAGCGTGCCTATCGCCATGCCCATTGGGACGATCACGAGGATCGCGCTGATGGTCCTCCAGACACGCTGCCGGGTCAGGTAGCGCTCGATCGTATAACGCGGTCGTGCGTTGGGCAGCAGCTCCAGGCGTAGCGCCTCGTGCTTCCACACGAGCCGTGTCGCGTTCGCGCCCGACCACAGCCGCACGGCACTCTCGATGGCCTGCCCGATCACGGCCGCCGCTATGACCGCCGCAGAGCCGACCAGCTCTCCTCCTCCGCCCTCGGCAAGCAGCCCCCTGATGAACGAGGGGCTGATGAACGCGATGAACCACGCAGACATCACCGGCCAGGAGCTGTAGGCGATGCCCCAGATGTACGGGAGGAAGAATGCCCCCCAGTTGAACCGCTGTAGATCGGCAGGCATCTTGCCCACGCCGAACGGGCGCAAGCGGATGCCTTGGACAAACGAGTCCGCGATCTTGTGCACGCGCTCGATGTGCTCTGTGCTATGGCCTGCCGGGCACGTGCCCGCATCGCCGATCTGCACCCATTCGCCGCAGACCCGGCACCAGCCGCTGCGCGACATCTCAAGCCCCCTTTGCCGCCTTCTTTTGCCGTCCTTTAGGCCGCTCTCTAGCGTCTTTCCGTATGCTACCTCTATATGCGTTGCTTTTTGCGCTGCTTCGACACATGCCGCCTCTATGCATGTCGCTTCTACACATATATTAGTGTAGCGCCAGTGTAACGCCCCCAGGGACAAACTTACACATAGCTTTTAAGACATTCCAATCGTACGATTCAACAGCTGCGAATCGTACGATTCAGGGGATCGTTTATCGTACGATCTTACTGATCGGGAGCTCGAGGATGTCCTCCGCCCCAACCGCCTTGAGCCGTGGTATCAGCACATTCACCATATTCTTGTCGGCAACGGTGGTGATCCCATAATCGCCCGTCCCATAAAGCTGGCTCACGGTCGGACGTTTCATCGCAGGCAGCTCGGCGATCACCGCATCAAGCCGCTCGGCACTGACGTTGAGCGAAAGCAGCACACGCCCACGCGCCTCGATAACGCCGAGCAGCAGCGTGCGTATCTCCTCGATCTCACGACGCTTCCCCGGATCCGCCCAGGAATCATGGTTCGCCACGAGCCGAGTCGTCGATGTGAGGATGGTGTCGACGATCTTGAGCCCGTTGAGCCGCAGTGTGGAACCGGTCTCCGTCAGGTCGACCAGCGCGTCCATCATCTCGGGCACCTTGGCCTCGGTGGCACCGTACGAGAAGTGCACCTCGACTTCGATGCCGAGGCCATCAAAGAACTCCTTGGTGGCGCGAGGGAACTCGGTCGTGATGCGGCTTCCCGGCGTTATATCCCTTGCCGAGGAGATCGGCGAGCCCTGCGGCACCGCAAGCACCATCTCGACTTTGCCGCTCCCGGTCTTGGCGTACGGCAGCTCGGCGACCTCAACGACATCTGCCCCGCTCTCGCGCACCCAGTCATGCCCCGAGATGCCCAGGTCGAAATAGCCGTCCTGGACAAAGACCGGTATCTCTTGCGGACGCAGGATCTTAACGCGCTCTATGCGCGGATCGGTACACGTTGGATTGTAGGTGCGTGCGGGTTTTTTGATGGGAAGATCGGCCTGCTCGAACAGCAGCAAGGTCTGTTCTTCAAGCGAGCCTTTGGGCAATGCGAGTGAAAGCATGGTCGGAAGTCTCCTATTCGGACATCACACATGGTCGGGCAGGATACGCGGTCGAATACAGCAGGATACACAGTCGGGCAAGGGCAACCCCGGGTCGGGGAGACGAAATGGGGCATGGGGCAAAGGAGCCATTCTACCTAAAGAGTCCTCAACCGCGCGACGCAGCCCACTTGATGACCTCGGCAAACATCGGCCATAAGACTACGAACCCGATGCCCAGATAAAGCATCGGCGCAAGGAAAACGAACCCTATCCAGTGCCGCCGAGCAAGACGGACCAGCACGTAGAGGATGGAAAGGTCGATGGCGGCAAGAGAAAGGAAGATCCCTGTGGGGCCGAGGGTATCAAGCAGCGCGATAATGCCGGTCGGGGCACCGGCCTGGTGCATGCTGAGCGCGATGCTGGCCGGAGCGGCAGCGAGTATGGTGAGCACCTGTGCGGCGGCAAACACTATGGCCAGCAGATAGGCCACGCCCCTGATAACCGACTCGGAGCGTGCGGAGTCACGCGGCAATCCAGCCCGGGGCATTGCACCAGCCCAGGATGTCGCGCCAGCCCGAGGCGCACCACCCACCCGCGACATCACACCAGCTTGGGGCGTGGCATCATCCCGGGGCGCTGCACTTTGCCGATCCTGCCGAGAATCATCTACGGCCATCAGCCGTCTTCCGCTCCTATCGGGTCTCGAAAACCAAAGGGTCCGCGGGGGTCGAGCCGCACTATCGCACTGCTCGAGCCGTACTATCACACCATGATAGAAGAAATAAGTCCACCTATCGATGAGCGTAATCCAAGCGGCTCAACCTATAGTAGAGCAATTCGCTCAACTGTTTGTTGAACTCAACGGCTTCGAGGCGTATGATTTCAGGCAAGATCGGTCACACGTGACAACAAAGGGATCCCGCGGCATGCCAAGCCGCAACACCAAACCGATGCCAAGGCCGGTCGCACGTGACAGCAAAGGCGGGGCGGGCGTTTAGCCAGACAGACACAGGAAGGAGCCTAATCATGGCAAACACCATGGGGCAACGGATACGCGAACGGCGCAAGGAGCTGGGTTTTACCCAGGAGAAGCTCGCGAGCAAGCTGGGTGTCACCTACCAGGCGGTCTCAAAGTGGGAGAGCGGCACCTCCATGCCGGATATCGCCCTCATAAGCCCACTCGCCATGAGCCTTCAGACGAGCGCCGAGGAGCTACTCACCGGAGCCAAGTCAACGGGTGCCGACACCGTGCTCGCCCCCGGCGCAAAACGCCGCTCGTGGGGTGACATAAAAGGTATCGTCGCCAAAGACATCCATGGCGATGTCCGCTCGATAATCGGCGAGGTGCATGGCGATGTCTACGGCAATGTCACCGGCAACATCACGGGCAGCGTCAACAACATTTTTGGCAACGTGGAAGGGAATATCACCGGCACGGTGGATGGGGACATAACAGGCTACGTCGCAGGCAGCCTTTTCGGGATCGTCACCGGCTCGGTGAGACTCGGCATCCGCGGCAGGGTGAATGGAACGGTCGTCGGCGATGGCATCAACATCCCTGACGACAAGACGCTGGCACGGATCCAAAAGAAACTGGATCGAGACGCATAACACCCCACAGTGGGATGGCTGCGGGGTGTTATAGGTAAAACACGTTCTGCGCCTCGTGATAAACGACCACGCAAAACGCAAGGGAGCTTAGATAAGCGCCTGGAACAAAACGCTCAGGGCGATGCTGGCTCCGATGATGAGTGCAACGCGACCCAGGTATACCGTCTTATTGCTGAGACTATCAGAAAACATTTGCAACCTCCTTGGCGTCTAACCTACGCAACCGGCAGATCCACCGGAACTGTGTTCATTGGGCTTATAATTTGATCTATGTTTATATTCGGCTAGTAGAGACAAAAGATCCATTGCCTATTTCTAACTATTAACGTAAGTTTTACTTCATGTTGAACCTAAACCGTTTGCGGATGCTTCGAGAGATCGCGAATCACGGCACGATTGCGGCCGCGGCTGCAGCGCTGCTCATGTCCCCCTCGGCGATCTCCCAACAGATGGCGGTACTTGAGCGGGAGGCCGGTGCCCTCCTCTTGGAGCGCGAGGGCCGCGGGGTGCGTCTCACCGATGCCGGCATAAGCCTCGTGGCAAACACCGAGCGCATCCTTGCCGAGATGGAGCGTGCGGAAGCCGGCCTTGCCACGCATGCCCGAGGGATAGGCGGACGCGTGAGGATCTCGGCGTTTCCCACCGCCGCCCGCGCCATCCTAGTCCCTGCGCTGGCCACGCTGCCCGAAGGTCATCCAAACCTGCATCTTTCAATGGTGGACCTGGAGCCCGAGGAGGCAATGCCAGCGCTCAAGGCACGTGAGATCGATATCGCACTGGCCTATGAGTGGAGCCTCCTCCCCTCGCTTGAGGATCCTGGAATCGAGCGGGAGAAGCTGCTGTCCGAGAACGTGTACGTGATGCTCCCACAGGACCACCCGCTTGCCGCCCGCGAAAGCGCGATCGCCATCGCCGAGCTCGCGCACGACAACTGGATCGTGGGCCGCGATGCCACCTCATTGCTCGACATAGTGACCGCCGCCGCCCTGCATGCGGGCTTCAAGCCGCGCGCCGACATCTACTCCATGGACTTCAACGTGATCATAGCGGCGGTCGGCGCGGGTCTCGGGGTCGCCCTTGGCCCGGCACTTGCGCTTACCCCCACGCCTCCAGGCATAGCGATCCGCAAGATCGCCGATCGGCAGCTCACTCGGCTCACCTGGACGAATATCCGCCGAGGAAGCGGCGGGGCTCCCGGCATCTCCGTGGTCTTGCAGGCGCTCCGTGTTGCCGCCGAGCAAGCCGAGAGCGTCCTTCGCGACTCAACCGCCCAGATCGGCTGACAGACCCGTCACACGCCTGTTCTCGATAGTCTGCGAACTCCAGAAGATCATCGGGCGTGATGACCTCGAAAGTTGACACATCACCGTAAGACTCGGCCCACTCCTTGGGCGCTCGAACGGTATTGCCAGGGTTACGCTTCCCGGGATTGAGCTTCATCTCATAGGCGTAGTGGGTTCCGTCCCGCTCCTCGATCAGATCAATCTCGCTTCGCTTCCAGGTTCTCCAGAAGTACTGGTTTGCGAATACCGGCTTGTAGGCACGAGCCTTCATGCGCTCCACGATGGCGAAGTTCTCCCATAACTGACCCCCGTCGTTTCTGATCTCCAGCGGGTTGAAGTTGTTGATAACAGCATTGCGGACACCGATGTCATAGAAGAAATACTTGGCCTTCTTTGTGACCTCGCTACGCAAGTTCCGGCTGAACCCGCCCAAACGGAAGATCACAAAACCCTTCTCCAGCAGATCAAGATACCTTGCCACCGTCTCTCTGCGGATACCCAAAGACAAGCCCAGCTCAGAAAGAGAGACCTCCTGTCCGATCTGGTGGGCAAGCAGCACCAAAAGCTGGAGAAGCAGACCGGGATCCTTGATCTCCTGATACATCAGGATATCCCGCAAGAGCAGGGAGTCTACCAGCTCGCGCAGGAACTCCTCTCGCTCACGATCGCTGTTGGCCAGAACGCTGTCGGGATACATGCCAAAACGAAGCAGGTTGGGAAGAAGCTCTCGCCAAGCAACAGATGCGGGCATAGATGCATCGGCACTCAGCAGCTCCCAGACTGCCAGGGGGTAGAGCACGCAGGTGGTCTTACGCCCCACAAGTGGTTCCCCAACCTGACCCCGCAGGTCAAAAGAGGACGATCCTGTGGCGATAACGATAGTCTCAGGGCTGTGATCGTTGATGATCTTCAGCGACATTCCGATGTGAGGAATATCCTGCGCCTCATCCAAGGCGATAACGGCAAAGCCCTCGATGGATTTCCTCAGATGCGCGATGTCATTGACCGAGAACTGCGCCTGTACCGACAGGTTTCCACCGTCGTAGTACACGCTGGGAAGATCGGCGGCCTCAAGATACTGCTTCAAGAGTGTGGTTTTGCCGCTGCGATGCGGACCCATCACCAGCAGGGTCTTCCCTGGTCTGCACAGGCCGACTATGTCGATGGCTCGCGGTATCATACCTATCATGTGCGGATTATACTTCACACTAGCGGTAGAATGAATATTTCAGCTATTCAAAATAGTGGAAATAGCTGAATTTCGGCTATTGAGAATAGCGTTTCACAAATAACCACCGCCTATCCAGAACCCGCGCAGCTCGCTCGCCGTGCCGGATCTATGGTTTTCAGGTTTTAGATCCGTGATGCGGCCAGACACAGGTACTGGACGAGAGCGGATCAGTAAAAGACTTCGCCCGACAGCTTTTCAAGCCACATCTGCTTCAGCAGCTCAAGCTCGTCTTTGAACTCTGGTGACGACTGACCTTCGCCTTTTTCCAGCTCTTCCAATACTTCAATTACAAACTGGTTCCCGCCTTGCTCCGTCCAGTCGTTCTGTAGCTTCAGGTACACACAAGAGCCGGTTGTTACAGCAAAGTCAAACCGGTTCTTGCTGCCGCGGAGGTCTGTGGAGACATCCAAGAACAGCTTGTTGTTTAAAGTGTTCCGTACGGCGTAAACCCCGCCAATGACTTTTCTTTCGTTGTACTGCGCCCGCATTTCCTTTTTACTGGCTTTGTCCATTGCCCTCATTAGGATCGCTTCCTGCTTCGATAAAAGGCCTCCTGCTGTAATAACTTCCTGTTCGACACTTTTTGACAGGAGCCCCGCCCGGAATCGTGACCTGTCTTCTTGAGATAAAGTATAGATCTCACTGCGGTCCACTCGGAACCGCCTGTCGTGCGACGAGCCATACGTGAAGACCCGGAAAAGATGGGCGGGTAGCTGTGACCAACAGGGAAAAGCCATCATACATCATGGTAAAGGCTGACGAGCCGAGTCTCGAGGGCATCTTATTGGGGTTGCGCAGATTAGAGGCGATGCGAGCCACTGTGCAAATCCAGACGCAAGCTGCTCAGGATGAACGCAACCGGATGAGCCTTGATGAAATCAAGCAGAGATTGCTGCAGCGAGGAAAGCACGCCGATAAGCGCCTCACGAACCGGAGCCAACGCGAGGGCTAAACCGACGGATCAAGAGCGAGGAAGTCACCACGCCCGCACGAAGCTCTGGCGGATCTTGCGCATCGCCGCACACGATATTTTCGTCGCCGATGTCACAGTCTTGCCGCCATCGCTTTGTTATTGATATCCGGAGGACAGTCGAAGTCCCTGTTCAGATGCTCGGCAGGATCCCCTCATATTCTCCGAGTGCATTTTGACGCACGCATCTGACTTCAATTCCTGCTCAATTAATTGTATATTTAGCACAATGAGTTCATTCATTTTGCATGCCAAGCACAGAATCCCGTGGCAATCCGAGGGCACCGCACCTGACGGATTCTTGCTTGGCATGGTTTTTTACGGGCCGGATCCGGCTGGCCCGGGAGGTTTGGGCTTTCAAGTTGCGACAGCGACCTTGACACCAGGCAAGAGTGCACCGACCCTCGGCGATTTGCGTACGCTGCATGCGCTTCGAAAAGGCAAGGGCACCACGCCGCTGGTGGTGGCAGTTACCAACGGAACGTCTGCCTGGCTGATCGGACCTGTAACCGAGCAGATGAGTAAGCCGCTGCCGCATGAGCGTGTCCAGCGCTACTTGCAGTCGGTGTTGGAAGAGCCCAATACACAGACGGCCTATAACCGGATGACCGAGCTTGGGCGCTCAGCTGGCGCGTCGATGCCAGGCGTAACCAATTCCGGATTGTTCGCGTCCCACCATTTGCGGACGAATGCCCCAAAGCGGAATGACTGGCAGGCGGCAATCAAACAGGCGAAGCCACTCCTGCCCAAACGCGGGCAACAGCTGATCCAGGCTCTTGGTTTCATCAGCGAGCAGGCCGGCGGCAGCTATCAGGTGCTTTTCGGCTCTCCCGCAGAAACGCATGAGGCAGGCACGGACGAAAGCGGTATGCCTTCCGTTTCCAGGCAACCTCGCGCAGTTGCCGTCCTGCTGGACGAGAGCGAGCATTTTGAAGCAACGTCAGCACGGTTCCGACTTTCCTCCCCGGTCGCGTTCGGGCTCCACATCGCCATGAGCCAGGAGATCCCCTGGCTGATCATGCTGCGCAAAGACCAGATCAGGCTTTATCCCGGCAAAGATGGGATTGGTGTAGGCCAGAAAGGTCAGACCGAGACTTACTTTGAACTTGACCTCGCTTCCCTTGACCCAACATACATGGCACTTCTGCCGCTCGTTTTCTCAGCTGGTGCGCTCGCGCAGGAGGGCACAGCTCAGCAGCTTTTGAATGATTCTTTGAAGTTTGCCACGGCGCTCGGGGCTCGGCTACGCGACCGCATTTACGGCAACGTAGTGCCCCCGTTGGCAAAAGCCGTTGCCGAGGCTCTGCGAGCCAGCGGACACTTACTTGACGCTGAGGGCCTGTCCACCGCCTACCGGATGACGTTGCAGATCCTCTTCCGTCTGCTCTTTCAAGCGTATGCCGAGGATCGCGGCCTGCTGCCCGCAGGCCGCAACGAGCACTATGATGCGCACTCGCTCAAGACCGTCGCTCAGCGCGACATGGGCACCGATCCTGCGGACTTCAGCCCAGACGGCCGCCAGCTGTGGATTGGGCTGACCCTGGTGTGGGATGCCATCGCCCGAGGCAACGGGCGATGGCAGGTACCTGCCTATAACGGCGGACTGTTCTCAGACGA
>Ga0123353_10001189_pt1 | contig 31829 bp, 8 predicted proteins | sample TergutLab28metaG_3_FD_92763 | JGI IMG/M metagenome (GOLD analysis project Ga0123353, IMG submission 92763) | Labiotermes labralis P3 segment gut microbial communities from Petit-Saut dam, French Guiana - Lab288 P3 | ecosystem: Host-associated > Arthropoda: Insects > Digestive system > Gut ...
AGACTTCCAAGGCCCAATACATACCACCTTACAATGATTTTTAAAATCCCTGAAAAATTCAAAAGGCACTTTAACCCAAGAATTTCCATTTCCAACACCTGAGTTATTCCAAGTCCTTGATTGTGCCCTTATTACCTTCCTCAAACTTTCAACTGCTTGCTTTATATGGTAAAAGTGGAAATTTATTAAAATTACAGCTGAACGAATCATTTAATATGAAATGATGAAATTATACAGCATATTCACTTAATATACTGTTCTTTACAATGTTCCACCTTAAGAACAATATTTCACATGGTTCCACAAATAAAATGTACACAGACACTGTAGTTTTAATCAGCCAACTTGAAGTAACATCAGTTCTCATATGTAACTCTGTACTCATTACTGAACATTTGGCAACAGCTTTCTACGGTACTTTTAAAAATCACGTATCTATATTACACACAAAAGGATCAGTAATGGGGACATCGGCAAAATTTTATCTTGGTATGCGTGGCCTCAAACGCTATCACAAATAAAACTAACTGATTTGTCAACTGGTAGTTAGGCAACTCCACATGCTTCATCCAGTGCAACATTAATTTCCTGTTTTTCTTGGTCTTGCTGTCGGTTGTGCCAACCAGCAACAGCGTGTGGTCACTTGCCATCACGGGAAGCTCTTCTTCGCTTGTTTGATGCCCCATCAAATTCTGAAAAGCAGAAGTTTCACATCAGTTTCACAGAGTTTCATGTATCAAAGGAAAATGTTGTCATCAGTGATGATGGGACCCATATGCTGTCCCAAAACTTCCATAACCAATTACCAACCTACACCACGCAACATCCCAGAACAGCAAAGACCTCATCTTTTGACATTATCACTTTGTTCATTAAGACATTTGTTGCACCATGCTGTGACATTATCCATACCACCCAACAACACACTTTTTTTACAATGCTTTCAATAAAGGTGCTGAGGCCCAGAAACATGCAACAGATATGTGGCTTCAAGCACGTGCACATTCACTGCGGCAAAGTGTATTTATTATCTTGTTTTTCAGATCTCCCTCATAATTTTACTGTCAAATACATCCCAATTTTTAATCATCTTGACATACAATCAAATATTTTTTCTGCACATGGAGCACATAATACACATACTTCAGTGGCTTTACTTTTAATTTAGAACATTTTACCTTGCTTCTAAATAGTTGAACATCTGTGTAATCACGATTCTCATCTCACACTTCTGCTCATATATGAGCAAAATACACTATAACATAGCATCCAAACCAAGAAAATAAATGCTTGTAACTATTTTCATGATTATGCATTTAGACATACGACTTCACAAATGGCTGCAGATGAGGAATCTGAACCTGATACTGCACATGAGTTACAAGAACTATGTTCTTCAGTGGCAAATTCTGAAGTAACTGAAGAGAAAGTATGCCTTCTGAGGGGGGGGATTATCAAAAGATGAGGCCACAACCTATTTGATGGAGACTGCCACTTCTCAAATCTGGCTGTGGTTGGCAACATTTGTACAACATTACGTATTTATGGCCATCAACAACCCAATGTGGCAAGTGAAAGGCTGTTAAGCAGTGCTGGCAATGCAGTGGTAAAATATGACAGCAAAAAACAAAGAGCTTGCACCTCTGCATGGAAAATTTGCATATTAACTTCATATGTGCACAACACTTAATGCTTCTCATTTCTGGCTGTGACATGTGAAAACACAACACATAATATATAGGGCAATTAGTAAATCAATTTGACAATTTTGAGCTTCATCAAGCTGTGTTAAAAGATGTAACACCAAAGTAACAAGTTTCAATTCAACAAGCTGTGAATGGGTACATGGCCTTAGTACTGATTTGTTAAAAATACAATGATTTATACAAACATTTCTTTGAAAAGAGGATCTGGTATCAAAAAGAATGAACCATATGATTTAGTGTACTATGAGAAAGTGGTTGGTGTTATACCTTGTGATTATAGTGGTGTGTGCATGCACACCCTCACGTGCGAACATGCACAATGATGCGCGTGCGTGCACACACACACACACAATTTTTCTAAATTCTTATTTCAAACTCAACACATGATAGTAACTACCTATACTAATGTTCAAGCAAATGATGAATAATTGTAGAACACTTATAATTATGTGAACACTTTAAAACAAGCAGTGAGAAGTGACAACAGCATTACTAAGTTCAACTGTTAGTACCAAAAACTATCTTTCAAACCCACAGGAGGAACCACGTGTCAGGGAACATTATATTGTAGTTACAGTGATGACACACTGTTGGGTGAGTAAGAAAACCCCATTTTAAATTAAGAGCTGATGGTTTAATAGACAGAATAAACATAAATGGTAATGAATGTTCGCTCTGACATGTTGCTACACTCAATTACTTAAATCATTCAGGTATACAAATTAGTTCAGGAGTTATAATGGATTTTAGGGAAGCTGTTTAGACAGTTCTCAGAAAAGCAAGTTCACATTCATGTTTCACCAACAGACAAGTAGGACATGATCATGACATAAAGACAGCTAATAAATCCTTTGAAAATGTGGCAAAGTTCAAATACATATTTGGAAATGACACTAACACATCAAGGCTGCATGTATGAAGAAATTAAGTGTAAAATGAAATCAGAAAATTCTAGCTACCATTAGGGTTCAGATTCTTTTTCTTCCTGTTTCCTATCTATGAACATAAAGAACTATGATTCTTCCTGTTGTTTTGTGTGAATGCAAAACTTGGTTACGCTCGTTATAAGAACATAGGTTAAGTCTGTTTGAGAAAAGGATGCTTTTGAAGATAACTGGGCCAAGTGGAAGGAATAACAGGAGGCTGGTGAAAAGTGCCCAAAAAGGAGTTTCCTGATTTGTACTCCTAGCCAAATATTATTAGTTAATAAGCAAAAATCGAGAAATGCATATATGAATTTGATTGGGAAACCAGAAGCCTGGAAGAGGCTGCTCTGAATACCTAGGCATAGCCACACGGTTAATATAGCAACGGACCTTAAATAAGTAGGATGAAAGGGCAAATACTGGTATTTTCTGCATGATTTCAAGCTTCTGCCATGATGGAAATGAGATCTGGGATGTTACACAGCACACATCTCCAGTTATTTACTGCTGTCCCTCACAACACCCCTTAGACAACTAGACTTCCTCCCCCTCCTTCCACCTCCTTTATGCTACACTAACCCTATTGCAAGCATCACATTCTCTGAGACCCAATCACCATTAATACCATTCCCTATATAACTGCATACCTGGACTGCTTGACCCTTCAAGTTGGGACTGATAAGGTTGCCCTGAAACAACGGCATACAACTACCAATCTATGCTGCGTACCACCCCAAAACAGTTAAGATCTCTGGTTTTATCTGGTTCAGAACAGGGACAAGTAGTGGGCTGTGAACTTGGCAATGGTCAGGTTCCATAAAATGCATGGAATTTCTTGATTAGCTCAGTAACTCTTAGCTTCTCAAGGAGAGCTCTGTTCTATGGAGTTAATCAATGAATGGGAGAAACAGACAAACAGGATGGGCAAATGTGTTAACATAACCTTCTTGTTCTGGAATGACAGCAATATGCATGTCTCATTGCATGTTATGTATACAATCCTTCACACAGACTTCAAAAAAGTACCACGCAAGACAACACTAATTTCCATCACATGTAGCCAAACATTACTACTCCTGCAACCTGTAACAGCCTTCACCAACGCACGTTTATTTATGCAGAAGGTTTGTGTTGGAGTGAGTGCACTTTCCGGTAGATATGATTGTCACTGGCCTTCACAGAATTATTCATGCTGAAACTAAGTTAACCACAAACCACAACTAAAAATTACTGTATTCAGCCCACCTGTGGTGGTGCCACCACTTCTTGTTTTTCGTCGAGTGCTAATGTCAATGTCATGATGTATAATTCTGTTTGCTCCACCCCTGGTGCTGATGTTACTTCCTCCTACGGGAGACTGCCTGTTAGTAACAGCAGTCACCGTACTGGGTGGTGGCGAGCTTCGGGTGGACTTTAATCCCGACCCGGAGGATAGACCTGGGTTGGTTTGGCGGACAGATCGACGCTGCTGTTGTAGCTGATTCTGCTGCTGCTGCTGAAGAGATGTTCCTACACTGATGCTACTATGCTTACTGACTGCACCCAATCGATGATTTGAACGAGCATTCCAAGTACTATTGCTACTGTTATTCCTGAAAAAGCCGCCAACAGTGGTGGTATATGCACTGAAAATACTAACCACGAGACGCTGAAGGTTAAATTCCTTACACTTATTCCACAATGTTGTTTAAAAATGCCTATTAGACACTGCAAAATTTTACATAATATGATTAACATTACACTATCAATACAACTGTTCAATATTTCTGTGTTTATTACAATCCAGCTACATCCCTGAATCAGTTTAAAGCTGTAAGTTATGCAATAAAATAAAGAGATATTAAAATTGCATAACAGTCTAGAAGTTAAAACTGTCAATTTATTACACAGATCCACATTTGTAATTTGATTCTTGTTATAGCTGTGGTATTATTCCAAGCAGTCAGTACACATATCATGACAAACTGAAGACAAGCAACCGACACACCATCCACAGCACAGCACACCTACAAGGTAAGGAAATAACTCTGCGGATCTGAGAGATACTACTGAAGATACTGAGTTACTTCAAAGATATGATCTTGGTAACTAATTAATTCATAGTACAAGATCCAAAAACCACAGCACACAGTGAGTTTTAACAGCATGATATAGGAAACTATTAATAACCATTATAAAAAACCCAGACCCACATAAACTTTTAAAGGATTTGACAGTTTAACTCCCAAGAAGTGTACTAAATGTCAGAATTCCTGACCGAAGAGTTCTCATAAGACCACAGAATTCTCTCTGTGAAATTTCAACTCTTCATTGATAAAAGAAGCAGTGTATCTCATATTCGACACTACACACTAAGCATCATTTATACAGCCACAATTTTAATAATATTTTTATTTTAAAGCAATCTCACAACACCATATAAATCATTTGCTTCCTGTTTGACTTTTGTGTGGGCAACTCCTCTGGAAGCTCCAGTAACAAAAAATACATCAAAGGTTTACAAAGATATATGTCTTACTTTGCGAATTCATCATCTCTAGAACGGCTGTTTGGTCTGCTTTTTGGTTGTGGAGGTGAACGTTCGTCTGAGCCACCTCCAGGAGTTCCCCGACCCTTCACAGCTATTTCAATCAGTGGCTCATCATCCGAAGAATCTACATCTATCAATGTGCTGGATGCTGCTATGCCTGCTACAGAAATCAAACCAATCAGTCAGAAAGGATATTATATATGATCTGCCTGTGGTAAAAAAAGGAGCAATAAGGTATGGTAATACACCAAAGCAAATAAATTATGGTATCACAAATAGCTGACTGCACAAAGCAGAACTCCTTTACTTTGCTGCCTGATATTGTGTAAAATCCTGATAATGATACCCGAGGAGAGAAGTCCCAAGAAAGCAAGTTTTGCTTTTCTCTCTCTCTCACACACACACACACATAAAAATCTAAGGGATATGTTCGAAAGGCCTCAAGAGTGTATGCACATCAAACGTTGGGGTATCTCCTGAATCCTCGTCTTCTGCTCCATCAACTACTGCACCTAGGAAGACTCCATAAAACAAAGAAAAGGACCTTGAGGACCCTACACCAGCAGATGAAAGAGATACCCAAATGGACCACTCTTCTGCCCAACCTAAATATAAGAGTAGTAACTCAAAATCACGTGTGAACACTTCGGTCAGTATAGGTACTGTCTGACAGTTCAGAAAATTTGATAATCTGGCTCCTGTCCAGTCCTGTGTCAGTCACAATAACGAAATTTTGCTATGCTATACATGATACTATATCATACTATACTGCACACCACAACACTTTTATAATTTTAATTAAACTTGTACTGACACATTAATAATTCCAAATAAAAAACATGGCAATAAATAAGAATGGCAATCTACTTCTAATCCCCAACAGGACACACTACTACAATCAGTTATGAAAGTACACGTAATTAATGATGATCAAATGCATGAAACTAGGCCTTTTGTATCTCAGCCTACCGCTTATGAGAAAGAAATTCAAGTTAGAAGCTGAACATGAAAAGCTGCAAAGTATATGTCATTAGAAATGACCACATCTGACAAAACAGATGCAAGAAGGAAGAAGAATATTACATTTTGACCTCCACAATCCCATTCACTATATTTTTATTATGGGAGAATATCCATAAAACTAAGATCAATCTATTACTGTACCTATCTAAAAAAAAGGTGATAAACCTAATTATCTAGAAACTTCAGTAGGGATTTTGTTTTAACAGATAAGCTAATGATCACTCATTCTTTACTGATCTGATATTAAGACAAACAATTCGAGTACAGTGGTACAATACATCTGCCATTTAGCAGCTACAACATGTTCTATGATGCATTAGTTCTCACTGAAATTAGTACAATTATAAACTTGTGAGGTTCAGTATTAAATAAAACCAACAGCCATGCCATGGCTCAGGCTGTTAGTCACCAGCCTATCCCCATAAAGGCCTGGGATCAATCCCAGGGCAGACCATGTGGGTTTTGTGGTGGACAAAATTGCACTCGAACAGGTTTTTCTCCTAGCACTTTTGTTTTTTCCTGTATTATTCTATCAACGCCCTGCTCCATACCCAAAATGCACTCATCTACAATCAACATCAGCAACTGACATCACAGTAAATAAAATATTAAATTTACATGTAACCTATCAGTCCATATGAATAAACGTCTGATAAAATTCCCTGTTCATCATGGTATTAAACAAAGAGATACTTAATCACAGCTTATAAATTCTGCATCTGCATATGCCATTAGGCAGGTCCAGAAAAACCAGGATGGTCTGGACCGAATGGGACACATCCCTTATGGTCCATGTTGAAATGCCGCTTAAGAGAGTATCTAAATACCATTAGGACAGCACATAAATACCATATAGAAAAACAGAATCTCTATCAGATGCTAGCCAATCAGATGAAGTAAGTAGATACAGACAGAAGCTTATGTTAATGGATCATCAACAGATCAAAGGAAAAGACATAGTATACAGCTCTTAAATGCTACAAATACTTGGCAAGTTCATGTAATTGTAACAAATCAAAATTATATTCACAAAGAAATTAAGAGATGAATACTTTCTACTACAGAGTTCACAATCTTTTGTGTATCAGTTCCCTATTTAAAGTCCACCACATGTTAATTATTTAATCTGAAACAATTTCATCAAGTAAAACATCACAGTTGAGTAATGCTGAACATGTAACTTTTAAGATGACACCTCTACATAAAAAGTAGTTATATAAAACACATGTCAGTATGTGCCTACATTCCAATAGGAATTCTCCAAAAATTATCATAAAAGTAAAGGTCAACTGTTAACATGTTATTTACCTTTCCGATTCTTCAATGGAGCAGCTGTCCTGGAGCCCTTCTGGTCATGATGTTGAGGATTCCCCCCCACCCTCTTTGTAGGGGCATCTTCCAGCCCCATGCACGCTTTAATCAGTTCTGCTGCATTCTCTGAGCACTTTCTCTTATTTGGTCGCTGCTCCTCCACGGCAGCTACACATGATGCAACACTGCTCTCAGACTCTTGTCGCTTTCTTTTGCTTATACTTGTTGAACTATTTCCTCGGGCCAGATGTGTTCCTGAATTTGTAGGACTAGGTTTGGATGTATTGCGGGGAGAACCTGAATGATCTTCCTTTGAAGATGGACCTCCTGGGCTTGATTTTGGGGTGTGCTTCTGGTCAGGGCTATGAGTGTGACTAAGGCTTCTCTGGCTTGACCTGGTACTCCTGGTGCTTAGTGAACCACCTCGGCGCATATCAGTATCTGATGGAATCTCAATTAACAACTGTTCTAACAAGGACTTAGGTCCGGTTGAATGGTGTTGAGATTTACTGCTACGAGCTACATAGGTGTGATCATCATCTTCTTCTTCTTCTTCTTCTTCTTCATCTTCTTCTTCTTCCTCTTCTTCTTCTTCCTCCTCCTCCTCCTCATCATCATCTTCTTCAATATCATCAACACCACCACCATCACCTGCACCACCACCTACACCCAAGCCCTCTAGGAAGTGTCCAGATGACATATCACTTCCACCACCACTGCCCACCTCTACACAGAGTGAGTCATCAACTTCCAATCTGCTCTCAAGTAAATCTTGTTTTCGTTTCCTTTTTCGCCTAACTTCATCTTTCCTGTTGGCCGTCCGTGACAAAGTGATACCAATTTCATCATCGTCAAGCGCCGCCGGAGAAGGTGTATCTTCTCGGTGTTTTTCAGGGTTAGAGTAAGTATACAGAGGTGGTGTGATGCGTATCGGTTGAGGATCTTCCAAAGTTGGTGAGCCAGGGCATTTATCTCTCTCTTCAACAGACTGCCTTTCTTCTGACAGGGGTAGAGTGTTTGGCTTCTTTGTTTCACCATCTGAAGCTATACTTGTAGGTAAGGAGGTACACGTTGTGGATGCAGCAGACGCAGGCAAAGACTGGTTGGTATCAGCAGTAACCAAGTTACCCGATAAAGTCACAATATCTGAAGCAGAAGAAATCATAACAGCTGAACACGAAGAGCTTACTTTTGACATCACAACTTTAACAGCAGATGAAGACAAATTAGCATCAGAAGGAACTGTAACAAGTTTTATGGGAACTACTTTTGTTATTGAAGATGTACTAGTATTATTGGATGAACTAGCTGATGACAATGAGGATATACCAACAGAGGTACTTGAATCTCTGTTGGCAGAAATCTGGGACTGCTGCATATCATTACTGTTAATGCCTTCTCTATTCATCACAGTATCTCTCTCAGCAGAGGATGACAAGATTTCACTGGTATTACTGCTATCCAATAAATGAACACTATTTCCACTCAATGACTTGCCATCTTTCTCTAGATCATCACTATTACATTTCCCATCACTAACACATGATCCATGTGCATCCAATCTGTTCTTCTTTTGCATACCTGAAGCATTAACTACACAACCAACACTTTCTGTACTTCTATTATCCTCAATCTTATTCTCATCCAAAGAATTTGACTTTGAAGTGTTTCCTGCAGGTGGTTCAATGCTTTCCATTGATGGGTTTATATCATCTGATGCTGTTACGTCCGAATTTGCTGATGACACTGACGTTACTGTTGAAGGCACTGCACCAACTTTTTTATTAGTGTCTGCAGATTGGCAGCATTCACTGTCCTTCTCTTCCTTACGACATGGGCTTTCGCCTTGATTAGGAGATTTTTCTGAGAGTGCATCCATTGATTCAATACCAGAATCCTCTCCTTGGGTATTGCCCTGTTCTCCTGTCCCAACGCCAGATGGACTTTCAGCACCACCTCCACCCCCAACATTTCCAGTTCCACCACTCTGGTTCTCAGACTGGTTTCCGCCTGTAACTACAGTGTCACCAACTGTTGCCAAAAAATCACCAGAACCCACAGTATTTTCCTTTTTCTCCGTTAATCTCGTTGTCACTTGGTCCAAACTGCTACAATGTTTCTTCCGTGGAGGTGCACCATCCTCCAGCAATCTCTGCTTCACCTTGGCTTCTGATACATCCAAGTCTCCCACAGGAAGAGATGCTGGTGAGGATGACTTGGATAGTGCATGACGTTCAACAGACTTAGTATGAGACTCTGAACGTTTTGGAACATCAGAAACTGTTGCTGCCATGGCAATGGCCTGAACCCTGGCAACAGTAACTACATTTCTTGAAGTTTTACAATGTTCTGCACTTTCCAATTTCCTTTTAGTTATTGTACTATGATTTGGAAAATCTCTGTGCTGTGAGTGCTCCTGTTTCTTGGTAACACAGTTTTCTGTTATAACTGCTTTGTAGGCTTCAACCGATCGGGGAATCCTGTTCACATTTGCTGGGAGATTAACTTTGCTGCGGTGAACTGATGCCACGTCATTTGACAGTCTGTTCACACTTGACGTCCTATTTACTTGTGACCCTACCTTACTCTGTTGTAAATCCACTGCCCTTCTTGACATGCCTTTGTTCTTTTCTATGGTGTGGAGAGATGAAGAACTATGCTGCTTCCCAGCAGGTGTCCATGAGGAAGATGAAATGTCTGGAGTAGATGGAATAGGAGATGATGGCACAGAATGAGAAAGAGACTGTTGTTTAAGTGAACCACCTGTTGGTCCACCATGGATAGCAGTGTACGAATCCTGAGAATGTCCACTGTGAGAGTCCATTAATGTAGCTGTGTTGCTGGATCCTGTTTGGGAATTCCCTCCCATTGTAATGGGACGTGACTTTGCTTTCGCAGCCAATAATCCACCCTGAGAATCTGAAAGAAATGTATTATTATTATTATTATTATTAGTAGTAGATCAACAAACAGCTAACGTAAAAATATAACTTTTTCATAAAGTTCACTCCTACCTACATAAAATGTAGTAGAACCTTAAGCTGGTAAATAGAGCAAACTTTAAATTCATGCATTTTATATATGTATTTCATCTGTCATAAGTTGCTCTGATTCTATATTTGTTTTTCCAGGAACAGTACAACAATGTAATCTGAGTTATGAACACCAACTGCTGAGAGTACAGAATGGTTTTTCACTTTCCACTGAATGCATTATGATTCAACTGTCACAATGTGATCAACAAATGTGCACACTTCTTTAGAATTACAATAAAGTTTCAATATGCAAACTCCAACATGTCCTGGGTCTTACTGACCTATCATAAGGGAGTGCAAAGTTGTACAAAACAATCGTCCAACCCTTCTATTATTCCCAGTATGCAGAACTGTCCCAAGTTCGTTAATGAATGAGTACAGAGATGGATATGTGCAAAGTAATTGGAGCAACCTGTACGTTTAAGCATGTTCAAAATATTGCGATAATTCTGAATACTGGGAATGACACAGGGGTTGAACAATTGTTTTAAATAACTCTGGACTCTGAAAATGGGGCAGCAAGGCCTGAAACATGTAGGATTTTGTGTATTCCAACATTATTGTAATTCTAACAGAGTTTACATATTGAAACATTATTGCAATTCTAACAAAGTGTGTGCATTTGCTGGCCACATTCTAACAATACCGACTGTTTTTGTCACGTGGGAAAAGATTCTGTTGGATACCTACTTACAATCTTTTAAACTTTGTATAAGAATGTGAGGCACAGATTAGAAAACAGCTCTGCAAACAGTAGACATATCTGGTCCTGTTAATCACTAGACAATGTCTTGAGATTTTTTGACGTTTTGCTGACCGTGCATCCCAGTATATTTATCTCAGTATTTAACCAACTTGATGCACAAAATTTGTTTCACAATAAGTTTTATTTCGTGCCTCTACATGTTTCGAGCACATGTGCTCATCAGCAGGAGGTCAAAATTGCATTACACAGCCCCTGGTATCATCACACTGAAGCAAGTGAGTGGTCTAAAATTACTAAAATACAATTCTATAAATATGAGCAAATAGTAGAAAAATTTATGTGTGAATTTTTCAGGTGTGATTACTGTGTATTACTTACTATAAACATGTTATGTCATGTAGAGGTTATGTTTATCCAGCTATTAAACTTATTAGAAAGGTACTATGTCTATTTACAGGGGGACCGTGGTAGCACAATGGTTAGGGTGCTGTGCTACAAATCAGAAGGTCGCTGGTTCGATCCCAGCTGGTTTCAGTGGATTTCTCATTGACATAAAATCCTTCCTATTGCACCATGGCCCTGGGGTCGACTCAGCCTCTAACAGAAATGAGTACCAGGACCATTTCCTGGGGGTAAAGGCGGCCGGTGCGTAAGGCTGACAACCTTACCACCATCCTGTGCCGTTGTCAAGAAATCTGGGAACCTTAACTTCCTGGAACCCTCTGGGTCTGTCCAGGCCTGTAATGGGACTGCTTTACTATGTCTATTCACATTTATGTTTGCTTAGTCTATCTAGTGATAAAATCGTATAAATTGCTGATTAGTTGTTGTATCTATAAGGTTATGTTTGTCCGGGTGTTAGAATTGTTAAAAATATGAAGTCTATTTACATTACCTATCTAAAAAAGTTGCGTTTATCTTGTTATTAAGATTCTGTGGTGTCTATTTACTTTACATTAATTATTGAATTTACAGAAAATGCAATTTGACTGTTGTTAAAACATGCTTACCCTATAGGTCTCATGCACGGGTTGAGAGAGGACTGGTTGGAATGCGTGGGATTGTGGGTTAGACAACAAGTGGGTTATAACATGTAGTATTTGAATGAAGGAGGTCAAACATAGGATTATGCTCGTTCAGATGTTGTTCGGGGATGAGTTTATTATTATGGTGGAATGACTGGATGTACATTTGTTCATATGGAAGCAAAAGGTACAGTGTGTTGATCTGCTTGAGAAGAGTCATAGTGTCGACAATGTTACCATATTCATGTCTGCAGTTATACATATGTAAAGCATATGCCGAGCGAGGGTCACTGTTTTTAATGTACCGTGTGTGTTCCCGGAATCTTAATTTTAAGTTTCGGCTTGTCTGCCCGACATACGCTTTGTGGCAGGTCTTGCACATAATTTTACTACTATTTGCTCATATTTATAGAATTGTATTTTAGTAATTTTAGACCACTCACTTGTTTCAGTGTGATGATACAGAGGCTGTGTAATGCAATTTTGACCTCCTGATGATGAGCACATGTGCTCGAAACATGTAGAGGCATGAAATAAAACTTACTGTGAAACAAATTCTGTGCATCAAGTTGGTTAAATATTGAGATAAATGTCTTGAAATGTCTACTGTTTGCTGAGATACGACTATCAAATTTTATGCCTTTGTGCCTTTTAAATGGTTCAGTGTACAAAGAACACAGGTATAGGGCATAAAATATTAAGATCACAATTCAACTGTAATAACAATGTATGACTTGGGACAATGAGACATCTGTAGTCAAATGAGATTTTCAACAAGAGATTTGCATCTGTAGTGAGGTACGTAAAACAGCACAGAACATGCCTGGAAAATGTGTGGAATCTCAGCTCCAAAATTTCCATTCTACTCTTCTGCATGATGCCCGTTCATTCTGTAACTTTTATGATCTTACCCACACATACAATTCAGTCCTTTACACACCATCTCACCCACTCATGCAGATAGCAATGAGAGGATTATACAAAGGCTACAAATGTAATGGTAAAAACTAAACAAAACACATATCCAGTTTCCTCACTATTCAACTAATCAAAGAACGTAACTATGGATACAGCCATTATCTTCCTCATCGTCTGCCCGAGACCTATGCCTGGTTGCAGATTATTAAAAAAAATTCAATATTTCATCTTTCTACAAGCCTCCCAAAGTATGTTTCGTATCATTTGATACTTTATAATACTTATCCCTCCTAGGTTCCACACTGACACTACTATGAAGATAATGGTAAAGACACCACCATAACATGCCATGACTGCAACAGGTGAAGGAGTAGAGGTATAGCATTCCTCATGCTTTAGTTTAGAACCAGACTGGATGAACAGTCAACACCACACCAAAGCTAATCTATCTTTTGCCAAGAAACCCAGAACCCATTGTCCAAGAGCATGGTTGACCCCCAGGGCAGGTCTGGACGTGTGTGGAGAGACTCCTTGCCCTCACCAGGGGTTTGAACCTAGACTGCCAAAATCTCTACAACATAGATTATTACAAATAAAAAAATGAGGTGTTAACAACTTCCTTTAAGTACAGGAGAAAACCTGGTTAGGGAAAAAGAACAAAATGTTTTATTTTACTAGAAAAACACAAGAATTTCACGTGGGCTATATGACCACAAGACACAATGTGCTTTTTTGTCCGTAAACATTAACTACAGTTGCAATGGCACCAACGACAGACACTGAGATGTTGTGGCCTTGAGTGAGCAGTAGGTGTGGGGGTGGGGGCACCACCTGGTGTGTGAAAAAACTCAGTGATGGAATCTAGTGTTGACACTTATACTGCTTTATATCCCACAAATCCTATATTACTGATGTTCAACGACCTACCATTCTTTTATAAAAACCCCGTACTGCACTCTGTTACAAAATCATATTTATAAAGTACAATATTATGAATAACACTACACTGTAATATTGCAGTTGATGGGTTATCACTGGTATGGCATGTAAGACCACAATGGGTGTTCTGTATTCTGACAGTAGTCCACCTTCCATCCCTATTCCCTACCCTCTGCCCCAAGTACAAATGTGTGTCTAGCTGTTGTTTTTGTGACTATATTCAGTCGTCACGTAATTCATTCAGCTGGCACTAACCCAGAGCTGACAAAACTGTGAAGATGGGTGATGTGATTGTGTACTTTGGGAGGTGGGTCTGGGTTCTTTCCCTGAACAGGGCATGAAGCTGACCACTCCTCTGCAACCAGTGTCAAGTTAAGGAAAAGTGGAGTTACACCTCTACTCCCACCACAAGCCTCCACAGCATTCACAAGGACAACTTTACCGTCTATCCCCTGTACAATTACCCGAGATCCCTTTCAACTATCACTGACTCTTCTTTACCCCACCAAACAAAAAACACTTGAAGGTGATTTACATATTGCAGTATTTAAGTTATTTTAACCCATTCAGACTTTGCTAATGCAGAGCTGATGACAACTTGGTGTGAATGGCAGTCATGTTGACTTTCTGTCTAACAATACCTCTCCTGGTACTGAGATTTATAAATAAAGTAAAACCCCAGTCAATGTTCCACACTGCATATTCAGTGTCACTATTGCCAAACCAATAATCTCTTGGTGACCCCTTCTACCCACTACCCCCCAAAGAAGCCTTAAATGGGGGTTCACTGCAACATACAAGCATAAAACAAGCATGCACAGAGGTATCAGCGTAATCCCAAAGTCATGGCTGCTACAGGGTACCTCAAAACATTGGGGTGTTCTAATGTTACTATAACACAACACTTAGCCAGATGGACCATGTGTATATTGTTATAGTAGTGAACTGCACACACCCAATACAAGTTAATATTATAGTTGGCTAGTTTCCATCCAGCAAAATCTCTGCGAGTGTTTCCTCCAGTATCTCTAAAGATTTATGCTTTCCAGATTGCATTACTTTAAAGTGCAATTACCAATCTCATCAAATATACATACCTGTAAAACCTGTTTTGAGATCCTTATCATCTTCTGTTGAGCTGTGTCGCCTTCTCTTTTCATCTGAAGCACTATTCCTTATTCCATTTTCACCCCTGCCATCACTCTCACTACCTCTTCTAATTGCAGCACTCTGAGTAAGAACAACTTTACAACTTGTCCCTCCACTCTTCTGTAACGAATCTACCCTCTCAGACTGCGACTTATTACGTCGATTCAGTGATGGAGATGGGGAACGTGATGCTTTGCCACTCAATGTGGCACTATTTGCTATGCTTGGGCTTGATTCACCTTTCCTCCACCTAGCTGTATTAAGTGGCAAACTATCACGAACCTGACTGTCAACTATCCCACCACCAGATAACAAGATCTGCTCTCGTAAGTGAGAACTTTCTTTTCCCGAATTGCATGAAGACGATTTCTTCCTAGAGTCCCTGCGCTTGGTTTTAATACCTGAAACCTTATGTTCTGATACTGAATGAGATGACTTTAAACCTCCAGTCCTCTCCTTTTCTGCCTGCTGGCATAAAACGGTAAACTCTGAATCTCCCACTCCAGAAGAAGGATAATTCTTTCCTGACACTGTTGTACTAGTACTAGTGGGCCCCTTTCCTCCACGCTGCTGCTGAGAAGTGACTCCTGATCCTAACCCTGCAATCTCCCCAGTTTCATTCCTCATACGAGACTTCAATGGAACATCATCCAAATCCCGGTCACAATCATGTTCACCACCTCGTTTATCAGACGTTTTCAGTTTCGTTCTAACCTTAGGAACAACATCTGATCCCACCGTCCGTTCATTTGGCATCAAACTACTCATATGCTGTTGTCTCTTTGTAGATGATGAATCACTTGCACTGGCTTTTATAAGAGTTTTTGTTGAAAGTTTACCACTTGAGGAGACTGTTTTTCCTCCTGTGAGAGGCAAGGATGCTGCATAAACATTTGTGGCAGGTTTCTTTATCCTAACAACTGCTCCTGGTTCCCCTTCCCCCAGCACATTATCTGTTCCACCAACTCCCACTAAGTTTGCACTGTCACGGATTTTAGATGAACGATTAATTTTTCCTGATGATCTTTTGGTGGTAGATGGTTCTCCTGATTTACCTACACTGCTGCTACCACCACCACCACCACCACCACCACCACTACCACCAAACATGTCCTTATTATGCTGCCATTTCTTACTGCTGCTGTCCTTAGAACTCACAACAACGGCTGCATTGCGGCCACGAAGAGAAATGTGTAGGGGTGGTACTCGCGGCTCTTCTCCAGTCTGCCCAGCTGTGTTGGCTCCAACACAGCTACTAACACTGGATGGGCCTGTTGTACCTGCCTGTCCACCTGCAGACCCACCAAACAGCCTTCCACCAGCAATAGAACTTGAGCGCCCATCAGTTTTTCTAGCTGTTGGAACATTTACAAATGAAACATCAACTTTGTAAGCTGAAGTCACGGGTTCACTTTTTTCAAGCTTCAGCCGCAGTTTGATCTTTTCCCCTGGGCCACCTGGCTGTGCCACAACTTGTTGTGGCGGGCTGCATGGTTTCCTAGGTCTGTGATGGTGGTACCGAACAGTTGAAGAAGAAGCATCGCTACCAGTTGACCTCACTGTTGCCTCAGAATCAGACTGATCTGTTGTAGTGGTTGTATCAGCTCTCCTGGATATAGTTCCTGTACTGCTGACATCATCATCATCATCAGAGTATAATGAGTTGTTAGATCGATCATTTAGAGGAGAAGGAAAGTAAAAGAAAGGATCATCCAAAGCTGTATCATTGGTCTTGGAGTTTCCCCCTGTTTCCGAATTCGAGGGGTTTTCTGGCTCACTTTCAGAACTGCTCTCCTCACTTGGCATTGGTTCCAAGTGACCTGTTAGAGGATTAATGAGAAACTGGCGACGTTTTCCCCGAGAAGTGAGAGGTGGAGGTGAGGCAGGAGGACTTGGAACAGGTTCAGATGTTTCTGCTGCCTGATGACTAGTATCTTTGAGAGCCTCTCCCAAGTCTCTGCAACCCTGCTGATCCTGTGAAGATTGCTGTGGTTGATGTGGGGTTATATAATGATGCTGGAACACTGTTCTCTGCTGCTGGATTATGCTGGCATTATTCTGAGTCTGCTGTTGCTGTGATGATGGTTGTGCTGATGAATGATTTGCAGTGACAAAATTCTGCTGTGGTTGGCCAACTCTGGCTGGCTGCCAACCACCTACAGAAGTATTCTGACCAGTACCCACTGTTGTTGAGGAAGTAAGCAATGCCCCTGGTTGATGTCGCACTGGTTGCTGTGGTACTGGTTTCGCAGAACTATTTGGGACCACAGATGAAGAACTACCGATACGGCCATCTCCATATGGTCTTGAATAGTCATTGGTGCTGTGGCCATAAGCTAGAGATTTCACCTGTGCCTGTGGCAGAACTGTTCCTGGGTCCTTTGTCACGGGTTGATGTAATGATCTTTGTTGAAGCTGCTGGTGTAGCCTTACTTGTTGTTGTTGTTGTTGTTGTTGTATGCGAGGGTATGGTGGTGGATTGGATGCAGATGGGATTGCAGAACCTTGCATAAAATGTGGAGGTTGCTGACGTGCAAGTACAGTGTTGCCAGTATTTCGAGATGTCAAAACTGTACCTACACCAGCTGCCATGGGTGTTGCTGAAGGCTGAAGCCTCTCCAGTGGTGATGGTCTCTGCTGCTGCTGCTGCTGCTGTAATCTAACAGAGGCTGCTGGAGACTGAATCAAATGTGGCTGATGGTGTGTTACAGGCTGTGCAAGCTGCTGTGTTTGATGATGTGATGAAGACCCTGCTTGTATCTGATGACCTCTTGATGTGGATGTAAAAACAGATTGTTCTTGAGGAGTTCCTGAAGAATATACCTTTTGCTGGAGAGCTGATGTTGATAGATGATGTCGGGGATGAGGTGAAGGGACTGTCGAGATTATTTGGTGATTTGAAAGGGTGGGGACTGACGAAGAAGCCGCGATAGCTACAGAGTTTGAGACCAGCTGTTGTACTGGAACTCCGGTGGATTGCTGACTTGTAACACAAGTTTCAGAAATTCCAAGAGCCTGCTGTGGGTTATGTAAAGTCCGATGATGCAGGCCTGGGGAATCAGTACGAACAGATGGTGGAGAAGGTGTAGACGAAGTGGAGGAGTTGCCAACCTGGTAAGATGATATACCTACTGCATTCACAAAGGCAGATTGCTGATGGGAAGTATGGTGGTGTAACTGCTGAAGCTTGCATGAAGTAGAAGTAAGGTCAGTATGTTGCTGGAGGGTGTTGGTACCCACTGGTGTAGGAGGTTCACCTGGTCTTCGTCGTACTGGAACTTTCTTCAGCTGCTGCTGCTGCTGCTGTTGTTGTTGTTGTTGCACTGCTTGGTGCTGTGGACCCCTGACCCTGCCTATTACTGCTGACTTATCTCCCACACTTGAGATATTTCCTGGTGGAGGAGGCAGCATTTTGTTGGCCCCTGTAAAGCAAATTAACACTGCTATAACAAAATGCAATTACCAATCACTGTTAAAACATACAGTGAAACCTCTTTTTACTGTTCCCCTATGCATTGCTCTCCTAGAAGTACTGTTCATTCACACTAGGCCCTTCAGAAATGATGGACAGAAGTCCAATATACTTCTTCCAAACATTCCTATTAAAAACAGACTACATAATTTGCAAGGAAATATGACAGGTTACATCTACAATTATGTTACCATGTTTAAAAAAAACTAGCTCTAAAGGGTACAAGAGAACAAGTTACAAAAACACAATAAACTGGATATGTCATACGCTGATAACCTACAGAGATGGAAACATACGAGACAGTACTTCTTAATAATTCTAAACTAGTATCATGAGACTGAGTCCTCCTCAAGAAACCGAAATGCAGATAATCAAGAAATTTACTTGCCTTGTGTGGGACCCAAAGACTCAGTCACACAATAGTCCTGCTGAATCCTACTGAGAAGCAGTCCACTCTACAACCACAAGCACTATTTACCTTCAATTTTAATATTATCCTCACAACTGTACCTAGATCTTGAACCTAACTTTTCCCCTCAGACTCTGACTAAACTTTTGTAGGCCCTTCTCATGTCTCTCATTTGTGTTCCATCTTCCAACCAAATTCACCATAAATGTTCATACCTGAGTTTGCTGCAGGTGGCGTCACACCTGTGGAGCCATCATTTTGCAGCAAATTTACAAGCAATGGGCTTGACAATGCCACATTGTTGGTACCAACAGTCCTAGGGCCGATGACACCAGGCTGTTGTGATGGTGGTTTATTTGCTGCACAATAAGGCTGGCCAGCCTGAGGTTTACAAGGCTGTGCTGTTGATGGTTGCTGTAAGGCATTTCCACTAATGCTTCCACTAGAACTTGGAGTGGGTGTGGGGGAAGGACCAGGGTAAGGCGGGGGAGGTGGTGCTGCAAAACTATGATGGTTAAAATTCCCTGTTCCTGTAGCCACAGGTGTGGAATTATGGTGGTGGTGATTTGACTCTGATGCCCTGTTCTGCATGGCATGTGCTGCATGATTCATGCTTGCATAAGGGAAGGGTGCGTGATAATGATGTGTGGAACCCCGAGAAGTTGAGGCCATTGCAACAGGTTGTCCTGTAGACTGTATCACATTTGGGCTAGGCACAGAATCTGATGTGGGTTTGGGTGGTGGAAATGGAGGAATTGGATCACCATCTGTTGGTGCCACAACATTCGGGCTACGGAATTGTTCTGCGGAAGCTGCAACTCCTGCAACTGTAAGAGGATACAAACAAATTTAAATTGATATAACCCATTACCACAAACTCATGTAACATGAACTGTAACCTCACTTCATTATAATGGCGTTCCTTGAAGACCTGACAGTCATTTAACTGATCAAGAACCTTCCTACATAAGTACATTAAGGAGATATTCATCTCCATTCTCACAGTCTGTCCTACACTAATTCAATCCAGTTCATACTTCCAGAACTTTTCATTAACACAATATAATACTTCTTTATATGACCACAATTTTTGAACTTAATGATTTTTAAATGACCAAATATATTTCAAATTCTCAAATGAATAATCATTGGCCACTAACCACAAGGCGGGATGTATCTATCTGTATCAATTAGCCAATAACTCTTCCAAACGGAGTCAATCCTCCATATGTGAAAGTTACAAAGTACACAATTAATATCACTCATTTTATGCATTGTCATTTTACTCAATTATATACACCAACAAACGCATACAAAATGTGTAAAATTGTAAGTTATCTGTATATACAATCTCTCCTACATATTTTAGCAAACATTTGCCATCTTCAGGGAGACAACGATTCAAAGAATTTATGCAAGTATAAATTTAACAAGTCAGAATTTACATATACAGTGTAAAAAAAGTGGTAGCAGCTAGACATAACATCAAGTGGTAGCAGCTAGACATAACATTATAAACATTACATTTTTAACAATGGATATATAAAATCTGACTTATTAATTTTACATTCATATAAATTCTTCTGTACAGTTTTCAGCTTGCAAATGGCAAACATCTGCTATAAAATGCAGCAGAGATTATGTATATAAAACAACAACACAGGTAACTTGTAACTATATGCACTTTATATGCACCTGTGAAGAACATGTTTATCTGAATGCTACATCAATTAAAAATTAAACGTTAAGAGAAACTTTGTTCACATCTTTCTCACTGCATCACTTATAACAGAATATAATTTATTGCATTTCATATTTTAATTTCATTACAGCAATGACATATTGACTACAAAGATGCACATACACCAAGGACTGCTGCAACACTCAGTTTTCTCAAAAGACTAAATTCTCTACTTGTGGTCCAACATGCACAGCTTCCCTGCTTGTATAAACAACATACAATAACCAATGAAATATATTTTAACCTCTGGGTGATGAATTTGGACATTTAATTTTCTGAGCACTCTTCATGTAAAATGTAAATATTTTATTAACCAAAAAAAGATGAAACACGTGATATTTTGTAGAGGGAAAAAATGGAGTGTGTGTGCAGCATGTCACAAACATTTCAGTAAGTATATCTTTTGAAGAAATATATAAAACATGATCACTAGGGCGTAGCAGTAAGCCAGTCCCATATATAGTACACATGGTGGCTGAAGTTTACTGCCACAGATGATATTAATATTTAGCCCACTTCATTTTCAAATACTATGGAGAGGTAGATTTACCATGCCACTGCACACAAAAACTTGGTTTTTTGGCTAGTTTAGGTGTGTGAAATGACATTAGACCATAAGAACCTGAGAAAGGTAAGGGGGAGCTTTTCATGTCTCCTAACTTGACTGCACATGGTCACTGCAAGTCCAAAATATGAAACAACCAAATCGCAGGCATTACTAGCCTTCACGTGTTGCACGACTTGTGTAAAATGCACCATGGAAGTACACTTACAGTAATTTCCATACAAAGTAAATCACTTTCTTCATTTAATTGTATAGGCTAATATTTGTGATACCTGAGAATGGTAATGGAAATATGCTCCTTATATATGAAAATTTTCATGTGCAATAATTTGGTGAAAACAGTCCCACTTTTTAAACTCAAACACAGTTCACACATTCTTCATATGTATTAAAATATGTAACACAGGCCTTGCAATTAATCTTGATTATCACAAATCAATGGCTGTAGCACAAGCATACAAATACATACCTCCCACAGCTGCTGCTACAGACTGTGCCAAAATGTTGGCTAGACCTGCCACAGTACCACTGTTTGCATGGCTTGGGCCAGCAACAGTAGCACCATCCTGCATCACAGCTGTACTGCTTGTGGAAGGTACAGAATTCCCAGACACATTTGCAGTAATAGAAGTGGCCCCAGAGACAGCTGATGAACCACCATTTTCATCACTTCCATGAGGTCCTGAACTGGCTGTTCTTAATACAATCTCCTGTGCCTCCCCTCCAAAACGACCAGCTATGCGTAGTGAAATAACCTAAAAAAAGGCAGGGGGGTTTCACAATTTTAATTAGAAGATTGGGTAACCTTTAAGTCCCCAGACACATCCATTTCTCCACTTGCAGGTTAAGATAAAGGAGTTATCAAGTGTATCATTCTATATGCCGGACAGAGCAAATGTGAAAAAGTAAGGGATGCAGGGTGCAATGCAAAAATGTTAAGAATGTAATTTTTCTATAGATAAGCAAACAACACGACTAGGTGTGCCATGTAATGTAAAATAAATTCCTGCGTTATGCATTGTTTTATTACGCTAAAACAGATGCAGTACTGAAGATATGGAATGGGGGCAAAAGAGCTGAAAATAAAATTTTCATTTAACAAAAAACAACAGTACAGAAAATCCCTTCTATTCAAATTCAAATTAAAGGAAACTGCCAAACGTTTTACATGTCATCTACATTACATTCCAATATGATGCAGTTAATACATATGGAGTGGTTATAACAACATTGTACCTCTTTCTATCTTCAATGGCTGATGCCAAAAAATCAAGAGTTTGTAAAGGAAATTTTACTTCTTTTTATCATCAAAAGAGATCTGTGTTCCTCCGGCTCTACAAACACACACACAAAACAAAAGAAGTTTATATATGCCATTACTAGCAATTTATACAGTCTTCACAATTTTAATACTTCGACCGAGGCTAAAAGTCGATATACACATTTCAATAATTACCTGATCTCCTTCAACCTGCACCGAGAGAATGCCAAGTTGTGTGAGGGCTTGGTCACCTTGCTGTGCCAGGTGACGCAGCCTCAGCGCTGCTTCTCGTGGGATGGTGAATGTCACTCGCACAGAATTCCATGGCTCCACTTTTGCAACACGCAGCGATTCACCTTTACCTGAACAACAGACATTAATATCTGAAAAACAGTCCTCCTCAGAAATTATTCCTATTGTAATTAATATTTCAACCTTTACAGAGCAGTAGTTTCAAATTTATACAAACTTCTTTTCATTGGCAATACTGCTGCTCATAGTGCCTAACACTTGCAAAAACGTACAGTATATACGTCACAACTTTAGATTACAAAATTTCAGGAAGAACTTCTTATATGCACTACAACTTTTCACATCTCAACAGACTGCTGCCCATCTGGGCATGGGAAGGATGAGGTGTCACGTGAGTGAAGAAGACTACATAACAAGCAGCTTTATGAACCGTACTCCTCACCAAACATTATTCAGGTGATCAAATCAAGAATGGGAACGGTACGGCACATGGCATGTATGGAAAACAGAAAGGGTGTACACAGGGTTTTGGTTGGGAGACCTGAGAGAAATAACCACTTGGAAGACATAGGCATAGATGGGAGGAAAATATTGGAGACATAGATTGCATAGATCTGGTTCAGGATAGGGGGAGGTGGTTGGCTCTTGTAAATGTGTTATGAACCTTCTGTTTCTGTAAAACATGGAATATTTCGTGACTAGTCAAGGACCTGTTAGCTTCTCAGGAAGGACTCTACTCCATGGAGTTTATCAGTTACGGAATGCTGTCCACAACATAATAAATAAGATGTTCTGAAATAACTCAATACAAAGAATACTGACGCATGAACAATCACTCGTCTTGACTGCACAAGTTAAACCAGACATGCGGACAGCCAAAATTATTTTCAAAGCCAACAGCATCCAAATTTTTTAATATCAGCATCACTAGAATTAAAGAGGTGTTTCAGAGATGAAGCACAATATGCACTTGACCACACAGTTTCTCAATTTTAAATTAATGAACACTGTATATGATTATTTCTTGGCAATACATATAGTTCATCCTACATCCCACACATGCCACTCACGATTCATCACACTACACTGTATGTAACCACTGCACCAAAATAAACTTTAAACCTCCAATATCTTCCAGTCAGTTACTCCATGCCCCTCTTCTTCCTCACTGTCCCTAATATCCAGTTGTTTCACCCTGATGATATTCCCTCCACATACTTCCTAGCCTGCTGTTACTAGTATATTTTTAAACTGGACCTGTTCACCTTCCACTAATCCATTTGTTTTTTCTTATTTCTGCAGTGTCTTAATTTCCTTACTCTGTTAACTAAAATATATTAACCTCTCACACTCTTGCTTGTCATTCTCCGACTCTTCTAGTATTCCGCTCAATTATAATTCATTTAATGATGTTACTGGTATTTACATTGCATTCAAATAACAAATTGCAAAGCATGTGGGTCCTTTCAAGGATGCAAGTTGGGCAAAGGAATACAACAAGCAATAAGAAGTGAGACTACATTTTCAAATATACAGCCTTACCCAGCAGTCAACAAAGCCACTGTATACCTTCACTACCACTCTGATTCAAAATTTTAACCTCTAAGGTAGAAATGTGTAAGGATGAAAATAATGGCAAGTTCACATGGCATGCTGTTTCACAGAATTAACAAAGCATAATAATTGAAATCAAATGTTCATTTCAAATACAAACTGCTCCAGGTAGTACAGTTCTTCTTGAGAAACTAAAAGTTCCTCAGCTAGTCACAAAATTCTCCACATTTTATAGAACCCAAAACTTCATTACTGAATTCAAAACAGCATGCAAACTGTCCCTATCCTGAGCCAGATCAATCCAGTTTAAGTCCCCCAGTCCTGTTTCTCCAAGATCCATTTTAATACATCTTCCCACCTATATCTAGGTCTTCCACATGGTGCTATTCAGAAAATACCATTTCAATACAGAATCACAACTTACCAGTACAGAGCAAGTCACGCAATCCCTGCACAATTAATTTAAACTTCTCAGGGAAGTTCGGATCTTTGAGATCACCTTCACATGTTATAACTGTCTCAATCAGATCACCATCACTGTCTGCTGCCATCTCTGAAAACAAAGTATCAACTATCCTACAACACATAATTTCACCTAACCACTCTTCAGCACTGAACTCTGTGGATCCATTTCCCCTACAACTGTTCAGCTTCTAGGAATGCAGAAATGATTCCCAAACTGTAATCAACACTACAAGAAATCAAACTCACACAGATCAGACTGACTTCAGTTTAAGGCAAACTTACCAAAAAATTTCAATAAGACCCATTCTCACAGTATCTGTATCCCTTAATGTAAAAGTACTTCATATTTTAAACAAGCAATGCATTAATTTTACAGTGGTAATAAAAACAATGACTCTCGAACCATCAAATAAATTAGAAATTGCTCAATTTATGACTCTGTACCACTCACATATTAAATGGACGTAAGGTACAAACGTTACCCTTTTAGGAACTATAAATTCCTCATTTTAATATGAATTTGGTATCAACAAAAGTACACACTTATGCACATTCTTTAAAACTTATCTTGACATTATCTCCATAACCACTGCACTTCAGATATGGGTGTTTTTGGTTGTATCAATGTAATTTAACCTAGGGAACATTTTCCTGAAGGATGACGTAATCCTCCTGAATGCCACGGAACATACCTGTGGTTAGGATATATGTTATCCAGTGTACTTAATTTAGAAGACTCCAGACAGTGTGTGACATTATTCATTACATAATTCTGTGCTTGTATTAGGATGTTCTATGACTGATGCTGTTTCATTTACTGAAAAGCATTACACAACAGTATGCATTGTAACATTCAGAAATACATTACATTCTCATATTATACAATGAAGTTGACAGAACAACATTAAATACACAGGCGCTACATCACAGTCCCCTGACACCCTACAAAGGACATACTACCACCCATACATATTCTGGCACCAAGCACATAACACGTGCCCATTTATCTGTATGTTTGTCCAAGACCCAGGACCCAGGGACTTGGCTGGCCATTCAACAAGACCTCAATGTTCACTCAATCTTAGAACTTTCAGTTAAAGAAACTCATTCACCCGTACAGCATGCAACAATGGCCCAACAAGTCTGACGTGAAGTCTATGGCGAGCATGGTAAACATACCGATCAGACTCACATAGTCCCACTCTGGCTGGGAAAAAGTTCCACTCCTATCAACTTGTTTGTCACTCCAATGGTAGCTCAATCCAGTGATTATGAACAGCTATGGATCCTGCTGCAACACAAACAATTACAGTCTAATAAAATATACAATAAAATATGACAACAGTTGTGCTATGTAATAATGTATTTCAACAGCACAACGTAACACTTAAAACAGTCATCTTAATCTACACTCCATATGTTAAGTTTGGAAGATAAGACAGGAACCCACAACATACAGAATGAGGTCATTTCTTACTAAATTTGGTGTTCCATACTGTGCAATTCAAACAGTACACTTCCTTCTAGCAATAAGGAGCAAGAAACATTTTATAAGATTCAATTTATACTCAAAAATGTCATTAGCTAATGTTCTCCATGATTACATGCAGAATTTGGCAAACAATACTTCATTACAGAAACCTGTCTCTTCTTAAACATTAATAACCAACCAAGAGACCACAATCTAAATTTTCAGATTCCCTAAAATTTGGTCCCAACATGGCTTTCTATATGTAGTGTCATATCCCACAACTCTCTTGAAGCTTGGGTCACAGAACCCGATATACTGCTCACAGTGGTGGTAAAAAGGTGTAAATGGAACGAAGAGAACAAAAATAGAAACACAGAAGACATCAGAAAGAAGGATACCTAGAAAGTTTTAACATGCCGAACACTACAATCATACAAATATGGTATGATTATATCACAGCAATACTTCAGACTAAATACTGCAACTAAGCTCAAAGAAACTCCACACAGCCATGTACCTGAATATTTTAAAACAATTTTAAGGAAACAATCAACTGGGAGGGATTCCAAATATTAATAAAAAAATCACAATTTTGAAATTTTGATGGAACATAAGTTACTCAGTAAAATGTGTTAGCTATACAGTTATGATTTTGAAGCAAGGGCAGTTGTGTAAGAATTACGACAGTAAATTGTAAACTTCCACAATGGATCCCTTATGATGGTGACATTACACCATTATTCAATGAAGTTCTGTGGTACTTCATCTATCAAACCATCTGATGACAAATGCTTGTTAGATGTCAAAATGTGGTGGCAAAAGAAAGGCCATTAATGAGTGTACAAACTGTATGGTTGTGCAGTAGTAATTCTTCAACACCACCACCATCACAACAGCAACAACAGACTACGAGCCATTCCAGGCTTGTTCCATCTTCATGTGTGCTTGTCTCTCCAGGTCAATCTATGTTTCTTCTGCTGAATGAAATGTATTCATACAAAAATTTCGGAACTATCATTCATTCTTAATAAATGTTCTGTCCACTTGCATCTATAATACACCACAATTTCATTTAAATTGTACATATTTATTTCCTTTCTTATTTTGTTTTATGGTATTATGTAATATACATCCTGCAACTGACTTCAAAACTTCTATGTCTGTTATGTCAATTCTTCTTTCAAGCCGTTTCATTAAACAACAATTCTCAAGTACATATAGGAGCAATGGCACAGCCATTATCTTATGTAATTTCAACGAATCTTCTCTATTATTTGTTTTAAATGTGCACTGAATTTTTCCTGTAACACATCTATGCAGGAAAAAAAGAAAGTAAGAAAGAAAGGAAGGAAGAAAGAAAGAAAGGCGTACAAATGAATGAAATGAAGAAAGACCTTATTCCATTTGGGACTCTGATATACTGCCCACATTGCTATATTATGTAATGTAAATTCAAATACTGGATAAATTCAGCACCTCAGTGGTTTTCAGCCAGTACACCACAAAATGGCAAGTGATCTAACAAGGATTATTTTGCAGAAACTCATGAAAAAATAGAGGCCTGAACACATATTTTGTGAACATGCTATCTGCAATATTTTCAGACTAGACTCGGATGACTACATTGAAATTAAGGTGTAATACTGTTCAAGAACCACAGAAACTACAAGAAACATCATTTACAAGGTGTTAATGTTTGTTTTTTCACACAGATTGCTCCCCTCCAAAAGAGTTGTATGAAAATTATGAATAATGAATGTTACTTAATAATGGGTACATCCAATGATATCTCAACATCTTATTATACTGTATGGCAACCTTCAAAAAGGCAATGTCAAAAATATCTACAACAGCCTGGAACTAAAATATTTATATCAAATCCTACACGCCATACATAATTTCTGAACAACCAACAATTAGCATCAAGACATAACTCATAAAACACTTGCTAGATGATCCGTATCACACGCCAGTGGAAAACATTCCACGAAACTGTCTTCTGGGACATTACAGCATGTACGGCACGGAAGCTTGCTACCTACACTTTCAAAGCAGCCTTAATTACCAGTGCGCATAGTGTCATACCCCAGAAAAAACTGGTAACACTGTGACAACTTTAAATCACACATGTACCACAAATTGAAAAGTTGCTGTCAATTGTTAATGTGTTTTATGCAACGGAAAGAAGTTACACTCTTTCACAATCAATGATGAAAGGAAGTGATAATGATGGAATTACAAAGTTTACATGCACAAGAAGTCACACACTATCAGTAACCATGCCGAAAGTGTGATCTCCTACTGACCATATATTAACCAAGAAACAAATGAGCCTAGGACCACCACCAAAAAGACGGAAATACTTATGACAATGATCTGTCTCACAAAATTCATAACTGACCAACTAGACACAGCACTGGGAAGGATTAGGATTATCATGCAAGAGGTACAGCCAAGCTTGCACATGGTTTCTGTAACAGGCTGCTACTGTAGGCCAGGACAATTACAGTCAGTTACTGGCAAGATGAGTTTGGGAGTCAGAAAATACAAAAGACATTAAAAATTTGGGCAGAAGCAGAAATGTACCACTAAGCTGATGCAGTGCCTCTACCAAATTTGAATAATATTTTCAGTCAAAATAAGACAGGTGTGATGAAGACAAAAGCTGCATCTCTTTCAATTTTCTTTTCTGCAATGCAATAAATGCTGAACCCTGTTTATGACAACGGCAACATTCCAACTCCATAACAAACTCTACCACCACGCACACAATGCCCTACAAACATGACATATATGTCATTACCTAATAAAATTTGGGCTGAAGTCACAACTTTTAACCTAGCAAATTACATATTTATGCAGAGGAAATATTTTAGTAATCCACTGAACTCCAAGGGAAAGTCCTTAGGCAGTAAGTAGGTGCTCAGTTCAAGGAATATCCAATTTTGTAAAAAAGTGAATTCTTAATTATTCATAAGATGACCTTTAAGCTCTGGTTGGGGTACAAGTCAATTCTGAGGTTCTTCATGGCTTTTCTACGTCCCTCCAGGCCAGCTCCCGAAATTAGGGTATAGGCATTTCCTTCTACATATATTCCAATTCATTATTCATCAATCATCATATCATTCAACACTACTCAGTTTGAACTGCTGAGTACTGTTACATAAATTACATAATGACAACAAACTTCTTTGCTAAAAATTATTTTAATAGTATCATATCATCTAAGCCTATGTCTTCCAAGTGATATCTTCTCTTCAGGGTTTCTTACCGTAGTGCACAATACACTTCCCATCTCAGCAATGAATGATACATGGTCCATCCATCTTATCCTCCTACATTTAATTACACTAATACCATACTTACATGAAGACAAGAAGTTTTTCTAATTCATCATCTCATAAATAAGGGATCACTTTATAATCATGGGCAAAGTGTTTGATATACGTATTTTCCTGACAACTGCCAACTACAAAGGGATATCAGCTTACATATGGAGTAACCTCATTTGGGTAAAAAGAGTATTTAGTGAAGACTACAAACAATGTTATGCAATTTCATCCAGCCACTGTTCCTTCCTCTTAAACCCAAACACTCCCCATAGCATCTGCTTCTGAAATTTCCTTGATGCTGCAAGATATGAGGTTCTCAGAGTGGTGCTGCTGAAAATTAAGGTCTTCTGGAATGTGACATTGTGTCCTTTGGTGTGCAGTTCCAGACGTTTGGGAAACGATGGTGCCTTCACCATCAAGGGTCAAACTTCTTGGAATGCTCACCAATGAAGAGGTTGAAACTACATTCTTTCAAAATGTTGAGCACCAAACAACACAAAATCACAGCTCACAAACCAGAATCCTCACCCAGCATATTCTTCCCTCAGTGTGGCAAGCCAAGTTTCAACAGGAAAAACCACACTTTAGTACAGTTTTGTCAACATACTTACAACAGAAGGCAAAAATCAGACTCCTAGATTCTCATGACAGTCATGTACAAGAAAAGAGCAATTTTAACGACTCTGAACAGCAAGCATTCCCCATACTTAATCTACTCATCAGTTCCTACCAAAAATAAGTTTTTTAAAATCACTCTCCACATTTTTAAGGATTTATTAGCTATTGTAACATTTTTATTCTGCTGCATTCTGGTGTCAAGATATAAATATTTATTTAGTTTTCTTTGGAAAAGAAACCTTCTTAAAGGCACATAATACAACTTTTGACTTTTTTACTTACAGTATAAATTTTTCTCCCAATCAAATGACATCATTAGGAGAGACAACAAGTTGATGTGTGCCACTCAATTCTAAGCCCTTCCAGAGAAAATTAAGTCTCTCTCTGACAGCAGCACCTAAAGTTCACCAACATCAGTAACAATAACTGACATGACTGTCAACCAGTTCCATTCAGCACCAATCATACCACCACCAACACCAACAACTGACATTACCCTCAACCAGTTCCATTCATCAATCACACCAACACCAATAACAATGATAACTGACATGACCCTCAACCAATTCCATTTATCACCAACCATCACACTCATATGCAGTTAATGTCAGTCCATCTGTGACCTGGTATCACTATGTACTCCATTACACAGATTTCTTATAAATCTACACACGATTTCACTGACAGTTGTCTAGCAATTACAATTTTCATTACAATCAGACAAAAATAATGGACACTTTACATGGTTTACATGCATTTTTGCAAGCATATAAAGCACACTTCATCTGTAACTTCCAAAAATTAATCAGGATAAAATTTTATTGTAACAAGAGTAAACAAAAATGAAACACAACATATACTCCATCCTGCCAATGGCACTACACAGTAGACCCCTCCTCATTCACAAGTATACTCATATTGTGGTTTTGCTTATTTGCAGAATTCCCTAGTATCATGGTGTAGGTGCCTTGCTCATTTGCAATTGTTTATGCACAGGTGCATGGCATAATACACCAGCAGTTGCATTAGCCCAACTTCTTTCTCAGTTGCTATCTTAAATACTATATGATATGGAATGTGCTTTTCACTTACTTTTCACAATTTCTTGAACTATATGTTACCCTCACATTTTAATTACATCTAGAAAGTGTAAGGCACATATTGAAAAGAAGCTGAAGGAATAATTAAGAGAAAACTGATGTCTCTGTTACAGTACGTGGAGTTGTTGGATAAGTGTGACAAGGGAACAAGAGCTGCGGACATTGGATGCCATGCAATGCAAATGAATCAAAAACTCATTTCATAAAGACAAATAAGGTCAGGGGAAATAAGACAAGTGATCCTTCCTCAAAAACATGGAAAAAGCTTTGTGTGTATAGGTGGAAGATGACATACAGAAATGTCTGTAAGTAGGCAATGCT
>Ga0123353_10001190_pt1 | contig 31821 bp, 19 predicted proteins | sample TergutLab28metaG_3_FD_92763 | JGI IMG/M metagenome (GOLD analysis project Ga0123353, IMG submission 92763) | Labiotermes labralis P3 segment gut microbial communities from Petit-Saut dam, French Guiana - Lab288 P3 | ecosystem: Host-associated > Arthropoda: Insects > Digestive system > Gut ...
AATCAACCGTCAAAACCTGCGCACCAAACGCAAGGTTGCCGTCTGTATCACGCCGTTCCGTGTTAAGCCGGTCAAGCGAACACCACGTACCGACATCGTCCCACGAAAACACCGATTCAAGCATCACAATGTTCTCCGCCTTTTCGAGAACAGCGTAATCAATCGAATTCTTTTTCATCTTCGGAAAACACTCCGCTATTACTTCCTGCTGTTTTGATGTACCAAGTGCCTGCCGAATGGTATTAAGTTGCTCACCCGTTTCAGGTTCATGTTCGCAAAGAAGTTTATAAATTGTTGCGGCTTTCCAGATGAAGATGCCCGCATTCCAAGCGAATTTGCCGGTTGCGAGAAACTCCGCCGCTTTTTCCTTCTTCGGCTTTTCGTGAAACTTCACCGCTTGATACGCTGCCGTGAGATGTTTCCAGCGTTCCGCAGCAGACGAAGTAATTTTTTCATCCCGCTGAATATAACCGTAGGACTCCGCAGGAAAAGCCGGTTTGATACCGATAGTAATGAGCCGGCTCTCGTCTTCATTGCATAAATCAGCAGCGAAGCGCAGTGTTTCGCAAAATGTTTCCGCCGGTTTAATCACGTGGTCAGACGGCAGGACGCACATCACCGCTTCAGGGTCTTTGTGCAGCAGTTGTATTGCCGCCAATCCGATACAAGGAGCCGTATTGCGCGGCACAGGTTCGGCAATGATATTCTCTTTCGGCAGAAACAGCAGGTTTTCGTACATCTGTTCCGTCATTGCGGCGGTAGTCAGGACGCAGATATTTTCATTCGGAACGAGCATTTCCAAACGGCGGACGGTGTTTTGAATCATTGTACCGCCGGATTCAAACGTGAGAAATTGTTTCGCACGTTTTTCTCTGCTTTCGGGCCACAGCCGGGTACCGGTTCCGCCCGCCAAAATTACTGCATGAAACATATTATGTTCTACATTTGCATGTTTGTTTCAATTATCCGTTTAGCACATTCGATTGGGTCTACTGGTTTGCCGTCTTTCAAAACACGCCACACAGCAGGTGAAACCTCGTCCCCGAGTACTATGCGTCCATCCTTTGTCTCGCCAAACTCGAGTTTGAAGTCAACTAGGCAATAGCCGTATTTAAGCATTTCCTGCCGAATGATAGTTCCGGCACTTCTTATTAATCCGGCACATTCTTCATACTGCTTGTCCGTGAGAAACCCGCAACGTACGGCTGCCTCCTGATTGATTCTGGGATCACCCAACTCATCGCTTTTAAGAGTTGCTTCAATGAGTCCGTTGAGATGATAGCCCTGCGGGATGCCGTACATTTTGCAGAAGGATCCCCAAGCCAAATCACGCCAAATAAATTCGATTGGCAGCATACGGAGATTTTTACAGGTCATAGTACCTTCATTCGGATTCCACGACTCATAATGCGTCGGAACTCCGTTATCTTCTAATAGTGTTAAGAAGCGTACGCAGGTTTGTAAGCAGGCACTGCCCATACCTTCAATTACCAAACCAACCTGATTAGCACCCGGGTCAAACTTACCGTTTTCACCGCAGGCAGCGTCCTTAAACCGAAGTGTGATTGTGCCGTTGTCATTTATCTCAACGGTCTTTGTTTTTCCTTCTTTCATTGTCCACTTTCTATTGTTAAATTGAAAAAATAATATCCCCGAACATTTACTCCGGTTCTCTACGGACTCTCAACTTTATACAATTCCAATTCGTAAATTCGCACGAGACCACTGTCCGTTATCAAAAACCGATAACTCTTGCTCTTCACCGCTGGAAACTGTTTGCCCACGTCCGGTTCGAGATTATCCGTCACCGCCGAAGCAGGAACGTCAATCCACTTTCCGCCGTCTTGTTTCTGCAAGACAAAATTCCGTATCGGAGTTTGTCCGCCCTGCTGTCCGCTGACAACACGGAACGCATTTATTTCAACCGGTTCGTCAAACGACAACTCAATCCAGTGCGGGTTATTCTGCTCTTCATTCTCACCGCTAACCCAGCGCCCGAGGTTAGTGCTTAAGTCAATTTTGCCGTCATTGATATTTGAAGCCGGATACAACTTCGGGTCTTTGTACTCACTCGACACCTTGATTTTCGCACTGCGCGCAAAGTTTGTTCCCGCTTTCGGCAGCCAAACCGGCGGCTTTGCTTCCTTTTTCTGCGGTTCGGCAGTCCGCGGTGCCGCAGTATGCCAGAATTTTTCTGCCTTTGCCCCAACACCTTCTGTCATTAACGCTTTCAGGTCTTCAAGATGTTCATTATACACACCGCGGGGCGTAGTGTTGTTCTTGACCGCAATCGAAGCCGCCATTCCGACAACTTCGCCCATCATACCGCCGGTGCGCATCACCCGAATCGTTCCCAATGCAACGTGAGTCACACTGATACACCGCCCAGCCATAAACAAGTTGTTGACATTGCGGGAATACAGCGTCCGGTAAGGAATTGAGTAGGGTTTAATATGCTTGAACTCCGCTGTCGTGCGGAATTCCTCATTTGGAAAGAACTTGGAATTCTTCGCCTGCGGATAATGCAAGTCAATCGACCAAGTGGTGATAACGCTGGCATCAGGATAAACCTCGCCTTGCACAACGTCTTGCTCCCGCAGAATTACATCGCCGAGTAGACGGCGTGATTCCCGCTTACCGGCAACGTACGCAACCCAGCCGAGTTTGCGGGTATCCGCTTGTTCCCGCCACTTCGGTTCGCTCTGATTTTTCATATAAGCCCAATGTCCGAAAGCAGCCCGCAAACCGTTGTCCCGTATCCGTTCAATGTCCCATACTTGGTCAAAATTGGTGCCGGTTTCCCAATCCCAATCGCCGCGTATCATCGGCTGCGCACTTTCATGTGTGAACTGATGTGCCCACGGCAACGGCGGAAATTCCGTCTTGACCGGATTGCCGTCTTTATCAGTTGCAGGAATCGAATACCATTGAACCGATGAACCCATTGTCATCTTGTCGCCCTTTTCCGGTGCCAAATCTTCACCGGTTTCCTCTTTGGATTCCCGTCCCATACGCCAATCCGCTCCTGCAAGATAGCCGACTGCGCCGTCGCCGGTGCAGTCCGCAAAAAGTTTGCCGGTAAATTTCGTTTCTACACCGGTCTCGATGTTCTTTCCGATAACGGACTTCAGCGTTATCGAACCGTCTTCTTTTTTATCCGTGATTACCGCTATAATCTGCGTATTCAGATAAAGTGTGATGTTTGTCTCCTTCTTAACGGCTTCCATTTTTTTCCAGTCCTTGTAAACCTCGCCGGTTTGTGCATTGCCGTCTTGCATCGGGTCAATCTCATTAACAAGATTTCCGAGATTCGGAAACGGCGGATACCCCATCCGTCCTTGCAAATGCACGCGGACTTCGGAACTGTTATTTCCGCCGAGTTGCGGACGATTCTGAATCAAGCACACTTTGCAGCCAAGACGCGCTGCGGAAATAGCGGAACAGATTCCTGCGATACCGCCGCCGGAAACAACTAAATCGAAGGGACCTTCTTTTGCCTCCGGTGCTTCCAGCGGACTAGCGGACAAGTGCAGTGTCTTGCGGCGGATAACATCAATCGCTTTGATGTCTTCCGGCGGAGTATAGTTTTTGTCCGCCGTAAAAATTATTGCATCAAGCCGACCATTGAAGCCGGTCAAGTCGTGTAATGCAAGTTTTACTTTTGTGTTTTGAATTTCGACAGCACCGCCGCTTTGCCACTGCCAAGGATTGCCTTTAGTGCCGAAGACGGTGTCGAGTTTTTTCCCGTTGACGCTTAACTGAAACTTGCCGGGAGCATGTTCGTCGTTCTTAAACCACGGTGCGACCCAATTTCTTGTGCGGATGAAGACACGGTAAGTGCCGGTCTTTGGAAAAGCAACTTCGGTTGAAGCGTCCGCAACCGGTACGCCCATTCCGTGAGCGATAAGGACGGGCGAACCCATCACGTCCATATATTGCTGGTCGACGCTCCAGCCGCCTTTGTCGGCAAATGCTTCTGCCTCGATAAAAACGAGGTCTTCGGTTGCGCCGATTGAATTACCGCTCATCAAAACGGCAAATGAAACGAATAGAAAAACTACGAAGCGTGTCATAAATATCTCCTTTGTTGTTAAAGTTATAATTTACTTATTGTATCATAATGGACGTGAAAAAAAAAGCATAGTCGGCAGACCGCTATTTTCTTTTCCCGAAACAGCCGTTATAATTGAGGACCACAGTTTTATTCCAATGATTGATTTTGCACGTTGATTTACTTTCAGTGAGAAAAGCGAGGACAAAATGCCGAAAAATAAACCCAAAACACAAGCCCGTTGGCACGCGTCACACGAATCCGACGAACTCGTCTTTGCAATCTGCGACCGTTATTTCATGCGGCTGGGAATGTCTTCTTCGCAGCCCCTGGATGGTGAAACCAAATCAAAAGGTGCCGCCGCCGCCGTTGCCGAATGGGTGCAGAATGAACGCAATCGCCCCGACATCACGCGGGAAAAAATCTATCCGCTGTTCTGGGAAGCGTGCCGGCGCGGCTTTCTGCATCTTCAGCCGCCGTTTGAAAAGGGATTGACTAACAGCATTACCAAAAAATATAAACTGGAAAAACATCCGGGGGAGATTACCGTCGTTAATGCAATCGGGGAATTCGCAGCGCGGCATGTCACTTCAACCGCTGCTGATTTAGTTGTCAGTTTGATTGACCGCGTTTGGAAAACAAAGAAAAAGAAGCATCCGAATGACCCCGATTTACAAACGGTGCATCTCGGAATGGGAGCGGGCTATGCCGCTATGCTGGTTGCAAAACGCCTTGCACAAAAAATGCAGGCAGGCGATGATGTTCCGCCGCTGGTTCTGCACGCTATTTCTTCCGGCGGCTTTCTGCCGAATGAACCGCATAAAGCACCGTCAACATACTTCACGAATTTTGACCCTTCGCTGACAAGCATAAAATATGTTGCGCTGTTTTCATCAACGGTTGTCAATCAAGAAGATTACGATAACCTGCGGAAAAATCCGGGAGTCCGTTATTCCTTTGAAAAGAAGAACGAAATTGACATCGTGGTGACTTCGCTTGCCGACGCTCATCATAAACACGGTCTTCTTGCGCAATATCTGACTCACCTAGTCGAGCAGGGTTATCTTGCAAAGGACTTACTCAATAAAATGTACGATGCCGGCTGGGTAGGCGATGTGCAATTCTGTCCGTATTCCGAAAAGGGTCCTCTAACAGACATCTGTCCGGTTCGGGCGGTGACGCTTTTCGAGTTGGACGAGTTCGTAAAAATGGCAAAAGAACCCAACGACAAGTACGTCGTTCTTGTTGCGGGACCCTGCGGTGAATGCGGCACGAGCAAAAAAGACGCACTCAAACCGCTTATTGCTAACGAAAATCTCCGTCTTTGGACACATCTCATCACCGATGCGAGAACGGCAAACGAATTACTGGAATAACACTCTTTATAGCATATCTAAAGACGGCAGCCGGAGTACCGGCTAAATAAATCTCTAATTTATAACGAATTTTCCGAAAATGCGGAATTTTCCGATAATTCCGGCGGAATTCTTGCAGAAAAATTGCCCTTTACCCGATTTAGGAAAAAAGATACTATACGCTGTCTTGACCGCAAAGGTCTTTACAGATACTTAAGGAAGATTCACAATGCAGGAGAGTATTACAGTGAAACAAACGATTCTCATCCCCCTTTTCGCTGCCGGTTTGGCTTTCGGTTTTCTGTTAAATCAAGCGTCGGCTCAACAAGCGGCACCGGCTGGTCCGCCAAGTTTTTTCGCAGTGGTTGACGTTGCCCAACTAATCAAAACGCATCCTGATTTCATTCAGAAACAGGAAGCACTGAAGCAAAAAATGGTCAACGAAGAAGCAAAATTCAAAGCGCGGCAGGAAGCGATAGTCAACAAAGAGAAAGCCGTTCAGCAGATGCAACTGAGAGCCGGCACTGCCGAACATCAAAACGCTGTTGACGAAATTGCCGGTCTCTATGCGGATTTTGAAAAAGATGCCCGCGCTATGCAGCGGCGGTTCGCTTTGGAAAATTCGCAAATCATGTTCGATACCTTTCAGGACATTAAGAAGACGCTGGGTGCGTTTGCGAAAACACGCCGCATCGGACAAATAACGGACTACCGTTTCTTTGACCCGAATCCGTTAGATCCGCAGTCCGTTGCCGAAGACATGGACCAAAAACTCGTCTGGTTCGATGAATCGCTCGACATCACTACCTTCATCATTTACCAAATGTACGACGACCGCAAATTGCAGCGTCCAAACGCAGAAGAATTGGTAAAAATGATAGGCGGAAAAATGCCCGGTATTCAAGGGAAAAATTCCACCGCCACTGCCCCTAATCAGACACCGGTACGGTAAAAATCAGTTGCTTTGAAAATGATAGGGGACACGCCGTTGTCCCCTGCTGTTTATTTTTATAACTCTATTTTCCGGCGAAAAATGTCTCTCTTCGACTCAACTATTTGCGCAACCGTTTTGTTTTCTGATTCCTTCAGACGACACTTCCGTCTGCAAAATACCATTGCAGAACCGGTATCCATTGCCGGTTTCGGATTCTGGACAGGCGAAGATGCCAAAGTTGAATTCAGACCGGCAAAACCGCATAACGGAATCGTTTTCGTCCGCACCGATTTAGAAGGCAGTCCGCGTATTCCGGCTCTCGTTAGTTTCCGGGAGGAAAAACCCCGGCAGACCTCGCTGTCCAGTGGTAGTGCGAGAGTTGATATGACGGAACACCTCTTGTCGGCATTGAAAGCGTTGCAGATTGATAACTGTGAAATCCGAATCAACAAGCCCGAAGTACCGGGACTGGACGGTTCCGCAATGCCGTTTTTTCGTGCTTTGAAGTCCGCAGGTATAGTTCCGCAGCCCGCCATTCGTCTTATCCGTTTGGTAACACGTGCATTTCGGGTTGGAAATGCGAAACAATATATCAACGTCTTGCCAAGCCGCAGCGGTGATAACCGTTATGTTTTTTCGCTCATTCCTGACGAAAATTATCCGTTGAAGCCGGAGCAGTTTGCGTTTGACCTTTCAACCGATGCGTATGAAAAAGAGATTTGTGCTTCAAGAACTTTTTTGGCAAAATACGAAGCGGATTATCTGCTTCAACAGGGACTCTGCAAGCGTGTTACTCCACAAAATGTACTCGTTTTAACACCGGATGGTCCTTTGGAGAACGCATACCGATTTGAAAATGAATGTTCACGGCACAAGGTTCTCGATATGGTCGGCGATTTTTCGCTGTGCAATTGTGATTGGGTTGGGACCTTTGAATCAAGCCGCGGCGGACACGCCTTGAACGCTGAGTGCGTAAAACAACTTATGGAAAACACGCTCTTAATTGACGAATCCTTCATTCCACCGAAGAGCGAAATTCTTCTTCAAAAAGAAGAAATGCTCAAGAAAGTTGCATAAAAAAACTTATGAACATGAATAATGACAAAGTACGTATTGGAATTATCGGAGCGGGAAAACTGGGGTCTTTTCACGCCGCTAAAGTTGCCGCTCACCCTAATGCTCAACTGACCGGCGTGATGGATACCGTAGAGTCAGCAAGAAATGCTCTGGCGGAAAAATACGGCGTTAAAAGTTGCGCCGCATTGAGCGAATTGATTTCATTGACCGATGCCGTTGTTATCGCTGCGCCAACCTCTCTGCACTACGAAATTGGAAAGACCTGTCTGCAACTCGGAAGACACGTTTTAATGGAAAAACCGCTGTGCAGCAATTGGAGTGAAGCACACAAACTTGTCACTGCCGCTAAACGGGCAAATGTAATTCTCCAAACCGGTCACATCGAAGAATTTAACCCGGCTTGGAATTCTGTTCAGAAAGAATTATCGGAAGTACGAGAAGGCGCACCGGCTTTAATTGATGCCGTGCGGACAAGCGGATATTCTTTCCGCTGCACTGATACCGGTGCGGTCTTCGACATGATGATTCACGATATCGATTTGATTTTATCGCTGGTTCCTTCGATGATAAGGTCGGTTGAAGCCGTCGGCTACAACGTCATCGGCGGTGCTTGCGAAGACATTGCGGATGTCCGACTCCGGTTTGAAAACGGAACCGCCGCAAAATTATTCTCATCGCGGGTTGCGGAAAAAGCAGAACGGCAAATGAAAATTACAACGCCGTCAAAGACGGTTGAAATTAACTTTGGAACCGGAGCGGTTAAAATCCGCAAGCCGACCTCCGCCGTCTTGGAAGGACGATTTTCTCCGAACTGCATTTTGCCGGAAGATGCTGCAAAAGCCGCTCCGTCATTTATGCAGAAGCACTGGTCGGTTGAAGAGATTCAAAGCGATGCCGTTGATGCGTTGTCTTGCGAGATAGATGATTTCATTTCGTCCATCATAAACGACAAGCAGCCGCGTGTCAGCGGAGCGCGGGGACTAGCTGCTGTTGCGGTTGCCGAAACGATAATCGATTCGCTCAAACGCAAAACGGGAGTCGAATTTGCAGAAACCGGCATCCGAAAAGCAGCGTAAATACGTGATGATACATCCGGCAGATACACAATGGAAAACATAGGTAAAAGATAGCGGTTGTATTGTTTCTATCTTTAGGTATCTGTATATTTTTTGTTTTTTTTTGAAAAAACATTGAAGACACGGCAGACAGTGGTTAAACTTCTCTACACAGTCGATGAAATAACAATCGATTAAGTATTTGACGATACAGATTTTATCCCCTCCTGTATATGCCTGCCTATCAGCGTTTTTCTGAAGTCGATGTTGATGACCTCATCCGCAATGCCGAATTGAGGACGGAACTCGAACCGTATTTTGACGAAGCAATCAGCAGAATAGCACTTCGCCAGCGTTCTCTGAAACAGGAAAACGAATTTCTGGCAAGCATGCTGGACTGGGAAACCGCCCCGATTGAACCGATTTACAGTTGGTTTGTACCGGAAATGCGTTTGCCGTCGCCGAATTCGCTTTCCGACGAAAAAGTCGAGACCATTCTGTATGAAGTTATCGAAAAGTTGTACGAACAGAAAATCCTCCTTAATTTTACCGACCATCTGTCCGACCGCGAACTTTACGCAATGATTTGCCGGGATATTCTGCCCTTGCGGGAAAAACATTTGAAGCAGCGGAAAAATTTTATTCATTGGGATTGTACGCAGGGAGACACGGAAATCTGGCTGCGCTATTACGCAGCGGATGAAGAGCGGGAACAGTGGGCGGAAAATTACGAAGAGGTTTTGCCGGAAAAAGAATTAGCATTGCATCCGCGGGACTTGCCGCAGCATCCGTTCTAGAATTTTGCTCTTGCCGAAACCCGCCGCTTTTTGTATTATGTAATCGAAGTTTGTCGGTTTATGTTTTTACCGTTTTATCAATGAACGTTTTCGACCTCGTCATTCTCTTTCTACTGATAATTTTCGTACTGCGCGGTGCGATGAAAGGAATGGTTTCGCAAATCGTTTCAGTCGGTTCGTATTTCGTCTGCTGGATTATCGCTTCACGTTTTGCGTTTATCATTGCGCCGTCTATTCCGGCAGTTGCGCCTTGGAATCAAGTTGGGGCGATTGCCGTTCTGTTCGTTATCGCAATGATTGGAATCCGGTTCCTTCACAGCGCAGCGGAAAAATGGATTAAAAACCGCACGCTTGCCCGCCGGACTAATATGCTGCTCGGCGGCGGTCTAGGTTTCGTAAAAGCCCTGCTGATATGCATGGTAATAACATTTTTCGGCGTGATGATTGCGGAGGCAACGCGGGAAATTATCTTCAACTCGAAAAGCGGTTTGCTGATTTCTAAACTCATCGTCAAGACCGGTGCTTTTATTCCGAAAGGAAGTTGTTCGCTGCTAGAAGAACAACTCGCAAGATTTACCGTTGAAGTTGACGGCACGCCGCTTGACCCCAGTAATGAAACAGCATCAATCGCAGCAATGCTTCAGAATGGTCTTGATGACTTATGGCAAACTATAAGTAATCACGAACAGAATAATCCGTCGGAGGAAAGTAATTCTGCTTTGAAATCGGTGTTTGCCGACGTTCTCAACCGGGGAAACGAACTGCTTGAGAAATCGAAACTGGCTGAAGAAACGAAAAAGCCGCCGCTGGCAACATCTCTCCTTGACGGTGTAATTCGATGGTGGAACGGCGAAAAATCACCTGCGACGGAAACAGATTCCGGTTCGGAAAAAACGGCATCGCAGGCAATCGCCCAAAAAGAAGAGATTCAAAATGATGTCAACGCCTTGCTTCAAGAAGGAAAGAAGACAGTTCACGAAAAAATCAACAGGCAAGTCAGCGCAGCGGCAGCGGCTATAAAACCCGTTGTTTCTGACAATACAAAGCAAGTTGATTTGCTTCCCAGTACGGCAAAAACAGTGCTGCAAAACAGCGGCGAACCGCTTGCTGTTGATAATAACTCTGATAATAACAATGTGACCAAAACTGTGCCGGAAAATATTGCAGCGAATAATTTAGCGAATAATTCTGTGCCGGACACTCCTGTGCTGCCGTTTTTGCATGTGTTGCAGGATAATCCGGCGCAGGGCAGCACAACGGTACCGGTTGCTTCGCTGACGGTGCTTCCGCCGCGCCGGGAATCGTTTTTGCTGCGGAATGAACGGCAGGGACGGCTGAAGACCTCGGATATTCTCAACAGCGCATCGGCTGCATCGGGTTCAAGACCGGCAAAGGCAGCGGTTCTGTTTCAGCCGTAGAAAGAACTTGCTGTTAAATTCTTTTTTACCGCAAAGGACGACGGGAAAACGCAAAGGTTAACAAAATCTAAAATCAACCGCCGCATTATTTAGAGCATATCAATTTTTGCTGTGGATAGGGTTCACGGGATTTTGAAATATGTTGTGAAATCGCCCCCGAAGAGGCAATTTGATGTTTGCTTCGGGGCTCATGATAAATCTCCGCAAAACTTTTCTACCCTCAGAAAAAATCCTTAAATCTTGTAAATCCTGTCCAGAACAAAATTTAATTCGCTCTAGCCGTGTAAAAAGTGCAATATCTCTGCCAATCAACTGGCAAAGTGTAGAAATTACACGTTCTTTAATTTTTTCCAGAAAATTCCTAACAAAATCGAATTTTTTACGTAGAAATATCTGCACAACAGTGTTATAATGGAACACAGAACGGATTTTGTGAATGGCACACCGTTTGCGGTAATACTAATAGAGACCGCTAGTTAAAGACCGCTTTGGGTTCTCAAAATGAAAAACATTATACAATAACACGAAAGGAGGCGGCAATGAAAACCTTATGTATCCTGCAAAAGTTCACCGAAACGTACAATCCTCTCGGAATTTGTAATTATTTTTCATTTTTCGGCAAAAAAACTTATTTTTTCTTTCCGAATTGTAAAAAAATATGCGATAATACGTTAATGGACAGCGAAAGCGGCACTGGCTGCTTCTGTCTGCCCAGATTGTTCTTTCACAATCAGTTTCAAAAAAGGGGGGCCTTTACCATGAAAGCCACGTCTACCACTACCTGTACAGCTACGTACTCCCCAGTCAACGCCCTGACAACCACGAAAGGAGAAAAACAAGAATACATAGTTCGTATCGTGTTTTTCGTTATCTTCGGTTTTGTAGCGGGCTGCACTGTTTTCGCAAACAATTCAGCCGCCGATGAACCGCAAGGTACGAAGCCGGCTGACATCCTCAAGCAGGATGTTGTGCGTTTTGCCGGTCCAATGACCGCAGAAGACGCAGCGAAGCCAAACAATTCGGACAACACTTACGTTGTACGGATTAACGCAAAGTCAAACAAAGGAACCGGTTACGGTTTCGCTATCGGTAATGTTGATATTGCCGAAAGAGCCTTGTTAGACGATGCGGCGGACGGAAAATGGGACAACTACAGTTTGTTCCGCTCTGCGTTAATCGCAGAAGGTGTCCGAGACCTGAACCAAATCCAGAAATATGAAAACCGCATCAACTCGGCATTGTCGAGTGTTGCTGCTAACCTTCAGAACGAAGGAAAGAGCGATGCCGCTTCCGTAACAAAGGAATTATTCAATGCTCTGCACCGCGAACTGCTGACGAAGCCCTACAACATTGATTGCACTACTTTGAGCCAGGTATTTGAAACCGGACATTTCAACTGCGTTAGCGCAACTGTCCTGTTCAATGTCTTGAGCGAAAAAGCAGGTCTTGATGTTTGTGCTTTGGAAATGCCTGGTCACGCTTTGAGCCGTGTTAAATACGATGGACAATCAATGAATCTGGAAACCACTGCGCCGAATTGGTTCTCGCTTCAAAACGAGGAAGCCCGGAAGCAGGCAACGCTTTACCGTGTTGCACGTCCGGTTATGGCTGACGGAAACCCCGAAGTCGCCAATGCAGCAGTCCAGAACGTTGATATCGCCAAAACAGTTCGGGAAATCACGCCGGTTCAGTTAATCGCTACGATTTACTACAACAAGGGTGTTGATTACCTGAACAAGAAGATGTACGCCGAAGCGATTGCCGCTAATGTAAAGGCACTGCATCTTGACCCGAACAGTGAGACCGCTTGGGGAAACCTCCTTGCCGCTATCAATAATTGGGCTATTGAGATGACAACCGATTCAAAACGGTACGATTTGGCTGCCACCCTTCTCGAACAAGGCGTGTATTTGGACAAGAATTACGAAAAGTTCAACGCAAATCAACTGCACACTTATTACAATTGGATGCGTGATTTAGCACTTGAAGGTCGGACTGCTGATGCCCAAACGGTATACAACATTGCTGACCAGCGGCTGCCGAACAACGCCGATTTGGCTTATCTGATGCAGGCGATTCTGAAGAACGCTAAGTAAGGATTGACAATATGATATGCTTGTTTTACCTGTCGTTAGTTTTTAGGGAAAACCTTAAAAGAGCCGTTTGCGCCGCAGACGGCTCGCTTCGTTTTGACAGGATTTACATGATTTTAAGGATATTTGGGAATATAATGCAAATGTGTGAAAAATTTTTACGGGGAAATAGAGCGGCAGAAAATATGTGCCCTTAGTAGCACAAATTCGCTTCTTTTCCACTACCTCAAATCTTGTTTATTGTGCTAAAAAATAAGCAATCCTTAAAATCCTGTATATCCTGTCTAAAAACAAAAAATCCTCAAAATCATGTAAATCCTGTCTCCAGCAAAGGTTACCGAGCATTTCTCCTCTGCGGAACATATCCTGCATTGCGAATCGAGTTGCAGAATTCCTCTTCCGTAGAACGAAACACTGTACCGGCGGCGGCAACGACGTTCTCTTCTATCATTATACTGCCTAAATCGTTCGCCCCGAAAGACAAACCTAGCGTTCCGATAGTCAGTCCCTGCGTAACCCAACTCGATTGAATGGTAGGAACATTGTCGAGAAACATTCGGCAAACGGCAAGCAGCCGCAGATACCGCCACGTACTTGTTTTTATAACGGTGTCGAGTTGCGTGTTCTTCGGCTGAAAAGTCCAAGGAATAAAAGCGGAAAAACCCGCTGCACCGCAATCGAGCATTTCGTCCTGAAAATCACGAATTAGGACAAGATGCTCAACTTGTTCTTCGATGGTTTCGATGCTGCCAAACATCATCGTTGCGGAACCGTGTCCGTCCATCTTTTGCCAAAGCCGGCAAACATTAAGCCAGCGGTCTGCGGACGCTTTTTTCGGACTAACGATTTTTCGGACGCGGTCGGATAAAATCTCGGCACCGCCGCCGGGCAATGAACCAAGTCCCGCTGCCCGCAAGCGTTCCAACACTTCCTGTTCGCTGATTCCGAAAGTGTCGGCAAAGTGAACAATTTCGGACGGACTGAATCCGTGAATGTTGACTTCGGGAAAATGTTCTTTGAGCAGCCGCAACTTTTCTTCATACCAATCCAGCGGCAGCGACGGATGCAGTCCGCCTTGGATAAGGATTTGTCGTCCGCCGAGAGCGGCGGTTTCGGCAACTTTGCGGAGCAGTGTTTCGTCATCGAGAACATAAGCGTCCGGCGAAGTTTCCTTGCGAAAGAAGGCGCAAAACTTGCAGCCGCTGGTGCAGATGTTAGTGTAGTTGATGTTTCGTTCAACCTGATATGTACGGACTTTATTCGGATAGCGTTGTTCCGTTATTTCATTTGCCGCTTTGCCGAGACGAGGCAAATCGCCGGAAGCGAGCAATTCGAGTGCTTGCCGGGGAGTCAGACGTGTTGCAGCAATGTTCATAACGGCTATTTTATCCGCTCAAGCGGGAAAAACAAGAGCCGGAGTACCGGCTACAGGATACCTGGGTGTGCTCAAATAATTTCCTTTTTTCTGATACAATGCGTTGGTTACTTTTCCTCTTCCCCTCCTTAAGGAGTTTCAGAAAACGGCAATACCGGATTTGTTCTTGCGGTGCCGCTTTTTTCATAGCCGACGAAGTCCTCGGCATCGAAGATGATTATAGATTGAACGTTTGCGTTCCGTAAAAATTGTACTGCCTTGACAACACCCTTTCTTTTTGAAACAATATACCGATATTGTTTCTATTTCATTTTTTCACAATTCCTTTTGAAGGGACTTTTATGCAAACCAAACGACATTTCGAAAGACGCAGTTTCCTGACCGCAGCCGCAGCCGCAGCCGGTTTAACCGCAGCCGGCGGATTTACATCCGCCGCTCTTGTTGCCGACTCGACAAAACGGCAATTTACTTCAATTCAAAAATATACCGTCAAAGACCTTGAGAAGCGGAAACAACTAGTCGACTTTTTCGGCAAATGTTTGATTCCTGCTCTCAATGCCGGCGGCATCAAGGGCATCGGTATATTTATTCCGATGGAAAAAGAAGAAAAATATCAACTCAACGTTTTCGTTGTGATTCCGCATGCAAGTCCGGCATCGTTTTTATCAATGCGTCAGCAACTGCTTGCCGACAGCAGTTTCCGCAAGAACGGCGCGGCACTTTTCGATACGAACTCGAAAAACCCGCTTTTCACAGATTGTACCGCCGCCTTGCTGTGGAACTTTGCGTATATGCCGGTTATTGAAACGCATAATCTCGGCAAAGACAGAGTGTTCCAACTCCGCCGCTATCGGAGTTTCAATCTTGAGCGGCACAATGCTAAGATGGACATGTTTGAAGCAGGCGGCGAACTGCGGATTTTCCGTGAGACCGGCTTGAATCCGATTTTCTTCGGAGACACACTTTTCGGAAACAAACTGCCGAATCTTGCTTATATGATCGGCTGCGAAAATATGGAAGCGCATGATGCCGCTTGGAAGAAATTTATTGCGCACCCCGATTGGATTGTTCTCAAGGGCAATGCAAAGTACGCTGACACCGCTACGGAAATTGACAAGGTTATGCTGCTTCCTTCTGCGGAGTCGCAAATATAGATTTACAATGCAATGACACCGAGACACATAAAAGGTATTCGTATCAAGAATTACCGGGTTCTCCGCGACATTTCGCTGGGGGCGGTATTTACGCCGCCCAGCAGTGCCGATGTCAACGTGAAACAGACCGGTCGGCATAAACCGCTGCTGCCCTTGACAGCCGTTATAGGCAGGAACGGCTACGGAAAAAGTACTTTTTGCGATGCACTCGGTTTCATTGTTGATTGTCTGCGGATGGATGCCGAAGGCGCCTGCAATCTGCGCGGCGGCTTCGATAGAATCGTTTCCGAGAATTCAGATGAAATCCTAGAGTTTCAAATATGCTGCGGAAGTATTCAATACACACTTAACATAGCGGCTGACGAATTCAATGTACCATACGTTTTTTCGGAAACACTTTCACATACGCAGCAGAGATTTTTCGGCGGAAAGAATTCCGCTGCCGGTTCGATGAACTTTTTCGTCAAGAACGGCGAAGGCAAAGTCGTACTGCCGGATTCCAACGAAGTCAAAGACCTGCGTCTTGCCGACCGCCGGCAACTGGTGCTGGCGACACTGGGAAATCTGTCGCAGTTTCCCGACATCGTGGAGTTCCGCAACTTTTTGGACGGCTGGTATCTATGCTGTTTCGAACCGGATGAGGCGCGCAAAGCACCGATGTCGGGACCGCAGCGGCATCTAAACCGCACCGGCAGTAATCTCGCCAACGTTATACTGTTTTGGGAACGGCATCATACTGAACGGCTTCACAGTTTAACAGAACGGGTATTGAAGCCGGTACTCGGCATTACGAAAATTGAAACGCATACTATGGAAGACGGTCGGCTGCTTGTCAAGTTTTACGAACAGCATTCGCAGAAGCCGTTTTATGCGGCGCAGATGTCGGACGGCACTTTGAAACTCGTCGCTTATATGCTTTTACTGGGCGACCCTGACCCGCTGCCGCTAGTTTGTTTTGAAGAGCCGGAAAGCGGGCTTTACCATAAACTTTTCGCAACTTTCGTGGAGGAGATTCGCCGCCTGACGGAAGACGCAAAGAATTGTTCGCAGTTTTTCATTACGACGCATCAGCCGTATCTTGTCGATATGTTTTCGCCGCAGGAGGTTTATCTTCTGGAAAAGGGAACGGACGGTTATGCCCAGATTCGCCGGACGGATGAAGACCCCATTGTGAAAAGCATGGTCGAGGAAGGAATGACGCTCGGCGCGCTCTGGTGCAGTGAATATCTGGAGGATTAGTTTTGCGGGGGCTAGAGCGTTTTCAGATTTGGCGTGGACAAATTCCCGTCACCCCCGCGAAAGCGGGGGTCTAGAGAATGGACATGAACCCTTTACGTCTAGATTCCCGCTTTCGCGGGAATGACGAAAGCGAATTTCAGCAGTCCACACCAATTCCTAATATGCTCTAAAGCCGCCCGCCTCTTTAATTCTTCTCTTTAACTATTTCTTCTTTGACGGGTCTTCATAACTCCCCTGTCCGCCGATGGTTTGTTTGGGGTCAGCCAGCGGGTCATCCTTGTCACTCATACCGCTGCCGCTGCGTCCGAGACGCGGTGATAACTCCGTCAACTTGAGCGGCACTGCCTGACGAAAAACAACATGCCGGTTTAATTCTTCGTTGAAAGATGGATTAAACGACTTAACGGGTTTTATCGTTCCGATAACCACCGCTCTGTCAGCAGAAAAAATGCTGCTCATATCAAGATTACGTTGATACGAATGATGCAAGCCCGTTGAATCAAAACCGCCGAGAAGTGCGTGAAACGAAAATACCCGGGCGATGTAATCCAAATCGCTTGACTGCATGTTGTACGCCGCAAACTGTTGAAGACGCTGGTCTTCCAAAACACTCGGCTGTATCAGCAAATCACGGAGTTCCCGCCGTTTCGTCTTCTTTCCGACTTCGACAATCACACCAGATTTTACCGTTCCTAATTCCAAAACCCAGCGTCCATATACCAGCATAACGTTGTCCATTTCAGGATAACCCGCAAGCAGTGTCAATGTCCCGACCGGTATTCCTTCTTCATCGGCAAGCGAAGCGGTAAATCCAATTCTGTCTGCTGTCTGCCGTCTGCTGTCTGCCGTCTCTTCTGCCGTCTTATCGAACTGCCAACTCTGAGAAAAAAGTGACTTTGTAGAACGAACCTGAACCGGCATACTCCTGATTGTATCGGCAGTTAGACCGCCGGTATCATCATTTTTGTAAAATTGCTGATACGCTTTAGTCGTCCAAACATTCGGTGTGACGGTCTTCGGCGACATTCCGCCCAAGCCGCTGCCGGGTAATCCGTTCCATGAAATCAGCATATTCGATTTCGGTACATAGTTATAAATAAGAGACGAACCGCTAATCGAAGGAGCAGTTAAATCGAAAAGTTTATCTTTCGGCGAATACAAGCCCGTCCAAGTACTGCAACGAGATGTGTTGGTTGTTGAGTCATAGTCAAGCAGTGTCAATTCATTGAAATAGGTCTTGTTCGGGCGGTGCGCCATTCCTAAAAAATATGCGAGCAAGGCAAACAAAATTATCCACAGCGGAAATGTAACCCAAGTAAGCACCGGCTTTTTCAAAACTCGATGCACGAGAAACCAATCCGCAGGACCAACCGCCAGAAAATATACCGCAAGTATTATCAGAATAATGGAGAACGGCAAAATCTTTATGCCGTAAAATTTATCCAACGCGCTGCGGATTTGACCGGAGATGTCGTTGTATCCGAGTTGCAGAAGCGAACCGCTGCTGCGGACGGCGGATGTCTTCTCCGTATTCCATTGCATAATGTTGCGGACAAGCGTTGTCCGGTCTCGCCACACGGAAAGCGGTCTGCCGCTTAAATCGCCGCCGAAATAAATGATTAGTCCGAAACCGCGGGCGCAGCGGGAAACAAGCGGCAAATCCCTATCCTTCAGAAACACGATGCCTTCCGGTTCGGAAAAAAACGGCATATTCAAATACGGGGCTTCATCGGTACCGTTCATAAAAATCTGCCGCTTGCTTTCGCAAAACATTTCCAGAATGGAACTTGTCCGCATGTCCGTCATGCGTTCATATTTGCCCGGCAGAAAATAACGCAGCGGGGCATCTTCTTTTTCAATAAGTTCACCGGCGTTTTTACCGGCGCAGAATAATACTCTGCCGCCGAGAAGCAGCCATTGTTGTATCGCTTTGATTTGCGGACTTTCGGAAGTCAACCCCGCGAATTGTTCCGGCTCGGTAGTTGTGATAACAATGGTATCAACCGCTTCATAACCGTACCGTTGAGTCGGCAAATCGGCAACGGAATTGACCTTCACCAGCAGTGGTCGGCGGTCTTCACGCAGCGATAATTCTGCAACCGCACTCTGCAAGCCGATGTCCTCGTTGCCGATAATCAGATAGACGGGTCTTTCATTCGGCACGGGGGCAGAAAACACTTCGCTCTTTGTTGAAGCGGCAGAATGACTGAATGGATAAAACGTCCGCTCCGCCAGCAAATTGCCGCTGCCATCCTGCAATGCAACCTTCAGCGGTTCATTACTGCGACCGAATTTTGCATAACATTCGTGACGGTAAAATACTGTATTACCGTCAATCTTTTCAACTTTCGGATTGGATACATCGAAGCGGTATTCAATCGGTACACCGTCCGAATCAACTGACGAAAGAACGATATGAAAGTTTTCATTGATTTCATCGCCGATTTTTTTACCTTCGGGCAGCGGATAAACACATTGTATCGCTACCGGTGTCCAGAGTCCATTTTTGTAAATACCGTTCACACCAACACTTATCGTGTTGATATAAGCATATTCGCGCGGAGGTGCCGTTAACTGTTTTAAAGCGTAAGTATCCGCTGTCCCGAAAAGAACAACGGACAAAAACAGTACACCGGCAAGATACTTATAAAAACGGAACATACTGGAATCGTTTCGGGAATTACTTCATCATACGTAAAAGACCGCGGGTATAACCGACATTCTGCATCAAACCGGGGAGCGGGTCGTCCGCTTCTTCTTCCCATTCAAACGAAACAACGCGGTCATAACCAATTTGCTTCAATGCGGCAAGATATTCAGGCAGTGCCAAAACACCTTCGCCGCAAAGTGTACCGTGACCTTTCTGCGCCTTTTCGGTAATGTCTTTGAAGTGAAAATCGTGAATCCGGTCTTTGTAATCGAAAATCGACTTGAGAACACTGGCACCGATTCTTTCGGTATGTCCGACATCAATACAAAGTCCGACCCGCTTGTCGAACTTGCCGACTTTTTCAATTACGCTTTCCGGCGTGGGATAAACCTTGTCGCCGGGACCGTGATTGTGAATCGCAATGTAGATACCGGTCTCTTTGACTTTCTCTTCGACAAGCGGCAGCAATTCCGGCGATGGTGCGCAGACGATAGTGTTCATGCCTGCGGCTTTTGCATAGCGGAAAGCGTTGACGACATCTTCCGGCTTCTTCATATAAACGGTTCCGCAAGCGTAAAGATTGAGACCGGCTTTCTTACATTCTTCGGCGGCGGCGCGGCATTCTTCGTCGGTTGCGTCCATTTTCAAATGAAAGTCCTTGAAACATATGCAGCCTAATCTTGCTCTGACGCACATGCGGATTGCATTGGCGCGGTCAAATTTGCGGAATGAATATGAAGCCAAGCCCAAGCGGAACTTGACTCCGCCGGTTTCGCTTTCCGGTATTCCGGCGAAAGCAAGTTGCGAATTGAGGAAGGCTGCCCCCAAAATCGGTGCAGCAGCCGCTGCCTGTAAAAAAGAACGGCGTGATGAATTCATGATAACCTCGAAATAAAAGTTTGTTGAAAAAGTAGTAACGTAATTGTAGCAAAAAAGCGTAGGATTAAAATCCTACACCAACAGAGATGTTATCCCAAGCGATTTTTGAAATCCTCGTAATGAAACTCCCGAATAACATTGATATTGCCGCCCTTGACATCGCTGTCGCAGGAAACAATAGACGGCAGTTTCAATCCGTTAAACGAAGTATTTTTGCACATCGTGTATTGCGACATATCCGAAAATACAACACGGTCGCCGACCTTCAACGGCTTCTTGAAAAGATATTCGCCGATAATATCGCCGGATAAACAGGTCTTGCTGCCGATGATGTATTTGAAACGTCCTTCTTCAAGCGGCATGTCCATGTCGGAGGATTCAAGAACCTTGCGCGCTTTCAAAATGTCCGGCGTGTAAGGCATTTCAAGTACATCGGGCATGTGAGCCGCGGCGGAAGTATCGAGTATTGCCACGTCAATACTGGTCGGGTTTTCAATCACGTCCAGCACGGTCGCAACAAGATAACCGGTGTTGAGAACATGTGATTCGCCGGGTTCGAGAAATACATCGAGGTCATATTTCTTCCGAAAATCGGTAATGATGTCGCAGAGACCATCAACATCGTAGCCGCGGCGGGTTATGTGATGGCCGCCGCCGAAGTTTATCCATTTAACTTTCTTGAAGAATTTCTCGAAACGCTCAACGACTAATTCCAAGGTCCGAAAGAGAACGTCTGAACCCTGCTGGCACATTGTGTGAAAGTGAAGACCGTCAATTCCCTTGATTGAGTCCAGTTCGTTGAGTACTTCTGCTCTCATTCCAAACCTCGACCGGTTCGTGCAGGGATTGTAGATTTCCATTTGTACTTCGGAGTATTCGGGATTTATGCGGTAGCCGCAGTGAATTTTTCTGCCGGCGTTTTTGATTAGCGGATGGAACCGATTGAACTGTCCTTCTGAATTGAAAATGAGGTAGTCAACGAATGGCAAGACGGCTTCAATTTCCGCTTCGGAATAAGCGGGCGAATACATGTGAATCGTTTTGCCGAATTCTTCTTTGGCGAGGAACACTTCGTTGATACTGCTTGCGGCAACGCCGGCAAGATATGGTGCCATATCTTTGAATACCCCCCAAGTCGAAAATGCTTTCATGGCAAGCAGAATTTTGCAGCCGCTGCGCTGCTGCACATCGGCGTGTATCTGCATATTGCGCCGCAGTGCCGCTCTGTCGATGATGTAGTAAGGAGTGGAAATTTTGACCGAAGCATAATCAAAGGTGTGTTCCATCAAAGGACTTTCAAAAGGGCTGGAAGGATAAAAAACAAAATAGAATAGCGGATATTAAAGCACATTTTTCGGGAGGCTGCAAGGGCTTAATATCGGCAAGAGCAAAAAGTGCCAGTCAAAACAGTGAAAAAACGAAAGAGTGAATAGTTTTGAACGCTTGCGTCCCTCACTATTCACTCTTCACCAGACCTGTTCCATAACTGCGTCATTCCCGCGCAAGCGGGAATCTAGACGTAAAGGGTTCATGTCCATTCTCTAGCCCCCGCTTTCGCGGGGGGTGACGGTTACGGTCTACTATTCACTACAAACTTCTAGTCGAGTTTATAGCCGGCGGTATAAGCCGGTTTGATAAGGTCAGCAACGCCGGGTGTTTTCAAAGACGAGAGATTGGTAACCACCATATCTTTTGCGTTCCATTCAATTTTTTCTCCCCAGTCGCCTAATGCGCCGTCCGGTCCGCCTTGTGCAGCAGCCCAAACTGCGAGGTTTCCAAGAAGAATCGTTTCGGTAAGCGGACCGCCGCGGTCGATAAAGTTAGATCTGCAAATTTTCGGATCTTTCGCATAAATCGCGCGGTACAATTCCCACATATTTTCGGGGTCCATGCCTCCTTTTTCTTCCGCATAGTCGACTTCGAGGTTTTCCAGCGGCGGAAGGGTTTCGCCGTCTTTGGTGCGAAGTTCGTATTTTTGGCAGTAATCATCAGGACTGTAGAAAGCACCTTTTTCGCCTTCAATCAGCACGCCGCTGTCCGAAACTTTTTCAATCTTGTACGGGTCGAAAATTTCTTGCGGCGGCTTGTTGCCTCTCCGGTCGTACCACCAGAATGGAATCTTGCCCCGTTCAGCGTTTGCCGGAAATTCAAATTCGATAATCGAACTTGCGGGAAAACTGTCGAAGTCGTGACCGGTCGTCTTTGCACGAACCCAAGTCGGGTCTTTCAAACCGCAGGCATCAAACGGAACGGTGACTTGATGGCAAGCCATGTCGCCGAGCGCGCGGCTGCCGAAGTCCCACCAGCCGCGCCATTGGAACGAATGATAAATGCCGGGCCAAAATTCACGGAATTTTGCGGTTCCGAGCCAAAGTTTCCAATCAAGATTTTCGGTAGCACGTTGAATCTCGTTCTTTTTATCGATAATCAATTTTTCGGCTTCCGCCTTGTCCGCAATTCGGGCATTTGTATCTTTGACGAATCTGTCCATAGTCCAAGCGCGGTCGGGTCCCTGCGCCCAAACCGGTCTGTTCGACCAAACATAGACAGCCGTTACTTTGCCGATAACTCCCGCTTTTAGTTGAGCAATCGCCATACGGGAGCCCCTCAATGCGGAACCCTGATTTCCCATCTGGGTGCAAACGCCTTTTTCTTTCGCAACCTCTGCCAATTTGCGCGCCTCGTAAATGGTACGGGTGACCGGTTTTTGAGTATAGACGTGTTTTCCCATTCTCATTGCCATTAACGTGGGAGCAGCATGCATGTGGTCGGGAGTACTGATAGTAACAATGTCAATTTCTTTTTCGTGTTTCTCAAGCATTTCGCGGAAGTCGAGATACCTTGCCGACTTCTGATATCTTTCGCCTTTGCCTTTGCTTTCAAGACGTGACCTATCAACGTCACAGATGGCGATGGGATTGCCGAATCTTGCGGCGTTATCGCAATCGCTGCTGCCTTTGCCGCCGATACCTACGGCAGCGAAACCAAGTTTTTCATTAGGGGAATTGCTCGCTTCTTGAGCATTACCGGCAACTGCCATATAACCTACGCTGGTGATGGTTGCTGCCTTCAAAAAAGTACGGCGGGTGGTCTTCATAAAGAATACTCCTATGGAACGACTGACTGGAAAATGCTGACACGAACAGGACACTCCGGTTCGTCAATCAGCGGTAAAATACTGAAACGAATCTGCATTATACAGCATTTAGAAAAAAAATACAATATAGGAAAAATTTTCGGAAAAGAAAAATACGAGCGGCGGGTGATAACCCGCCGGTTTTGCTAATCTTTCGGAAATTGCGATTTCCGGCTTTCTTTTTCCATTGTATCCAAAAGTTTTTCGATTTGATTCGGCGTTATCGGAACCTGTTTTATGTGCGGAATAGGTTCGAAGAAACTGGAAGTCGGACTGTTTTCGTCCTTCTTACCGGTTTCCGAAGAACCATCGGCGGAACCGCTGCTCACTGCCGTCACTATTTCTTCCTGAAGTGCAGTCAGCCATTCCGGCATCTCAAAGCCGATGCCCATCGGTCCTTTGGCAAAATGTTCAACCAAGTCGTGAAGGCGGCGAAATGCTGTTTTTTGTCCTTCGCTATGTGCTTCCTGAATTGCTTTCGCAACCAAGCCGCACATTCTGTTAATCTGAAGCGGACGGACGAAACGTTCCTGAAGACGTTCATAGACACTCGGGAGCCACATTCCGTACTTTTCACTTAAGCGGTTATAAAGCCGAATATGTTCTTCCGCCTTATTGACACTCCGCCGGGCAATCACTTGTTCCCAAAGCATTGCCGCATCGACACAACCGCTGCGTATCAATGCATCGTGAACCCAATAGACCGGTTTCAGGTTCCACGAAACACGTTCATAACCGACTTGAACACGGAGCATATCAAGAAACATGAACAGTTTTTCGCCGCGGTCGGAATGAGTCGTTGTACTGTTGTAATCAACGAATTCAGTATAATTTTCGGCAACTACTTCAAAGATGGATTCAAGATAGGCGACAGCATCGTCCAGGTCAATCCGTTTCTTTTCGATGTCTTCGATGAGCGTTGCAGCCGTTTCGATTGAACCTTCGTCTTTCTTGAGCCGCATAAGGGACTCAAGATAATTTCCGACACCTTGATGAAGAACGGCACGAAGGTTGCCGAACCCCATGTATTGCTGCATAAAAATATCTTTTCCGTAACTCTGGATGAACTGTTTGATTTTATCCCAGTATTCTCTAACCATCAGTGATTCTACGCTTGAAATCCTTATCTGCCTGCTGTGTGAAAGCCAACTTTCGAGCAGTTGGTCTGTTAAGCGTTCCATACATCTGACGAGATGAAAATCACCGGAAACCCAATTTTTATCTTTCGGTTTTGCTTTCCATTCTTTGGAAGATATGGCGACACTTTGTGAAACAGCCCGGGTAGCGGTTTCCACGAGACGGTCAAATTCCGTGATAGACCCCGGACTGACAAGGTTCTTTTCCTCCATCGTCTTAACTGTTGATAAGACCTGAAACAATTCGTTAAGGAGACCGAGCCGCGGGGCGTATTGCATCAGCCGCATCATGGTTTGCTGAATTCTCCGGCAGCGGACGATGTCATTCGGTCTGCCGCCGCGGGAAGTCGGAACGTAAAGAATCGTTTGCCGCGAAAGAATCCTGAGCATTGCATTCCAGCGGCGTTTTGTCTCTTTCGTATTGCCTTGAAAGATATAATTGCAGACCTCAAGCGTTGACTTTTCCCAATTTTCGCTGACGTTTTTCCAGTATTTGGGTCCCAGATAGGATTCCATCACCATCTTTGCGTCACGGATTTCAACTTCTGTCCAAATAATCCGGTCGAGGAGAATTTCTTTTGTTCCGCGATGCCGGTCATATTCCAGCAGCGAGTCCGTTGTTGCTCTCGGCGGCGGCACTTTGTATCGGGCGGCTTTATCCAGCAGCGGCTCAAGTCCGCCGATATAAGACACGATTTGTTTTAACCAGCCGTCAGCATATTGAATGATTTCGGAACGCTGTACTCCAAATACTGTTGGTTCTTCCAAGGGGTCTGTTCCGTCCGATGTTTCACTGACAGGCGGTGCAGCCGAGGCGATTTTTTCTATCGTATATTTCCAAAGTTTCGCCATTGTGATAATGAACGTCAGACGTTCACCGATTCTGTCGGTTTCACCTGCGAGTTGCATTTCGTCTTCATCACGATAATTAGCGGGCTTGCCTTCCTGCATTGAATCCTCAACACCGTCATCGGTTGAATCATGATAAGTCACGCCGTCATACGCTGCACCGAAGGGGCTGTCTTCGTCATCTTCATTCTCCTCGTCCTCATTTTTTTCGTTAGGTTCTTTGTCTTCTTGTGCTGATAATTCATCAAGGACATCCAACAGTTCGGAAAATTCAATATCATCGTCCAGCATCATCTTGTGTTTTTTTCGCCGGTTATTATTGAATTCCGCCTCGGTTTCAAACAAACTGTCATCGAGATTCATTTCCGGTGCAGACCAATACTTGTCGGCGTTTGCTTCGATGTAATCGAAGAATTTTTTCGTCAATTCCCATTTTTGTTCGGGGGGGAGCGGCGGAAACACTTTGCCGCGTTTCTTCGGGACATCGCTTTCGCTGCCGTCGTCGTGTGAACGCCAGAGGAGTTCCATCCAGCGTAATGCAGTCGAGTGAAACGTGTAATCTCCTTCTGTCAGGGGAATTGTATCTGCCTTGCTCAGCCAGTGCATCATCAACGCCATTGCTGCAACGAGGTCATGCTGTTCCAACAGTGCTTCCGTCAGCAGAACAAACGCTTTCGTGGATTGAAACCGTTCTACATGCCGGCTCCAAAAAGCGATGTCGCCCCCTGCTGTGCCGGAGTTATGCCAAACCGCCAGGGCGGTAGAAACTTTTGCGGCGGACTCCCACGCTTCGGAACCCGAAAAACTGTCTAGACCGGAGACCTCTGTGCAGCCGTATTTGTCCCACCAGCCGGCTAAATCGCTCATTTTGTCGGACAAGTCCGCCTGTAAATCGCCGTTGCCCGCAGCTGCCGCCGATTTTTGCAATCGGCTGTATAAATCGAAAACGGTTTCCAGCAAGTCAATTAAATCATCAATCCGGTGGTCGCGAATTGTGTTTTCTACTGAGTGAAACAGCGAAAAGTTTCCGCCGAACCCCAAAATCGTCCAAGGGTCAACGATTGCGCCGCAGTCGATTCCTTTTTTAATCAAATCCTCAATTTTCGGAATATTTTCCGCCGCTGCCGCAAGTTGTCCTTCAGTGATGTAATGATGTGTTTCGGTTATAAGGCAATCGATGGCGGTAAGGATTCTTGTCGAAGCAACCTGAATTATATCGGTCTGTTCCTTTGCCGCTTCGTAATAACCCATTCGGGCGTAAATTCTTGAGATATGCATCCGCTGCAACTGGTCTGCTCTGCTTCTTGACAACTGCTTGTTGAGATTTTGCCGGCAGCCGCCGAAGGGCTGATAAAGCCGCTCATGTTCTTTATTGATACGCGGTTTCATCTTTTCCGGTATCTTCGTCAGCATTTGTTCATAAAATCTGTCGCGGTATTTTGCGATGACCGGCATCAGTGAGCCAAGCGAGGTACTGGAATCGTAAGTTGATGGAGTATCGCCGCAAACGCCGGAACCCATCAACATTGTACCGGCAAGGACAGCACCGGCTTCATAGAGCAGTTCGTCTTTTGGAATAACAGCGGCATCAGCATCGTCGCCGGTCTCTGCCAAAGTGAGTCGGCGCAGTATTCCTTCAAGTGTGACCTGATGGATAACGAACCGGGAATAATAACCGTCTTTGTCAATCGAATGGAAGTCCCAGATTCCGAAATGATAATTCGGTTTGCGGTTGACGGGATGGTCAAAGTCGTATGCTCTTGGGTCGAGAACGATTTCTTCTGCCCGATTCAAGTTGAAACATGCTTCGTACAATATCTGTGAATCGGTTTCCTGTAAAATCGCAACGGCTTTTTCGACAATGCCGCGATATTTCCCGTGTGCTGCCCCGACACCTTTGACGTAAAGCGGAATCGGCGCAATCCATTCGTGTTCGTATGGCTGATGTTTTTCTTCTCCTTCGAGAGTAGGAACGGGACGATAGCCGATGTAATCGTTCATAGCGGTAATTGTTTTCGGGACTATCCGCTGTATCTCCGTCCATGGCGGGGATTGCTGCAAGACCGTCTCGAATGTCTTTGCCAGAAAAAACGAATTGAAAATTAGTTCGTCTTTTTGGTGAAAGAGCAGTTCGCTGTGAAATTGCTTGTATTCCGGCAGAAAATTATCGCGGACGAGTTTTATAATCAGTCCTGCCTGGTCATCGGTTTTGAAGGTGCTGGACTCTTTCGAGAGTGCCGCTAGCCCCTGTTCGATGGTGTCAAGAACTTTCCGGTAGAGCGGTTTGGCGGCTTTTTTGCCGGTGCCGCCGTCTATATCGGTGAACAATTGGTTCATGGCGGCGAAGAAACGCGGGTTGCGGTTACCTGATGAAAAGTTCAGATAACCGAGGATATCCTTGATAAGTGCGGCGTGTTTCGCCGAATCGTCTTGTTTTGTCATATATTATGGTACCAGCCGCAGATGCCGAAAGGGAATCCAAAAATCCGTACTTTGTACTGTACCCTATAATTGCAAACTGTCCAGCGGTACGGGAGTTCGAGCGGCGGCGAAACCGACGCGCTTTATGGTCAGCGGTTTATCGAGCAGTGGAATTTCATCAAACGTTTCATGATTGATGCGGAACACGGCGGCTGGTTCAACACGGTGTCGGAGAGTGGTGAACATCCGCCGGGAAAACATACGAAAGCGAATATTTGGAAGACGGCGTACCACGAAACCCGCGCGCTGCTCAACGTTTCCGAAGGATTAAAACGTCCTTACTCAAATAGTAAATAGGAAGGAATTTTTGAAACTATCTATCAGCGGGGCTTCCACCGATAGATAACCACCTTTGCCTTGTAGTCGTCTTCGAGAAATATCACATACTCGCCGCTCTTTAGTTGATGAGCGGAAATGCATTCACGAATGTCTTGCAGACCAATTTCGCCGACGGTCTTCGAGTCAGGTTCCATCCAGCCAACCGGCGAAGCATCAGCAGTGCGAATTACTTCAACGCGGCCATGTTTAATACCATTGGTTTTCGACGAACCGGTGTAGGGAACAAACATGTAATCACCCGCAATGTCAAAACACATCGGTTCGCAGGACTCATGTCCGCTGGAGCCGGCAACATACGGCATCACTGTCCGCCAGCGCAATTTGCCTTCGGTGCTGCCCGGATTGTCTCCTTTGAGAAAATTATCATATCGGGCAATGACCGGTCCCATCGGCTTCCAATGCTGGTTTTTATGCTCCACGCCATCTACCGCCGCACAACCGCCGAGATACAATGTGTCCGTCTCCGGGTAGTAACGGATACGCTTCACCTGACGAAACTCGGCGGGATGCGGGAACGTCAGCATGTTTTCGAATGTCCAACCGTTCAATGTGTACGCAAACCGGCGGATTCCCTGTGTTTCGCTCGCCCGCCAAACGTTGCAGTCCGAATCAACCCACCAACCCTGGGCAGCCGGTTCATTCTTGCCGGGGTGGTTAGTAGAAAAACGGTTGCCAAATATGAACTCGCCATCTTCCCACGGTTTGTTGTAATCATTAGTGTTGTAGGTTTCTCGGCTAAAATTTGGTCTTTTCCCGGCGAAGAATGCGTATAAGTATGCCATTGTTTCAACCGTTCTCCCGCCAATTTTCACACTCTGTGATAGATCAAACACTTGCATCCATTGCGAGTTCATGTCACTTACAAAGAGGAACGAGTGTCCCAAATTGCTTCGTACCCAAACGCCCGCCGAATCCTTAACATCAAATCTGGAATCAAGATGACCTAAGTGAATCGGCATAGTGGTTGTCCCGATGAACGACCATTCCTTACCGGGTTCCGTTTGAGACCAGTCGAGTTTGAATATCTTGTCCTTGGTGTATGCAATCGTTTCATTGTCGGGATCTAGCGTTGCACAATCAATGAAGCACAGCCCGAAGAGTCGCCAACGGAGTTCGGCATCGAGAAACCGTAGAACATAATCGTGCTGTTCGGAGGCAGGTACTTCCTTTTCCTTGCCTGTGAGTTTATAGGATTCCAGTACCGCCCCACCGCCGTTTGTTGAAAGGTCTTGTGCGATATACAGATTTCCCGCCGCATCACAGCCGATGGCTTTTACCGACGTGCGATTGTGGAAACGCAAATCGCAGAATTCTCCCCACCGACGCGGTTCCATATAAGCGTAACCTATCAGTTTAACCGAGTGTTTATCATCTGACCCTCCAAAAATTTCGGGGGACAAAACAAAACAGTTGTCCTCTTCCTGCCACGGTAACGACAGAATGAAATTACCATTGAAAACATACATCTTATTATCAGGACCAAAACAGAATGGTCCGATTGCAGAGTGATGCCATTCCTCTGAAATGCGACCTTTCAATTTCTTGCCATTGGGATCAAACTGCGAGATAGTTGGACTCCTCCGTAGTGGATGGGGAAACTTTCCTTCGACCGTTTCCAAATGATAAACCCAGATATTGCCATTCTTATCGGCGGCAATTTGTCCCGGCTCTGTGAAGCCGTGTGAGGTTAAGTCCCAGTCGGAGAGTTTCAGCATCGTTTCCGCATCATAGATTTCGACACGATTTTTCAGCGGATTACTGACGTAGAGCCGGTCATTGGCTGCCCAGAGACCGGTGATGGCACCGGGACCGTCAATGCCGCCGCCGACAGGGACTTCGTTGATGACTAAAAAGGACTTCGGCAGTGTGTCTCCTTTGCCTCCTTTGCCGTGTTCAAACTGCGCGCCTTTGGTAAAATCACTGCGTAAACGCCGGGAAATGCCGTACCAGTCGAACCCCTTCGGAGGCCAAGTTCCTGCGTCGTTGAGTCCGCCGCTTTCGTTATTGCCCATTAGAGCGATAAAGACGTATTTGTCGTTGACGGCGACGGCTTTTCCGCCGTTGAATCCCCAGCCATGTGTATGCATGGCGGCTCCCAGCATTTTACCGTCTTTGTACATCATGCAATTTCCGCCTGCTTCTTCCCAGGGGACGTTTGTATAGACGGTTCCGTCGGGCGTGACTTGCATAGCGGCGATGTCTTGCTGCACCCATTGTCCTTTGCTCCCCTGCCCGGCATTACTGTCGGAGTTGAGTCCGCCGTAAGTGTTGCCGAGCCAAGAGGTTCGGTAATCCAACTGTTTTGCCCCATTCGGCGCAACTACCTCTGCAAAAAGAGATACTGCTGTGAAAAACGAAATTGCTATAGTGAAGATTGTACGCACAACTACTCATACGATGATACGGAAAACTTCATTCTATCATACATTAGAGAAGAAACGCTGTGAACACTGCCTTTCCAGCCAAGCCGGCGGCAAGCCCGCCCAGCAGCGGACCGACCACGGGTATCCATGAATAACCCCAATCGGCATCCCTCTTGTCCTTTATCGGACAGAGCCAATAAGCAATTCTAGGTGAAAGGTCGCGGGCAGGGTTCATCGCATAGCCGGTAGTACCGCCCAATGCCGTTCCCATAGCGAGAATAATCGCCGCAACAGCGATAGGTCCCGGAACAGCACCCGGCGGAGCATAAGCCACCGCACCGAGGATAGCAAATATAAGCAGAAACGTTGCCATAAACTCGCTGATAAGGTTGTCAATCGGACTCCGTATTGCCGGTGCGGTACAGAACACGGCAAGTTTTGCGTCCTTGTCTTCCGTCACATTAAAATGAGGTCGGTAGAAAATGAAAACGAGGATACCGCCGACTACTCCGCCTGCCATTTGGCAGCCGATGTATCCGGGTACAGTTGCCCACGCAAAATTGTTTCTCATCGCCATACCCAGAGTTACCGCCGGGTTAAAATGCGCCCCGCTCATTGCTCCGAACATCATGACCGGTACCATGACCGCAACCATCCAGCCCAGTACAATGACAGTCCAGCCGGATCCGTGCCCTTTGGTTCCTTTTAACACGACGTTGGCAACCACACTGTTTCCGAGAAAAACCAGTATCATGGTACCGAGAAATTCACCTAAATACGCTTCCATAATAATCTCCTGTGTTTGAAATGGCGAGTGGTGAGTTGCGAGTGACTAGCAAATACAACCACTGCTCGCTACTCGTCACTCGCTACTCGTTACTATTTTTCCCAACCGAACGAACGTTTAACTGCTTCTTTCCAACCGGCGATGAGTTTTTCTCTCACGCCGCCGCACATTTGCGGCGAAAAAGTCCTATCGACTTTAACATTGTTTCTAATATCCTCTTTATCAGTATAAAATCCTACCGCAAGTCCGGCAAGATAACATGCGCCCAAGGCAGTACTTTCAATCACTGCCGGACGGATTACATCAACGTCAAGAATATCGGACTGAAACTGCATCAGGAAGTTATTCGCTGCCGCTCCGCCGTCAACACGTATCGCTTTCAAGGCAACGCCCGCATCGGCTTCCATCGCTTTGATGACATCGAAACTCTGATAAGCAAGGGACTCAAGGGTAGCACGGATAAAATGTTCTTTCTCCACACTTCGGGTCAAACCGACAATAACGCCGCGGGCATACTGGTCCCAATACGGTGCGCCCAATCCTACAAATGCCGGCACTACATAAACGCCGTTGGAATCCTCAACCTTAACGGCATACGTTTCCGTGAACGCTGCGTTGTCAATCAACCGCAGTCCGTCACGGAGCCATTGTAT
>Ga0123353_10001191_pt1 | contig 31804 bp, 25 predicted proteins | sample TergutLab28metaG_3_FD_92763 | JGI IMG/M metagenome (GOLD analysis project Ga0123353, IMG submission 92763) | Labiotermes labralis P3 segment gut microbial communities from Petit-Saut dam, French Guiana - Lab288 P3 | ecosystem: Host-associated > Arthropoda: Insects > Digestive system > Gut ...
CCGCCGCAGAAATCGGCGGCGATACGCTGCCTATTCACGCCGACATCACTCGGCAAGAAGATGTTGACCGCATTTTCGAGACCGTGAAGAGCCGGTTTTCACGGCTTGATGTTCTCGTCAATAATGCGGGGCGTTCGATGCGAGGAAAGGTACTGGAGACCACGCCGGAGCACTTTCAAGCACTTTTCGATCTCAACGTCTTGGGTACAGTCCGCTGTACCCGTGCTGCGGTGCCGATGTTGCTGGAACGAAAGGGACATGTCGTCAATATTGGTTCACTTGCCGCTAAAACTGCCGTCAGATATGTTGGAGCATATCCCGTTTCCAAGTTTGCGGTGGCTGCCTATTCGCAGCAACTTCGCCTGGAACTTGGTCCCGAGGGGTTGCATGTGCTGCTTGTTTGTCCCGGTCCGATTCGCCGGGAGAACGAACGGCTCTATCCGCTTGCGGGGCTTGAAAATATTCCCGAATCCGCCCGGCACCCCGGTGCGGGAGTGAAGGTCGGACGCATCGACCCTGTCGCGCTTGCCCAAAAGATTTTGTCGTCCTGCGAACGTCGCAAGCCGGAACTGGTCGTTCCGGGCAAGGCGCGAATACTGTTTGCCCTGTCGCAACTCATGCCTACTTTCGGCGATTGGCTCGTGAAAAGATTCACGTAGGAGGTAGAAGGTAGGAGATAGGAGGTAGAAGTCGCATGTGGTGCTGTAGGGGCAAATAATTATTTGCCCCTACAAAACGGTGCGGCAGCACTATTCTCACTTCTCACTCCCCTCCCACGGAATGGCGACTTCAACAGGCAAGGAGATAGTGTATTTCCAGCGAAAGCCCAGCCCCGGTTCAAATCAACGCCAGTGCTTCGTTGAGGGCTTCCAAAATATCGTCGATGTGTTCCAAGCCAATCGACAGCCGGATTGTGTCGGGACTCAAGCCTGTCGCTTTTACATCTTCCTCACTCAACTGCGAATGAGTGGTGCTTCCCGTGAAGGTCACCAAACTCTTCGCCTCGCCGACATTGACCAGATGGCTGAACAATTTTATATTGTCCACGATCTTGACACTCGCCGCTTTTCCCCCTTGCGGACCGAAAACGACCACACCGCTCGCTCCGTTCGGCAAGTATTTTTTCGCGAGAGTGTGTGCCGGATCGTCTTCCAAGCCGGGATAACGTACCCATGCCACTTTGGGATGCTTTTTCAAAAATTGTGCCGTTTGCAGAGCATTGGCGTTGTGCCGTTCCATGCGAAGCGAGAGCGTTTCGACCCCTTGCAAAAATTGCCACGCCACATCGGGAGCGAGTGTTGGTCCCTGATTTCGCAGTCCCACCAGCCGCAGCCGGAGCGTGAACGCCATCGGCTGTAACGCACCTAAATCGTGCCCCCACCGGAGACCATGATAACCACTGTCCGGTTCGTTATAGAGGGCAAACTTGGGGTCTGTCCAATCAAACTTTCCATCGTCAATAACAATTCCGCCAATACCCGTCCCTTGTCCGCCAGTCCATTTCGACATCGAGTGGATCACCAGATTCGCTCCGTAATCGAGCGGACGCAACAGCGATGGCGGCGTAAATGTCGAATCGACCACGAGCGGAAGATGATGCTTTTGGGCGATCTTGGCATAGCCTTCGAGGTCTGCCACGTCGAGCATCGGATTGCCAATCGTTTCGAGGAAAATGGCTCTCGTGCGGGAATTGATGGCGGACTCAACGGCGTCGAAATCATTGATGCGGGTAAAACGTGCGGTGATTCCGTACTGGGGAAAAATCGACCCGAACTGCGTCATGGTGCCGCCGTACAAATTGGAGGCAGTGACGAATTCATCCCCCGTTTTCAGAATGTTCGTGAGGGTGAAAAAGATCGCCGCCGTTCCACTGGCAAGGGTCAGTGCGGCGACTCCCCCTTCCAATTCGGCAAATCGTTTTTCCAACACCTCGTTCGTTGGGTTTGTGAGTCGGGTATAAATATTGCCGAGTTCTTTGAGGGCGAAAATGTTGGACGCATGTTCCACACTTCTGAAGTTGAACGCCGTCGTTCGATAGACCGGAACAGCCCGGGCGAGCGTGATCGGTTCGATGTTCTGTCCCGCATGAATGGCTAATGTTTCGAGATGGTATTTTTTGGTCATGGTTTTATGGCACAGCCGCGATGTTGAAAAGATTCCGGAAAGATTATATCCACGATCCTCAGCAAAATCAAGGGCGATTGACAAAAACCGAGCGAGGTGCGTCAGTATCCTGGTGAGTGCAATCGTTCCCATGTTGTAGTCCCGGAGCGGGTTATTTTTTGCATGCGCCCTCGCGCATCCGCCCTCTCGTTGTCGGGCTCAAAAATTTCCAGGAAAAATTTGGCTTACGGAATTTTCAACCGGTTTCAGTATAAGACAACGTATAAATGCCGTCACCCACCCTCTTTGATCCGATCCCAATTCATTCCGAAGCGTGCAAGATATTTCTGCAATCGGCTTACCTAATTTGCCAACTAAGAATGGCAATACTGGTGAAATTAGGTAATTAGGTTAAAATTTATGGGAATTACATCGTTAATTCCACTGTCCCATTTTCTCCGTGGGCATTTTGCCCATTTTAACAAAGAGGCTGCCGCCTCCACCACCGCACAGGGCAATCGCCCTCTGCTTGGTTAAGAACGTGGTCGCCGATGAGTCAAGGATATTGACGTTGACGGGGGTTACGGGAATCGTTACCGTCGCTGAATTTCTCCAAGGGGGTCGCTCCGAACTGCGCAATATGGCATGCTTCTATTCTCATTTTATTTGCTCCTTTCTGCCAAAAAAGACAAGTATCATCTGCCCGTTGTAGGCTTGCCGATATGTCAAGATTAAATGAGAATGGATTGGATTGCTCTTTTTGGCGGGTATTGACACCGCATCGGAACTGTGCTAGAGTAACTGTCTATTTTCTCCTTTTTCTTTGCCTATTTTCACATATTGCCTTTCCCATTTTGACTCCGTACTGGCAAATTGTTAAAAATGGGCAAAATAGCGAATTGTTTCATCGCGTTTTTGCGGTGAAATTGTTCACGGTCTGAGAAAAAATAGACAGTTACGTGCTAGACTGTCCCGCAGTGGAGTTGGGAATGCTCCGAAACTCCAAAAAACTTAACCCTCAAAGGAGAAACCAATGACAGAAAAGAAAAAGGCTTGGTCGGAAAACGTTTGGTGCTTTGTTTGGGCTTGCTGCGCAGTGGTTGCCCTGTCCGTTGCAACGGAATACGTCTATGCCGCCTATCGATGTGATAGTGGATGCGTGGGTGTGTACAGGGTCGGAAGTGCTCCGTGCGATGGTTCTGTATGGAGCATCCGTTACCGCAAATGTCTAAACGCTGGTGCGAAAACCAATTGTGACAAAACTCCCGGAACGGAAATGGAGTGCAGTGCCTGTGTCTGTGGAGCATCAGGTGTTACAACGAGAGGGCCACGTGGCAAAAAAATAAGGAAGCCAGAAGAACTCGCACCATGTTTTTGCAGTCATCCTCTCTATTGAGCGGAACTGCCGAAGTGGTTCAACAAAAAAAACAAAAAAATTGTTTAAGAACATTCCGTTCCCGTATGGTTAATATGCGACAAAGAGTTGTTTTGTTATTGGTGCTACTGTGTTGTTTCCACAACATGCAACCTCTATGCTCTTCAGAAATGCAAGAAGTTACCGTTGAAAATTATCGAGAGATTCTTCCTAAACGGTGGTTGACATACCTTCATGCTCTTGGGTATGTCGAAGGGACGGTATTGTGCGAGTATACACGGGATGGTGCATACGAGGGTGAATACAAGAGCAAAATAGTCTGTAACTATCCGCTTCTAGCGGACAATCGTGGGCTGATTGGTTGCGACTTGGACGGGGTTGACGTTACGGGAACAAATTATTGTTTCCGGTTGGAACGAGAGGAGCCGACTGATGCTTGGATAATCGAACATCTTTCGATTGGAGCAGAAGCACCGCTGCTGGACTCTTGGAAATTTCCCGAACATTTTCCGCTTGATAATCGCATGATAGGCACGGTCGGTTATAAGATTTTCAATATACTGGGGGTTGGTTTGTTTGCAGACAATTCCTTGCAGAATCTGCCGGACATTTTTGCGACAAATAACCTCAAGGTCAATCGAGCCGAGTTTACGGAACGGGATGGGAAGAGACAACTGTTCTTGGATTTTGATTACACGTATGCCGACTTCCCACAACACCTCAAAAGTAATATCGCCTTTGACTTCAAAAACAATCCACACTGGAAGCCATTTTCTTTGAAGGCTCATGTCTGGTTAGAAACAGACTATTTTTTGATCACAAAAGGAACGTTTCATACTGTGTACTTGTCAGAAGAACGTCATTCGACGGCCGAGTGTGAATATGACACTCAAACTTATAAAGTTCCGTTGCCTCGGAGATACAAACTTGTCGATCAATACAATTGGCAAGACGAAAGCCTAAAAGGCGTACTAGAAACACGCATAGATTTCGATCTTCGTGAGACAAATCCGAAAAATCCAAAGCGTTTCACACTTTCGGCGTATGGTCTGCCGGAACCGGACTTTGGACCTCGTCGGATGAGTTTGTTCCGTATCGCAATGATGGCACTTGGTGGCTTGATGATCCTCATTGCTCTGTGGAGAATGATAATGGGACGAGAAAAATAGAGAAAAATACCATGAAAAAAGTTCTTCACAAAACAACGGCATGGATTCTTGGCGGTGGGTGCTTGGTGCTTTTGATTCTCGGTTTGACCGCTTGGAAGTTAGGCGGTTGGGAGCCATTGAAGGCTTATCTGAATGGCGAGGTGGTCTATCTTGCGCCGAAAACTCTATCGCTTGGGAATTGTGAACCCGACACGGAAGCCATTGCAGTTTTCAAGATGACCAATCTTGCGTCAAAGGGGATTTCCGTTGTCGGCGAACGTTCAAGTTGTGATTGTGCGTTTTCAGAAGCAATTCCTATTGTTATTCCATCTGGCAAAACGGTTGATCTTAAAGTCAATGTTCGTTTACCGAAATATAACTCTTCTTACGATCAAACACTCATCTTTATGGTTGCCGAACCAAGTAAGTTAGTCCTGCACCCGGTTCGGGTTACAGCGACTATCTCCAATCCGTTGCCTCGTCCCATTGAACAGACGGAATCAGCGGTGCCACTGTTGGCACCAATCATCGAAGAAAAATGAGTCACGTTTTCTATATCCCGTGTATCAGCATTTTGTACGTCAACCTCTTACCCTTGACTCCGAGTACCAGCGATTCCAGTCGATCAACCGTGTCGATTGCGCAATTTCCCTCGTTCAATCTGAAAACAAACTCGTCCACGTACAAGGAAAGATGCTTTTCACTGAACGAGTGGTAAATGCCGTAAAAACCCCTTTTCAATACCGCCCAGACGCTCTCTATACCGTTGGTGTGCGCCATGCCGTCAACGAATTTCTTTGCCGAGTGATTCACAGTCTTGTGGACATACTTCACTTCGGCAACCGCATCCAGTCCTTCCTCCGTGGCGCACTCCGTTTCGACCGTCTCATCAAGTCCAGCATTGTGGTTAAGCGGTTTTTCGGCATCCGCATCAAGCCCTTGATAAGACTTATGCTCATCGGTACTTCCTTGCTCCAGAATGGGAAAGGGAAAAGTTGACCAATTATTTTCTGGCGAAAGCCTGATCCAATATTTCAGCAACCCTTTGTTCGTTCATCCGATCGTCCCACTCGATTCGCAGGTGCGCCGCCAATGGCTGCGATTCGATCGGTTCCGAACGTTCGACGATGTTCCGGCAAAAGATGTCCGCGCGAACCGTATGCAATGCCCCGTAGCGATCTTCAATCTGCAACGGCTGCTCCCGGCATAATTTCTGGCAAGGCTCTCCCGGCTTCAAAAACTGCGTCTGCCACAGACAATGTTCCATCGTGAAAAGAGGGACACGTCCGATGACAACCTGTTCGACTCGCTCTGGCGGGACATGTTGCAACAGGTTTCGCATTTGCTGTTCGTTCACATCCAAACCGAATGTCACCCGCTCAGCACCCCAATCGAGCATCTGATAAAACGCAAGATCGTTGATGACATTGAGCGAAAAGTCGACGATGACCGGGATGTGCCGCTCCCGAAAAAACGCGAGCTCCTCCAGATTGCGTGCCAGCACCGCATCCGGCTTGAGGTCGGCAATTTTGTGCAGAAATTTCGATTCCCCCGGTTTCAAGATTCGCGGAAGCACTGCGGTGAACTCTGCCGAAACATTTCGAATTGCCGTTGCCGCTTGCCGGTAATCCTCCATACTTCGTAGTTCCGCATAAAAGGATCGGCAACCGATCGCCATCCAGCGCGACAGTGCCGCCTCTTCAAAATGTGCCGGTTCGCGAAAAAGGAGGTGTAACATCGAGGCATTCGCTGGAAAATAATTGGTCGTTTTTTCCCTTTTCCATCCCGGTGAAAAAAGGAGTCAGAAGTCAGGAGTGAGGAGTGAGGAGTCGCATGCGGTGCGGCAATATTCCCTGCGTTTGCGTCTGTTGTCTACTGTCTGGCGATGTTCTCTCACACATCCCAACTCACGCCGCTGCTGGTGCCGATGCCGCTGCCACCGCCGGTAATGCCGCTGCCACCGCCGGTAATGCCACTGCCACCGCCGATGATGCCGCTGCTGCCAGCATCTTTTGGTTTTCCAAACGAGGCGGTAGAGATGCCCGATGCCGTGGTAATCCCCGATGCCGTGGGGGATTTTGGTTGGGAGACGAGTATCTTTGCCGAGGAGTCAGTCGAGAGGTCTAACCGCGTCGATGCACTGCCGCCGCCGTCCAGAGTCGAGCCGAACTTTTCACAGACTTGCCGCCAGGTTTCTCGCTCCGAAGTTAACACTCGCAAAGCATCGTCCAACTTTTGTGGGTTGTGCGTCATTCCACTCTCCGAAAGGCAGCGGAAGATAAAAACGTAAATCGACGCGATTTTCCCTGCCAAGTCGGGATTGCTCTCCTTGTCCAGCGACGAGAGGAGTTCCGCAACAATGTCCTGAGAAAGTGCCAACGAGTCGAAGCCAGCTTCGAACCGTTCCTCGTCCCACGCCTTCTTGGTGCGATGAATATTCTTCATCGCCGCCTCAATCAGCATCAACCGCACCTTCTGCGGTGTTGCTGTTTGCACTTCTGCTTGTAAATAGTTTTGTCTGGCTAGGTTTTTTTGCATATCTTCGTTCGTAGGGGCAGACCTACGTGTCTGCCCGATGGGGTCGTGTCTGCCCAATGGAGGCATTTCCGGTTGGTGGGCAGACACATAGGGCTGCCCCTACACTTTACGATTGCGGCTCTGTTAACTCTTTTGCTTCTCGTTGCTTGCGGACAAGTTCGAGGGTTGCCTGCACAAACTTGTCACGTTCGCCTTGGTTCTGCCGACCAAGAGACCGTGCCATTAAAGCTGCCCTCTTTTCGTCTGACATGTTTCGCCACGTCTCTTTCCTCTTGCGAGTAAGTTCGGGGTCTTCATGCATGAGTTTGTCGCAATCGGCTCTTGTTAGGGTTCTCATTTTAGCGTCTCCTCGACTTAGTCCTTGTCTTTCCAACGCGACGTAACCTGAAGTCGTGTGTGGGCAGACGAAGACTGTACGGTGATTGTGGTGTGGGTTTCGTATACTGTATAGTTTTTTTCGTAATGGAAAAATGCTATGTAGTGGTCGCCCGTGACAAAACTCTCTTCTGTGATCGGGTCAAGTACTTCGTAGGTAATATCTGTAGATGTTTCCATTATACCATTATCATTAGACTATTCTATCGCAATCTAACGATTGCGACTCTGTTCACCGATCTCCTGTAGGGGCAGACCTACGTGTCTGCCCAATGGATGTATTTCCGGTGGGGGGACGAACACGTAGGTTCGCCCGTACGGCTTTCAATATTTCCCTTTAGTCGTTTGACGGATTTTCTTGACGAGTTCCTTGCATATTTCCGAAGAACGTTTCCGGTTGCCCGGTTCCGTCATTTGGTAGATTTCCTCTGCGGTGAGCCGTCTAAACCGATCAGGACTCGTTCTGTCTGGCGCAACCGTTGCCTTTCCTTTCGACGGGGGAGCAGGTCGTTTGCGTGTTCGTCGTTCCCGTAATTCCGTGATACTCATCATGCTCTCCATTGGTGATATTGTTTTGATCTGACGGTACACCATCGTGCGGACAACAACATCCGCCAGATACATTGCCATTTCTTGTACCTCAATGACCATAAGGTTTTTATCGAGTGCCTCCTGCACGTCGATTTTATCGTCTGTGATTGTGACGTGTCCCCTGACGCTATGAATTTCGTAGTACGTTTTTGTCTTCATTTCTGATCAATGGGTCGTGATTGCCCAATGGGTGCATTTCCGGTTGGTGGGCGAACACGTAGGTTCGCCCCTACATACGGGCGGGGATGCGATCCACTGGGCGGGTTTGAAACCCGCCCCTACCTGCCGCTGCTATAATTCTGTGTCCACATACTGGCGATATTGCCGACGGCGTTCATGTCGCTGCTCATTCTGGCGAGGGCTTGTTCCATGGCGTAGAACTGTTTCAGATACATGGCTCGCTTGAACTCCAAACGCTGTTCCATGAAAGAGATACGCTGGAGGTTACGGTCGATCTGGAGGTCGAGAGCGTCGATCCGTGACGGGGCTTTTCCCTGAATGTCCGCGTCGCCGACCAACCTGTCCATGGTATTCACAAACTTCTGCGCCCAACCGTGCTGAACCTTTGTCACATTGCCCTTGCTGTCCGTATATTCCCGTTCGTCAAAGAAAAACTTTTCCACCAATTCCGGGTTTCTTTTCCACGCCGCCATAAATTTGTCTTCGTCGAACACCAATTTACCCGTCTCTGGGTTTTGTTGACCATTGGAAGCGTCGCCCGCTGCGTCAAAGTTGGTCATGCTGCTCTTCATCGTGATTCCCAAGTCGGCAAGCGAGTAGATTCCCGGAATGCCCGTGATCCTCTGGAACAGCACATTGGCAACATCACGGTCAAACGCCTTTGCCGCCGAACTGTTCCACAGATAACCGCCCCCTTCCATCGTTTGGACTCCGTCGGCAGAGGCTTGAAACCAGGTTTGCTTGAAATAGTCATCTCGAAACGCATTGTAGTTGTCAACGAATGTTTGCAAGGTCACCTTCACATCCATCCCGGTCTGCTCACCTGTAATCGTCACGGGCGTATCCGAAACACCCGTAATCGTGAGGTCCATTCCGTTGATCGTTCCCCGGAAAGTGTTCGTACTGGAACTCAGAATCAACGAGGCACCCGTGGAATTGTCGCCGTAAGCAATCTTGGCGTCCTTCGCTTCGCTCATCGTTTCAGTCGTCAGCCCCAGCGCGGACAAGTCGACGTTGAACGATCCCGCCGCGCCGGTTTGCTTGCTGGAAATCGCCAGGCGGAACGGAGCACTCGAACCATCGACAAGAATCGTTGCCGTGTAACCGGCGTTGAGATCGTTAATCTTTTTCCGAATGTCATCCAACGAGTCCTTCGCTTCGATTTCGATCTGGTGCGATTGCGATGCAACAATCTGCCGACGATTGTTCGCATCTTTCGCGTCATTCCCGACTCTGCCGTTGATCTTCATCGTCTCGGCAAACTTGGAAACGCTGTCCGCATCAAAAACGGAAAAGGCTCCGCTGCCATTGGCAAATTCCTCAAGTACAATGCCGTCGCCGTTGTCGTTGATCCTTGCCATCACGGAAATGCCGCTTCGGTTGATTTCGTTGATAACATCGCCGACTGTCTTGTGCTTTTGCGGATCAAACGAAATCGTCGCCGACTTTCCGGCACTGTCGGTCACGAGAATTTTCGCCCCGAGCATGGTGACGCCGGTTCCGCCGTTGAGATCAGAGAGCAGCGTCTGATGCGAAATAATCTGCCGATTCAAACTCGTGCCGCTCACCTTGGAACTGGCTGCATTCGCGTTGAGTCCCAGCGACGAGGCAATGTTCGGATTGTGAGTCGCTGTGTCGGGCGGAACAGCCGGAATGGCGGCGGCATACGTTTCTCCCATCACTGCCCCGTTTGCCGTCGTTTTGATGGCGGTCTCTCCGCCGGTGGTCGCATCGTGAATGGTTTGTGCTCCCAAACCGGCAGTCAGTTTGACCGTGGGCGGGGTTGTCCCTCCGAACGCCGCCGAGGGGAGCGAACTCCAGCCTGCGGCAATCGTTGCATCAATCGCGGCTTTCACCGCCGCATCCCGGTCGGCGTTGGTGGGCAATCCCGCAAGAGTGGTCGGATCAAGTAGCACTGTCCATTTTTGTGTCGCCGCATCATAACCGGCATCGGTGGCGTTGGTCGTGAAGCCGAACGTGAACCCGTTCATCAAATGTGTTCCCTCGAACGTCAAGAGGGCAGTCCCTTCTTCTTTGCCCATCGTTCCGCCCGTCACACCGGAAATGGCAGTTTCGTTGCCGGTGGTCGCATCGACGAGAGCCTTGGCGGCAAGCCCGGCATAGACCGCCACTTCGGGAGCATTCGTTCCGAATTGTACCGCCACTTCCGCATCAATCGCGGCTTTCACGGCATCATCCCGATCCGCCTCGGTTGCCAATCCCGCAAGAGCCGCCGCATCAAGATAAATGGTGAACGTTTTCGTCGCTCCATTGAAACCCGCTAACGCCGCATTGTTCGTGAAGGCAAACGAGTGATTATTCAGCAGCGATGTTTTGCCAAAGTTCAAGGTCGCCGTTCCATTCATTCCATTGCCGCCACCCGACACGGCATCGGCACCATTGAAACCGCCCGAGATTGCATCCACCGCCGGAACTGCGGGGACTGCCGGACTGCCGGTGCCCGGCTTCGGAATGCCCGCCGTGAGGTCGCGGAAAATGAGATTGTGCGACGTGGAACCGCTCGTGTCCACCACCTGCAAGCCGGTCTTGGTGGCGTTCAGTTCGACCCGCATTTTGACGCCCGTGTTGCCTCCGCCAATGTCTGCTGCTGCCAGTTTCTTGTTGATCAAGTTCATCGAGTCGGTCAAGGTCTTCATCGAACTCAATTCGACTTGCGAGAACTCGAGTGTTGCCGTATTGCCTGCCCGGTCTTGCACTTCGATGGCTCCCGGCTTTGCGGCGGAAAGTCCCGAACCACCGTTGATCGTGGATGTCGAAACGGTGTCCATTCCGCCAAGCAAGTTTCGCGTCGTAAACGTTCCCGACTGATTTTTGCTGGCGACCATCATCGACTGACTCACAATGGCAACACTCTCCGCCATCTGATTGGCAAGGGCATCGCTGACAATCATGTGATCGTCAAAGGCGGCACTTTTCGACACGCCGCTCGTGATGAGCGTGGAACTCGTGGAGAGAGGGGTCACGAGTGGGAGACTTTCCACAGAAGTACCGGCGACAGTGCCAGAAATTCCCAAGTAGGAAGGGATGTTCGTGCCATCGACTGCCGCAAATCCCATCGACCCAGTGCCGCCAGTGTTGTCCCGAAAGACAATCGCAGTCCCGTTCGCGTTGAGATCAACTTCCATGCCGATTTGATTCCCGGCATTGAGCGGGTCATTGTTGAACGTGTCGATTTTGTTGTTCAGCATGGCGGCGAACTCGGTCAACGTGTTCAGCCCCTGCAAGTCGGCGGCAGCAATGGCGATTTCCGCAATGTTGCCATCTTTGTCCGTGAGTTCGATTTTCCCCGGTGTGAGAGCCGCGAGAGTCGCTGGCAGTGGATTTTGCAATCCGAGTTTCGTTGCCAAATTGCCGGTACCCGACACGTCGAACACCTGGATCGGATGCGTTGTCGAACCGGTGGTGTCGTTAAAGGTGAGCGCGGTTCCCGTCGCATTGAGGGCAACTGTCATGCCGACTTGATTCCCGGCATTGGCGGGATCGTTATTGAAATCATCGAGTTTGTCGTTAAACAGATTGGCAAGATCGTCCAGCGATGTAATACTCGCAATATCTCCGGCGGTGATTTGAAGATCGACACTTTTTCCCGCTTGATCGATGAACCGAATCTCTCCCGGCGTAACGCCCGAGAGAGCGGTTTTGAACGTGTTCGGCAAGCCGAGCAGCGAAGCGAGATTGCTGCCACTACCGGCAACGTCCATCACCTGCAAGGGACTCGCTGTTCCGCCGCTGGTGCCATCATTGAAGAGCAAGCCAGTGCCAGCTCCGTTGACAGCAACAGTGACCCGGACTTCGTTGCCGGCATTGACGGGGTCAGTGTTGAATGCGGCAAGTTTGGTGTTGAAGAGAGTCGCCAGGTCGGTCAGCGAAGAGATTCCTGCCAACTCGGTCGCGTCAAATGCAAGGTCAACACTCTTTCCATTTTGATCGATGAAGCGAACTTCGCCCGGCGTTGCACCGGCAAGCACTGTCGTCAGACTGCTCGTGCGCGAGTCGGAGAATCCCAATGTCGTCATGAAATCGCCGGTGACATCGGCGATCATCATTGGATTCGCGGTGCTGCCGCTCGTGTCTTTGAAATTGATGCCGTTATTGGCATTATTTTTGACCGCCGTAATTTTGACTTCGTTCCCGGGATTCGCAAGATTGAACGCATCGATTTTGTCGTTGATCAAGATCGCCAGACCATTGAGCGATGTTACGGCACTCAATTCGGCGGGGGCAATCGTAATCGTTGCGGTGTTGCCGTTACGATCTGTGAATTGAATATCTCCCGCCGTGACGCCGGACAGAGAGTTTTGCACGGCGGTTGCTTCGTCGGGATTGTACTTTGTCGTATTGATTCCCAGTCTCGACGCGATGTTGCTGCCGCTGTGATCGGTAATCATCATCTGTGACGTGTTGCCGCCGCTGGTGTCGATGAACGAGAGTTTGTCTCCGTTGATGCCGACGGTCATTTGAACTTCGTTACCAGTACCCGCTGCGGTATTCGCCGCAGTCAGTTTCGTCTGGAAGAGCGTCTGTAATTGACCGACTGTGCTGATGCCGTCGAGGTCTGCCTTGGTAATCTCGATATCGACGCTCTTTCCGTTTTGATCGGTGAAGCGGATTTTTCCCGGCGAGGCTCCGGCAAGAGCGACCACTCCGTCGGCTTCCTGCATGTTCGCCAGTCCCAGCCGCGACGCGAGTTCGCTCCCCGCATTGCCGACCCGCATGGAGCCTGTTCCGCCCGACTTGTCCACGGCGTACAGTCCATCGTTGGTGCTGTTTCCCCGAACTTCCACATCCACGCCCGCCGCCGTCAGTTTGGAATTGAAAAGAGCCGCCATATAGGCGTAAGCGACTCCCGCTCCATTCGTTCCGTTGTCATACCAATATTCTCGTATTCTCGCAATTTCAGTCTGCGTGATTTCAATGGTGGCATCGTTCCCCGCCTTGTCCTGAAAGTACATTTTGGCGTTGTGCGTGTCACTGGCAAGACCAGAGAACATATCCACATACAATTTGTCCAACGATGTCGGAGGCTCATTGGTCAGCCCGAGCATCTGGAGGATCGGCAACGCCTCTAAACTGCCGGAAACCTGCGAGATCGAGGTGGGTCTGCCTCCGGTGGTATTGTCTTCAATGACGATGCTTTTTCCGTCGTCGCTGATTCGGGCAGAGATTTTTCCCTTGCCGTTTCCACTTGCGTCCGTGGCATTGTTGATGGTTCGGAGCAGATCGCCGACGGTGATTTCCGTGTTGTTGAGGGGTAAGTTCTTCTCCGCGACATCTGCTGTCAGGTTGAGTTTGGCGAAATCGACTTCGATTTTCGTGCCATCCCGGCAATTGACGACAAAATCGAACATCAGTTTGTCGAACACTAATCCGTTGCCATCGTTCAGGAGGCTCAGATTCATATTTTCACCGAGCCGCCAGATAACATCGCCGGTGAGGACTCCGCCGCTATTGGTGGCGTTCCCGCCGATGAGTCCGAGCGATGCCGCCGTGGTGCCGCCGGAGACTTCCTGAATGTTGAACTTGGTGACATCGCCGCCGCTGACATCTTTCAGCACGAGCCGGTCACCATCAAGAAGGGCAATGACATCGACATCGTGGTTATCGTTGATGGCATTGATGACATCGTTGATCGTTTCCGCTTTTCGCAGATCGATGGTGGCACGAAAACCGTTGCCGTCAGTAAGGCGGATGGAGCCTTTTGCGAATCCTTCGCCGCCGTTGATGTCGGTGAGATTGATGCTGTTTTCGAGCGACCATCCTTTTCCGAGGGTGATGGTGCCGCTCTTTCCGAGAGCGTCGCTATCGCTGGCGACTCCCTTGGCAACGGTCTGCTGTGCCGATGCCATTTGGAGGGGGGTAAAGGTGTAACTGCCCACGGCGGGGGAACCGTTTCGCGTGACGCTGATGAGCGAGGGGTTACTGCTCATCACATCGACCATCCGAAAGGCTCTGGGTTGGTTGAGTTGCCGGATCATAAACCCGGCTCTCAGGAAGTTCGCCATGAGTCCAGAGAGGGCATCGCGTTCTTGCTCCAACTTCAGTGTTCGAGCTTCCAAGTTCCGCATCGCAATCCCATCGATCTTGATCAACTGATCGACGAGGTCTGCAAAATTGATACCGGAGAATAGTCCGACGTTGAGTGATAGTCCTGTCATCGTTCGTTACGGGGGTTGGTGCGTTGTAGGGGCGAACCTGTGTGTTCGCCCCAGGGTGCAACCGCCACTGGGGCAGGCACGGAGGTCATGGCAGACACGCCAATTGGGCAGACACCCCAATTGGGCAGACACGCAGGTCTGCCCCTACGGAATAATCGACCACTGGCTCACCTACGTTCCATTTATTCCGGCAACGCCCGGAATCGGAACGTAGGCACTGTGGGAAGTATAGGCGAAGAATAGGGAATTTTTGTCAGAATTTGGGCGATTTGGGCAAAATAGACAGTGCAGAGGCGGTAGAAACGATATGATTGGTGTAAAGGGCAGCTCCAAAAACCTTCCCCTTGGAAATACCAGCAGCCGGGAGCGCAGACAGCGTCGGAGGATCATTTCACGCCGCACGATTATTTTTCCGGTTGCCATTAACTCGCCCTATCAGGAATGTTCAACCGGCTTCAGCATCTATGTCTTTTGGAAATCCCATCGTCCTATCCCCGTCAAATTGCACTGGACACGATTTGCCGAAATCCCTAGAATCGGGGACTGAGTGTCATTTTTTATTGTTCAATATTTCGTAAAAACATGGTCTCTTCACTTTTTTCGCGGGAAGGTCGTAAATCGGCCAATGCTGTCCGTTGGTTTGCCGGAGTGAGCATTACAGCGACGTGCCAGCGTATCGAATCGGCAATGATCGGTATTCACGGGGCTGGCAGCGGGGCACCGGTCGAAATTCGCAAAACGATTTCCTTCGATATTCCCCGGGAAATTATTGACAGTTTTAATGATCTCCAGCAGCAATGTGCCGCTGCCAATCATGCGATCAAAATTCCCGCCGGTTTGACTCTCCACGTCGCCCGCGAACTTGCCTGCATTGAGGAAGAAGCGATTCAGGAACTCATTGGCGAATCCCGACTCACGGCAAACGATGTCCTGGCAGTCGGCGTTCATGATCCCGGTCTGCGTGCCGCGACCGCTCATGGCATCTTTTACAAAGGGCTTTGCGATGCCTCGCATCTTGCAGAGCAAACGGGCATGAACATTGTCGATTCCTTTCCAGAACAGGACTTTGCGGTACGTGGCAACGGTGGTCCGCTTTTCCCGTTGGCTGCCTGGATTTACCTCAAATCAGGGACGAACAATCGTCTCCTCCTCGATCTGGGGCGCACTGCCCAGTTGACGTTTGTGCCTCGTGCGGAAAATGCTTTTTCTCCCCAAAAAATTCAGTACATCAACGTGATGCCTTGCGGTTCATTGCTCGACACGTTGGTCTGGCAACTCACCGGTGGCAAGACGGCAGTGGATACGGGGGGGCGGTTGGCGGTGCAAGGCTGCCAAAATCCGAAACTGATGTCGGCACTTCGAGCGGCCCTGCCACTCAAAGAGCATTGGTCCCCCACCGGACTGAAACCGGATCGCTACTTGAAAATCACCGATAAAACGGCACACGATGGACTTTCGTCTCAAGACATTCTTTGTACTGTCAGCGGGTTCATTGCGGAAACAGTCGCAGAACGAGTGCTGCACCTGATGAAAACGACCGGTCAATCGGAACCGGAACTGTTGATCCAAGGCTCCGGCGGTCAGCATGGCTTGCTAATGAACTCACTGGTCACGCACCTCCAAAAGCGAAGTCTCACCCCCATTTCACAGTTGGGAATTCCGGTCGATACCTTTGATGCGTTGTGTACGGCAATGCTGACCTCGCTGACCATTGACCATGTGCCGGGCAACCTGCCACATTTGACCGGCAGCGAAACGGCAAAGCCGCTGGGACGCATTACGCCAGGTTCCATGTCCAACTGGCATCGCTTGCTCGGCGAAATGGCAACCACGAAACCGGTCAATCGATCATTACGAAGTGCCATGTAGAACCGAAGCGGGCGAGGCGGCTGAGCGGAGGGCGGGGGTATATGCGAAAAGTGACCCGCTGCGGGTCTACTGACGTGTCGTCCTGTCCACGTTTTGCAAATCAATCCGCAGCAGTTCAAAAAATGTCGGGGCATCGAGCAGTTCGATCTTCGGGTCTTGCCGCCTCATCTCGTCGATGACTTCCACTTGCCAAGTCGGTGATTTCAGGATATGGCGAAACCAGTGAAAGCGGATTCTATTCTCGCGTGAACGAATGCGTTGCATGGCGACATTCGCCGCTTCTTTCGGATTGTTGGAAACGAGATCGTAATCCGAACGCAACACCGGCATGGTCCCGTGCAACGAGGCAATCGGGACTTTTTGCGGTACAATGCCGTTCGGACTGAAACTCGCATAACAGTCGAGACCCTTTTCATTGAGTCCCGGTGCATGACCGTCGATCACAAATCCAGAGATTGTCAAATCCCACCGCTTGTAATACGGTTTGCAATGTTCCGCCCAAGCGTCGAGACCGCACGGCAAACCGGAAATCCCGCGAGGCTCTTGCAACATGCCGGGCATGAGATAACCCGCTCCATTATCGGCGGCGGCGAAATAATCGTTCGGCGTTGCCGTTTCACGCTGATATTCGAGTGCCATCGGAACTCGCTTTTCAAGCACAGGACTGATGCACCACATCATCGGTATCTTGCCGCGATCAGGGTTATCCCAGATGGTCGGCGTGGTTTGCGACACCCATGATGCTGCGTCGTAATCACCGATGTAAAAGATCACAAAATGCCGTCCGTCAAAGTTGACCTTGCCAGCATCGGTCAGATAGCCGCGTTCGTTGAGCTGTTCGTGCGTCACCCACGCTTGCGGATAGTGTTCTTTGAGGGGATAATGCTGCCAGAAGGACGCATTCGCCAGTGCCCCGTAACCAATCGCATCGGCATCTTTGAAGGCGTTGTAGGCACTAATGATCTGTGAGAATTCCCATTCGGTCGGCACATCGTCATGCGAACCGCCGGCGTGTTTGGTGTATTTGTAAATCCACGCCGGAAAGCCGCCGATGTACGTGATCTTTTTACCATCGTTCAATTTGTAAGCCGTGAGCAGGAACTCTTTAAGCGTGGCGAGGTCAGTGCCGATTTTTTGTGTCGGGTCGTCGGTCGCCGGCTCGTCCCCCCACGGCGAGAGGTCGAAAAAGAACGCCTTCTGCGCGACGAAAAAATCGTGGTTGGAAAGCGTGTGATGATTGCGCACCGTCGCGTTCGGTTTTTTTCGCCAATACTGATCGATGTAATACGCGCCGAATTCCGAGTTACACTTCTTCAAGTGATCCTGCCCGGTTTTCATGTAATGCTCGATGAACCAAATGTACGGATCGCACTTGATCGAACCGGTCGAATCGCGGTCGGTGCCGGGAATTTTCCCTTGCCCAGTAAAAAGCGACGTGCCATCTTCGTGGAGCAGCCAACGTTTGACGGGTAGTTGCGGTCCGCCGAGAATGAGTTGCGCATAGAGCGAAGTCGGAGCGGTATCGTAACGAACGGCGATCAGGTTTTCGATCCCCGCAATGGCAGAGGCGACATTGCTCGTGGAAGCGACATTCGAGTCGTACACCACAACGCCATCAATAGCATCACGATACGCCATGACGAGATCGACGATGTTGGCGTATGTCACCGTTTCGCGGTCGGCGAGCCATTTTCCCGGTTGGCGGTACAGATCGAACCAGTATTCGTCGATGCACCGCTTTCCGGTTTCGACGAAAAAGTAGAACAGTCGCGGCTCGTTCCGATTGACGATGCCTTGTAAGGTGGCGGCGGTGTGGGTGTGATCCCACACTTCGTTCAGTTTTTCCGGGTCAGCCAGATGACTTCGTAGCGTATAACGCAAGTCGAACAACCCGATTGGCTCTTTGCCCTGAGCCATCGACTCTTCAAACAACGCAAAAATGAGCAACAGACACGCAGCAGTCGCAAAAAATTTCATGGGATCGTCTCCGAATGGATCGGTGGTTCAGTGAAGAATGACAAGCCCATTGTAGCCCCGGAGTGGGTCATTTTTCGGCTGCGCCCTCGCACATCCGTCTCGGGTTGCGCCGGGTCTCTCGTTGTCGGGCTAAAACATTGGGCTGGTGGAATTTTCAACCGGCTTCATTATAATAGTTGCCGCAAACGGATGCAAGCTCATGAGTCGCTCTTGACTTTTTCAATGGTCCATGGAAAATTGATGTTGTCCTTGGAACAGCACGAGTACGAACAATCACAGATACAATGGCAGAGCGACGGAACTTGGAAGCGATTCTCTTGGCAAACAAACTTGTTTCCGAAGAACAATTACAACAAACGATCCGTTACGCCCAAGCCATCGGCATTGATTTGTACGAGGCGGTGTTGCAGAAAAGAATTGCGTCTCCCGATGACGTGATGATGGCGTATGCCGAATCGATCGGGCTGCCGTTCATTCGCCTTGCCGATAGTGCGATTGATGAAGACATGATCGCCCACGTTGATCCGATCATGGTCAGGCAGTATTCTTTCATTCCGGTCTCCCGGGATCAAGGGTATGTGCTGCTGGCAACGACCAAACCGGTCATTCCCGACGTGGAAGAGGAACTCCGCATGATCTTTAACTTACCGGTGCGCTGTGCGATCTGTTCCCCCGCCGAACTCAGCGAAGCCATTACGAAATACTTTCCCCGCGGAACCTCGCCGATCATTAAGTCCGAACGGAAAAAAATATCCCCACCGAAACAGAGTGTACCCCAACCCAAGCCCGTCGAACCCCTGAACGACGAAGAAAAGAAGAACCGGCTACTGGTATCGATCGTTGCCTTTAATTTTTCGGTAGCGTTTGTTTGCTTTGCTTTGTACCATTTGCGTTTTCCATGGCATCAATTGCCACTATTTGGCATTGTTGTTGGCGTGGTCGTTGCGTTCGTGGTGTGGAAAAAATTGAGCCGATAAGGTGGTTTTTCGACTTGAGAAACTGTCCGCAAATTAAACCGATATTTGTAGAGACGCAAAGCATTGCGTCTCTACGTTTCCGTGCATGGCAATGGCATCGGGGAAAAATGCCGACATTATTTGCGGACTGTTCCCTATTACTGCGCTACAGTACTACGTTTTGAAGATACTCTACCATCGCTGCTTTTTTTCTTTCCGATGCGAAATCGCTCAGTCGATACCGGACATCACTGGACGATACATTGGAAAATGGTCGCAGTACCTCACCGAACGAATTGTATCTCCACGAACGATCCGCTCGTTTCACCGGTGTGCTGAACGAGTTGGCATCGCTGGCGGTCCATGCCGAGCGAAACGAGATGATCCCAGACGTTCACCGCTCTCGAATAGGCTAAGTCCAGTTCGCGGCGATACGCAGAAGGTTCCCCCTGTCCAGCGTGACCGACGATCTGTGCTTGGTGTGGCGTGTTGAGCAGTTGCAGGTAAACGACGTTCAGTTCTTGCGTTGCTTCTTCGGAAAGATCGTCGCTTCCCCAATCGAACATGATTTTGCCGCCGACGGGTTGTCCCGAGGATTTCGGCAGCAAACCGGGCTTGAGCGGCTGCCCGCCGAGAAAGCCGAAACTGCCGCGCAGCGACTCCGTCGCCGATTGAAATCTCGGTTCTTGCAAAGTGCTGATCGCAAAGAGCATCACAAAAAAGCAAAGGAGCAGCGACATGAGATCGCTGTACGTGATGAGCCATTCTTGGGCTTCGGGAATGTTTTGATTGTCGAGTTGCATGGTTATCGTGTTTTTTTAATGCGGAAGGTGCGGAAAGGCGGAAATGGCGGAAAATTTTTCTTGCGGCATTCCGCATTGTCAGCCCTGTTGCGGCTTCTGCATTGCAAATTTGTCAATGAAGTATCCTAACAAACCGCCTAAAATCAAGGTCATGACAGAAATGGGAAACAGACTGATTGGTTCTTGCCAACCAATTAAAATTGCCGTTGGTAAAAGAATTAAAAACGAAAGGACGATTCCCTTCACGACACCATTTAATTTTAATTCTGTCACCGATAAAATAAATCCGATGACGACCCACATGGAAAATGCGGATAAATTGGCATCCCAAGTTAATTGTTGGAGAATCATGGGGATCACATCAATGATACCCGCAATGATTCCGAATCCAATTCCATATTTGATTTTCTTTAGTTTTCTGTCCGTCATTGCGCTGCGCTCCATTCCGGCTGTTGTTTCACCTTTAGCCAAACCTCCACCACAAAATCCCGCAGACGATCAGGCACAATGCACAGAGGCAAACTAGGAACCAAAAACAACTCCCGCGCTCGTCGTCGTACCGTTCAGCGAAAGGGAAAGCCCTCGTAAAAAACTCCACAATGACAAGCACTATCCAATCCATTATTGCGTCATCCCTTCGTCTTTCTGTTTGTTCATGCCGCTTGCTTCCTTTCCTCCACATCATTCACCACCGGCAATGGGATCGTTTGCATCTCATGCGATTTGGCGATTCGCTCGTCCGGTCTTTCACTCGGCGGGAGGAACGTCAATAATTTTTGCTGGATAATGCGCGGATGTTCGCCGGACTGGATTGCCAGTACGCCGCGAACGATCATCATTTTGAGTCGCACTTCGGCTTCGTGGAGTTGCTTCAGTTTTTCCGCAATCGGCAGGAAACACAAATGAGCAGAGACCACGCCGTAGAGCGTTGTCAAAATGGCGATTGCCATTCCGGGACCGACCGTATTGGTTTCGAGACTAGAGAGCATCAGCACCAAGCCGATGAGCGTGCCGATCATGCCGAATGCCGGAGCGCATCTGCCGCAGTGCAGAAAAATGTTTCGCGTTTGTTGATGCCGCTGTTGCATCGCTTCGATGTCGGCGGTCAAAATGTTTTCGACCGTTGCTGGCGGCAGACCATCCACGACCAGATTGAGTCCTTCGGCGAGGAAAGGGTCGCGGACACTTTCCAGTCGTCGCTCTTGTGCCAGCAAGCCTTCACGCCGTGCAGACTCCGCAAAGAAAACGACTTGGTCAACGATCTCTTGCGGACGAATCTTCGGATTGACAAAACATTTTCGCACCGCCGCGAATGATCGGAGAATCGGTTTCAGCGGAAAAGCAATCAGCACGGCAGCCGCCGTACAGCCGAAGACAATGAGCAACGACGGCGTGTTCCAAAATGCTCCTTCCGCCCCACCGAACAGGACAGCACCGAAAATCAGCAAGCCCCCTAATACGCAACCAATGATTGTTCCGATGTCCATGTGAGTCTTTTGTATGATTTGCTTAAGGTCTCTTTCCGAGCGAAAGAATATGGGAGTTATACGTAAAACGGGGTCAAATTGGTTGTTTTGCCGTGATCGCTTTTACCACGGAGAACACGGAGACCGCACGGAGGACACAGAGATTCACAAAGCGAGTCTCCGTGTCCTCCGTGAAAAACTCCGTGATCTCCATGGTAAACAAAAGCCATTTCCTGCCCGTTTTACGTATAGAAGCTAGAAGGGTGCTACCGCACCGTTTGATGATGGACTTGCCACACCGCATGCGACTTCTAACTCCTAACTTCTTCTTCTTTATACGGCAGATACTCCGGCTTGGGGATCAAGTTTTTCGCCTGATGGTAAGTGACGGTGCGGCGGATGACTTCGTCGAGTGTCTCCTGCACCATAAGCGTATCGCCGTTGATGAGTGTGATGAGCGTATCGGGACATCGTTCGACGTACCGAATCAGCTCGGCGTTGAGGACAATCTCGTCCTTGCTCAGTTTTGTCAAACGAATCATACGATGCCTCTTTCGGGTCTTAGTACACCGCTGGTTGCCCTTTTTGGGCGATTTCGTACTTCAGAGCGATTTCTGTGTAGTATTCAGGTCGGGCGGCAAAAGCATCCAAAGATTCCTGACTCGAAAACAGGAAGACACGTCCCTGAAACCATGCTCCGAAGTTGCGGGTCCCATTGACTCGCTTGTTCCGTTCCACCATGAGTACAATGTCTTCGCCCATCGCAATCGGAATGTAATTTTCCGGATTGCGAACAAAGGTTCCCAAGGCAGCTGACGAGGCAAACCGGAAAATGTACCCCTGATACATCGTGCAAAACGCCGGATTGCCAGAGACCCAGCGTTCCTCCGAACAAAGCGTGACCGAGCAAAAACCTTCCAGCGCGAGTGGGACTTCGACCGTCATTTTCGCCGGTGCGGGTCCGCTCGCTGTGACCACTGGCATTGTTGGGGCGACAGCGACGATCGGCTGAGCCAGTCCCCTTGCTGGCAAGGTTTCGTAGGTTGGAACGTTGTTGACCGGCATCTGTGGCGGATTCGATGTGTATGCTACTATTTCTGTTGCCCGAAGCGGATGGGCTTGGGCTGGCGGCGGCACCGCTCCCAGCCCCACTGCCATCGGCGGTTGTGGTTGCTGTTGTGCGATCGGCAATGGCTGTTGCAGGGATTGCTGTGCAAAAGTGTCGCGAATGGCATCGGGAAAAGCAATCGTTTCCCGCTGTGGTGTTATGGCAGGAGAGGGAGGCATCGGATTGAGTCCCGGCGAATGTACGAGTCCCGGCGAATGTACTGCGGGCATGGACGATGCCACGGACGAAGGGGGGGTTGTTTCTGACTGGATCGTTTTTTGCAAAAATGAAAGAAACTCGGAAAAACGTTCTGCGGTGATTCCGCCTGTTCGACGGTAAATGACTTGCCCATTCGGCTTCATAATCAAGTCGGTGGGAATTGCCTTGACATCAAATTTCTGGGTAAGGGCAGCATTTTCCGAGGCGTTAATCCTGACCATCACGTAGTTTGCGTTGAGATGGGAAACCAGATTTGGTTGGACAAAGACCTCGTTTGCCATTTGTATGGCGGGTGGGCAATCGTTACCGATGAAGTGGAGAAAGAGCGGACGCTGCTCCTGTTCGGCACGAGCCATCGCAACATTGATGTCGGTTTCCCAACGGACAGTGGGAGGGGCGACATGGTACGCACTGGGTGGACCACTGATACCGGGCGGAGCGAAACCCTGGGAAAAACCGGAAACTGTCAAAAAGCAGATCGATAAAAGACAGGGCACGCAATACTTGAACGGGGGAATACTCATTGTTTTTCTGCTCAATCCGTTGGATAGGAAATCTTCCGTGGTGTTCGGGACGATGCTCGTCCTACGTATTCGACCACTTCGGGCTATTCTGTTTAGATAAAATATGCCGGAAATACCGTTTTTTTGGAAAATTCAACTTTTTTGGAAAATTCCAGCGAAAAAGGAGAAAGGAGAAAGAAGAAAGGAGAAAGGAGAAAGGAGGCACAAGTGCAGAGGGAGTTGCCGCATCGCATGTGACTTCTTTCTCCTTACTCCTTACTCCTCTCCTACAGAATGGCGACTGCAACAGAAAAGAGGAAAGTTAATTTCCAGCGAAAGCCTACCGCTTTGACAACGTTGGGAGTTCTGCTAGAATCACCTCTCTATGGCACACGAAGGGGTTCCTTCAACAATATCAGCACGGGAACGCTGGACAGGAACGATCTTTACGTTTCTGTCTACGTGCTGCTATGCCATTTCCAACGTGATGGTACGGTATTTGACCGGAGAAGAAGTTCCGCACGATTGGATACTCTTTTTCAAGGAATCCATCGGATTTTCTCTCTTGCTCCCGTGGCTGCTCCTCCGGTTGGGTCAGGGGCGATTTCAGTACACTTCCAAACGACTGGTGGTTTATGTCCTCCTAGCAGCAGTACTCTGTCAACTTGTCGGAGCACGGCTTCACGTGTTGGGTTTTGCCGTCATCGGCTTGATTATTACTGTTCCGCTGGTTCAATCCTCAACATTACTGGGAGTTGCTGTTTTGGGGCATTTCGTTCTCGGCGACTCTCTTTCGCGGCGACGGAAAATTGCCATTGCGATTCTCCTTGTTGCCATTGCCATACTCGGCATTGGCAAAGGGATGACCGCTGATCCTTCAGAAGAAAATACTGTCAGTGCCAGTTTTTTCCTGCTCGTGGCGGCGGGAACCATTGTTGCGGGCATCTCCTACGCGATCTATATTGTGATGCTCCGACACATCATCCGGCAACATTGGAAAGATGACAATAGTGCTTGGCTCACCTTTAAGTTCAGGCACTGGATCGGTCATGACTACGAAAAACAACCGGGGAAACGACAGTATTCCCCCTTTCCGGTCACGCTCACGATGGTACTCGTTCTTGCGACCGGAATGGTCGTTTTTGGGACGTTTCTCTACGGACAACATGGAATCGCCGGATTTTACAATGTTCCTCCTGTCGCTTGGAACGCGATTCTGATTTCGGGAGTGGCGAATATGGTCGGTTTTTTCTTTCAGATACAGGGACTTCGTTTGACGTCGGCAGTGCAAGCTTCGCTCATTGCGGTGAGCCAAATGATCCTGCTGTCATTGATTGGTTCCATGTTTTTTGAAGAAGTCGTCAACACGGTTGTCGTGATTGGGCTTGGGCTGACCATCTGGGGGGTCATCATGTCGGCAAGACCGGAGAAACAATGAGGCGTTCGTCAGAAATGAACTACGCTGTTTTTTCCCGTCTCACCTCTCGGAAGGGTCAGGAGAAAGTAGTCAGTAGTCAGTAGTCAGGAGACGCAAAGCACTTTGCAACACAAAGAAACATCAACGAGTGACGAACGACGGAAGTTCTCTTGACTCGATGAAGTGTTTTTCCTACTATTCCCGTATATTGCTTATTAACCGGAGTGCCGGCTCAATGGAAGGCAACCGATATTCACAACTCCCCTTTTCCGAGAAGATCCGTTGCCGATTCGATTGGAATGCGTCCGGTAAACTTCTGGTTTATTGCGTTGTCATCGGTTGTCTGACGGGACTGTGTTCCGCAGGGCTTTATGCCATCCTTCAAGAGGTCAAGACGACCGTTCAATCGATTTATCCTTATGTCGGGATCCAATTGCCTGTTCCCGGCGATTATACCGCCACTTCCGGTCCCTTGCCCGGGGAGACTTTCGAGACGGCGGTGAGGAAAGATGTTTACGGCTGGCTCGTGTTGCCTCGATATTGGGTCCTTATTCTGCTTGTGCCAGCTCTCGGCGGATTGCTTTGTGGTTTTCTCACTCGTTCGTTTGCCCCCGAAGCCATTGGCGATGGCACCGATCATGTGATCCGCGCCTTTCACACTCGCAATGGGACGATCCGAAACCGGGTTCCGATCACGAAAATGATCGCCAGTTTTTTCACCTTGGGAAGCGGTGGTTCGGCGGGTTTCGAGGGACCCCTCAAACTGTTCGGTGCCTGGACGGCGAGCTGCTTTTCACAAGGGTTGCAACTCAACAGCCGCGATCGACGTACCTTGATGTTGGCGGGAGCCTCCGGCGGAATTGGTGCGCTCTTTCAGATTCCGCTTGGCGGTGCTTTTTTCGCCGTTGAAGTGCTGTATGCAAGTTCGGCTCTGGAATTTTCGGCGATCCTTCCCTGCGTGTTGGCATCGGTGGTCGGCTATTCCGTGTTTCGGGCGATTCATGGCGACGTGTACTTCATTGTTGTCCCCGACTCGGTCGGCATTCATACGCCGCTCGATTCGTTGATGCTGCTTTTGTGTGTCCCGCTGATTGCTCTGGCGGGACTCCTTTTTGTCACGTTTGTTCGTGAATTGCGGAATCGGGTCTTTCGGCGGCTTCCGATTCCCGACTGGTTCAAACCGGCACTCGGCGGCTTTGTGGTCGGCTGTATTGCGTTAATATTTCCACAGGTTTTCGGTGGCGGTTACGAGTGGATGCCAGGGCTGATCGGCGGCAACTTGCCCTTCCTCTTGGTCTTGATGCTGATTGTACCAAAGATGTTGGCAACGGCACTGACCGTTTCTTCTGGAGGCAGCGGCGGTCTTTTTGCTCCATCACTGTTCATCGGTGGTCTCGTCGGCGGCACGTTGGGGTATTTAATTCATTTCGCTTTTGCCCACTTCGGTGTGCCATACAACCCACCGGATATCCCCTTGTGCGTGCTTGTCGGCATGTCGGTCTTCTTTGCAGGAATTGCCAAGTTACCGTATGCTGCCGCCATTGTCGTTTGCGAAATGTCAGGCTTTCGCTATGTGGAACTGCTCATTCCGCTGCTCGCGCTGAACCTGTTGCATATTGCGATCCAATCTCCGTCAACGTCGCTCTACGAAGAACAGGTTTTAGCTCCGATTGACAGCGAAGCCCATTTTGGACATTACTCGGTCGATTTGCTACGAGTGCTGTCCGTTCGTGACGCACTCGCGCAACAACGTGCAGGACATGTGACTCTGCCAAAGTCGATGCCCATCGCGCAGGCTGTCCAGTTGATTGCCGCCAAGCCGGAAGCGGCGTTTCCCGTACTCGACGAACGGGGCAAGTTTGTCGGCATGGTCAGTGCCAGCGATCTTTGGGGGACATTTCAGCACTGGGGACGATGGCAAGGTCGTTCTGTTTGGGAGCTTACTCAAACGATCCCGGTGGCGATTGCGCCAGAGAAAGATTTATACACGGCATTACGGATGTGCTTGCAAGAACATGTGACGGAGTTGCCCGTCATTGCTGCGGATCAACCGGATACCCTGCTGGGCGTTTTACGACGAAGCGATATTCTGGCGGCATATAATGCACGTCTTTCCACCGCTCAATTTTCATGACAGACCCAGCTCGCAAAATACGGGGATCACAAAGTACGGGGACACAGTCGTCGGCTCTCTTAAAACGCCACCTTTGCTGCGGCGGTCAAGCCATACCCGTTCACGTCGCCGAACAATGTTTCGCCGGTGAACGTGATGCCGACGTTGCTCCTCGGCAGGAACGTTACACCCGCAATCGCTTTGCCATAAGACAAGTTGTTCCTCGCGCGAGCCAGGGCAAGTGTACCCGAACCCACCACAGGATCAACATACAGCACATCGCCGAACGTGCCGCAGATGCCCTTGTACCAGTCGGCACCGACGAAGTACATCCGGTTGACTCGATAGCCGTTGCCGGAACCGCACGGATCGCATGGATTGCAACTCACCTCGTCACACGGCGATTGCCCGTAGTAGCCCACCCCCCCGCGCCGTGCAACATCGTTGAGCGTCAACCGCACGCCCAATCGATTCGTCCAAGTGCCGAAACCCTGCACCGTCGCCACCGTCGGAGCACTCCCATCGTTATAGACAACATCAAAACTCTTTGCTCCCGCACTGTGATAAATGAGGCGGTTGTACGGATTGAACGACCAACGACCATCGCGGCTCTTGAAGTGGCGCCCCACTTCCAGCCCGAGACTGAAAAGGTTGCTCTTCCAAGTGGCATTGTAGTTGTCCGTGGCGTTGGTGTAGTCGTTGTACTTCGCTTCGTTGTCGAAGCGAGTCACGCGACCAACGACATCAATGTGTGTCTTGTTGCGGAAAACACGTCCCAGCGTGAGACCGCCTGCCACCCCCTTGTTCGACGAACGCAGACCACCGATAACACCCATCCCCAATGGATCAAGTTCACCTCTCCCCCACAGCCACGCCGACTCAAAAAACGCACCGACATTCCACTGACCCAGCGTCCGGTCAAAACCGACCTGTAAATCTTGGAATGAGTGGTTGCGGAACGCAGACGCGCTGTCGTTGAGTTCGCCACCTTTGAAAATTGCCCACGGACCATTCGTCCACTGTGCTCGCGGAAGATCAAATGCAACCGTGTTCGCCATCACGAACGTCGAAACGTCCGGCAGAGCGAACGTCGCTGCGTTGGATGAGATACCGTAACCCCACACGCCTTCGCTGCTGTATGCGACAGGTGTGGTGATGCTCTCGTACAGTTCCCAAACGTTCCCGTCCGCGCCAAACATCGCGTCGAATACATAACGCGAAGTGGCAAACTGATTTCTGTTAAACCTGAAACTGCCGCTATCGCCGATGCCGTTATGAGTCACCAGCGCAATTTCACCATTGCCTCTACCCCCCAATCGATTCAAATTCGCTTCCGGTCCTGCGAGGCTGATTTCGGTGGAAGTAGTATTGTAGCCGGTGATCGTGCCATTGATGGTCAACATGTTCCACCAGCCGTCTGTACCGACTTTGAATTCAATTTTGCCGCCGTAGGAGGCAAAGTCATTGACGACCAAATCGCTGTATCCGGTATCGGTGTCGGTGCCAACAATGAGCGTCTTATTCGTTCTGGGAAGCCAATAAGCAACACCGAGTTCAAGGTTGCCAAGAGTGGTGGAACCTGTTCCTCCGGTGGGATCGTACCATTGCGTCGTACCTGAGGTGACATACAGGTTAGTACCTGCGGCGACATTCTTACCCAATGCAATCAAGCCATCCGTGGTACTCATGCTATCGCCGCTTGTATAAATATCTGTAGCGTTCGTGATGTCTCCTGTGAAAGTGAACGTGCTGCCTGCATCAATATTTTGCAACGCAAGAGCATTATTTCCTGCATCAATGTTGTTCGCAATCGTAATGTCTCCGGCAACGGACTTGTACAGAAGCGGGGTACCTGTCAGGGTGACAACAGTTGTAGCCGTACCAAATGCTTCGTTATGGCCGAGACCGACCCTACCATTAGTGCCAATCTGAACGTTATTGAACGTATTGGCGGCATTTAATTCCACACTGCCGCTGACAGCATGAAAAATGTCCGCATCAATTGAACCGTCCAATACGACATAACTCCATGTAGTAGTGCCATCAATGCTAATCGCATCCAACCCGGTGAAGTCGCCCGTGAAGACCAACTTGCCGCCCCACGTGTCGCTGCTGCGGAGCGTGCCGTTGAAGCCATTGAATGCAAAGTTGTTCGCAATCGTAATGTCGCTTCCAAGTGTAGTGGATGCTTTGGAGAGGGTAACATCGCTGGTCGCTATAACGTCCGTCGCACCAAATGCGTTATTGTTGGCGAGATTGTATGAACCAGAAATAAACGTCTGCCCGACCGCCGCGCCTTGCACAGCGAAGAGGAAAACAAAAGTGACGCAGACTACAGTGATCGATTTTCGGAGCGACTGCTCGAAAGAGGTATTGACCTTCTGGCTAGGCTCAAGATTGCCCATCTTGCCCTCTTCCTCTTCGTTGACAGTGGGTGAGAGGAATGTGAAAAACTGCTTCATTTGTTTAGTTCCTTTTTTGGAGAAATAGTGGCTTTCTCGAAAAAGAGCACACCCACTACCTTCGGCACTATCGGCAAATCGAGTACCGTCCCTCGCAAACAAATTCCGCTGTAGTGGACATCTTACGCATTTTGCCCATTTTTATGCAAATAACAGCCGGAAGAGAGCCGGTACCGATGGCGGCGAATGCGCGTGCTATTCTTGCCATTTTGCCAACTTGTTAGCGAGCTACAGTCGGATTGGCGTTTCACCGCGCTCCCTTGCATTCGTCGCAAAAATGTTTATACTGTGTGCTATGATTTTGAGGTGTCCCGTTGGTACGAACCGAACGGGTTGGATTGCGAGTGTGTTATCGCCAAAAATGACCCGCTTCGGGTCTAACAATCACAATTTTGAATACAACACTATTACGGAAGTTCCATCATGAACGTTAATTTTCTCAATGCCGGACAGCGGCTGGTTTCGTATCTTTTCGCCATTCTCCTTCTGGTCGCGTTCGTACCGTTTGCGAGCGGGCAGGTAACGCAAAACGATTTCGATGCGATCCGCGCGGCATATCCCGAGTTCAATCTTTCAGAAGATATGACGGATTACAACGTCATTGAGGTCGCCGCTGATCAACTGTCCGTTGAAACTTTACAGGATGCCATTGACATTGCTGCTCAAACGGTAGAGGACGATTTGATTGTCGTACGGATGGACTCATTTGAAACTGGTACGGTAGCTCTTCGTGCCGACATTGTCAACAACGGCGCATTGAAAATCGATATTGACTCCTATATCCACGGCAGCATTACAATCATTGCGATGGATGCAGGGGGTAGTCCTGTCGATATTTCCGACCTATTTGACAACTCGGAAATAATCGTTTATGGGAACACGGTTTTCAACAATGAGCAGTATTGTGCGCTGCCGAAATACTACAGTATTGAAGTGGTGGATAATGGGATTCCTCCCTTGATGGCAGAAGCCAAGCCCCTAGTCGGGCTGGACAAGTATCTTGCTGATCCGCGTTTCACAAACTTAAAGGGGGGCGGATATACAACGGTCATCATCGACACGGGCATTTATCCCTCACACAGTGATTTTGCTGGAAAACTTGTTTATTACAAGGATTTTTACAATAACACAACTGCGCATGTCAGCAACTATACAGTTCACGGAACACATGTTGCCAGTATTGCCGCTGGTTGGAATCATGGTATCGCCCAAGATGCAGATATTATCGTATTAAATGTTTTTCCTACTAACGGTGGGAGTACGAAATTTGAGAAAGTTGCCCTCGCGCTCAAATGGGTGGCCAATAACGCGAATACCCGTAATATTGCGAGCATCAACATGTCGCTCGGCGGCGGGAATTTTCAGACACGGGGGAACCATGCGTCTCCTGATGCTGATGCTGTTAACACCCATATCCACACGCTTAAAGATATGGGCATTCTCGTAACGATTGCAACAGGCAACAGTTTCAATAGCACGTTACCGGGAATCACCGCACCTGCAACGAACGCTTCAGCCATTTCCGTTGCCCATGTCTGGGATGCAGACGGCTTGAGTTACGGTGGTTATCACTCCAAAAAGGATGCCATCGTTCAGTATGCGCAACGGGCTCCCGGTTTGGTGGACATTTTAGCACCGGGGCATTTGATTAGTGCTGCTGGAACAAAGGACCCGAATTCCACCTACGGAGCAGGCGGCACCAGCATGGCTGCTCCCATCGTTGCCGGAGCGGCGGTGTTGGCACAGCAAGTCGCCGTCAAATATCTCGGACGAAAATTGACGGTGGAGGAGTTCCGTTCGATCATCTCTCAAACCGGTGCTGATGTCGTAGACACTTGGGGTCAGGGCGGCATAACGCCGACCGGTGCTACATACAAACGCCTTGACATTCACGCCATGGCACAGGCGATTCATGCGATGGCAGCCACCCCGACGAATTTCCGTTCCACAGGCAAGGCTTTGACAACGATTTCCCTTGCGTGGAATCCTGTATCGAATGCGGCGAGTTACCAAATTCAGTGTCGATTGCCGGGCGGTGATTGGGGTGCGATTACTCCGGCAATTGCCATCAACGGGACAACGGCAGTCGCCAGTGGACTCGTCTCAGGCACCACGTATCAATTCCGCATTCGTGCGAGGAACGCCGCTGGTAATTCTCCCTGGTCGGCAGGTGTTTCTGAAACGACCGACGTACTACTGACAGTCGCTCCTGCGAATTTCCGTTCCACAGGCAAGACTTTGACAACGGTTTCGCTTGCGTGGAATACTGTACCGGGGGCAACGAGTTACCAAATTCAGTGTCGTTTGCCGGGCGGTGATTGGGGTTCGGTGACTCCGGCAATTGCATATAGTGGGACAACGGCAGTCGCCAGTGGTCTCCTGTCCAGCACCGTGTATCAATTCCGCATTCGTGCGAGGAACGCCG
>Ga0123353_10001192_pt1 | contig 31797 bp, 30 predicted proteins | sample TergutLab28metaG_3_FD_92763 | JGI IMG/M metagenome (GOLD analysis project Ga0123353, IMG submission 92763) | Labiotermes labralis P3 segment gut microbial communities from Petit-Saut dam, French Guiana - Lab288 P3 | ecosystem: Host-associated > Arthropoda: Insects > Digestive system > Gut ...
GCCTTATTCCAATGGAAGCTTTCTTAGCCCTTTGTTTTCTGCTGGTGCTTGTTCGCTTCGTTGTTTAATTTCCAAGGTGCGGCCCCCTGTCTCGGACGGGGGAAGGGACAACTGCATCTAACAAGACGCTAAAATAGTATACCAAACAGGAAAAGCGTTGTCAAGCGTTTTTTTAAAAAAATTCTTTACCTGCCGCACTATCTGCCGCAACATATCACAGCGCATACAGCGCGCATGCCACAGCGTATATCACAACGCATGTCATAGTTGAAGGGAAAAGGCAGATAAATGGCAGATAATATGCTTAAAAGCCCTTAGATACCAGGCATACTGGCGCAAACACACTCCTCCTGCGCAAGGCGACCGCAAACGCGGGCGCGGGCCTAACATAGAGGAGTGTGTTTACCATGAGGCGATCATGCGAGATCCGGGCGGCTACAGGCAACCTAAATGTTTTGCACAGGAGGGCTACATGTACTTCCGCCCATTTTCCACAAGTTCCTCTAAACGGGTGATTTCAGCTTTGAGCAACTCTTGGCCTACATCGGTTATCAGATAAATCTTTCGCCTTTCGGTCTCGGTGATAAGCTCGATCAACGCGTCCCTTTCCAGTTTTGCCAAGCTGTTGTATATTGTGCCCGCGCCAAGATGTATGCGTTCCCCCGTGATCTCCTCAACATGTTGCATGATTCCGTATCCGTGACTCGGTTCCGTGAGTGCCAGTAAGATGTAATACATTGTCTCTGTCATGGGAATATACGCTTTTTTTGCTCCATCCAACGTCATTCTTCATACCCTGCCGCCGCCGCAGCGGCAATATTTAGGCGCTTTCTGCCTCTGCGGCTAAATTTGAGACAAACTCGTGCGCGAACGCTTACGCGCAACATAGCAGCACCAATTATTGATGATCTTCTCATCTTCTAAACAAAGACCAATGTCTGAAAACGCGCGCAAAACTGTCTTGCTCTTCGACTCGATGATCCCGGATAAGATGATACGGCCTCCGGGCGCCAGTCGTTCGGATAAAATCGGTAAGAGCGCCACTATGGTGTCAGCTACAATGTTGACCAAAATCAATTGGTATGTTCCCAACCATGCGTGCCCTGCCGCGGGAGGATCGCGTAAATCCCCCACGTGGGCCCGATAGCTGACGGCGTCCAGCCCGTTGGTTTGTGCGTTTCGTAACGTTGCGGCAACCGCCTGCGGATCGATATCCACAGCATCGGCCTTGTCCGCTCCCAGCAGCAAGGCGCAGATTGACAATATCCCGCTGCCGCAGCCCACATCAAGGACGCGTTCCCCACCGGTTACCAATCGATCGACTTGCTCCAGGCACATTCGGGTGGTCTCATGCTCTCCTGTGCCAAAGGATACCCCTGGGTCATTGAGAAAAACCGTTCGCCCCCCGGCGGGGATGGGCGCTTCCCACGCCGGTTGCACAAGCAGACGTTTTCCCACAGGTATGGGCCGGAAATGCTTTTTCCAGTTTTCAGCCCAATCTTCTTCCCGCACGCTCCGTATCTGTATAGTCAGCGGCCCAGCATCAACCCCAGGGCAACTGTTCGGCAGAGAGGAAAGCATACCCCTCACGCCATGTAAAATGTCTTCCGAACCGTCGGGTAGATAAAAGGTGACTCGGCACACACCGTCAATTTGCGCTTCCAGCTCCGGATCTACTAGCTCCCAACTCGGTTTTTTCTTCTCCAATAAACACCTGAATTCGATTTCGTCCTCGATGCAAAGTTGTTCGATTCCCATTGCCGATAAGCGCGCGCATACGATATCAAGGCTTTCGTGCGCCGTGTCTATTGTAGCTTCAATCCACTCCAACGGCATTCCCCCAATCCCCTGCAACATACAGTAAATTTATTATAGCAAAAATATACCTACATTGCAAGAACATTATCACAAATATTTAGATTATTTCGAAGAAATATTTTCCGGATAATTCTTCCCCTTGCCGCGTAGGGGAAAGAAGCGGGGGGGATCCGAAAAAAAGAGGGTTCCTGCCCGGGGGGCGGGCGGGTGCGCGTACCCGAATCGAACTGAAAGCGTAAGGCATCGATGTGATATTTAATTATTAAAATCTATCAGGTGTTATCTGTCGCACGTTTTTTTCTGACGGATTTCTTTCCTATTTGCTCGCTTTTACTATCACTATGATTGGTGTATAGATTTTTGAGTGATATAATTCGCGATGATTGAACGGGGCATCTACGATTGTATATCTATTTAGGCTAAATAATCCTCATAACACGATACAAATAATAAATATATTATCACATTTCGATTGCATGTGCAAGCATAATTTTTCAATAATGGTATCCCGACAAGAATATTTTTGGGCGGGCGCCCCGGCGCGGGCGTCCCGGCGCCAAAAGCCGCGCGGACGCCGCATGGATGCTACCCGGACGCCACCCGGATGCCGCGCAACGCTACGCGAACCGGTAAGGCGTGAACCGTAAATACATGTGTGCTGCATATTATTTCACTTTATCATTACTTGAAAAAAAACGCTTGCATTCCAAGAAATATATGCTATAATGGAATGAGTTGAGTTATTTTTCTTTCGTGAGAGTGGGGCTTCCCCACTCTTTGCTATTGGGAAGCCTACTATGGGGTGCCAAGACACCTAAACAAATCCGTTTACGACTTCTTCAAGTCGTAAAGCATCCGGTTCCAGATGGAGAGTGAACTCCACCTGCAGTTATTCCGCTAAAAAGAGGCGGGGGTTAAAACCCAGCTTGCCTTTGGCAAGACCCCCACCTCTAAGCGAAGCGTAGGTGGGGGATAGGATAGGCGTCAAATAGATGTGCGCATATAGAATGTGCGCGATGAATGTGCGCAATGAATGCATGCAAATGAATGTACGCGATGAATGTACGCGATGAATGTGCGCTTGGAGTGATCGACAATCGGCAAAGCAGAAGAGGTTACCGCCGCGCTTGCCGCGCCCCTGGTAGCGCGGCAGGGATGCACGCTATGGGGCGTGGAATATGTGAAAGAGGGGGCGCGGTGGGTGTTGCGCGTCCTCATCGACCGCGCCGGCGGCGTGGGCATAACGCACTGCGAGGCCATCAGCCGGGCCCTTGAGCCCCTGCTCGACGAGCATGACCCCATTTCGGGTCCCTATGTCTTGGAAGTCTCTTCGGCCGGCTTGGAGCGCCCGCTCAAGCGGCCGGAGGATTTTGCCCGCATGTTGGGCCGGGATGTCTTGGTGCGGCTTTACACGGCCAGGCAAGGGGAGCGGGAATTCGTCGGCAAGCTGGTGAGCCTCGACGGAGACGCCCTGACCCTGGAGGGGCACCCCCCCTTTTCGATGAAAACCGTGGCCTTGGCGCGCCTGTACATCCAGTGGTGAGATACTTTATATATACCTAAAGAATACCAAAGAATACCGGAAGGAGAAATGTGAGCCAACATGAATGCCGAACTCTTCGATGCCATCGAGCTGATAGAGCGTGAGAGGGGCGTCCCGCGCGAGTACATGTTTGACAAAATTGCGCAAGCCCTCACGACCGCTTATAAACGGGACAATGACGGCGTCTCGGAAAACATCGTCGTCGAATTGGACGATGTCAAGCGCGAGGTGACCATGGCCCTGCGGAAGACCGTGGTGGACAAGGTGGAAAACCCCACGCTGGAGATATCCCTGGAAGAGGGCCGCCAACGTTCGCCTCGTTGTGAATTGGGCGATGTCATTTCGATAGGGGTGAAAACGCGGGACTTCGGACGCATTGCCGCCCAGACCGCCAAACAAATCATCATCCAGGGGCTGCGCGAGGCCGAGCGCGGCTTGACTTTCCAGGAATTTACATCTAAGGAGCATGAACTGCTCACCGGGCAGGTCAGCCGCATCGATCCCCGCAACAACGGCGTTGTGATGGAAATCGGCGGCGGCAAGGGCGAGAAGACAGAGGCGACGCTCATGCCCAACGAGCAGGTGGCGGGCGAAAACCTGCGAATCGGCGAGCATGTGAAGGTCTATGTCGTCGAGGTGCGCAAATCCACCCGCGAGCCGCTCGTGATGATATCCCGGACCCATCCGGGCTTGGTGAAGCGGCTGTTTGAGCTGGAAATCCCAGAAATCGCCGAGGGCATCATCGACATCAAAGGCGTTGCGCGGGAGGCCAGCCAGCGCACCAAGATCGCGGTTCGATCCAATGACCCCAACGTCGATCCCATCGGCGCATGCGTGGGCGCGAAGGGTATGCGGGTCGCCAATATCATCGAGGAGCTGCGCGGCGAGAAGATCGACATCATCAAATACAGCGACGACCCCGCGGAGTTTGTCGCCGCGGCGTTGGCGCCGGCCGACGTCATCAGCGTGGAATTGGCGGGGGACATCGCCAAGTCCTACCGTGTCCTTGTGCCTGCGGATCAGTTGTCGCTGGCTATCGGGAAGGAAGGCCAAAACGCGCGCCTCGCCGCCAAATTGACCGGCTGTAAGATCGACATCAAGCCTTGCTAGCAGTTAGCAGCTAGCAGTAGCTAGCGCGGATCAAACGGGACGATTGGGGTGAATGCCATGCCTCCGGCAAAAAAACCGCCCATGCGGATGTGCGTGGGATGCCGCGTCATGAAGCCCAAGCGGGAGATTATGCGGGTGGTGCGCTCCCCGCAAGGGGAAGTCGCGTTGGATTTTGTGGGGAAGATGCCCGGACGGGGCGCCTATGTCTGCCGGGATAGCGCCTGTTTCGCCCGGGCCAAGAAGGTCAACGCCCTGGAGCGGGCGTTGGGGCACGCGATCCCCGACGAGGTCTTCGACGCGCTGTCGTCACAGATACAGAAAAATGCCTGACATGTTGGGGCTCCTGGGGCTACTCCGCAAAGCGGGGCGCATCTGGCTGGGGGCTAGCGCAACGGAGAACGCTATGAAACAGGGCAAAGCGGTTTTGCTCCTCTTGGCTTCCGACGCCTCGGCGCCCACCACGCGCCGCGCGGTGCGCCTGGCCGGGGAAGCGGGGGTTCAATATATAACGTTGCCATATGGGAAAGAGACGTTCGGACGGGCCGTAGGCCGCCGCGAGTGCGCCTTGGCCGCCATCGCAGACAAAGGCGTGGCGGATACGATCTTGAAAAACATGATACGGACATGATTCGGAATTGATTTACCGAGGCATCGGCCAATGCCAGGGGGGTTTTTTATGGGAATACTAGTGAAATATCGGGTATATGAGGTGGCAAAGGATTTCGGTCTGCCCTCGAGGGCGGTGACCGACATCCTGACAAAATACCTCACCGCGCCAAAGAACCATATGCAGGCGCTTTCCGACAAGGAACTCAACCTGGTATTTGATTATGTCACCTGGCACAATCAAATAGAGAGCATTGAGACGATCTTCGCGAAGACATATAAGGCGCCGCCGGTCGAAAAGGCGCCCGAGCCGACGCAAAAGGCCACGCCGCCGCCCGATACGGCGCCGCCCGGCGCCAAAGCGGCAAAAGCGGGCGGCGAGGCGCCCGCGACGCCCGAGGCAGCCGCAGCAGCAGCCGCCGCCGCGGCGGGCGCGGCGTCCCCCGCAAAGGCGCCTGTCCAGCCCCCGTCGCCGATCAAGCACGGCCCGCGGGTACGTATCATCGACACGCGCGGCGCCACGGTCGATATGGGCCGCTACGACGAGCGCATCGAGCAAATGGTACCGGAACGCGCCCAGCGCATGAAGCAGGGCAAGGAAAAAATCAAGCGCGCCCAAGATAAAAAGCCCGGGCCGCAGCAATTCAGCCAAAAACGCCGGCAGGAGGAGCAGGAGCGCATGCGCCGCCTCCAGCTGGAGGCGCTCAGGAAACAGCCCGTCCGCGTGCATATTCCGGATGAGATATCGGTGTCTGAACTGGCGTCGCGCATGAAAAAGGCCGGCGTCGAAGTGGTCAAGCAATTGATGAAACTGGGCATCATGGCGTCGCTGGGCCAGATCATCGACTTCGACACGGCCTCCCTGGTGGCCATGGAGATGGGTTGCCGGGTCGAGCGGGAAGTGGTCGTCACCATCGAGGAACGCCTGATCGACGACCATGAGGACAAAGCCGAAAACCTCGTGCCGCGCTCCCCGGTCGTGGTCGTCATGGGCCATGTCGATCACGGCAAGACCTCCCTGCTCGACTACATCCGCCATGCCAGCGTGGTATCCGGCGAGTTCGGCGGGATAACCCAGCACATCGGCGCCTACCGCGTCACGCTCGACTCGCGGCAGATCACATTCCTGGACACCCCCGGGCATGCCGCGTTCACCTCCATGCGCATGCGCGGCGCGCAGGTCACCGACATCGCCATCCTGGTGGTGGCCGCCGACGACGGCATCATGCCCCAGACCGTGGAAGCCATCAACCACGCCCGGGCGGCCGACGTCCCCATCGTCGTGGCCATCAACAAGATGGACAGGCCGGACGCCAGCCGGGACAAGATCATGCAACAGCTCACCGAATACGATTTGCTGGCCGAGGAGTGGGGCGGGGAGACCATCGTCTGCCCCGTGTCGGCGAAGACCGGCCAGGGGATCGACCATCTGCTCGAGATGGTGTTGCTCGTGGCCGAGATGCGCGACCTCAGGGCCAATCCCGACCGGCAAGCGCGCGGCAGCGTCATCGAAGCGCGCCTGGACAGGGGGCGCGGCCCGGTGGCCACGGTCCTGGTCCAGAATGGCACGCTCAAGCGCGGCGATATTATCATCGCCGGCAAGACGGTGGGGCATGTGCGCGCGATGACCGACGACAAGGGGCGCCGGCTGGAGGAAGCCGGCCCGTCCGAGCCGGTCGAGATCATCGGTTTGTCCGAGGCGCCGGAAGCCGGCGATCAATTCCACGCCGTGGAAGATGAACGCATGGCCCGCGAATTGGTCGAGCAACGCAAGCATGAAGAGAAGGAAAAACTCGTCCGGCCGGCCGGGCAGAAGGTATCGCTGGAGGATCTGTTCGCCCAGATACAGGAAGGCCATGTCAAAGACCTGAATATCATCGTCAAGGCCGACGTGCAAGGATCGGCCGAGGCGTTGCGCGCGTCGCTGGAAAGGCTTTCCAACCCTGAGGTGCGGGTGCGGGTCATCCACAGCGCCGTCGGCGCCATCAACGAATCGGACATCCTTTTGGCCGCAACGGCTTCGGCCGTCGTCATCGGGTTCAACGTCAGGCCCGATCCGACGGCCCGCGCCAGCGCCGAGCGCAGCGGCGTCGATTTGCGGATGTACCGCGTCATCTACGAAGCCATCGAGGAGATGGAGGCCGCCATGAAGGGCCTCTTGGAGCCGCAGTACCGCGAAGTGACGCTGGGGCGCGTCGAAGTGCGGCAAGTCTTCAAGGTGACGGGCGTGGGCACCATCGCCGGCTGTTATGTGACCGAGGGGAAGGTCCTTCGCTCGTCCAAGGTACGCGTCGTGCGCGACGGCACCGTCGTCCACGAGGGGGAGATCGCGTCCCTCAAGCGTTTCAAGGACGATGTCCGCGAAGTGTCCTCCGGGTTCGAGTGCGGCTTGGGCGTGGAGAGGTTCAACGATATCAAAGAGGGCGACGTGATCGAAGTCTTCCACATGGAAGAGATCGAGAGGTAAGCGCATGCCATCCGACAACCGTATGCTGAAAATCGGCGAGGAAATCTTGCGGGAGCTGAGTTGCCTGGTTTCCGCGCTCAAGGATCCCCGCGTGAAGGGGCTTGTCAGCTTGACCCGGGCCGAAGTCACGCGCGACCTGGAATACGCGAAGGTGTACGTGAGCGTGCTGGACGGCACGGCCGACGCCAAGGCCGTGATGGATGGGCTGAAATCGGCCTCCGGCTTCTTGCGCCGCGAGCTGGCGCATAACCTCATGTTGCGCGCCACGCCGAAACTGCAATTCATTTCCGACGACTCGATCGCCCATGGCGCGCGGATTCAACAGTTGCTCTCCCAGATCAATAACGAGGGGCCTCCCTCATGACGATAGCCGAAGCGGCCATCTTGCTGGCTGGGCTGGAGGAAGTATACATCCTCACCCATGAGCGGCCGGACGGCGACACGCTGGGCAGCGCCGCCGCGCTGTGCGCGGGGCTTCGCGCGCTGGGCAAGGCATCGTTCGTGGTTGTCAACCCGGATCTGACGCCCCGCTACGCGCGCTTCGTGGCGGATTATCACGAGGCCGGCGACCGGCACATGCCGCCCGCCACCGCCGCGCTGGTGGCGGTGGACACCGCGTCGCCGACGCGGTTGCCCGCCATGCACCGCCCGCTGGCGGACATGGTGGCGTTGTCGATCGATCACCATCCGGGCGGCGACCCGCCGGGCCGGCATGTTTGCGTGTACCCGGAGATGTCCTCGACCGGCGAGATCATTTTCGAGATCCTGGCGGATCTGGGCGTCCCGCTGACCGCCGAGATAGCCTTGCCGCTTTATCTCGCCGTGTCCACGGACACCGGCTGTTTCCGCTATGCCAACACAACACCGCATACCTTCCGGGTGGCCGCCGCCTTGCTGGGGACCGGCATCGATGGAGGCCAAATCAACCGGGAGATGTTCGAGACCAAGTCCCTCAGGCGGTTCCAGGTCGAGGCCATGATGATAGGCAGCATGGAGCTGCTACGCGACGGCGCCATTGTAATCTGCTACCTCACGCAGGATATGTTGCGTGAGACCGGCGCCACCGAGGACGATATCGACAACATCGCCGCGCTCCCCCGGCAGATCGAGGGCGTGGAGGTTGGCATCATGATCAAAGAGATGCCGGGGCAACCAGGGCAACCAGGGCAACCAGGGCAACCAGGGCAACCGGGGCAACCGGGGCAACCGGGACAACCGGGGCAACCGGGACAACCGGGGCAACCGGGACAACCGGGGCAACCAGGGCAACCGGGGCAACCGGGGCAACCGGGGCAGCGGTGCAAGATTTCGCTCCGCACTTCGCAAAAGATTGCGGCCCATCGGATATGCGCCGCGCTGGGTGGCGGCGGGCACCCCCGGGCGGCGGGCTGTGAAATCGCCGGGACGCCGCGCGTTGCCCGGCAGGCGATCCTGGATGCGCTATTCCAACACGCGGGGGCGGACATTGGGGCGGACATTGGGGCGGACGCCGGGACGAACGCCGGGACGGACGCGGGGGCGGACATTGGGGCGGACGCCGGGACGAACGCCGGGACGGACGCGGGGGCGGACATTGGGACGGACGCATGGACGGCTTCCTGATTGTCAACAAGCCCAGCGCCCATACTTCCCACGATGTGGTGGCCCGGTTGCGGGGGATACTGAAACAAAAGCGGATTGGGCACGGGGGCACGTTAGACCCGATGGCTATCGGGGTGCTGCCCGTGTTGCTCGGTTGCGCGACCCGGGCCAGCGAATACTTGCTGGGCGATAAGGAATACATCGCGGAGATTGTCTTCGGCATGGCGACCGACACGCAGGATATCACCGGCCAAGTCCTGCGACGCAGCGATCGGCGCCCCTCCCTGGAGGCGTTGCGGGAGATACTGCAATCGTTTCAGGGGGACCAGATGCAGACGCCGCCCATGGTTTCGGCTGTCAAGATTGATGGGAAAAAACTGGTCGACCTGCATCGGCGCGGCGTGGAAGTCAAGCGCGCGCCCCGTTCGATCACTATACACAACCTGACGCTACTCACATGCACGCCGGACAGCTGCGTGGTGCAGGCGCGCGTGTCGAAGGGGACGTATCTCCGCACGCTGGCCCACGACATCGGCGCCCGGCTGGGATGCTTCGCCACGCTGTCCGCCCTGACCCGCACGGTATCCGAGCCTTTCACGCTGGCGCAGGCCCACACGTTGGAAGAGATCGCCGAGGCTGTCGGGCAGGGCCGCGCGGGGGGGCTGTTGTTGCCGATCGACAGCCTGTTCGCGGATTATCCGGCCATCCATGTTTCGGGCCGCGCCGAAACCCTCTGCCGCAACGGAAATCCCTTCCCAATCGACACAATCGACACAATAGACCCAATCGACAAGGCTTTGCCACAGGACGCCCTCTGCAGGGTGTACGCCCCTGGCGGCGGCTTTTTGATGCTGGGACGTGTCGGACGTGACGGACATGTCGGACGGGTCGGCGAACAGGGGCGCGGCGCCGTTGTCCGCCCGGAGAAGGTGTTTTTTGCGCATGAAACATGACAACCATACAGCGCACGCGCGCGTTATCGCTTTGGGTTTCTTTGACGGCGTCCATATTGGGCACGGCGCCCTGCTGGAGCGCACCGCCCAAGTGGCGGCGCACATTGGCGCCGTGCCTTGCGCGCTGACATTCGACGTCCAGCCGGAGACGCTGATCACCAAGTCGCCGTTGCCCCTCCTGAACACCGCCAGCGACCGGGTCGAACTGATGCGCCGGTTGTACGGCATCCAAGAGGTCATCTTCGCCCATTTCGACGACGAGCTCATGCGGATGCCTTGGCAATCCTTTGTGCAAACGATGCTGATCGAGTGCTATGGCGCCACGCATTTGGTGGCCGGGCATGATTTTCACTTCGGCCACAAGGGGAAGGGCAATGCGCCCCTGCTCAGCCAGGAATGCGCGGCGCGCGGCCTGGGCTGCGATATTATCCCCCGGGTGGAGCTGGAGGGCATCACCGTCAGTTCCACGTACATCCGCAAACTGATTGCCCAAGGCGACGTGGAGCGGGCGGCGCGTTTCCTGGGGCATCCCCACTGCCTGTCCGGCGTGGTGGGCCATGGCCGGAAAATCGGCGCCAGCATGGGCGCCCCCACCGTCAATATGTCCCTCCCCGAGGGGTTGCAATGCCCGGCGCACGGCGTATATGTGAGCGCGATACGCCTTGATAGCCATTATGGCCGGGGTGGCCGGGGTGGCTGTGATGGACGTGATGGCCGTGATGGACGTGATGGTCGGCTCCTACCATCGGTGACCAACATCGGCCGGCGCCCCACCGTGTCATTGACCAGTGAGATCACGATGGAGACGCATATCTTGGATTTCGAAGGGGACTTGTATGACCGTCGCCTGCGCCTGGAACTGCTCCGGTTCCTGCGCCCCGAGAGGCGTTTCCCCTCGCTTAACGCCTTGCGCGCGCAGATCGGCGACGATCTGAAGCAGACCCGCGCCTACTGGTCTTCCACCGCCGGAAACAACACCGGAAACAACACCGGAAACAACAAATAGCTTGCGCAGGTGGCAAAAAAATGCTACAATGGATTCTACCACAATTTGATGGGAGGGAGTATCATGATCTCCGTGACACGCAACACAAACCCAAGGCCCAAGCCGGACATGGGAAATCTCGGTTTTGGGAAATTCTTCACCGACCATATGTTCGCCTTGGATTACAACCAGGCGGACGGATGGCACGATGCGCGCGTAACGCCTTACGCGAATCTGTCCCTCGACCCGGCTTCCATGGTTTTGCACTATGGTCAGGAGGTCTTTGAGGGTTTGAAGGCTTACCGCGCGGACGACGGGCGCACGTTGCTCTTCCGGCCGATGGAGAACATCCGCCGCCTCAACCGCTCCAACGAGCGCCTGCGCATCGCGCCCATCGACGAGCAGCTCTTTTTGGAGGGCATGAAGACGCTCATCCGTACCGACATCGACTGGGTCCCCACCACGCCGGATTCCTCGTTGTATGTCCGTCCCTTTGTCATCGCCACCGATCCGTACTTGGGCGTGCAGGCGTCAAAGACCTATAAGTTCCTCATCATCCTGTCCCCGGTGGGGGCCTATTATCCCGAGGGGATGGATCCCGTGAAAATCCTCATCGAAACCGACGATGTGCGCGCGGTCAAGGGCGGCACCGGCGAAGCGAAGACCGGCGGCAATTACGCGGCCACCATCCGCGCCCAGGACAAGGCCAAGGATAAGGGCTACACGCAGGTGCTGTGGCTGGACGGCATACACCGCCGCTATATTGAAGAAGTGGGCACAATGAATGTGTTCTTGATGTTGGGCGGCACGGTGGTCACGCCGCCGTTGGAGGGCACCATCCTGCCCGGCGTCACCCGCGACTCGGTGCTCAAACTATTGGCGTCGTGGGATATCCCGGTGCAGGAGCGTCCCATCGCCTTGGATGAGCTGGCATCCGCCGCCCGGGACGGCACCCTGGGGGAAGCCTTCGGTTCTGGCACGGCCGCCGTCATTTCCCCCATCGGCGCGTTTAACGTGAAGGGCGACGTCATTTCGGTGGGCGGGGGTCGGATAGGCCCGCTGGCCCAGCGCCTGTACGACGCGCTGACCGATATCCAATGGGGGCGCGTCCCCGATCCGTTCGGCTGGATTGTGGAAGTCTGACGGCTTTTGGTAAGGTAAAAATGGCGATGAAAACAACAACAAGTGCAACGAAAGCAACGAAAGCAACGAAAGCAACGAAAGCAACGAAGTCAACGCGATTCCTGTTTCTCACGGTATTTCTCCTGACAGTGGCGTTTTTTGCCGCTTCATGCGCCCCCAGTGTCCCCAACGCCCCCGGTGCCCCGGATGTATCGGTTCCCTTTTCGGAGGGAACCTCCCCTGGGGGCTCCCCTGGGGCGTTGCCTTTTGCCCCCGGAAGCGACGAGGGGGCAGACAGGGGGGAGGGGGAGGCGTCGCCTCTCTCGCCCGCTAGTGGTTCGCCGGCAACCCCCCAGGACACTGAGCCTTCCGGAATCCCCGAAACGTCTGGGGCACAAGGAGAAACGATGGCGCCCAATGCGTCTGTGTCGCCCGACGCAACCGTGACGCCCGACGCAACCGTGACGCCCGACACCGTCGGGACGCCCGACCCCGCCGGACCCGTAAGGCCGCCGGAGACGCAACGGCCACCGGAGACGCAACGGCCACCGGAAACGCAACGGCCACCAGAAACGAATAAGCCGCCGGAGACGCAACGGCCGCCGGAAACGCCTGCCCCTCAGTCGCCCCCGGCGCCGACCACCACCCCCGCGGCTAGCGATGCCCCCGTTGTTCTGACGATCAGCGGAAACGGGGTCAGAAATACGACCACTTGGACGCTCTCCCAGCTGCAAGCCTTGCGGGACGGCGTACGTACCACCACCTACTCCACCACCAACAACTGGCCCAGTTTTGGGTATATGTCGGCGCGTGGGGTGAGCTTGCCCTATCTGCTGCGCGAGGCCGGGTTGTTGAACGGCGCGTCCAGCTTTAAATTTATCTCGTCGGACGGTTATGCCGTAACCATGACCTACAACCAAGTATGCGGCAAACTGTACACCTATCTGCACCACGGCCCATCCGGCAGCGGCGGGGCTTCCGCCGTCGACGCAATCGTCGCTTGGGCTTGGGGGGAGGATGGCCGCCTACGGGACGAAAACCTCCGTCCCTTCTTTGGGCAAAGCGGCCCATGGGAGGTCAACACCTCGGCCATGGTCAAGGACTTGCGCCACATTGAGGTGTCCACCGCTTCGGCGGGCATATGGCCCCCGCCGGGCGCCTCTGTGGCCAGCGGCAGTTCCGTACCTGTCGGCACGGCACTCAAACTGACCCATACCAGCATGGACAACGTGCGCGTCTACTACACCCTGGACGGCAGCGAACCCAATTACAACAGCCCTGTATACAACCCGTCGACGAGCTATTTCCAACCCCAGCTCAATAAACCGTTGATTTTGACAGAAAGCGTGACAGTCAAGGCGTTTGCCGCCGCCCTTGGTTGCGGGCGGAGCCCGGTCGCCACGTTCCGCTATACGGTGCAGTGAGTTGAGTATGGTAAGTACGGTAAGTATGGTAAGTATGGTGCGTACGGCAAGTACGGCGGCATGTCGGCGTCCCATGGCATGGGTGGCGATAGCGGCCCTGCTCCTGCTCCTGCCCCTCGCCTCGGGTTGCGCGGCACCCGCGCCCACGCCCGCACCGGAGCTTACGCCCCCGGCGCAGGGGGCTTCGATCACCTTCCTGTTTTTCAGCGACACCCAGGCACGCCCGGAAACCGGCGCCAACGCCAACGCCAACGCCAACGCCGGTGCCAACACCGGCATCGGCGCCTTGCTGACGGGGGCTGTGGCGGGCGAACCTCGGGCGGAGCTTGTGATATTCGGCGGCGACACGGTGGACGACGGCGGGGAGAGCGGGGATTGGGAAGCTTTCTGGCGGAACGCTTCCGAACCGCTGGACGGGCTGGTTGTCGCGGCAGTCCCGGGCAATCATGACAACCACGCCATGCTTGCCGAACAGTTCGCGTACCCCGCGCGGGCGCCGGCGTCGCCGGGCGAGGGCTTTTTCTACGCCATTGACATGGGCGGCGTACACTTTGTGATGCTGGACAGCAACATCATGGGGGCGGATCGGCAAGCGGACATCGATTGGTTGCGGGCGGATTTGGCCGGCGAGCCAGCGCAAAAGGCCAACTGGCGCGTCGCTGTCTTGCACCACCCCCTGTGGCCGCCCGTGAACAACCCTAAGGACATGGCGCGCGCCGAGACAATGCGCGAGAATTTCCTGCCCCTGCTGGAAGATTATGGGGTTGATTTGGTTTTATGCGGCCATCAGCATGTCTATGCCCGCAGTCGGGCCCAAAATGGTATCGTCCAGATCATGGTGGCATCGGGGGCCAAGGAACCCTATCACGCGGACAACACGGAAGATATGGCCATAATCGGCGGCGCGCCCAGCTATCTGCGCATCACGGCGGACGCCGGGTCGCTCACCGTCACGGCCTTTGATGGAAACCACGCGGTTTTCGATACCTTAACGATCTTGCCGAGGAGCTGACGATGAGGAGACCTATACGCATGGCACGCATGGCACGGCGTGGCGTTCGGGCGCAGTGGCCGCCGTTGCCGCCGTTGCGGTGGTTGCCGCCGTCGCCGATCTTGCCGCTGTCTCCGCTATCGCTGTTGTGGTTAATGCTATTATTGCTGTCGTTACTGTTGCCGCTGTCTTTTCTCGTGGCTTGCGCGGAAGATGGATCGCCCGCCCAGGCGTCCGGGACAGAAGCCGGGGATGGCGGCGCCTGGACGATCCGCGTGACGAACCCGGCGGGCGAGGAACTCTGGCGTTTCGCCGAGGGCGATATGCCGGCATCCTTCGCCCATGCCTATTCCACCATCAACAACTGGCCCGCGGCCCGCTTCTACGCCGCGGAGGGCTGTTCTGTGGAAGATATCCTGCGGGCGAGCGGTGCATACGACACGGCCCAGCGGATCACCTTCCGGGCAAACGACGGCTATGAAGTCAGCCTGACCCGGGAGCAGTTGCTCTGTGCGCAATACTTCTACCCGTCCGTGGGCGAAAACGACGGCGGCGCCGAACCGGTTCGGCCCATCATTGCCTACCGGTGGCGCGAAGGGTCGGATGACATGGGCGACATCCGCGAGGACAAGCCCACCTTGATCATCGGGCAGCGCAATCCCTTCGAGCATACCAACCCTGCCTTTGTGGAGGGCGTGGCGGAGATCGTCGTGGACGGCGACGCCTGTGATGCATGGGCGGCGGCGACTACGTTTCCCTTGCCGGGCGCCATTGCCGCCGGGGAGACCGTGAAGCTACAGCATCCCGACTACGGCCTGGTCAAGCTGTTCTACACGTTGGACGGTAGCGATCCCACCATGTTGTCGGCCATGTACAACCCAAGCGTCTATCAGCCCGAGCTGAACGTGCCCATCCCGATTGAGGGGCCTACTGTCATCAAGGTGATAGCCGTCGGCTACGGGAAAAATGACAGCGAGGTCGCTGAATTTTCGTTTACGGTCTCGACGGGTTAGGGATATGATGAATCAGACGCGGACAACAACAACAACAATAAAAACACCCCTTGCCGGGCGCCTGATCCCCATGTTGGCGGCGGCCTCCCTTTCCCTGTTCCTGCCCCTATCCCTATTCCTGTTCGCGGGCGTTGCCGGCGTGGCCGTCGGCTGTGCCGCACCGCCGGATCTGCTAGACAGCGGGGACGCCGACTATGAGGCGCAGGTCATACAAATCGAGGGGCTACGCGAGTTGGGCGGCGGTATCGCCGAAGTTAGCGTGGCCGAGATGCGCACCCTTCCGCAACATGAGCTTGACGCCAGCTACCGGCGCACCACCGGGCTATATGAAGAGTTCCATATGTCCGGCCCGCTACTCGAAAGCGTTGTCGCTTTGGCCGGCGGCGATTTGCGGGACTACGCCGGCTTGGGGATAATCGGCCGCGACAACTATTACTGCCTGTTTTCCCGCGAGGTGCTGGGCGACACGCCCGATCTACTGCTGGCGTTGGTTATCGACGGGCAATACAAGCTGGATGCGGACAATGCCCCGGCCCGCGCCGCCGTACCCGGGCAGTTCGGGCCATATTGGGTCAAGCAAGTGGCCAAATTGGTGTTGTACGAAGAAATCCCGGAAAAGAAGATCACCAGCGTATGGGTGTTTCAAAACCTCACGGCGGGCATCGCGGCCGTGGACTACGAATACTACGGCGCGACGGATCGCGCCATCGATCTGGAGCAGTTGTTCTCCCGCTTGGACTATGTGGACAGCCGGGCTTTTTTCACGATGAAATCGGCGGACGGGTTTCAAAAAGACGAAGCCATGGGCATCGTCAAGTCGCGCTATTACATCAAGATCGACGGGGAAGACGCGCCCACCAACGTGGCCCCCTACATCCAGCTGGGCATGAACGTGCAGAGGATCGCCTGGATCTCCACCAGTAACGACGCCGCTGTCTTCCCATATATGCTGACGAAATACATGGACACAGCCATGGTGGGCGGGCAGGCAGGGATCCCGCTGGACGAGGTGCTCTACGAGGTGGGGGTGGACACGGTCAAAGCCGCCGAATTCGAACTGATAGGCATTAATGGCCAGCGTGTCCGGGCGCGCGGCGCCGACCTGGGCGGCGCGGTGCTGATTCCCACAGCCGGCGGCGGCGCCGGCGTGGCTTGGATGCCCGGGCATGATTATCCCGCCGTGGAGGAGTTGCTTCGTGTGAAGCTCGTGGAATCATGACGCCGCTATGGCTCGCGGTGAAAAGGCGGGCGTCGGCGTGGTTACCGGGGCAGCCGGGGCAACCGTGGCGGCCGTGGCGGCTGTGGCGGTCGGCGTTGCCCTGGCAGCCGGGGCTGCTGGGGTTGCTGGCAACTCTGTTGCTGATGTTGCCCGCTTGCGGCGCCGCGGATACCGCCCTGACCGAGGCGGAAGGGGCGGCTGTGTCGTCGATCTGCGGCGTGGCGGCTTCGGCCCTCGAGGACATCAGCCGGGAGGTGTTGACGCAGGAGCTGTCCGGGAAGTTCCCGGCTGTGGACAAGGTGTATCGGCACCAGGATCAGGATCAGGATCTGTATGTGTTTGTTGTCAGCCCCGTGGCTTACAACGGGCCTGTCGCCATGGTTTTGGCCATAGACGGCGAAACCGGCAAGAGCGTGGGGTTGCAAATCCTCTCGCACAACGAGACGCCCCATTATGTGCGGGATATGGAGAGCGCCTGGTTCACTCGGCGTTTCGCCGGCAAGCCCGCGGAGTTATACTTGCGGCTGGCGCGGCTAAAAGCCAACAGCGAGCAGGATATCGTGGCCATCACCGGCGCCACGGTCACCACCGAGGGCGTGATCAATGGCGTGAACGCCGCCTTTGGCGTGTACCAGGAAGCGGTGTTGGGGCGGATCGCCGGGGATGTGCCCTACATGGTGCGCTTTGAGCCAGCCGAAGGCGATGGGCCGACAGAGACAGGTAGCTTGGCGATACGCGCCCATGGCCTGGTTCTAGCGGAAATTGGCATGGGGGAACTCAAGGAGTTGCCTGCCGTGAAACGCACGATGAGCATCCATTCTTCCGCCGGCACCACCCAGCATGTGTTCCGGGGCACGTTGCTCTCCCATGTGTTGGATCTCGCCGATCCCAGCTTCGCGGAGCGTTTCGGCTGGGTGTTGGCGGTGGGCGTGGACGATTACCTCTCCCATATCTCCATGGAGGAGGTGTTGGCGGAAAACAGCGTCTACATCATGTACGAGGACAACGGCGAGCCCTTGCCCAAGAAAAACGGCGAACCGGGCGCCCTGCGTATTGTGGTGCTGGATGATGTGTTTGGCCAGCGATTCACCAATTACCTGCTGGAAATTGTACTGGAAAACGAGGATGCCTTGGGATGAACAAACCTAAGAATAAATCGAGGAGAACGCTGTCCGCCAAAGCGGTGCTATCGATCCTGCTGTTGCTGGGCTTCCTTTTTATGGCCCTCACCGGCGCGCTTCTCTATTTTGGGAAAACAGGGATGTTGTGGGGGATTCCCCGCGGCGCGTGGCGGCAAGCGCATGCCGTCGCGGCCCTTGCCCTGTGCGCCCTTGTCGTCGCGCACCTAGTCCTCAACCGCCGGATCCTCTGGCGCGAACTTTGCGCCTTGTTTGGACGCAAATGAGGAAGGGGAGGGTGCGGGTGAAGGCAAAGGCGAAGGGGAAAGGGAAGTGGAACGCGAAGGCAAAGGCGTTCCGCAGGGGATGCGGCGCAGGGGTGCTTGCGTTGCTTTGCGCCATGATGCCCCTGGGCGGTTGCGCGGCGCCGGCGCCGGCGCCGGAGTCCGTCAGCGAGACCCGCTTGCTGATGGATACGGTCTGTACCATCACGCTGTACGGCCAAAACGCCGACCGGCCCCTGCTTACCGAATGCCTCGATCTATGCTTTTCGTACGAAACCCTGCTCAGCCGCACCTGGGAGGGCAGCGATATTTGGCGTATCAATCATGCGGGGGGACAGCCGGTGGACGTGGATCCCCGCACCGCCGAGGTGCTTCGGGCGGCCTTGGCCTTTGGCGATCTATCCGGTGGTATGTTTGATATCACAATCGGGCGGGTGAGTAGCCTGTGGGCCTTTGGCGGCGGCGGGGCCGGCAGCGGGGCTGTCCCCCCCGGCGACGAGTTGGAAGAGGCGCTGGCCACCGTGGACTACCGGCAGGTGACCGTATCGGGGAACACGGTACAGCTGGCGCAGGCGGAAGCTTGGTTGGATTTGGGCGGCATCGCCAAGGGCTACATCGCCGATCAGCTGGCCGCCTTTCTCAGGGAGCGGAGCGTGGGCGGCGCCGTGATTAACTTGGGCGGCAATGTGGTGACGGTGGGGCGCAAGCCGGATGGCAGTTTATGGCGGGTAGGCGTCAAGGAACCCTTCGGCGAGGAAGGCGCCTTGTTGGGCATCCTATCCACCGGGGAAGGGTCTGTCGTCACTTCGGGCATTTATGAGAGGCATTTTGTGGAAGGCGGCGTGCATTACCACCATATCCTCGACCCTGCCACGGGGTTCCCGGTGCAAAACGATGTGGTCAGCGTCACCGTGATATCCGAAAACTCCATGGAGGGCGATGCCCTCTCCACCATTTTCTTGCTGGTGGGCAGCGAGGCGGCGTTGGCGTTGCTGGAAAGCCTCCCTGGCGTGACAGGGGCGTTGGTGCTACGCGGCGACGGGGAGCTGATCCCGTGGGGGGAGATAGCGTTCGAAAGCGCGCCCGCACATGCAAAAGGAACCAAGTGAGCTGGGGTCACCTGGTTCCTTTTGGTATTTCGTCTCCTTATGTTTTGTCAAGGTGTTGGAGGTCACCTGACAGAACGGAGTACAGAGCGGTGTCAAGTTATCTCGCGGTATCGCGGTGTCAACTAATCTTGCGGTATCAACGTATATCAAATGATGGGCGGAAAGATTATGAGGGCAGGGCGCTCATTTGTTCGGAAAAGTTTTCCGTTTACAGCGGCGCCCCTGCCACATCATAATATTTACCAAAAGGAGAGTCGCATAACCCATCGTCCAAGCGAGGTGGCTTTTGCGCTTTCTCGATGTTTGGGGGGCTTGTTGTTTTCGTATATTCATCGTAACCTATTTTTCTTTGGATTGCTACTACCCATGCGGGTAGTTTTCCACTGCCTTGCAAGGTTTTGGCGGGTAGGAAACAGGACAAAAGGGGTAGGGTACTTGTGCTTTTGCATGAAATCATATATAATTAGAGTAAACGTATTGGAAGTGGTTTTTTTTGGAATTGCGGGAGGCCCGCCTGGACGGCCAGACACTGTACAGGGGGAAAATCGTGAACGTGCGCGTGGATAGCGTCGCGCTCCCGGACGGTCGGACGGCCACCCGGGAGGTCGTCGAGCATCCCGGGGGCGTGGCCGTTGTCGCGGTGACAGACGCCGGCGAGGTATTTACCGTGCGGCAATATCGATATCCCTTCGGCGAGGTGACGCGGGAAATACCGGCGGGCAAACTGGAACCTGGGGAGGATCCCCTCGCATGCGCCCTGCGGGAGCTTCGGGAGGAGACAGGGTATGTGTGCGGCCGCATGGAGCCCTTAGGGGTGATATATGCGTCCCCGGGCGTATATACTGAGAAATTGCATCTCTATTTGGCCTTGGATCTCACCTTTGTCGGCCAAAAATTGGACGACGGTGAGTTTCTGCATGTCGAATCGACGCCGTTGCAGGAGCTTGTCAGCCAGGCCGCGAGCAACGAGATCAAAGACGCCAAGACCATCATAGGCATTATGCTCGCCCAAGGGCGGATCGGGCGGCCGCAACGGGAAGGGGGGCGCGGGGGTGCCTGAAAAAATCCTGATTGTAGAAGACGAGCGGGCCATCGTGGATATTCTCACCTTCAACCTGAAGAGGGAGGGGTACGATGTTTTGCAAGCCGGGGACGGCGAGAGCGGGCTCGCCTTGATACAAAAGGAAAACCCGGATTTGGTGCTGTTGGACATCATGTTGCCCGGCTTGGATGGGTTTTCCGTGTGCCGTCGCCTGCGCCAGGAGGGCGCCGGCGTGCCGATCATCATTTTAACCGCCCGGGAGGATGAGTCCGACAAGGTGCGGGGCCTGGAGCTGGGCGCCGACGACTATATCACGAAACCCTTCTCCATGCGGGAACTCCTCGCGCGCGTGCGCGCCAACATGCGCCGCACCGCCATCGGCGAGGGTGGCGGCGCCCCAACGGCAACGGCAACGGCAACGGCGCCAGGCGGCGACGATCGCCTGTTGCGCTGCGGCCCCCTGTCGTTGCACCTGGGCCGCGCGGAGGCCTATAAAAACGGATCGCCGCTGTCCCTGACCAGCCGCGAGATCGATTTGCTCGCGTTTTTCATGCGCCGGCAGGATCAAGTGATATCCCGCGAGTCCCTGATGCGCGAGGTGTGGAACTACGACTACTTTGGCGACCTGCGCACGGTGGATGTGGCTGTCCGCCGCCTGCGGGAGAAGATCGAGGACGATCCGGGGGAGCCGCGCTTCCTGCTGACGCGCCGGGGGATAGGGTATTTGCTGGCGTCGCCGCAAAATAATATATTGGATACTATATAGGTGGGGGAAGGATATGCTTCGCAGCCTGCGTGTCAGATTGGTGACGGTCATGATGTTGCTGATTATCCTGATGCTGGCGGTCATGGGCGTTTTTTTGGCGGGCGGCGTCGCCACCCACCATATCAACGCCTTTGCGGGGCAGATGGAGGAAGCCTTTACCCTGCGCCTGGATTTTATCGGCGCCCTGCGCGCCGGCGCCGGCGCGGACGATCCGCCGGCCGCCCTCAAGGAGATCTTGACGGGACACTCCGCGTTGCTGGGCATTGACAATCTCCAGCGCAATTTTTATATCTTGGATGCCAAGACCGGCGCCTTTTTGGCGGGATCGGATGAGCAAAAGGGCGCCGCGCTCGAGCTGACGCCCTCCATCTTGACTGTGCTGGCCGACAACACGAAGCCCGCCCCCATCGACGCGCGGATCGGCGCCGGGTATATGGACTTCGCCGCGCCCATCGAAGGCGCCCGGGGCGTGTATATCGTCTATATCAAAGACACCAACGAAAGCTCGCAAGAGCTTATCTCGCAGTTGCTCTCCGTTGTTTTCGAGACGCTTGTCGTGGGCGTGGCGATGGCGATTGTCCTGTCGCTGGTCCTGTCCAAGGCCATCACGACGCCTTTGGAACGCCTGACACGCGGCGCGCGGCGCATGGCGTCGGGGACTTTTGCCGAGGGCGCGGCCGTAGCCGTGGCCGTGGAAAGCGACGACGAGATTGGCGTGCTCACCAGCACCTTCAACGACATGGCGAGGGAACTCCAGCGGACGCTGGAGGAGGTGGGGTCGGAACGGGACAAACTGGGTACGCTGTTTTTGCACATGACGGACGGCGTAGCTTCCTTCACCCGCGATGGCGCGCCCCTGCAAGCCAATCCGTCCGCGGAGCGGATGCTGGGCTGTCATTTTTCCGATATGCCGCGCTACGATGAGGTGCTCGGCGACGTTGCGCCGCTGGCGGAGGTCCTGGCCCTTTGCGAGGAGCCCCGGTTCTTGCTCAAGGAATGCGAGAGGGGCGGCCGCCGCCTACTCATCTCGCTGGCACCCTTTGGCCGCGAGGGCATTGACGGGATTATGGCGGTCTTGCATGACGTGACGGAACAACACCGCTTGGATGAGGTGCGCCGGGAATTTGTCCTGAATGTCTCCCACGAGCTGCGGACCCCGCTGACCAATATCCGTAGCTACGCCGAGACGCTGTTGGACGCGAAGGATTTGCCGCCGGAGACGGCCAGTTCCTTCACGCAGGTGATCTTAAGGGAAGCCGAGCGCATGAACAACATCGTGCGCGATCTCCTGAGCCTGTCCCGCTTCGATTACGGCAAGCTGGACTGGCATGTCGCGAGTTTCCCGCTGGACGAAATGCTGCAAAGCATCCATGCGGCTATGCTCTTGGAAGCCGAACGCATGCGGCATGAATTGACGCTTTCTTGCCAGTCGCCGCTTTTCCTCACGGGCGACCGCGCGCGCCTGGAACAGGTCGTGGTCAATGTGTTGACCAACGCGCTCAAATACACGCCCGCCGGGGGGCGCGTCGAGGTGAGCGCCAGCCAGACCGGCGACACGGCGCGTATCGTCGTGCGCGACAATGGCATCGGCATCCCCAAAGAGGATCTGCCCCACATCTTCGAGCGGTTCTACCGCGTGGACAAGGCGCGCACGCGCCACTCGGGCGGGACGGGGCTTGGCCTTTCCATCGCGCGGGAGATCGTCGAAGCGCATCACGGGGTCATCGATATCAGCAGCGTGTCGGGCGAGGGCACCACGGTAACCATCTCCTTGCCGGTGGAGGGGGAGGGGGCGTCATGAGCCGCCGCGTCAGGGAGCATTTGAAAACCGCCCTCATCGCCGTGCTCATGTTGTCGCTGTTGACATTGACCTTCGCCATTTGGCTACTCGACAGCCCTGTGACGCGGGAGGATACCGGGGGCCTCGCATGGCTGGCCGCCGCGTTGGGGTTGGTCTCGCCGCAACCCGAATCGATTTCGATCGTGGTGGACAACACATACCAAGAAGCCGCGCTCCCCGCCGTTTTCGTTTGGACAAGGCATGGGCGGCATTGGAGCGCGCCGCGTGACGCGGCCTTGCGAGACAGCGCGTACCACAACATGAAAGATACGCTCGGGGCGGCGTTGGGATCGGCTGGGCAGCCTGCCGCGCCGCAGGCCGCCGAAGCGTGGTGCGTCGCCCTGTCCGCCGACGGCATCTATCTGGAATTCACCGCCCCGCTGCCCCTGCCGGCGCTCTCCCTGTGGCTGGCCGCCGAGGAAGCCTCGTTGCCCGATGTGCCTGTCCGCCGATTGGCGTTGGTCGCGCAGGGCCTGGTTTTATCGCTTTGGTTTATCGACGAGAATGACGGCATGCCTTACTCCTGCCAGACGGCGATGCCCGCGCAGACCATCGCGGACGATCCCCCCCGCGGCTTCGCGCCATGCCGGTTCGGGTTCGAAACCGAGGGGTACCAACGGGCGGCCTATTCGTTGTTCTTCGACGAGGAGCCGCAACCCCGGGCGGCGGTTTATACCCCGGCTACCCTGACGCCTCCCGTCGTCGCGGCCTTTTTATCGCAGCTGGATATCAACCCCAGCACCTATGCGTGTATTACGCAAGAGGATGGGAGCACGACCTATTTTTCCGGTATGCGGTATTGCCAATTCGCGCGGCGCGAGCGCATCCGGTACGTGGCGCCGCCCGATGGGCAGGAAAGGGATAGCGACGGGGCGCCTGTCGCGGCGCCACAGCGTTTCATGGAGATCGAGACGGCCCGCGCGTTGCTGGCCGCGCTGTCGCCCCTTGTGGGGGAAGGCCGCCTTGGCTTCTTTGCGGTTGTGGCTGATGTCGCGGATGATGTTGTGGCTGATGTTGTGGCTGAGGATGCGGAAACCCCGGGCGCCGCCGCCATGACGGTCACCTTTATCTATGAGCTGGACGGCCTGCCGGTGTTTTTGTCGGAAGGGCCGCCCGCCGTGTTTACCTTCCAAGGCGGGCAGCTCATCGAGGCCGACATACGCATCCTGGCGTTTTCCGTTCACGAAGAATACACCCCCCTCATACCCGAAGCCACCGCGTATCTCCTGTTCGGCGGGCAACACCCATCGGGCGATTTCGATCTGCGGCTCGTCTACACGGAAGAAGAGGGGCGGCTCACAGTGGGATGGGGCGGCATGTAGCCGCCCCATGGAGGATGTTAATAGAGCGAAAAACAGAACACCAACTATGGCTTGTTCCCACCAATACGAAGAAACCCACTGATGGCAGAATGAAAGCAGGTAAAAGCTGTGAATAGAGTATTGATTGTCGAGGACGATGAGAACATCGCCAAATATATAAATACCTGCCTTAACATGGGCGGTTATGAAAGCGTTGTTTGTGAAAATGGGAAAACCGCCATTGAACGAATATTGAATGAACCTTTTGACCTTGTGCTACTTGACGTTATGCTTCCAGAAATAGACGGTTTTTCTATCATGGAGCGCATTTGTTCTCTGGATATAGCCGTTATTTTTCTCACGGCCATGCAGGATGTTTCGGATAAAGTCAGAGGGTTAAAGCTAGGCGCGGAAGATTATATCGTAAAGCCATTTGAAACCCTTGAACTTCTTGCCAGAATAGAAGTTGTTTTGCGTCGCAAACATAACAACAGGGTTTTATTAACATACAAAGATATTGAAATGAATATCGAAAACCATACCGTGAAACGTGGCGGCATACCTGTTTCGCTAACACCGAAAGAATTTGATACACTAGCATTTTTTGTCCAACATCAAGATATTGTTATATCAAGGGAGCGTCTATTAGCTACCGTTTGGGGATATGAATTTGAAGGCGAAAGCCGCACGGTAGACACCCATGTACAGCAGGTACGAAGAAAGACAAACTTAAAGGGAGAACTTGTATCTGTCCCCAAATACGGTTACAAACTCATTAGGGGGGAGGACCTGTGAGGTTTTGGCAAAAGATATTTCTGATTTCCCTTTTATTGGCGACAATCGCAATCAGCGTTATTTCTTCCGTTTTGCTTGTACGCAGTCACGAAACAATTCTGCGTTCAACAAAGGAAGCAACGGAGAGGGCGTTTGAAAGCTATGTTGCCACTGTGGGCAAGCGGGTTGCTGAGGAAAAAGCAAAAACGCACGCTCTCTTTCTTACAAGAAAACAGGTTGCAACCTTGCTTTCGGATATGGCCGACAATTCACGGAACGAAGAAGTCACCCTTGAAATGATTGCAGACGTTAGCGATAATTACAGCATGTGGGGACTTTCAGGGGAACAAAAAATACACAGCGTAGAATTAAAGGATATGAGCGATAAAAAACTTATTAGGGTGACATCAACGGTTCTGATTGAAGGAAAGCCTTATACTCTATCGGCATCCAAAGATGTGACAGCAATATGTTCATCCTTTCAATCTGATATTGCCTATGTACAATCAATTGGTGGAATTGTTTCGGTTGCCATTGCCGGAATCTTGCTCTGGGTAATGATTATTACTATGAGACCACTGGGAAAAATAAATGCTGTAACCAAAAAAATCGCAGAAGGAAATTATCGCGAGAGAATTCCTGTATCAGGAAATGACGAACTTTCCGAACTAGCTGATAATATGAATGTTATGGCGAACAAAATAGAAGAAAATGTCAGCCAAATGGAACGTCTTGCGGAAAGCCGAAGAGTATTTATTGCCAATATGACACACGAACTTAAAACACCACTTACGTCCATTCTTGGATTTGCAAATGTTTTGAAAATCAAAGCTGACGTTTTAGATGAAGAACGGCGGGAGTACGCTTCCATTATTGAAGCGGAAGCGAAACGGCTCCGCTTGCTTTCCAATAAGCTTTCTGAGTTAATCTTGCTTGGCGAAAACAAACTTGATTTACAGCAGGAAAATATTCAAGCTGTTATTTCTGAAATCTCTGAACGTATTGCGCCTTTGCTAGAAACCCGTCAGCTCTGTTTGAATTGCGAGGTTCAACCGCTCTGTATTATGATGGATAAAACGCTTTTTGTGTCTTTGATTTACAATCTGCTGGATAACGCCATGAAAGCGTCCTCGCCGGGTCAAAGTGTCCATGTAACTGCTAATGATGATAGTGGACATGCAATAATCACTGTCCAAGATTACGGCTCAGGGATTCCAAAGGACAAAATACCACAAGTGACCGAGGCGTTTTTCATGGTGGACAAAGCCCGTTCGAGAAAAGCTGGCGGGTTTGGAATGGGGCTTGCCCTTTGTAAAGCAATTGCCGGGGTACATCATGGCACGCTGGATATTCAAAGCAAGGAAGGACACGGTACTTGTGTCGTACTGAAATTCCCCATTGTAAAGGAGGAGCGCAGCGAATGAAAAGAAAAAGTATGTTTGTAACGATTGCAGGCGCGGTTTTTATCATTGTGCTTGGAATCTTTTTTAGCCCTTTCCTCTATCATATTTTATTGAACTCATCGGATACCGTTTCTGAACAATACGATATTACAGAAACATTAACTGCGCAATCGGCGGCGTTTATAAGCAATTTCATGTTTCCTAAAAATGAGAATAGGCGTCCGATTAACATAGCAGAGGAGATTGACGAGAGGGAAGTTTTGGGAGCAAGCAAGCTCTTTCAAATGGCAGGGCTGAATTATGAATCGTCGTTGTTAGATCGTATGGAGGAGACAACAGATACCCGCTATCGTGTGTTGGGAATAGATAAAGAAATAAACGGAAGTTACTACACGTTATTTTTGGCTTTAGATGAAAACAATATTCCTTTGACATTCCGATATAAGAGACTCGACGCTCACACGACCCAAGACATTCAAAACGCAGTCATTGCCTTACATTCCTATATGGACGGCGACCCCTCCGCAGTGAGCGACTATATGGGAAAGATAGATGCTGTTTACGATGGCGCGATTGATTCTAAATTGCAACTTATCATAGACGAAGCATTTGGTAACATGCATTGGTCAGATAAGCCAAGTTATAAGATTTCGCTTTGGGAATGTTTCACACTTGGCGAATGGGATATTTTTTCGGATAAGGAAAATGTAGTTTTGGCATTCGTCATGGGCAGATATAACCTACAACTATATTATGACCCTGTGACAAAAGATTTTTGTGGATATAACTTAGCCACGAACCAAACCTTGTTTGGGACATAAAAGACAAGTAAACATATAATCAATTCAAATGCAATGGCTTATAGCTTTTGCATTTTTTTTGCATTTTCCGGGGGATTCCCTGTCAATGCCAATGGCATAATTTAATTAGCCGAATTATTGAAATTCTCGCTCAAACAACTATAGGGGGTTTTATTATAATGAAAAAAATAATATTGATATGTTTGTTGGCCTGCTTTATTATGCTGTTCTCCGCATGTGGAACTTCGACAGAACAAAGCAAAGGCGAGGATGTTGTTCAGACATCAAACGAGCAAATAGACGAGAAAACGAATGAACAAACAAATTTCCCCAATGAATACAAAAATGAAATGAACGGCGTGATTTTTGACGTGGTTTTAGAAATCCCGGAAAATTTAGATTTTAGCCAGCTCAAAAAAAGCACAGCATCTGCCCAACGGCCGGACATGAACAAGGTGATAGAAGCGTTCGTTACCGAGCAAGAAATTTCAGAAGAATTTAAAGACAAAGGGATTGGCCCGAACGGAGAGCAGTTTGATACCCATTATCTTATCTTCAAAGATGGAGGTTCTTTGTATGTAGCGAATTCGTTCAGTTATGCAACTCCGCTTTTTGGGAAGATACAGACTGCATTCCGTAGGGACACGGCAGACAATTTTACCAAAAACGAGGAGTTATCCTTTGGGTCATCCAATCAAGCTTTTGAGACAATAAAAGTACAACTTAATGGAGTTGGATATGAGTTGCAAGAACTCCGCTATGATTTTTATGCTCTGGACGCCCATACGCTAAGTCAGCAAGAAATGCAGGAAGATATATTTCAAAAAGGCGAGCAAAAAACGGAATGGAACGGAAATGAGGATGCCTATTACTTCTTTGCGGAACAGATATATCAGGGGCTTCCCGTATTCTTTGGTAGCAAGGACTTCCCACAGGATGATGAAAATTATCGCCCCATTGAAGCGCTCTATTCCCAAAAAGGGATTGAATACTTGTCGGCAGCCCCTGCGCTGTATCGCTTCCATTCCCAAAACGGAACGGTTGTTTTAGCTGACTTTGAAATAATAGCGCAAAGTGTCGCCCAAAAATATGGGAGCCTTCTAACAAACGAAAGCTATGGCGTTCATCGGGCAAAACTCTGCCAGATTCCCGTTCAGAACCAAAGTGGAGGATATGACGTAAAAATAGGTTGGCTAATTGAGATGACGGTAAGTGGAGTGGAAGAAGGACAAGCATGCACGTTTCCATTATATACGTTCGTTGACGCTGAAAACGGGCTTGAGATCATTCTATGAGCGAAAAAAAGCGTGCTTATACAAGAATCGATTTGATGCGGCTCTTAAAAGGCTGGACTTTACTTTTAGCAATTCCCGGCGTGATGTTGGTTTTGTATTTTTCCGCTAGAACTGACATCAGTGGCATATCGGGATCCGCCCTTAATGTTTTCTCGAATGCGATTAGTCGCAGGGGATTTATTGTTGCTTACATTTTTTGTGCCTGTGCCTATGGTTTTTGTTTCAGCGAGGATTTGGAAAGTGACTACCTTCGGTATGCGCTAATTCGGGGAAACCTAATAAAGTATGTTGCAGCGAAAGTTGCCATTATGCTTTTTTCTTCTGTTTTCGTGATGACAATAGGTTGTTTGCTATTTGCCCTTGCATTGAAAATCTGTCTCCCGTGGCAAGACCCTGAATCCTACCAAAATGTTTCATCCAGTATGTGCATATTCTTGATTGATTATCATATGGTTCTGCTCTGGATCGTGTTGGCTGGCTTCCTCTATGGAATATGTGCCGGTGTTCTAACCTTAGCTTCTGCTTACATCTCTTTATATATAAGAAACAAAATGCTGATTTTGGCTATGCCAGCGTTGCTTTTGCAGTTGATTGAGGAACTGTTCCCTCCACGGAATAAAGCGATTTCTTCTTTGCTTCCTGCTCATGCGTTTAATGTGTAGACAAACGTATTTCAAAATGATGGACTGTCTTTTTTCTGGGCGATTGGATATGGTCTGTTGCTTACGGGAATATTAGGTTTTGTGATTTATAGAAAGATTAGGAAAAAGCTATGAAGCAGATTGTTGTGTTAGGAAAGTACATAAAACATGTCTTGATTTATAAAATATGGAACGTAAAAACGGCTACCTTGTTGCTATTGATGTTCTTCATCAATTATCTTTACTGCAAGCCGATTTTAGATTTTTCCGCAGACGCAAATTATCCTGTAACGCCTTGGGTGTTTCCCTTTATGCTGTCAAACATATTTTATCTGGCTTTATTTATGATTGGAGTTCTCTATTATTTTTCTGACGTGCCTTTTATGCAATATCCTAATATGTATCAGGTCATCCGGGTTGGAAGAAAAAAATGGGCAATCGGGCAGATATTCTCTATAGTCGTACAATCATTTTTCTTGATTGTCGCAAACATGGGGATGACGGTATTGTTGTTAAGTAGCCACTTGGATTTGAACTTTGAATGGGGAAAATTATTACACACCGCGGCCTTGACAAATATCGACATAAAGTATGGTTTTTTGTTTGGCTTTTCTTATGAGGCAATGCAACTATATACCCCCCTTGACCTTATGTTTTTAACACTTGTATTAGGGGCACTGGTTTTAAGTTTTACTGGAATATTGATGTTTGCTCTTAGCCTGATTGCAGGCAGGATATTTGCTATGGCAATGGGAACAGGCATGGTGGGAATCATTTTTGCTTTGGAAGGCGTCCCGCCTATATTAGTGGTAGGATTGGGAAAGATTGGATTTATGAATTGGTTACGGGTGGCACAAATCGGGGTAAAAGAACACGGGAGTTTCCTAATGCCTTCTTTTGAATACATGGTGACTGTGTTAATCATGGGGATATTGTCATTAAGCCTTGTTATTAATTGGAGGATTCGTCATGTGGATTTTGAGTGGATAAAGGAAGATTAAATGATAAAGAAAGCAGGGAATGAAAGATGACTAATAAAAACATGATTGAGGTGCAGGGAGCTTGCAAGACCTTTCGGGAAAACAAGGTACTCAAAGAGGTTTCCTTGGCTTGCGAAAGTGGAAAGATATATGGCATTGTCGGACGAAACGGTTCAGGTAAAACGGTACTGTTTAAGTGCATTTGTGGTTTTTACAAATTGGATAAAGGGCAGATAAAGGTCAATGGGAAGATTATGGGCAAAGAAATTGATATGCTGACCAATGCAGGAATCATCATTGAGGAACCTGCTTATTTGAGGAATTTTAGCGGTTATCGCAACTTGGAATTTCTGTACCGCATACGAAACAAGAAGGATAAAAACAAATTGCAGGAAACAATGAAAGAAGTGGGGCTTGAACCATTATCAAAAAAGCGCGTGGGGAAATACTCCCTCGGTATGCGTCAGCGTCTTGCTTTGGCACAGGCAACTATGGAGAATCAAGAGATCTTAATCATGGACGAACCCATGAACGGACTGGACAAAGATGGTGTAGCTGATATGCGACGATTTTTTGAGGATTTGAAAAAGCAAGGAAAACTCATTCTATTAGCCAGCCATAATAAGGATGATATTGATATTCTGTGTGACGAAGTGTTCGAGATGGACAAAGGTGAGTTAAGCCCGATAATAATTTAAGAGTATCATAGAGTTGTACCGCAAGGCACGAGTATATTCGCCGCAAACCGGAGCGGGATATAAAAAAGGGCTGAAAATAGAGGGGCTGTCGCACTTTCTTAGCGCGACAGCCCCATCCCGTAAACTACCCGGTTTATCGCCCACGACAGGCTTGATTAACTTGGTTACCAACCGCCGGTATATTTGGCCGGCCAAGGCCGGATGCTCCCCGAATAGATCAGCACGTCGTCGATGTACAGGGGATACTTATCCATATCGACGCCCACGTTCCAAAGGCCCACATTAAATCCCAGGTTGCCCATGAGATTGCTCATGTTGTACCTTTCCACAGCGTCCCTTGCGCCGGTGACGACCGGCTTGGCCATGTCATCGCAGAAAAAACTGTAGGTGAGCTTGCTCTGGGTTTCAAACCTGAATTTGACCGCGTAACGGTGCCAACGACCCGGTTCCGGTATGACAGGGATTTCCCTGCCGTCCTGTGAGTAGGCAACCATGCCTCCGTGCCAATCGGTCAGGGTGAAGTTGTCATATTCCCAAGCCCACTGCCCGTACCGGAAGGATAAGCATGGCGTGGTTTGCCGGGCGGTGGCGTAGAAGGACATCTCGAAGATATAATCCACACCGACCTTGTATTGGCTTGTAATTTTTTGGCTGGAGGTTTCAAAGATCCCAGTGGCGGCGGAGACTTTGAGCAACTGGTCTACCGGGCCCAGATAGAAGGCGTCGGTGGATTTGGGCTGGACAATGGCGTTGTTTTGTCCGTGGCCGGCTAGCAACGTCAGATCGTCGTCGCCATGTTTGAATGTCCCCAGCGTCAATTGGTCAAAGGTGGCGCTAAGGAGAAAGTCGTTTGGCGTGGGGTCATCGTCCGTCCAGTTGGCCGTGACCGTGACATCCCTCGCGGGCATGGTAAA
>Ga0123353_10001193_pt1 | contig 31796 bp, 19 predicted proteins | sample TergutLab28metaG_3_FD_92763 | JGI IMG/M metagenome (GOLD analysis project Ga0123353, IMG submission 92763) | Labiotermes labralis P3 segment gut microbial communities from Petit-Saut dam, French Guiana - Lab288 P3 | ecosystem: Host-associated > Arthropoda: Insects > Digestive system > Gut ...
ATTTCTGTCCCTTTTACCGTAATCGTCTCGTTCTTAGCCATAACTCCATTCCTTCAAAATATGGAGAACGTTAATGCAAATGCGACCGCGCTAAGTTAAGACCATACGGTTACGCTACCCTTGCTGGCTCTGGCGCAGCTTGTAGATGCGCTCCATGCGGGGCCCGATGTCCTCGAACCCGATGTCCGCCGCGTACACATCCTTGTAGTAACTGAAAGCTTTCTCGAAATCGCCGGCCTCCTCCGCAAGGCAGCCGATCTCGAACACGACTTTCTTTTTGAGGTCGTCCATGATCGGCAGCTGCTCGTTGGCGGTCTCGAGCTGCATCACGGCCATGTCGCGCTGGTTCTTTTTCGAGAAGCACTTGGCGAGGAAGAAGAGTGCCTCGACGCGTTCCTTGGGGCTGCGCTGGGCCATCTGAAGCTGGCCGATGGCGTCGTCCCAGTATTCGTACTTGAAGTATTGCAGGCCCAGCTCGAAGCGCAGCTTGAGGTCGTTCGGGTAGCGGTGCACGCGGGCGGAGAGGTCGTCGAAGATGAACTGGTTCATCTCGCCCTCCGTGTCCTGCGCGTTGGCGAGCTCGCCTGCGGCCTTCAGCGCGTCTATCTTGCCCTCGAACATGGAGATCTTCGCCTGCGTAACGGCGCGGTCGAGCTCCGGGTCGGCCGCGTTGATTTTACGCGCGTCCTCGAGTGTGGCGACGGCCTCCTCAAAGCGTTTGCTCTGCGTGTAGAGCCGCGCCAGCGCGCGGTAGAAGTTGAGGTTGTTGGGCTCGTTCTGGATGCGCTCCCTCATCTCGGAGATGAGGGTGTCCGCATCGGAGCCGGACATACCGGACTTGGCCTGCATATCGAGGCTGGCGGCCTGCTCCTTGTTGGCGATGAGTTCGCGGTAGCCGTCCTTCTTCCCGGCGGCCTCTTCCCACCCGGCGGCCATGGTTACGCGGGCCTCGGCGTCCTTGAGTGCCTTGAAGATGGTCTGGTCGTTCGGCAGGAATGCGTTGAGCTTGAGGTAGGCGTCGCGCGCCTTGGTGTAGTCGCCGACCTTCATGTAGTATTCGGCGACGCGCCGCAGGAGCTTCATGTCGTCGGGGTTGTTTTCGTAAGCGGCCTCGACGGTGAACAGCGCGGCATCTGCGTGGCCCGAGGCGTCGGCGATCTCGACGGCCATCTCGACGTTGAGCGGATGAAGCGGGTTGACGGTGAGGAGTTTTTCACATTCCACCAGCGCGCTCTCGAGTTTGCCGGCCTTTTGGAGGGCCTTGACCTTGCCGCGCACGAGCATGGTCCCGAACTCCTGGACCTGCGTGGCGAGCTTGCTTTTCTTGTCCTTCTTGAACTTCGCGATCTGCGCGGCGCGGAGGAATTTCCGCGCGAGGGTGAACCCCGGCGAAAACGTTACGCACTGCATCAGCATGTCAATTGCGATGTCCAGGTTTCCCCGCTCGAACGCGGCGACGCCTTTGTTGTAGAAGTTCTGTGCCTGCTGGGCTGTCTGGTTACTTTTTTCTCCCGCCATAATCGTCTTCCTGTCCAATGAGGTCATCCGTTTTTCGGTTCAATGGGTTCTCAGTATAGACGGACGTGTGTCGTTCGTCAAGAAAGGGGTTTGTTTTTTTCGTCGTCCCATGGGAGGGCTCCTAGGGGGTGTCCGCGAGCGGGCCGTCCGTGGTCTGTTCGATGGTTGCGTGCGCATGGGTGGGGGGCTGCAGGACGGACAGCATCCCCCATGCGATGAGCGCCGTAACGAACCCGACGACCACGCCGAGCTTCAGCCATTCGAGGAAGCCGATGTATGCGTGCGTGCGCTTCTCGAGCAGCCCGAGCGCGACGATGTTGGCGGTCGAGCCGACGGCTGTGATGTTGCCCCCGAAGCAGGCCCCGAACAGGAGCGCCCACCACAGGATGGAGTATTCGGCGGACTTGGCGACGAGCGATTGGATGACCGGCGTGAACGCCGCCACGAACACGATGTTGTCCACGAACGCGGAGCCGATGGATGAGATCGAGAGGACGAACGGCACCATTGCCTTGGGGCCGCCTTGGACGGTATCGGTCAGCTTGGCGGCCAGGTTCTGCGTGATGCCCTGTTCTTCGAGGGACCCCGAGATCGCGAACAGCAGCATGAAGAAGAGCAGGGTCCACCATTCCACGTCGTGCTCCACATAGTGGCGCGCGCGCTGGGGTTTGCAGATCATCAGGAAGCCGGCGATGATGAGCGGCGTCATGATGAGGAAGGCGTTCTTGTTCTCGACCCCTTTCAGCTCGAGGATGCTTTCGAGCTGGTGGTGGAAGGCGATGATCAGCACCGTCGCGCCCAGCACGAGCAGCCCGCGGCGGTAGGGGATGCGGATGAGCGGCCCCAGCCCCTGGACGCTCACGCGGTGCTGCTCCATCTTCTCCGTCATCTCGCGGATGGGCTTGCGGTACCAGAACAGGACGATGCCCATGGTCGCGACGAGCGACACGAACGCGATCGGCGTGGCCCCGGCGATGAACTGGCTGAACGTGAACCCGGCCTTGTTGCCGATGAAGATGCCGACCGGGTTGCCCAGCATCGTGGCGGCGGAGCCGATGTTCGTGCACAGCACCGCGATCAGCACGAACGGCATGGACTTGATCTTGAGCGTGTCGCAGACCTGGAAGACCAGTGCCAGCACGACCACGATGGACGACACCTCATCCACCACGCTCGAGAGCACCGCCGACAGCGCGCACAGGATGAGCGTGAACGACGGCCCGGTCATCTTCTTGCGGTTGATGATGGACTGGATGACCCACGTCAGGAAGCCCAGGTCCTTGAGTGCGCCGACGATGATCATCATCCCGATGAGGAAGAAGATGATGTCCAGCTCCGTCGCGCGCAGCATCCCGTGCAGTGTCATCGCCCGCGACCCGATGAGGATCGCCACCCCGAGGAACGCCGCGCCGACGCGGTGCGTCCAGAAGAAGAGCGTCGTGCAGATGACCCCGATGAACGTGCAGACCGAGACCTGCGCCAGCCCCGTCGGCGCGATGCCGGTTGCGTGCGAGCCCCAGCCCGCGGCGGCGACGATGCACGCCATCACCGAAAGTTTCAGGGCGGTCTGGACGGGGGACTGGGAACCGATGGATTCGCTGTGCATACGGGTTACTCGCGGAAGATTTTGTTGAGGAATGTCGGAACGTCAATGATGCCGACGAGCTTCTTGTCGTCCAGCACATAGCACGCCGAGGCGTTGTTGCGGGACAGCACGCCGGCCACGGAGATGGCGGGCGCGCTGGTCTGCACGAACGGGAACTCCTCCGTCAGGATGTCGGCCAGCCATGTGTTCTCCTCATTGTGCAAGACATTGGCGAACGGCTCGAAGTTCACGATGGGCGAGAGGTCGTCCATCCAGAGCAGGTACTCCGGCAGGCAGACCTTCATCAGGGCCCGCGCGCTCACGATGCCGACCATGTCGCCGCCGCCGCTCACGACCGCGACCGTCGCCAAGCCCTTCTCGATGAAACAGTCAATGGCCGTCTTCAGGTTGTCGTTGTCATGCAGGACCGTAACCGGGTCGCACATGATGTCTGCCGCGCAGACGTAGTCGGGCAGCACCATGTTGCCGCGCTCGAAAAAGCGCATGACCTCCCCTGCGTCCGCCAGCTGAGACACCGTCTGGACGGTGTCCTTGTTCCGCATGATGCCGCTCAGCGCGCGGAGGATTTGCAGGTAGAACCCCGGCTGGTCGCGCGGGATCAGCACGGAGAAGATGAGGTGCGCCCCTGGCGTGCCCGGCTCGAAGACGATGCCTTGCTCCGATGTCGCGATCCCGACATACGGCCGCGCCAGGCCTTCCAGCCGCGCGTGCGGCACGGCGATGCCGCTTGTCGAGACCACGGTTCCGTCCGTGTTCTCGCGCTCAAGCACGGCATGGTAATACGCGTCCACGTTCCCTAGGCCGTGGTTGTTCACCATCTGCTCCAGCAGCTTGCGGATCAGCTCGTCACGCGAGATCCCCTCCTGCCGCACGAGGATGTCGTTCACGCCGAAAAACGACGTGAGCGCAACGTTAATCTTCTGCAATCCCTCTGTTGTCTTCATGTCCAAATCAGTCCCGAGAAAAACTTTCCGTCAAAAGAGTCCATACACGATACACGTTCGGCCCTCTGAATGCAAACACAAAAAAAACGCCGTGCCGTGGACAATAAAAACAGGCACGGGGATGGAGAGATACGGTTGCCTGGGGCTGGGTGATGGTATATAATGGAAAGCAAACACGTTACGGAAGGATTTCATCATGAGGCACTTGTTTGTAGCAACGGCACTGCTCCTCGGCGCTTCGGCGGTCTTGGGGTTCGACCTCTCGGCGCTCCCGGAGAAGCCCGCGCCCATCTTCGGCAACCTTTCTCCCGAGACCATCAAGAACTCCGGGAACACGGCCCAGACGACGTTCGCCGTCGTCGAGGTCGCGGGCCAACCGTTCACGCGCGCGGTGCAGGTCAAGACCCAGCGCACGCGCCCGGCGTGGAACGCGCAACTGGTGTCCGTCAACAGCACCGTCCCTGTCAAGCGGGGCGACACCCTCTTCATCGCGTTCATGGTGCGCTGCACGGCGGCGAAGACCGAGAGCGGCTGCGGCGACCTGGTGGCCATTTTGCAGGACTCGAAAACGTACAATGGCTTCGCCTCCGCGAACGTCTCCCCGGGGCAGGAGTGGCGGCCCGTCTATCTCCGCTTCCTCGTGCCGTGGGACGCGCAGCCTGACCGCTTCCAGTTCGTCATCCACCTCGGCCACGCCGAGCAGACCATCGAGGTCGCCGACATGGCGGCGGTCAACCTCGGCCCCGGCGTTGACCCCTCGGCCCTGCCCTACAACCGCATCACCTACGAGGGCCGCGAGGCGGACGCCCCGTGGCGCAAGGCCGCACGCGAACGCATTGACACCATCCGCAAGGGCGGGATGACCCTGCGCATCGAGACCCCCGAGGGCGTGCCGGTCGCCAACGCCAAGGTGCACGCCCGCATGACGCGCCACCGCTACCAGTTCGGCACGTTCCTTGACGACGGCGACACCCTCCTGCGGCAGGACGCGAACGGCCTGAAATACCGCGAGACCGTCTGCCAGCTGTTCAACCGCGCCACCTGCCCGCTCTACTGGGCGGACTGGGGCTGGGAGAACCCCGAGCGGCGCATGGTGTTCATCGCGATCGCGCAATGGGCGAAGAGCAACGGCTTCCACACGCGCGGCCACTGCCTCGTCTGGCCCTCGTGGCGGTGGCTGCCCAAGGCCATCGAGCCCCTCAAAGACAACCCCGCGCAGCTGAAGGCCACCATCCATGCCCACCTCACCGAGGTCGCCACCCTCATGCGCCCCATCAAGTTCGACACCTACGATGTCGTCAACGAGCCGCGCGTGAACCACGACGTGCAGGACATCCTCGGCCAGCAGGAGATGGCCAACTGGTTCAAGCTCGTCCACGAGATTGACCCCCGCCCCGCGCTCTGCCTCAACGAGTACAACATCATCGCCGGCGGCGGCAACACCGACGCGGAAATCGAGACCTACATCCAGCAGGTCCGCACCCTGCGCGACCTCGGCGCGCCCATCGGCGTGCTCGGCGTGCAGTGCCATATCGGCGAGAACCTCACCCCGCCCGAGAAAGTCGTCGCCATCCTCGACCGCCTCTCCGTGCTCAACCTCCCGATCCACGCCACCGAGTTCGACATCTCCACCGACGACTGGGAGGTCCAGGGCGACTACCTCCGCGACTTCTTCATCGCGTTCTTCTCGCACCCCTCCACGGAGTCCATCACCCAATGGGGGTTCTGGGAGAAGTCGCACTGGATTCCCCGCGCCGCGCTCTTCACCAAGGACTGGACCATCAAGCCCGCGGGGCAGGCCTACATAGACCTCGTCAACGGCGAATGGAAAACCGACGCCACCGGCGCGACCGACGCCAACGGCTGCTTCCGCACACGCGGCTTCTTCGGCGACTACGAAATCACCGTTACCCTCCCCGACGGCCGCTCGGTTACCCGCACCCTCAACCATCCCCGCGACGGCACCACCGCCGCATGGAAGTTCTAAGCGGCCCGTCTGAAATGCGGGGCGAGCGGATGGGGTGAGTTTTAGGTTGAGGTCTCTGCCGGGAAATGGCAAAATCAATCGGGTTTCTATGAGAGGCGAGGTGATGATGAAAAAAGTGTGGGTCTTGTTTCTGTGCGCGGCCGGGTGTTGCTGCGCGCAACAGCCAGCGTTCTGGAACGGCAGGGACGGGCTGCTGCGGGGCGTCGCGGTCGGGAATGACGTGTGGAGTTTGAAGGCGGAGGCGAACCCTGCGCAGAACAGCCTCGCCGACTATGTGCGGATGCGTGAGCTCGGGATGAACGTGGCGCGGTTTTATTTGAGCTACCGATTTTTCGAGGACGACGCCGCACCGTATGCGTACAAGCAGTCCGGCTGGGATTTCCTGAACCAGAACCTTGAATGGGCCAAGGCGAACGGGATCACGTTCATCCTGAATATGCACGTCCCGCAAGGGGGTTTCCAGTCCAACGCCGAGGGGGGGGCGCTGTGGGATGTGCTGGCGAACCAGAAGCGGCTCATCGCGTTGTGGCGCGAGATTGCCCGGCGTTACGCCAATGAGCCGGCCATCGTTGCCTACGACCTTGTGAATGAGCCTGTCGTAACCAAGGACAAGTCGCAGTGGCAGAGGCTGGCGCAACAGCTTGTGGACGCGATACGCGAGGTGGACGCTAACCACCTGATTTTCGTGGAGCGCATCAACGGGATTACCCCGGGCAATTACGCGAATGACGCGGAGATGAATTTCGTCTTCATCAATGACCCCGCCAACAAGTGGGGCCTGACGTTCCACTTCTATTCGCCCATCGCCTATACGCACCAGTATGCGCCGTGGGTGCCGGGGTTCAAAAACACCGACGGCGGCAAGTACCCCGACCCCGCGCTCCCGCAGTTCGAGAGCGAGGTGTGGAAAGGCGCGACGTTCGCGAACCCGACCGCGCCGAAGGGGGACAGCGACTGGGCGTTTTATGAGGGGACGTGGAAAACGGTTGCCGACCTTTCGGAGGGCAACATCGGGCGGCCCGCGCTGGAGTTCGGGGGCCTCGGCGGCGGGACGGTGTGGTTTGACCGCCTCGTGTTTGAGAAGCGGTCGCCGGGCGGCGAGGTCTCGACCATCGCGACGTATCACCTCAAGGCCGGCGCGGGGGGATGGTATTTCTGGACGGAGAAGCCCGGCGGGCGCATCATCGAGAAAGAGGACGCCATCGGTTTCACGGGGACGGTCGCTGGGGCCAACTATGGCGCAAGCGCGTTCACCGTGCTGGAGCAGGGGTGGTCGTACCGGGTGAGCGGGCGGATGAAAGGCGAGAGCCTGCCCGCCGCCGCCGTGTGCCGTGTGCGCTTCGACTGGAACCTCGCGCGGAACATCCGGACGCGCGACAAGGCGGCCCTCGAGCAAGAGGTCCTGTCCTATCTGAACCTCGCGCGGGAGAAGAACCTCCCCGTCTATCTGGGCGAGTTCGGCGTGATCAAGCACACCCTGACGCAAGAGAAAGGCGGGGCGGTGTGGGTCGCCGATATGTTCGACATTTTGAAAACGCATGGCGTGTCCTTCACCTACCATGCGTGGGTGGATTATTGGTTCGGCGTGAAAGGCAACGCCGAGATGGAGCAGGTGTTTCAGGCGTTGCTGCGGCCGTAACGGCCGAAAGGAAGAGGGAGGCAGGGGAATGAAAGTGAAGCGTGTGGATGAGCGTGCGGCGCGTGTCCGCCAGACCGCGGTGCTGGCGGCGGTGATGGTGCTGGCCCCGATGATGCTGGGGATTGCATTCGTGGCGCTCTTCAAGGTGTTGTCGGTCCCAGACACGGCACCGCAGGAAGCGGCGCGGGGGGCCCTCACGAACCGCTTGCAGCAGGTGTCGCAGATGAACCTGTGCTCGCTTCAGCTGCTCCGCCTCGACGCGCGTGAGGCCGGGCACGACACCGCCGAGATTGACATCTGTATCTGGGCGGCGAGCGCGCAGCAGCCGACGGAGCTGATTTCCGTGCCGCCGCCCACGCTGGACGACAAGTGGTCCTGGGCGCTTTCGGCGGACGGCGGGTATGCGGTCGCGACGGGCTCCAAGGCCGATGCGGCGGAGCGCCGCGCCGTCGGGCTGTATGACCTGAAAACGGACGAGTGGGTCTGGACAAACAAGTTCGTGTGGCCCGACACGCACGAGATGCCGCACGTCTTCAACCGCTCGCTTGTCCTGCGCTACGCCAAGAACAACGCCAAGTTTGCGATGGAGGTCTCGCCCGACGGCAAGATCGCCTCCATTGACCCGCTGCCGCCGAACGCCGCCTTTGAGATGCCGCGGCCGCCGGCCCCCATCGCTGAATGCCCCGGGCAACCTGTCGCGCTGATGCACAACGTGTTCTTCGTGGTTGACCCCAGCACCTGGCACCTGACCGGCTACGCGCACCGCCGCCTGCCGGGGCTGTACCCGGCGGGGAAGGCCGAGGGGCATACGCGGTTCTCGGGCAACGGGCGGCTCAAATTCCAGGTGGGCAACGGCCTGGTTGTTGTTGAGGATAGTTGGACGCAGAGCGTGCTGCTGAGGTTTAAGCTGTGGGACCCGTCGTCCGTCGGCCTGACCGTTACAGGGGTAACCGCAACGCCTGACGGCAGCTTCCTCACCGTGATTGTGGAGACGCAGGACCAGCGCGAGATGAGCGTCCTGATTGACGTGGTGGAGGGGAAGGCGTCCGTGGCGCGCGACACGGACGCGGCGTTCTCGAAGCCACCGCCCGAGCGCCCCGCGACCGCCGTAACCTCGCGCGACGACCGCTGGGCGTTCGCGGTTACGCCCGACAACGGGCTGGCCATTGCCGCCAACACCAAGCCGAAGCGGGAGATTGCCCGCGTGCCGCTCGGCAAGCTACTGGGGCTGAGGGCCCCCATCACGCACCTGACCCTGCTGGAGGGGGGCAACCATCTTGCGATCTGGAGCGATAAAAGCGTGTGGCTGCTGCATCTCCCTGTGATGCGCGACTACGCCTCGCAGATGGAACGCATCGCGGTCTCGGCGGATGCGCTGGCGAACCCGCCCGAGGAGGAAGAGGCCGAGGTGGAGGAAGCGGACTATTACGGGATGTGGCTGGCCGCGTTCAAGCCCTCGCCGCCGATGGCGCCGACCGCGCTCCACGCGGAGCAGCTGTACCAGCACCAGGCGTGGTTCTATGCCGTCGCGCGGTTCAGCGCGTGCATGGCGGCCTCGGGGATAGACAGCCGCGCCCCGCGCATCAACCCGCTCCTCTTCGCCCGCGCCAGCATCCTCGCCGGCCAGCCGAAGCTCGCCAAGGCCATCTGCCGCTCCGCGCTCCTGGCCCTCTCCGAGGACCGCACCGAATACAACCGCATGGCGCGCTACCACCTGCAAGCGCTCTACTTCGGGGACACGCCATGAGCGTAACGCCCCGGCGGCGGGCGCCCGCAAGCGCGCGGTGTTCCCGAGCGGTGAAAATTAGGCATGACAAGGGGCGGGTTTTATGCTATCCTGTGATTTTACCAATGGGCTAAGGCTGGCTTTGATGACTGAGAAATGGGGAAGGACATGCACGTAATTGTTTGCGTTAAGCAGGTGCCGGATACGACGAATGTGCGTATTAATCCGGAGACGAACACGCTGATGCGTGAGGGCGTCGAGAGTATCATGAACCCGTATGACGAATTTGCTTTGGAGGAGGCGCTGAGGCTGAAGGACAAGCACGGCGCGCGGGTGAGCGTCATCTCCATGGGGCCCCCGCAGGCGGACGTGGTGCTGCGCGAGGCGTTGGCCCGGGGCGCGGATGACGGGGTGCTGCTGACGGACCGCGCGTTCGCGGGCGCGGACACGCTTGCGACCTCGTATGCGCTCACGCAGGCCATCCGCAAAATCAACCCCGCCCCTGACATCGTCTTCTTCGGGAAACAGGCCATAGACGGCGACACGGCTCAGGTGGGCCCGGGGGTCTCCGAGCTCCTCAACTGCTCGCTGGTAACGTATGTGCAGGCGTTGAGCGTGGAGGGCGACACGTTCACCGTCGAGACGCACATGGATGACGGCACGGATGTCATCGAGGGGAAGCTCCCGGTGGTGATGACCGTGGTGAAGGAGGCCTCGACGCCGAGGTTCGCGAGCTTGTCGGGCTGGATGGGCGCGAAGCAGGCGGACATCCCGAAATGGGGCGCGGCGGATGTCCGGGCGGAGAAAGAGATGATCGGCCTTGACGGGTCGCCGACGAAGGTGGTGAAGATTTTCGCGCCGCCCGTGAAGACGGGGGGCGTGCGCATGGATGGGCGCGCGGAGCCGGATGCGGCCGTGGCCGCGGTTGTGAGGGCGTTGCAGGACAAGGGGGTTGTGAAGTCATGAGTGATGCGCCGATTATCATTGACGCGGTGGCGTGCAAGGGCTGCAAGAAGTGTATCACGGCTTGCCCGTTCGACGCTTTATATATGGAAGGCAAACTCGCCGTCTTGAAGGCGGAGGAGTGCCGCGCGTGCAACGCGTGCATCAAGGCCTGCCCGTTCAAGGCGATTCAGGCGGTCGAGAAGGATGCGCCGAAGGGTGGCGTGCCCTTGTCGGAATTCAAGGGCATCTGGGTGTTCGCGGAGCAGCGCCACGGCACGGTGCAGGAGGTGGCCTACGAATTGCTGTCAACGGGGCGGAGGCTGGCCGGGGAGCGCGGGTGCGAGCTGGCGGCGGTCGTGCTGGGGCATGGCGTTACGGACTCGGCGCCGCACCTGATCGCGGCGGGCGCGGACAAGGTGTACGTCGTGGACCAGCCGGAGCTGGCGGCGTACGAGGCGGATGTCTATACGGACGCGTTGAACCAGCTGGTGGCGAAGTACAAGCCGGAGGTTATCCTCGCGGGCGCGACGGCCATCGGGCGGGCGTTCTTCGCGAAGGTGGCCGTGCGCGCGCGCACGGGCCTGACCGCGGACTGCACCGCGCTCTCGATTGACAAAGAGACCTACCTGCTGCACCAGACGCGCCCGGCGTTCGGGGGCAACATCATGGCCACCATCATGACCCCGAACCACCGGCCGCAGATGGCGACGGTGCGCCCGAAAGTCTTCAAGATGGCGCCGCCGGACCCGAAGCGCACGGGCGAGACCCTGGTGGAGGCGCTGAAGCTGGTCTCGGCCGGCACGCGGATTGTGCGGACGGAGCGGGACTTGTCGGGGGTGAACATCGCAGAGGCGGAGATCATCGTTGCGGGCGGGCGCGGCCTGAAGAAGGCGGAGAACATCGAGCTGCTGGAGCGGCTCGCGCGGCTCATCGGCGGCGTGGTGGGCGTGTCGCGTGCGTGCGTGGACGCGGGCTGGGTAACGGCGTCGCGCCAGGTGGGGCAGACAGGCAAGACGGTCTGCCCGAAGCTGTATGTGGCCATTGGCATCTCGGGGGCCATCCAGCACTTGGAGGGGATGAGGTCGTCGGACACGATCATCGCGATCAACTCCGACCCGAACGCGCCGATTTTCGGGGTGGCGGACTTGGGTATCGTGGGCGACCTGTTCGAAATCGTGCCGAAACTGATTGAGGCGCTGGAGGCGGCGAAGAAGTAAAAGCGACCGTCGCATGGGCGGGAGAGAGGAATTTGAGTTATGGCAAATGCAACAAAAATGAAGACGGATATCTTGTGCGTGGGGGCGGGGATTGCTTCGCTGTCAACGGCGCTGTCGCTGCTGCGGACGCTGAAGGCGCAGGGCAAGCCGCTGCCGCGTGTAACCATCATCGAGAAGGGGCGGAGCGTCGGGAACCATGTGCTGTCTGGCGCGGTGATTGACCCGGAGGGCTTCGAGGGGCTGCTGACGGCGGCGGAGATCGAGAAGATGCCGATCGAGGCGCGGGTCTCGAAGGAGTCGTTCCACATGCTGTTCAACGAGAAGGCGGGGATGCCCATCCCGTGGGTGCCGCCGATGATGCAGGCGCATCAGTTCCCGGTGGGGTCGCTGACGAAGCTGACGCAGTATGTCGCGCAGTTGTGCGAGAAGGAGGGCGCGGAGATTTACACGGGGTTTGCGGTAACGGAGCTCATCGAGGATTCCAAGGGGCGCGTGATCGGCGTGCGCACGGGCGATAAGGGGCTGGACCATGGGGGCGCCCCGAAGTCGAACCACCTGCCGGGCGAGGAGATTTATGCGAAGGCCGTGGTGCTGGGCGAGGGCGCGTGCGGCATCCTGACGGATAAGCTCATTCACCGCAAGGGGCTTCATGGCTGCCGCGAGCAGTCGTATGCGGTGGGGGTGAAGGAGGTCATCGAGGTGCCGGCGGACGAGAAGCGTGTCGGCGAGATCGCGCACACGTTCGGGTACCCGTCGGACTGGTCCACCTACGGGGGCGGGTTTGTCTATCATGTGTCGCCGACGCAGGTGATGATCTGCTTTGCGTATGCGCTGGACTATGCGCGGCCGGAGAAAGACCCGCACCTGATGTTCCGCCAGTTCAAGGCGCACCCGGTGATGGCCGACCACATCAAGGGCGGCAAGTCCGTGGCCTACGGAGCGAAGGTGATTCCCGAGGGCGGGTATTATTCCGTGCCGGAGGTGGTGGCGGATGGTGTGATGATTGTGGGCGACGGCGCGGGGCTGGTGGACACGCTGCGCATCAAGGGGGTGCATATCGCGATGCAGTCGGGCGTGGCGGCGGCGGCGACGCTGGCGGCGTGCTGGAGCGCGAATGATTTCTCGCTGGCGGCGATGATGCCTTACAGCAAGCGCCTGAAGCAGACGTCGGGGTGGAGGCAGCTGAAGCGCGTGAAGAATGTGCGCGCGCCGTTCTCGACGAACCTGATGTTGGGCGTGATGAGCGCGGGGTGCGCGTGGGCGACGTTCGGGGCGTTCCCGTTCTGGCAGGTGCCGATGGCGCCTGACCACGAGGAGCTGCTGCCGCTGAAGGGCGGTGAGATGCCGGAGGTGCCGCAGGTGCTGGCGTCGCCGACGTCGCCGGACCGCCTGACGGATGTGTTCATGTCGGGCACGATCCACGATGAGGACCAGCCGTGCCACTTGAAGATCAAGGACCGCGCGACGTGCGAGGCGTGTATCAAGAAGTTCGGTGCGCCGTGCCAGCGGTTCTGCCCGGCGGAGGTGTACCGCCTGGAGGACGGCCACATCCACGTGGACTTCTCGAATTGCCTGCACTGCAAGACGTGCCAGATCAAGGACCCGTACCAGAACATCGAGTGGACGTTCCCGCAGGGCGGCGACGGGCCGCGATACACACGGATGTAAGAGGATTTTCACCGCTTTTGACAGGATTAAAAGAAAAGGGCTGGCACGGATGCCGGTCTCAGACATGCAACAGAAAGGGACACAGAAAATGGATATGACATTCAACCGCAGGGACTTCCTGAAAACCACAGCAGCGACGGCAGCCATCTTGCCGACATTCAATATCCTGAGTCAGGATTACAAGGCCGAGACCATCGGCCCGGATGATGACGAGATTCGGGTCGCCCTCATCGGCTATGGTGCGGAGGGCGAGGTTCTGAGCGATGCCGCGATGAAAATCCCGGGGGTTCGTTTCCGCGCGGTCTGCGATATTTTGCCCTCCAATTCACAGAAGGGGAGCGGGCGTATGCGTTCGCTGGGGCACCGGGATGTCAATAAGTATGAGGACTACCGCGAGATGCTCGAGAAAGAGGACAAGAACATTGATGCGGTCATCGTCGCGACGCCGGACTGGATGCACGCCGAACACGCCAACGAGTGCATGAAGGCGGGCAAGCACGTCTATTGCGAGAAGGAGATGTCCAACAGCCTGGAGAAGGCCAAGACCATGGTGATGACCCAGCGCGAGACGAAGAAAATGTTGCAGATCGGTCATCAGCGCCGCTCCAACCCGCGCTACCTCCATGCCATTAATAATGTGATTCACAAGGCGAATATGCTGGGGCGCGTAACGCATGCCTACGCGCAGTGGAACCGCGGCGTTGCCCCGTTCACGACGATTGGCGAAAGGCTGCACATCCAGGCGGACAAGCTCCAGAAGTACGGTTACGAAAACATGGAGCAGTTGCTGAACTGGCGTTGGTTCGCCAAGTACGGCGGCGGCCCGATGGTGGACCTCGGCTCGCACCACATTGACATCTTCTTCTGGGTCTGGGACTGTGTCCCGACCTCGGTAACGGCGATTGGCGGGAACGATTATTTCAAACGCGAGATGAACGACAACGTGATGGCGATGTACGAGTTCAAGACCAAGAACGGCGAAATCAACCGTGCGTACTATCAGGTGCTGACCACCACCAGCCGCGGCGGTTTCTATGAGCAGTTCATGGGCGTGAACGGGACGCTGAACCTTGCGGAGCTCACGGCGCTGGGGAACACCGTGTTGCGTGAGTCCCACAAGGATGTCCCCTCGTGGGATCCGTTCGTCGCGGAGGGCCTGGTTCGCGGCCTCCCCAAAGTGCCGCCGCAAGCGGTGGTCCCGAAGAAGACGGCCGTGGACTCGCGGGTCTCGCCGCCGCTGCCGGGGTATCCGCTGCCTATTGATCTGCACAAGCCGGCGCATATGCCGCATCTGGAAAACTTCTTCTCTGCGGTGCGCAAGAACCAGCCCGAGACGCTGAACTGCCCGGCTGACTTGGCGTATGAGTCCGCGGTCGCGGTGCTGGCGGCGAACGTGTCGGTTGCCGAGCGCAAGACCATCTACTTCGAGCCCGAGGATTTCCGCGTGTAGGCGCAGGTGGCGTTGACAGTTTCCGACAACGAATGGAGATGTTCTTATGATGAAACAAGGGATGACGATTGCGATGGCACTGGCAGCAGGGCTGGGCTTCGCAACGCTTGAGCCGCACTGGGACGGCGGGCGCAATATGCCGGTACACCGCTTGGCGCTGAACGATGCGTTTGGCGACACGATTGTGCCGACCTCACAAACCGCGTTGCCGATCAGCACGAAGAAGACCTGCGGGCAGTGCCACGACTACGAGACGATCGCGGCGGGCTGGCACTTCAATATGTCGCGCGCGGATGCGCCGGCCGGTCGGCCGGCCCAACCGTGGTTCCTGGTGGATGCGGTTACCGGCTCGCAGATACCGATGAGCCTGCGCAACTGGCCGGGCCTGTACAGCCCCAGTCAGCTGGGGATGTCGAACTGGGAGTTTGTGCTTGCGTTCGGGCGGCATCTGCCCGGGGGCGACATCGCCGACCCCGCGGACATCTATGCGGAGGGCGGGCCGCGCGCGCGCTGGGAAGTGTCGGGGCCGATCGAGATTAACTGCTTCGCTTGCCACAGCACGGATAAGGAATACGACCACAGCGAGTGGGTCCGCCTGATCTCCCGCCATAATTTCCGCTGGTCGGCCACGGGTGCGCTGGGGCTCGGCGAGGTCGGCGGCATGGGGTCGCGCGTGGGTGATTACTGGGGGATGCTGCGTGGGCTCAACCGCGACGATGCCATCTTCGCCGTGCCGCCGCACATGAAATATGACGCGTCCAAGTTCGACGCGAAGAACCGCACCGTGCTGGACCTCGGCAAGCCGCGCAATGAGAATTGCTTGAGCTGCCACTCGACCACACAGGCGGGGATGGGCGCAAAGGACATTGACGGCGACGTGCATCTGCGCGCGGGGATGTCGTGCGCGGACTGCCACGGGAATGGCCTTGACCACGCCACGGCTCGCGGGTTCGTCGGCGACAACATGGGCGCGATGGATAAGGTCCGGGCCACAGCCAGCTGCACCGGCTGCCACAACGGCACAGGCACGTTCAAGGCCGGCCGCTATGGCGCGCCCGCGCCGAAGCACGTCGGGATGCCGACCGTGCATTTCGATAAACTCAACTGCACGGTCTGCCACGCGGGCGTAACAGAGAACGGCGAGCTGGCGCAGGTCCGCACATCCCGCGCAAACCGCATGGGCGTGTACGGCCGCGCGCGGTGGGTAACGCCTCAGCCGTTCATCATCGAACCGGTGTTTGTGAAAGACGGCAACGGCAAGATCACGCCGTCGCGTATGGTCTGGCCCGCATTCTGGGCCACGGCGGAGAATGGGGTGCTGACGCCGCTCCTTCCCGATGTGGTAACGAATGCCTGCGAAGCGATTTTCACCGTGCGCGAGCAGGTCGGAGAGATGCTCGCGGCACTGGGGCGCAACCCGAACATCGCCGACACGCCTGTGCTCGTTGTGGACGGTGTCGTGTTGAAAGCGGACGTTGATGAGGTGGCCGTGCCTGTCGGGACGTCCGATTGGCCGAACGGTATCTATTATCAGACGCCGACGAATCTGATTTATATGCTGCCGGAGTTTGAGGCTGATGCCAATATCGCGCAAGAAGATGAGATGAAAGATCTGCTTCAGACGATTGATGCGATGCCATCGGCGAAAGGGCTCGGTGCGGTTCATTTGGGCGACCAGATTTATTATCGTCAGGGTGACGGCGCGACCGCACATCAGGTTACGCAGGTCGCCGCAAAGCCGGTTCTTGGCTGGTTCGATGCGGAGAGCCAAGCGTTCTCGGCGTTGCTCGATGATGTTGTGTTGAAACGGGCGCTGGCGTTGGCGGGGACGGATTACTCGTTCACGGAAGAGATGTTGGCTGACGCGTTGCAATGCCTGAGCGAGGCTGCCGTGAAGAACCCGGTCTATGTCGCGCATGGCAAGGTGTGGTCGCTGGGTGCGGATGGCCAGTTGTCCGCAAAGGAGGACAAGGCTGCCGCGCCGGTCTCATGGTCGGTCGGTCATGATGTCCGCCCGGCACGCATGGCGCGTGGCGCGAAGCCGGCCAAGTGCGCAGACTGCCACACGACGGACTCCACATTCCTGTTTGCGAAGGTGGAGTCCACCGGACCGCTGATGACCGCGCAAAAGATGGTCAAGTCGCAGTACGAATACATGGGTATCAGCGGCAGCTACAACCGCCTGTTCGGGTTCACCTTCCTGATGCGCCCGATGTTCAAGATTTTCCTGTGGGTGGTCTTTGCGTTCGTGGCTTTGGTCGCAATCGCCTTCGCGGCGGCGGCTGTCCCTGCATTGCTGGCGTGCGGTGAGGCGTGCGAAACCTACGGCAAGCGCCATGCGAAGCGGATGGCATCGCTGGACACGTTCGCCGCGCTGGGCATGGTCGCCGCGACGGTCTATCTGGCGTTGTCGGGTCTTGCGGGATGGTTCTTCCACTTGATGACGGGCTATATCCTCGTGTTCCACATGGTCGCCGGCGGGCTGTTCGCCACCTGCCTCGTCGCACTGATTTGGTTCCGGGGCAACAAGCGGATACGGACGAAGCGCAACCTGCTGTGGATGCTGATGCTGGTGCTGGGCGTGTGCGTGCTGTTCACCGCCGTCGCGCCGATGATGACGTGGCTCGGCGAGGCATGGCAACACACCTTGCTGCAAGGGCATCGTTGCTCCACGATGTGCTTCGTCGCGCTGTCCCTGTGGATGCTCATCACGGGGGGCCGCAAGGAATAACGCCATGAGCCGCCTGAACGCATGAGCCTGCCCTACCACAGGTTTGAGCACAAGGCCATGTCCACGATGTTCGAGCTGATGGTCGTTGCGAACGACCTTCAGCTCGCGCAGAGTGCCGCCTACCGCATATTCCAGAAAGTGGATCGCATCGAAGATCTGCTCAGCCGTTTCCTTGACGCCAGCGAGGTTGCTCAGGTTCGTGCCCTCAAACCAGGGCAGACGTTCCTCGTGTCGCCCGAGATGATGGATATCCTGCTCATCGCCACGGAGGTCTGCGCGGCGACCCGGGGCGCGTTCGACGTAACGGTCGGCCCCGTGATGGACGTGCTGCGTGAGGTGAAGCACCGCTGGTCCGCGCTGACCCAGGCGGAGCGCGACACCGCCTTGGCCGCATGCGGCATGAACCGTCTGATTATGGACTGCGAGCATTGCTTGGTCGCCGTCAAGCCCGACCGCAACGGAAACGATTCCCCTGTGGCGTTGGACTTTGGGGCCATCGGCAAAGGGTATGCGCTCGATGTGGCATGCGATTTGCTCACAAACGAGTGGGAGTTCACGGATTTCCTGATGCACGGCGGGACGAGTACGGTCGTCGCGCGCGGTTCGATGGGGGACGGAGAGGACGGCTGGCCTGTCGGTGTGTGCGGCGATTGGAAGGTGCGCGCGGGGTTCGACTCGGTGCGCCTGAAGGATATGGCGATCAGCGGGTCGGGCTTCGAGGAACAGGGGACGCATATTGTGGATGTGCGTAAGGGTGTCGCCGCCGTGCGGCACGGCGCGGCATGGTCGTCCGCGCCCACGGCCGCGATGTCCGATGGGCTTTCGACGGCGTTCCTGGGCTTGACCTGGAACGAGATTAAGGCCGCTTGCGATGCGTTGCCGGGGTGCGGCGCGCTGGTCGCCCGCGAGCAGCCCGAGTGGATGGACAAGGTGCGTTCTCCTGTGCGCAAGTACAGGTTCGCAGAAAAAGAGGCGCGGACTGTGAATGAGGATTGACAGTCCCGGCGGAAACGGCAATAATACTTGCTGATTTACGTTTAACAAACCAGTGGCCTCACAAGGGGCCAGAAAGAGAGAGGGAGACATGAAACTTAATACACTGACGATTGCGGTTGTCGCCGCAGGGCTTGCTGTCGCCGCCGGGGCGCAGGAAAAGGTCAAAATCAACATTGAACTGCCAAAGCCACAGTTCACTGGCACGCCGAAGGACCTCAAAGGGCTTGCGAACCTTGACCCCCACCCGCACGAGAAGCCTCGGCCGCCGATTGAAGTGCCTGTCGGGTGCGACAAGGTGCTTTCAAAAGACTGCAAGGTTACGTCGAGCGACCCTGACCCCATCATCGGCGAGCTCTCGTACATCACGGACGGCGACAAGGAACACGACGCCGCCACCTACGTCGAACTCGGCCCTGGGCTCCAGTGGGTCCAGGTTGACCTCGGCAAAGAGCGTGAGATTTACGCCGCGTGCGTCTGGCACTTCCATGGCGAAGGCCGCGTCTATCGCGCCGTGGTCGCGCAGATTTCCAACGACCCCGACTTCATTGACGGCGTGGTTACGGTCTTCAACAACGACTACCAGAACCTCTCCAAGCTCGGCGAGGGTAAGGATAAGGTGTACATCGAATCGCACATCGGCCGTCCCTTTGCGATCAACGCAGTCAAGGGCCGCTATGTCCGCTTCTACAGTAAAGGGAACACCTCTAACGAGATGAACCACTACACCGAAATCGAAGTCTATGGCAAAGGCGACTAAGCGACGGACCTATCCGTAATGGGGAACCAGAGGTGTAACCTCTGGTTCCTTTTTTTTTGCTCTGATTCAAAGCGGTTGGGCGACGGTGTCCTCTGGCACGTATTATGCAAATGTTTTGGTGTAACTTGTCGTTCAACTCCAACGGTTCGTAAAGGACGAGAAAGGGAGGTGCACATGAAAACCAACACACTGCTCATCACGGTTCTTGCCGCAGGGCTTGTTGTCGCCGCCGAGGCACAAAACAAGACCGCAATCAACATCGAATACCCCAAGCCGCAGTTTTCGGGGACACCGCCGGACATCAAGAAACATACGCGGTTTGACACCTACCCGCACGAAAACCCCCGGCCGCCGATTGAAGTGCCTGTCGGTTGCGACAAGGTGCTTTCAAGAGACTGCAGGGTTACGTCCAGCGACCCCTCTCCCCTCTGCGGGGAACTCTCGTACATCACGGACGGCGAGAAGGAGTGGGACGCCTCGACCTACGTCGAGCTTGCCCCCGGCTTGCAGTGGGTACAGATTGACCTCGGGAAAGCGTGCGAGATTTATGCCGCCTGCGTCTGGCACTGCTTCCGCCAGGGACGCGTGTACCGCGCTGTGATTTGCCAGATTTCCAATGACCCCGATTTCATTGACGATGTCGTTACGGTGTTTAACAACGACTACCAGAACCTCGCCAAGCTCGGAGAGGGGAAGGACAAGGAATACCTCGAATCCAACTACGGTCGCCCATTTGCGATAAGGGCCGTCAAAGGTCGTTACGTCCGCTTTTACAGCAAGGGCAACACCTCCAACCAGACGAACCACTACGTCGAAATCGAAGTCTATGGCAAAGGCGCTTCCCCCGATGGGGAGTGAACAATCGGAACGCTAGATAACCTTGGCTTCCACCGCGCGGGCGAGGGCGCGGGCAAGGGTGGGGTTGAAATCGGCGGGGGTTAGGGTGGCGATGTTCGCGCTTCCGCACGCGAGGCCGAGGGCAACGGCTTCCGCCAGTGTCTTTTTCCGAAGGAGCGCGTGGACCACCCCGGCGGTCGCGCAGTCGCCGCTGCCGATGGGGTTGACGCGGGACGGGACATCTGGCGGTTTGAACCGCCATGCTTTTCCCGCGGCGGTCAGCAGGTAGGCGGCCTTTGCGCCGTGCGTAACAAAGACGTTCTGCGCGCCCATGCAGAGGAGGTCCCGCATGGCGCGGATAATCTCTCGCGGTGCTTGAAGCGGAGCCTGCACGGTGGCCTCCAGTTCGCGGACGTTGAGCTTGACCAGATACGGGCGCTCGAACAGCACGTGGATGAGCGCGGTCTTGTGCGAGTCAATCACGACAGGTCTGCCCGCCTTGGCCGCGGCCTGGACGAAACGCACATAGAAGTCATCGCTGGCGAACGGGGGCAGGGTTCCGCTGATGACGAGCATGGAGGCCTCGGTCGTGCGTTTCAGGTTGTCTTTCTCAAACCGCGCGAGCGCGGCTTTGCCGGGGGCGGGGGCCTCTTCGACCAGCTCGGTTACCGTGCGGCCCTTGCGGTCGAGCAGGGTCGTGCAGATGCGCGTCTCGGCGGCCATCGGGGTCTGCGCGGACACCACGCCATACGTTTTGAGGAAGGCCTCGACCTTGTTCCCGCTCATCCCGCCGTTCAGTCCGGCACACTGCGCGGGCGTCCCGAGCAGCAACAAGGCCCGTGCGGTGTTGAGTGCTTTCCCTGCTGCGCTCTCAATGACCTGCTTTGCGCGGTTGACTTCGTTGGTCTCCAATGAATCGAATACCAGCGTGCGTTGCAGCACGGGCGACAGCCCGAGGCATAAAACCGATTGACTCATCTCTCTCTCATGAAGGGTTCAAAAACAAGTCGGGTGCGGTCAACACGTTGATCCGCACCCGAACAGAACGCTTTCGCATCCCGGCGGCGGTTAGTCCTGGCGCAGCTTGTTGCGGCTCGCGGCATCGCCTACGCCATGGATGATGATCTCCACGCGGCGGTTCTCGGGATTGCCATTGATCAAGTCCACCTTGGCCCGATCTTTCGGGCGGTTGAAGCCGTAGCCGGCGGTCTTGATCTTGGCGCTGTCCACACCCGTGCCGACGAGATAAGCTTTGACCACTTCGGCGCGGCGCTCGGAAAGGTCCTGATTGTAGGCCGCATCCGACCCCTGCCGCTGGTCTGCGTGACCCTCAACCGAGACGGTTACGCCCGGGTTGTTCGCCGTGGCTTTTTTAATCGTGCGGGAAATCAGGTTCAGGCCTTCGTTATACTCCGGCTTGATGATGGTCAGGTTGTAATCGAAGTTGATGAGGAGCTCAAACCGCATCCAGTCATCAGCGTCTGCCGGCGTGGTGTCCTGCACCGCCGGCAGGCCCTCGGTCTTCGGCGCTATTTGCGCCAGCGTGTTATTGTAGGACTTGGGCGCGTCGGACTTGCCGCTGTCATTACCGCTCCCGCTGCCGCCTCCGAAGCGGTACAGCAGGCCGAGTTCCACGGTCGTGATCCAGCCGTCGTCAATGTCGCGCGTCCTGAACGGGAAACCCGTCTTGCCCTCCAAGCGGAGCGACAGGTTGTCGGTCATGTGGTAGGCCAAACCCACGCCGATGCGTGGGACCAGCACCTCGCGGTAGCGCTCATAGAACAGGGGCCCGTTCGAGAACCAGTACGCCAGCCCTGCCGTCAGGTAGGGGTCCCAGCGGCCGCCGTCCTTGCCCAACAGGTGGAACAGCGCATCCACGTGAGGGCCTGCGGACTGCCCGCCCTTTACGCCGGGCGCGGCATCATGTGCCGGGGCGTACATCATGCCCGCCTCAACGGAAAAGTAATCTGTCAGGTCGTAGCCGATCGAGAAGTCGAAGAACACGGGCTTATTGTCCGTCGGGCCGTCCAGAATCATGATGCCGATACCCGGGCTCACATACCAGCGCGGCCGGTCGCCGCTCTCGTCTTTGACGAGTTCATTCGCCTGCTGCGCCCGGGACACGCAGGCCATTGCAAACGATGCAGCACATACAAGTAATAACTTCTTCATAACAATACCCTCCTTTTCGAGAAATTGGAGAAAGTATATAATATCCATGGGTTAGACACAACTAAAATCGGCAACAATTTTAGTGTTTGGCGATTCGCCCGTTGCGGCCGCACGTCAAAGGCGGGCGCACACGGTTTTCATTTTGTCGAGGCCCGCCTTGGCGGTCGCCTCGGCAGGGGCTTTCCAGTATTCCTGGTTGAACACCTCCACCGACAGCCACACGTCCGCATGGTTGGCGCGGAACCCCGAGAGGATGTCCGCCAGCGGCGCGATACCGTCGCCGGGCCAGACGCGGTCCGCATCGCGGATTGTCTCGCGCGGAGGGTCTGCCGGGTAGTCATTGATGTGGAAGCAGTGCAGCGCGTTGCGCCCGATGAGGCGTAAGGCACTGAAGCTGCTGCCGCCCTTGTACGCATGGAACGCATCCGCCAAGACACACGCATCGGGATGATCCGCCCGTGCCGCCACATAGATGCATTGCTCAAGACGGCTCAGGTTCTTCGACGACCCCCAAAACTCAATCTGCGGAATCACGCTCATGCGCCGGCCCATTTCCAGCACGGCGCGGTAACGCTCCGCGAGCACGTCGAGGCTGACGACAGCGGCATCGCCGCCGTTAATCCCGGCCGGCGCGGCGGCGATGTGCGTCCCACCCAGCTCCGCAATCATCGCCATCTCGCGCTTCATCTGCTCGAGCCCTTTGGCGCGTGCGTCGCTGTCGTCCACCGCCCACGGCGCAAACCCGATGGCGCTGACGACAGCCAGTCCCGCGGCCTTGCATTGCGCCGCAAGTCTGCGGAGCGCGCCCTCGGTCTTCGCCGCCTCGGCGATGTCGGGCGCCCACGGCTCGATACCCTCGTAGCCGCTCTTGGCGGCCAACTCAATCTGCGCTTCGAGCGGCAGCTTGTACCCTCGGATCGTCCCCGTGTTCAGGCAAAAGCGGAACCGCCCACCCGGGTTCCGGGCCCCTAATCCCTCATTCCCAATTCTCTCCTGCCCGCTTGCGCTTAACGCCAACCCGGCCGGCACCGCCATTGCCGCCGCACAAAAACCTCGCCGTGTGAACATGCTCATTCTCCTTTCGGGAAATCAATAGTCGTCTTCAATGAAGTAACCAGTGTACCTGCTCGCATAGACAGACGCAAGGGCAATATTACGTCGTTACTTCCATTTCCAATACAACACCGCTGGCCTGTTCCACGCGTCTGCGCATCTGTTGCGCTAACGCCAGAATGTCCGAGGCTTGTGCCGTGTTGTCCACGGCGATGATGTTGGCGTGGAAATCGGTTACCGAAGCCCCCCCGACGCGCAGGCCCTTGCACCCGGCCGCGTCGAGGAGCCGTCCGGCCGTGTCGCCCGCCGGGTTGCGAAAGACCGACCCCGCTGTGCGTAGCCCTGCCAGCGGCAACCGCTTCTCGCGGATCGCCATCCGCCGCGCCCGGATGGTCTCGCTGTCCGATTGCTCCAATGCAAGGCCGCACGACACGGCCACGCGCCCTTTCAGGCCCTCGCAACAACGATACCCGAACCCCAGCTCATCGGCGGTCAGCACCCGCACCGTCCCATCCGCATGGACACACCGCACCCACTTGACGCATCTCGAAATCGCTTTGCCGTGGGCCCCCGCATTCATCGCCAGCCATCCGCCCACGCTCCCCGGCACGCCTTCGAGGAACTCCAATCCGCCCAGTCCCTCCTGCGTGAGCGCTTCCAGCAAAGCAGGCCCCCCCCACCCGCAACCGACGACCGCCTCTGTCCCATTCCTCATGCCTAGCGCCTCGCTCCTGCTTTCCTCAGCCCACCGTATCGCGCATCCGCATTCGCCCAGATCGCTGACCCACGCGTTCGCCCCCCTGCCGAACATCCGCCACGGCACGCCATTGTCCGTGCAGCATCTCAGCACGGCCGCCATCGCGGTCTCATCCGCAGCCTCCACGCGCCATTGCGCTGCACCGCCGGCCCCATAGAACGACCACGCCGACAATGCGCCGTTCGGGGTTACGCGAAGGCCCGCTATCTTTTGCAAGGCCTCCTCGAAGGCCCCCGGATTCCTCATCCCCAAGTGCCTGTTCCTGATGTTGTCTGCCAGCCCGATCACATCCCCGGCCCCTGCGATCAGCACGAAGTCCCCCGCACGCAGCGCCCTGCCCAGATACCCCCAGACCTCATCCAGCGAACGCGCGAGAGCGACGGTGCGGGGGAAAGGCCGCGAGGCGGTGTTGTCTTTTCCCTGATTCCTCCTTTCACTCTCCCTCGCCCTGAAATGTGCATAGAGGTCTGAGGACTCGCCCCCAAGGAGAGGCTTTTCGGAGGCCGCATAGACGGGCAGGAGGATGACCTCATCGGCCTCCTCGAAGGCCTCGGGGAAGAGGGCCCCGAGTGCAAGCGTCCGCGAGTAGCGGTGAGGCTGGAACACGACCACCAGCCGGCCGGGGGCCTGTTCGCGGGCCATCCCGATCGCGGCCCGCAACTCTTGCGGATGGTGCGCGTAGTCCGCCACGAAACGGATGCCCCCGAGCGTGCCGACCTCCTCAAAACGCCGTCCCGGCAATTCCGCGCACGCCGCCGGCAAGGCGGCAAACACACGTTCCGGCGGCTGCCCCATCAGCAACGCTGCCGTTGCCGCGCCCAGCGCGTTCAGGATGTTGTGCCGGCCGGGAACCCCCAGCGCGAGGGGGCCCCAGTTCTCGCCCTGATACCACACATCACAGGCGGCCCCCGCATCCCTGATTGCTGCTGCCCGCACGTCCGCGCCCTCGGTGAAGCCGAATGTCAGCGCAGGCACATGGGTGTTCCCCATGACGGCCCCCCGCGCACGCGGATGATCGTGGCACACGGCCACGCCCTTGCGTGTCTGGCGGACAACGGTACGGAAGCAGTCCAGCAATTCCTCCTCGTTGCGGAAATGCTCCGCATGGTCCCAGTCAATGTTCGTCAGCACCGTTACGTCGGGATGATACAGGGCCAGCGTGCCGTCGCTCTCGTCCGCCTCGGCGACCAGTATGTTTGGCGCGGCGGTAACGCCGTGCGTTGCCTGTGTCCCGCCGGCCACTGCGCCCAGCCGTTTGGTGAACCCGCCGATGCACCAGTCCGGGCCAAGCCCCAGTTCCTGGAAGAGGTGCGCCGTGAAGCAGGCTGTTGTGGTCTTGCCGTGCGAGCCGCACACGGCCACGCCCTGGCCATCCGAAAGGATCTGGGCCAGGACCTCGCCGCGGCGGAAAATCGGGAGGCCCTGCGCATGGGCGGTTGCGCGTTCGGGGTTGTCCGCCGGCACGGCGGGCGTGATGATGATGCGGGAGGGCAGGGGGGTAAGATGTCCCGGCGAATGGCCATCGGCGACGGCCACGCCTGATGCGCGCAGCCACTCCGCCAACGCATTCGGGCACGCATCGCAGCCGCTCACCTGCCACCCGCGCCGCGCCAGCAGGTACGCCAGCCCCGCCATGCCGACCCCGCAGATGCCGAGCAGGTGGACGGATGAACCGCCGCTGTTTTCCCAAGAAGACATAGCCGTTTCTTCCGGCACCATTCGATGGCGTTCGGTTGCAGTCGGGAAAACTCAATCCTCGACAATCACGCGGAAGCCGACATCGAACGGGCGCATCCAGGCGGGGTAGCCCCAGCGCCATGTCGAGGTCGCGCGTATCTGGCGGGAGTTCCACGAGCCGCCGCGCACGACCTTGCGCTCGTCCACTTTCGTGTTGTTGCGGCCGTCGTCGTCGGAGTAGGGGTAGGGGCGGTAGGCGGTGCGCGTCCACTCGGCGATGTTGCCGTGCATATCGTGGAGGCCGAAGGGGTTGGGCTTAAACTTGCCGACATCCGCAAGGAAGAGGACACGGTCGTTGAAGCGCGGGTCGCGCAACTGGAAGTCGAGGATGGCGGGCGGGTTGCTCATCGGCTGCGGGTTCACGCCTTCAACGGCCAAGGCCTTGCGCTCGGCCCCGGCCAAGTTCGCGAACGGCGCGAAGTCCGTGTTGAAGTCGCCGAACGACAGCGGCGTTTCCGTGCCCGCGCGGCAGGCCCATTCCCATTGCGCCTCGGTCGGCAGGGTAACTTTCTTGCCGGTCTTCTTGCTGAGCCAGGCGCAGAACGCCATGGCCTTTTCCCAAGAGATGCGGATGGCGGGGAGTTGCGTGTGTTTTTCCAGGTTCATGTAATAGCCGCGATGCACCTGGTCCTTGTAGTGCATATCGTACACGCCGTTGTCGTGCGCGGGGTCGAACGCCTTGAACTGCGCGACGGAAATCTCGGTCGTGCCCATCCAGAAGGGCTTGCTGATCCTCACGCCCGTGGCCGGGCGCTCGGCGGGGGTCTCGGTCTCCGACCCCATCGTGAACTGGCCGGCCGGGATGCGCGCGAGCGTCATCTTCACGCCGTCGCCGAGGTCGAGGGTCATCTCCTTGTCGCCGGTAACGGCCTCGACCTTCATGGCGAGCGGGTTCTTCGCAGCGGCCGGCGCGGGTGCCTTGACCGGCGCGACGAACTCGACAGGCTGGTAGGGATTGACGATGATTTCCGGGTCGTAGTAGTTGTTGGAATACTTGCGCTCGAACTCGCGGCGGCGCTCGAGCCAACGCTTGTCGGCGCCGCGCTCCGTCCACGTCCCGAAATACGGCACGTCAAGGTCCAGCCACGTCAGGACGCGCGCCCACTCGTCGGCCGAAAGCTGGACGTTGTGATGGCCCTTGGTGAGCAGCTGCACGGCCTCCGAGGTGTCGGCGTGGAACTCCATCGGCGTGAGCAGGTAGTAGTCGCCCTCGGGGCCGTTGCGGCGGAAGTAGGGATGGAATGCGAGGTACGATTTCCCGAAGCCCCATTCGCCGTTGCCCTTGACGAAGCTCGGGATTTTCTGCCCGAGCGCGTTCGTGGCGGTCGCGTCATTGTTGTGGCAGCCGACGCACTTGCGGTCGAGGACGTTCTGCACCTCGCGCTCGAACGCGAAGCCGCGGCGCGGCCCGAACCACGGCTGTATCTGCTGGGCCTTCTTGCGCGCCGCGATGGAGCGCTGGTTCGGGGAGGCGAAGTTCTGCTGCTGGTGGCAGCCCACGCACGAGAGGTTCTCGCCCGGCATGCCGACGAACCACGAGCGCATCAGCGCCACGCTCTTGCCCTCCGCGTCGAGCGGCAGGATCGAGAGGGGCAGGTTTGCGGGGGCCTCGAACATGAACGAGCCGTCCGTCTCCACGTCCACCGTGCCGAGGATGACGCGCGGGTCCCACGGCCCCTCGATGCCGATCGTGTAATGGCCGCCGATGTTGCGCGGCGAATACTCGTAGTAGAACACGGTCAGCTTCTTCACCGTGCCCGGGGGGATGCCCGCGAGGCCGGGGCCGTTGTAGATGCTCACGCAATTGATGATGCAGTTCGTCTTCGACTCGTCCACGCGGTCGGGGATGGTCGCGGGGCGCTCGGGCAGCATCACCGGGAACGGCTCGATGATGTTGAATTTGCTGTCCACCTCGATCGGGAACTGGTTGTCGTAGATGTCCACCAGCGTCAGCATGAAGCGGTTCTGCACGGACGGGTCCTGCATGGACACGAGGAAGATATCGTCCGACAACGGGAACGGGTGCAGGAAGAACTGCGTGGCGTCATTCGCCAGCTCGTCGCGCACATAGACGAAATGCTCGGTGTCGGTGTCGGGCTTGCGCTGGTCAATGGGCAGCAGCACCACCTTCTTGCCGTAGCCGGGGATCTGCTGCACCACGCCGTCCACCTCGTGGCGGCCGCGCTCCACGTCGAACAGGTAGAGCCGCCCCTTGCGGTTCACGCCGTGGTGGCCGGTTACCACGCCCACGAATTTCGTGGAGGACCCGGGCAGCGGCCGTGCGTAGAAGAGCGAGTTGGGCCAGTACGAGTTCGAGCCGTAATACTCCTGCTGGTCGGAGCCGTCAGGATTCATCGTCATCAGCACGCGGCTGAAATAATGCGCGGTCTCGGTATATTCCCAGCGCAGGTACAGGCAGCGGCCGTTCGGCAACATGACGGGGTACCAGTTATTGTCCTGGTCGTAGCTCAGGCGGCGGATGCGCCCGTCCTCGTAACGCAGGAGCAGGTTGCCCACATAGTCCGCACCGCCCACGCACGGCACGCCCTGAAACCCGCTCGACCCCACCATGAACATCCGGCCGTTCGGCAGGTACATCGGGTCATAATAGTCAATGTCGGCAATGTCCGGCGTGAGCTCCTTAATCTCATTGGGCCTGCTGAGGTTCAGCTCCGCGACGCCCCACCCCTTGCCGCTCGCCTTGCGCGTCGAGAACGCCACCTTCTCGGCCTTGAAGTCGAGGTTGAAATCGCCGATGTACGCATCGCTCGCGTACAGCACCTTCACCTCCTGGCCATCCTTGCGGAACAGCGGCGCGCGCACGATGTCGTTCTCATACCCCGAGACCGACACCGACGAATTGCCCTGCCAGTTCGCGGGGAGGCCGAGGTTGCGGTTTGAGCGGCGGACATACAGGAGGTCCTGAAACTTCTTCGTCGCCGGGTGCTGGCGGTAGACGTTCAGCGACAAATCATAGACCTGCTGCGCCACCGCATCGCGGTTGGAGTCCGTCACATTGGCTGTGGTGGCCTTCACGGCCGCAAGCTCCGCCAGCAACGCCGCTTTATTCGGGTAGGCCTGCGGGTACTTCTTCGCGAAGTCCGTGATGGCGCGCTCCATGGCCACCGGGTTGAACAACTGCAACGCCGCCAGCTGACGGCGGTTCGCAACCTCCGGCGGCTGGAGTTTGTCAATGTGCTTCCCGACGATCGGGTTGTTCGAGCCGGGCTTCACCTCAAACGGGTTCTCGATTTTCGCCTGGTTCATCTGGTCTGTCCAGCGGATGATCCTGTCCTTGTCCAGCACCAGCACGCGGGCATGGTTCATCCGCCCCTCGTACCCGCCGCTGCGGTTCCACAGCACCACCTTGTCAATCGTCTTGGTGTCGCCGAGGTCCACCTCCCACCACGGGTTCTCGATATTCTCCTCCGTGTGGGTGATGCTGCCCTTGCCCCAGTCGCTGTCCCTGTTGCCGTCAATCGCGCGCGCGGCGTCGCCGCCCCACGCCGTGCAGCACTGCGAGGCCTTCCCCTTCAGCGCCACATTCTCGCCCCCGGCGAACACCTCCGCCTCCGCGATCGAGAGCGTCGCCTGATCACGCGGGATGTCCACTCGCACGTAACGCCCCTGCACCTGCCCGTAACTGATCCCGGCAACAAGCGCCCCCATCCAACAGACTAGCCTGCTCAACCTTTTCATGCCGCCACCCCTCTCTTTCTTAAAACAGCCAATGGATATGCAAATGAAAGGATAAAATACCATTTTCCCTATTGCCATGCCAACACTTATTTGGCCGATTCAAAATTACTCCTTTCCCCAGCCAGACGTCCTTGTTTAGCCCAACCCATTCGGTGTATAATGCCGGGCAAGGAAAAGGAGGGTTGCTGTACGCATCATCGCGTTGGCGCAAGGGGTCTATGAGAAACATGACGTTGTGCATATTCATGCTGGCTCTCGCTTGCGGCGAGCCGGCTGCCGGTGAGACGTTTAACCTGCGTGGCTACGGGAAAGTTGACGCGCGCTTCACGAATGAGGGCGAAGTGTCGGTGCTGACGCTCCGTGCGGAGAGTGCCGAGAAGGCGAAACTGTGGCAAGCGAAATATTTGTCCGACATGACGAACACGATTGGCAATGTTTCGATGGAAACCCTGCCCGGACTGAACCTCCATTTCCTGCCCCTCGGCGACGACTTGGGCTATGCCACGGCGATACGCAACGGAAGAATCGTCACTATTCTCACTGTGCCTACAATGGGACGTCTCATTACCGTCACTCTCAAAAAAGGAGCGACGCTTGAAAACACAAAAGCCGCAACGACCATCCCGACACACATCAACGGCTGGGACCAGCACGCGTTCCGTTTCTATTATTGGGCAGGGCAGAAGCCGCAGGGCGCGAAAGAATATGACGCGCTCCAGGAATTTGATTTCATGCGTGACATGAGCCAGAGCGGCGTCATCTTTTGGGCGAAACACCACCGCGCAGACCGTGCGGAGGGCATAGACGATTCGAACCAGTGGAACTGGGCGTTCGACGCGGCCACGAAGCGCGGCGTGCCTGTAACGCTTAACATTGCGATTGATGAGAGCGTGCCAATCGGCAATGCCTACCGCGATGAGAATATGCACCACGCGCCGAATTTCGCGGGGACGTATTTGCGCCTGATGCAGCCCGGTCATGCCGGGGGGACGATGCTGAGTTGGGCGTCCGACATTGGCCGTCACCGTATGTTGAGCGGCTTGCAGGACATCCTCAAGAAATACAACACCGACTCGGTGATGGACATCCTCGAACCGCACGGCGAGTTGAACCACGGCGACTGGACGGTGCTTGTCGAGCATGGCCCGCTGGTGGACAAGAGTTTCCGCGAATTTTTGAAGGAGCGTTACGGCTCGCTCCGCGCGGTCGAGAAGCGTCACGGCAAGTCCTACGGCAAATGGGACAATGTGCGCTTGCCGGAAATCGCAGAGTTCGCGGGATGGGGGCCGCACGCGGTGAACATCGAGGGCGACTGGAAGGTGCATTACCCCGCGCTGAAAGAGGGCGGCCGGCGGCCGTCCATCAGTGTCGAGAACAACATCTATGCGGCGGAGGCGCCTGACCCGAAACTGTTCGCCGTGGACTGCGACGATTCGCAATGGGGCATCCTCTACAAGATGTCGGGGAGCGATGAGGGGCTGTTTCTCCCGAAGCAGCCGGCGGTCGTGCGCCGTACGTTCCAGTGGCAGCAGAAGCCCGGCAAGCAGTGGCTCTACCTGTGGGATTTGAACATGGTTCACGGCAAGGAGGTCATCGTCTCTATCAACGGCAAGGAGGCGGGGCGTTCCGAAATCCCGTTCGCCACGCCGCACTGGATGGTGTGCGAGGTCAGCGGGTTGCTGAAAGAGGGTGACAATCAAATCGCGGCGTTCCTGCCCAACGGGTTCATCGGCTACCGCGCCTACATCACGCCCGAAGCGCCAGCGGCGTACCCGTATTTCCCCGGCAGCCTCAACGCGCTGTGGGCGGACTTCAGCGACTGGCAAGGCTGGAGCCGCAACAAGGCCGTGGAGCAAGGTATCGCCATGATTCGCGCGGTCGAGCCGGACAAGTCCATTATCTGCATGGCCCCCGACCACTACGTCAACCAGCTCCGCGAAATCTGCCGCAAGTACGGCGCGCGTTTCCACAACACCGGCTACATGGCGGCGTGCCATGCCGAGTACCTGCCGATGCTCATGCGCGGCGTGGGGCTGCCGTTCTCGCTCGAGCCGGGCGGGCCCGCCGGGGACGTGCCGGAGTTCAAGCGCTTTATGGGGTACTACCTCACCGAGGGCGTGAACGCCATCCACTACTACATCCATGTCGGCGCGGTCCTCTGGAACCAGCCCATCCGCGAGCATTTCGAGAAAGTCCTCCCCGCGCTCCGCATGATGGGGCAGTACCACCAGCCCAAGAGCGATGTCGCCATGCTGTTCGACTCCGACATCAACGCGCTCATGGGCTACCCGTGGCGCATGGCCTCCAGCGCGGCCAGCACGGGTTTCTGGGAGTGGCGTTTCCCGGTCACGCTCATC
>Ga0123353_10001194_pt1 | contig 31785 bp, 36 predicted proteins | sample TergutLab28metaG_3_FD_92763 | JGI IMG/M metagenome (GOLD analysis project Ga0123353, IMG submission 92763) | Labiotermes labralis P3 segment gut microbial communities from Petit-Saut dam, French Guiana - Lab288 P3 | ecosystem: Host-associated > Arthropoda: Insects > Digestive system > Gut ...
CCGCACAGCCGCGCAGCGGCTTAATTTAATTGTATAGTTGATAAGTTCAGCAAGCTTTGCGCGGCGTTCAGAACGCCGATTCTGCCTGTCGCGTAGGTTAAGCCGCCCTGCAGCCATACCGCCCACGGCTCGCGCAAAGGCGCATCTGCACTGAGCTCAATGGACGAGCCCATCGTGAACGCACCTGCAGCCATTATCACTTCGTTGTCGTATCCGGGCATCGCCCACGGTTCCGGCGCGGCGTAGCTGTCAACGGGGCTCGCACCCTGAATTGCGCGGCAGAAAGCAATCAGTTTTTCACGGCTTCCGAGTTTAATCGCAACCGGTAAATCCACGCGTTTTTCATCATAGCGGGGAAACGTTTCATAACCCAGCAGCTCAAATAACGCAGAGGCAAAAACTGTGGTCATCAGCGCGTTTGCAGTGATTTCGGGAGCGAGAAAAAGACCGAGCAGAATCTCGCGCGTCATGCCGAGAGTGCAGCCTGCCTCCGTGCCGATTCCGACTGCAGAAAGCCGCTGCGCGCAAAGGTCTGTGAGGTCTTTGCGGCCCGCGATGTAGCCGCCTGTCCGTGCAATGCCGCCGCCCGGATTTTTTATCAGGCTGCCGATAATTAAATCGGCGCAGGGCTCACTTGTTTCACAAAATTCACCGTAGCAGTTGTCAACAATGACAATTGCGTTTTTGTTAATTTCCTTTACCGATTTTACAATTTTCTTTATGCTGTCCGCACTTAACGACTGCCGCAGTGTATAGCCGCGTGAACGCTGGATATATGCGACTTTACAAGCTTTTATCAGCTCTGCGTTTTCATGCAAATCACTGCCGAAATCAAGCTCATGATATTTAATCCCGAACTCCTTTAGCGAGCCGCCGGTATCTGAGTGAATAACGCCTTTCAACGTGTCATACGGCGCTCCCGTGAGCGAAAGCATCAGGTCGCCGGGGCGCAAAACACCGAAGAGCGCGGTAGAAATCGCATGGGTTCCGCTGATGAAATTGTGACGCGCAACCGCGCTCTCAGCACCGAAAACCGAGGCGAAAACCTCGTCGGTTTTTTCCCGCCCGATGTCGCCGTAACCGTAGCCGTCAGTGGGGTTAAAGTGCGATGCGCTCACTTTGTTTTTAATGAAAGCACGGAGAACTTTCTCGCCGTTTATGCGTGCAGTTTCGCGGAGCTCCGCGAACTTCCCGGCACATAATTGTTCAGCTTTATCTGCCGCTTTCAATAGTTCGCAGTTAAAATTAAACATAATTACAACACCGCCATTTTATACGCCATTTTCTCGGCGAGAACGCGCATTTCAAGCAGGTCGCTTTTCTTTATAACGCATGACGGCGAGTGCAGATATCTGCAGGGGGCAGCGAGGCAGATTGTGCGGATTCCGCCTGCTGTTTTGTGTATAATCCGGCTGTCGTTTCCTCCTGCGATTTGAGTTTTTGTCTGGCATTTCAGGTTGTTTTCGGCGGCTGTTTCAAACGCCAGCTTATACAGCTCCCTATCGTAAACCGCACCCGTATCCATAAAAGGAACAACAGTGCCGAAACCGAGTTTACACACTTGTTTTTCTCCGTCAACACCGGCAATATCGCACGCCGTTGTCGCTTCCAAAACCAGCGCGGAATCAGGCTTGAGCGCATACGCAGCAGCGCCCGCCCCGCGCGCGCCAATCTCCTCGCCGGCAGTGAAAACGAAGTGCATATCATAGTCAACATCTGACATTATTAAATCCAGCATAACCGCGCAGCCAAGCCTGTCGTCAATGGCTTTACATTTGATTAAACCGCTGCCGAAATGAATAAAATCACTTGTAAAATAAGCAGGGTCGCCGAGGCTCACAAACTTCTGTGCCTCTTCTTTATTTGACGCTCCTATATCCGCGAAAAGTGTGGATAATTTCGGCTGCTTTTCTTTCTCGTCACCCTCAAGTTGATGCGTCGGCTTGCCTCCTATGATACCGGGAACACCGCTCTTAAAGCGTATCTGCCTCCCGAAGCAGACAGAGTCTGAAATCCCGCCGACAGATGAAAGCGAAATAAAACCGTCGGGATTAATCCCATTTACAATGAAGCCGACTTCGTCCATATGCGCGCAAATCATGAGTTTATTTTTAGGTTTATTTCTGCCTTTTTTAAATATAATCAGGTTGCCTAAATTATCTGTTTCAATATCACAATCAACGTCTTTAAGCTTGTCCGTAACATAATCGCGAACGTCCTGCTCATCGCCGGAAACCGCATTTATTAAACATAAATCCCTTAATAAATCAATCATCACTTTCACCCCGCATAAATTCTGCAATTAGCTGCCCGGCAGCCTCTATATCGGAGAGCTGCAGGGTTTCGGCGGGAGTGTGCATGTTTCGCAGCGGTATTGATAAAAGTGCGCAGCGAACGCCTTTTCGCGTTGTTCCGATTACATCGGCGTTAGTGCTTGTCCTGCCGTTCATCACTTCTGTTTGATGTTTGATGCTTTTATTTTTTGCAATGCCTTTCATCTCCTCAAACAAATCGCGGTCAAGTGACGGCGCGATTCCGAGCATGACGCCGCCGCCGAGTTTCCATGCTTTATTCTCCGCGGCTTTAGGGTAATCGCCGTAGCTTACATCAACAACAACTGCCAAGTCCGGATTCACATTATAAGCGGAAATAGCCGCGCCGCGTAAGCCGGTTTCCTCCTGTGCCGAGAAAGTAACTGCCAAATTATATTTAAGCTTCTTGTTCCGGGTTAAGCTCAGCGCATATAGAATCGTGCATACCCCGGCGCGGTCGTCAAGGGCGCGCGCGTTGATTCTGCCGCCCTGCAGTTCCGTGAAAATCGTGTCGATTGTAATGCTGTCGCCGAGTGAAACGAGCTTTTCAAGCTCCTCTTTTGAATACCCGCAATCAACAGCAATCTCTTCTTCCTTTATTATTTTATCCTCGTCCTTTTTTACATGCGGAGGAAGCGTGCAGATAACGCCCTTGACTGCCTCTTTACCATGTATCGTCACCTGTGAAGCAGGCAGCGCCCGCCTGTCAATACCGCCCGCCCTGCCGACTTTCACAAAGCCTTTTTCATCAATAAAATTTACAATCATTCCGATTTCGTCAATGTGCGCATCGAGCAGCAAAAGCGGCAGGTTTTTATCAACTTTTAAGCTTGCGGTGACTGTACCGAAGCTGTCGATTGCGGCATACAGCATAAACTGCGCAAGCAAGCCGAGCGCCGCTTCCGAAGCGTCTTTTTCGCTTCCCGCGACCCCCGCAGGCTCGCATAATATTTTTAATGTTTCTTTAATGTTCATTTATTTTAAAGACTCCAATGACGTTTTAATTTTGTTCATTTTCTTCTCGGCTTTTTGAAGCTTTTCACGTGCTTTTTCTACCTGCTCGGGCGGCGCTTTAGCAATGAATTTTTCATTACAGAGCTGTTTCTTAACAAAGTCAATGTCGGACTGCGCCGCTGCCATTTCTTTCGTCAGCCGGGCACGTTCTTTTTCGATATCGACAAGCTCGCCCATGGGCATGAAAATCCGCGCGCTGTCTGTAACGACGACTGCTTTGCCTAAATTCTCATGCGTAGTTTTGCTCAATTGTTCATACGTAAGTTTTCCTGATTGCTCATGCGTGAGCATATTAATATTCTCCGTGAGTATAATTTCCGCAGCAGAAGCAAGCTTCTCAAAGAAAGCCGTGCTGCTTTTAAACAGCTCGAAATTATCGCTTGATGTTTCAATTTCATATGCAATTTTTTTACTCGGCGGTACGTTTAACTCCGCTCGTTTTGCACGGATTGCATTGATTGCGCTAATTATTTTTCCAAAGTCCTCGCTTTCTTTTTTGAAGCACAGTTTTTCATCGTAAACAGGAAACTGCGAAATCATTATTGACTGCTTAGTATCGGGAATTGCACTCCATATTTCCTCGGTAATAAACGGCAGAAACGGGTGCAGCAGCTTTAACATTCCGCGCATTATGAACACTAAAATATTCTGCGCAGAAGCGGCAGTTTCCCCGCCTGCAATTATGCGCGGCTTCGTGAGTTCAATATACCAGTCGCAGTAGATATTCCAGATAAAATCCTGAACATTTCCCGCCGCAACGCCGAGCTCAAACTTATCCAAATTATTCGTTACGTCGCGAACTAAATTATTGTAAAGTGTAAGTATCCACTTGTCCTCAATCGCGAGCTTTTCCGTGTCAGCTTCGGTTTCTTTAAAGTCTTCGGGCAGGTTCATTAAAACATATCGGGCGGCGTTCCAAAGCTTATTCGCAAAGTTACGGGAAGCGGCGATTTTATCCTCGTTCCAGCGCATATTATTTCCCGTGGCATTACCGCAGATGAGCATGAAGCGCAGCGCGTCTGCTCCGTACTTGTCAATCATTTCGAGCGGGTCAACGCCGTTGTCGAGGCTCTTGCTCATCTTTCGTCCCTCGGCGTCAAGCACGAGCCCGTTGAACATAACCGTATCGAACGGGATTTTTCCCGTATATTCAAGCGATGAAAAAATCATTCTCGCAACCCAGAGGAAGATAATGTCAGCAGCAGTGACAAGCGTCTGCGTCGGGAAAAAACGGCTCATATCCTCGGTTTCATCAGGCCAGCCGAGCGTAGAAAACGGCCACAGCGCAGAGCTGAACCAGGTGTCAAAGGTGTCCTCGTCCTGCTTCATTTTCGCGCCGCACTTCGTACAAGTCTGCACTTCAACGTCACTTACTTCCATGTGATTGCAGTCTTTGTTCTCGCAGTAGTAGGCGGGGATTCTGTGCCCCCACCAAAGCTGCCGCGAGATACACCAGTCGCGCACGTTTTCCATCCACGCGAAATAATTATTCTCGAAGTGCCTGGGAATCATCTTTATTTTCCCGCTTTTAACGGCTTCAAGCGCGGGTTCGGCAAGCTCCTTCATCTTCACGAACCACTGCACGCTCGCCCACGGCTCGATTACAGTGCCGCAGCGGCCGCAGGTACCGACGTTGTGCGTGTGCTCTTCAACCTTGACGAGCAGCCCGAGCTCTTTTAAATCTCTGACGATTTCCTTACGCGCCTCGTAACGGCTCAAACCCTTATATTTGCCGCCGTTCGCGTTAATTACAGCAAGCTCGTCCATGACGTTTATCACCGGTAAATCATGACGCGTGCCGACCTCGAAGTCATTCGGGTCGTGCGCGGGCGTGATTTTAACCATACCCGTACCGAAGTCCTTTTCGACGTATTCATCGGCAATGATGGGTATTTCCCGTTCCATCAGCGGCAGAATCACGGTCCTGCCGATTAAACTCTGATACCGCTCGTCATCGGGGTTTACAGCGACAGCCGTGTCGCCGAGCATGGTTTCCGGGCGGGTGGTTGCAATCTGGATATGCCCGCTTCCGTCGGAAAGCGGGTATTTGATGTGCCAGAAGTGACCGGCTTTTTCCTCATGGTCGCACTCGTCGTCGGAAATAGAGGTCTTGCACGCCGGACACCAGTTGACAATGCGAAGTCCGCGGTAGGTTTTGCCGTCTGCATAAAGCTTTAGGAAAACCTTTTGCACAGCCGCCGAGCAGCCCTCGTCCATCGTGAACCGCTCGCGCGACCAGTCGCAGCTTGAGCCCAGCTTCTTAAGCTGGTTTATAATCGCACCGCCGTATTCCCGCGTCCACTCCCACGTCTTCTCAAGAAAGCCCTCGCGCCCCAAATCCTTCTTGGTGACGCCCTGTTTTTTGAGCGAAGCGACGACACGCGCCTCCGTGGAAATTGAGGCGTGGTCGGTACCGGGCAGCCATAAGACCTCATAGCCGCTCATGCGTTTCCAGCGGCAAAGAATATCCTGATACGTGTTGTTGAGCGCGTGTCCCATGTGCAGGATTCCCGTGACGTTAGGCGGCGGGATTACGATTGTGTAAGGCGGCTTGTCCGACTTTACGTCGGCGCGGAAGTAACCATTCTTTTCCCAGTTTTTATAAATCCGCTCCTCAAAATCTTTAGGGGAGTAGGTTTTGTCAAGTTGTTTCATTTTTACGATTCCTTTCTGTTTATACTAAACGAAATCCCAAGCCATCGAATAAATCATAAGCAACTAATTCCCAAAAAATAGTATTATCTTCCTCATGATATTTTAAAACCATATACGTAGCGAAGTGTCCGTCCTCTGCATACGCGAAAACATAGTCAAAATCAATATATATCTTGTCTTCATAATAAAATCCCGGCATCCCGCCGTGAACCCCCTCAAACGGAATCAAGTCAGGGCGCGACATTAAATTCTCCCGTACTCTCTTGAAATGTTCCTCCTGCCATTTGAGAAATTCTTCCAGCTGAATATCCTGCTGACTTTTTTCCTCTTGTTGATTGTTTTCCTTAATTATATCATCACGAATTGCTATTTCGTCTTGAAGCATGTCAATCTGCTGGCGAAGCCCGTCAATAATATCGTTTTGGTTTTGAATTACTTCAAGTAAATCATCAGCCGCTTGAAGTTCTTCCTGTCCTTTATTACAGCCGCTTACAAGCAGTGCGGCAATAATTAAAACCATAATTCTCTTTTTCATGTTATTTCTCCTTTAACTGATTAAATATTTCCTCGCTCGGCGTTACATAAAGCGTCTTATTATGCGTGAAAATCACCATTCCCGGTTTTGCGCCGGCGGGCTTTTTCACATAGCGTACCTCGGTATAATCCACCGGAACGCGGCTGCTGTCCCGCGCCTTTGAGAACCGTGCGGCAAGCTGCGCGGCTTCTTCGAGCGTTTTCTGCGATGGATTTTCGCTTTTTATAATAACGTGCGAGCCCGCGATGTCCTTGGTATGAAGCCAGATATCATGCGGTTTTGCAAGCTTGAATGTCAGTAAGTCATTTTGGCGGTTATTTCTGCCGACAAAAATGTTCACATTATCACTTGATGTGAACTTAAGCGGTTCGCTTGGTTTTTCCTGTTTCGCGCCTTTTTTTAAACCCGCAGATTTAATATATCCGCTCTCAATCAGCTCTCGCTTAATTTCAAGCAGCTCCGAATCGCTGCTCGCCCGTGAAGCGGCTTCAAGTACGCTGTCAAGGTAAATGAGTTCGTTTTCGCTGTCCTTAATCAACTTTGTCAAGGTTTTTTCGGCGGTTTGCAGCTTTTTATACTCGGCGTAATACTTTTGCGCGTTTTTTGCAGGGGTGAGTATGGGGTCAAGCGGAACATCAACGCTCTCGCCGCTCTCAAAATCCTGCGCCGTGAGGGACTCTGCGCCTTTTTCCAGGGCGTAAAGATTCGCGCTGATGAGGTCGCCCCACTTGCGGAACTTGTCCCGCTCACCGCAAGCGGCAAGCTCACTGCGGCGAACGTCAGTCTTGCGTAAAACCCGTTCATAACTGCTTTTTAAAGTTTTAAGCATAGCCCCTGCACGCTGACGTGCGCGACCGGAGCTCGCGCGTTCGGCATAGAAGCTGTCCAACAGCGTATTTGCAGAATCGAAGGATTTGACATTCATAGCGCCGCCGTACTGCTTTACATCGGTAAAAGTGAAGTCAAACGGCTTCTTCTCATTATCCGTGAGCATGGTGGGTTTAAATAATTTCTGCACATTTTCGAGATAATTATATAAACGCTCTGTTGATTCGACATTTAAATTAACAACGGGTATATCAGTTTGACTTGCGGCGCGGAACGTCGCCTCCCGCGAAAATAGCGGGCAGACACCCTCGAAAATTTTAATTAACGCCTTGTCAAGCCGCTCATGCTCATGGAATTTAAATTCGTTCATAAGCTCGTGCTTTGTGAAACTTAAAAGCGACAGGCGCGGCTTCCGCGGAGGAAGTTCATAAGCAAGCCCGGGAAGCACCCGCCTTACCGACGAAACGTCGTCGCTGACGCGCTTTAAAGCGTCAATCACGCGCAATACCCCATCGCGTTCAATAAGCAGCACAATGTTACTGCTCCTGCCCATGATTTCTACCGAGAGTATAATTGTTTCCCCGTCGCCGATTTCATTTCGGCAATGGAACTTAAAAAAAACAATCCGCTCAAAGCCGTCCTGTGTAATTTCTGCGAGCCTGCCGCCGCCGAGCCGCTTACGCAGAAGCTGGCAGAACATCGGCGGTACGGACGGGTTTTCGGGCGTTCCGGAAGTAAGGCAAACCCGTGCGGAAGCGGGATTCGCAGAGAATAAAAGCTTTTTTGAACCCTGCTTTGTATGCAGGGTGAGAACAATTTCTTCGCGTGAGGGCTGGTGGATTTTCTCTACACGGGAGCCAATCAGACCGCCGTTTATCATTTCAGTTTTTACAATATGTAAAAACGCGCCGGAAAGTGACATAATGTATAATTATTCTCCTAAATATACTTGCAGGTATCTGCGGCATTTTCTGCGATGAACACAGGAATATGCGGGAAATGTTCATATAATTTACTTTTGAGAAAATCGCAGAAGATGATTTCGGTATGGAAGTGTCCGGCCTCAATCAAAGTCAGTCCGAAGTTTACAGCTTTCACCATATCGCTGTGCTTGACCTCGCCCGTAATAAGGGCGTCGACGCCTTTTTCAAGCGCAAAATCAATAACTGCGCCGCCCGAGCCGGAGCAGACCCCGACGCGTCCTGCGGGCTTTCCGCTGTCGTGATAACGAACGGCGGGGCTTTTAAAAACCTGCTTGCATTGCCGGGCGAGCTTGTCCGCAGAAACGGGCTCGTTTAAGTCGGAGTATCTGCCGAAGCCGGTGCCGTCGGGGCTTGTAACTTCAATTACAGAGCCGTTCCGCGGGAAGCCGAGCAGGTCGAGCATCAAGTCCGCCATCACCGCGGCGTCAAAGTTAGTATGTGCGCAGATTGCGTTTATTTCATGCTTTACAAGCATATGAACAGGAGTGTTCGCTTGTACCTCAGAAAGCGCTTTGAAAATCACGGGATGATGCGAAATAACAAGGTTTGCGCCTTTCCCGGCAGCTTCGGCGATTACGCTGAGAGTTATGTCTAAGGCGAGGCAGATTTTCGCGATTTCCGCGTTCTTGTCGCCAATCAGAAAGCCCGAATTATCGTAGCTCTCCTGATATTTAAACGGTGCTATTTGCTCTAAAAATGCGTAAATATCACAAACTCTCATATTTTTATTAAGTCCTTTCTTCACGAGCGGGGAATGAAAAGTTCCGTTTTCCCCAATTCAGTTATATTTATTTTCAAACTTGTTTTCATTAAGTCCTTTCCTCACGAGCGGGGAATGAAAAGTTTCGTTTTCCCGATTCAGCTATATTTATTTTCAAACTTATTTTCATTAAGTCCTTTCTTCACAACTAAATTATGAAAACAACATTTTCCCCGGTTTTATACCGTTTATTTTCAAACTTCTATCCTATGTACCGCGCATAAATGACAGTGTAAGTTCGCCTGTGTTCATACGTAATAGTTTCATGAACAATACCGAAACCAATCTCGCTTAAACTGCGCCGAAGCCTGTCCTGCCTTGTCATCGGCTGAAGAATGAAACGGGTGTTTTCGTCCTTATATACGCAGCCGGCAAGAATCTCCGCAATAGTTTCGCCGCCCATTCCGGCGATGATTATATCATCGCGACAGGGTAGTTTTTCAAAGCCGTTTGAAAGAAGCAGCTTTACATCAGCGCCGTATTTTTCGGCGTTTCTGCGCGCGGACTCCAGCGGGCCCTGCTTTATGTCTGAGGCGATAATGTCCGTCCAGCCGCTCTGCCACAGGAAAACGGGAATCAGAGCATGGTCGGTGCCAATGTCGGCGACGCTGCTGCCGCGGCGCACAAGAGCGGCGCATGCCGCAAGTCTTCCGTCAAGTTTTACCATAATATTTAGTATAACATAAAATGGTTGATATATCAACTATTTTATGTTTCAACGTTCTCGGGACTCGTCCGACAACTTCGTTATCGGTAACGGGTGAGGTTGTTATGCACTATTTTAAGAATAAATACAAGAAAAATTTACGGCGGCTTTTTAATCAGCCGCCGTTTTATTATCGTTCTCGATTTGATTATCAACCGCACGGGTTATAAATCCATTAAGACTTTCACCTTGCTTCTCTGCGTGTTCATTCAAAATTGCTTTTTTACCCTTAGGAACTCTGAAAGTTATGCGGTCATAAGTTTTATCATCATATTTCATTTTTGCTTTTGATGAAGCTGTAGCCATATTATCCCGCCTTTCAATAATGATTTTAACATATTCTATATATTGGTACAAGCATAGGATAAAAAGTTTGGAGATTATGTCAATTGAATATACAGGTGCTGTATAGTATAATTATAGAAAACATCAAAGGAGAGTAACATGAGCTTCAGTGAGAATTTGAAAAATTTTGTAAACGAAAGAATAGAGGCATCACAGAACCGTTTAAAAAATAATCAGTTATATGAGGAAACTGTAAAACATCAGCTTGAAAATATGTATTATGTCGATAAAATAATAAAAAATCTGAATGAAAAAGACCGCTCCGTAATGAAGCGGTACCGCGAACGCGAGCTTGAAATATGGTCACTGGAAGCCGGTGAAATATATTTTCAGGGCTTGCGTGATGTTTTAAGTCTTTTTGGTTCGCTCAAATAAACGCAGAAAGGCTTCAGAACGCAGTTTTCACACTGCGGCTTCTGCGCCTTGCACACGTCCCGCCCGAAAAAAACAAGGCGGTGGCAAAAGTTCATCTGCTCGCTCTCGGGAATGATTTCTCTGAGGGCGAGCTCAATTTTCAGAGGGTTGTCTGATTTGGGTTTAATTAAGCCGAGCCGGTTTGAAAGGCGGATTACGTGCGTATCGGTCACGACGGCGGGCTTGCCGTAAAGCGTGCCTGTCAGCAGGTTTGCGGTCTTTCTTCCGATACCCGGCAATTTCAACAAGTCGTTGAGATTGTCCGGAATCACGCCGCCGAATTCGTCGCGGATTATCCTGCACATATTAACAATGTCGCTCGCCTTAGTCTTGTAAAGCCCGCAGGAATGTACGTATTCCTCAACTTCGCTGACGTCCGCCTCCGCAAAACCGTCAATGCTTGTGAACCTTGCGAAAAGCGCAGGTGTTACCATGTTCACGCGCTTGTCAGTGCACTGCGCAGACAGCCGCGCCGCAATCATGAGCTCGTGCGGCTCGCTGTAAATCAAGGCGCAGACGGGGTTCGGATATAGCCGCGCCAGCTCGCCTATTATGTTTTTGACTTTATTTTTCATGACAGTTCAAAGTCAAGCAGGTCACGAATCTGCTTCTTCTCGTCAATGCCGCCGTAGACTTCTTTGAGTTTTATGCCGCTTGCAGTAAGCTCGAACACGCACCGCTCGGTCACGTAAAGCACGCGCTGACCGCGCTTTACAGCGTTCGCGCCGGAAAAGCTGACCGCGGCGATTTCCCGCTTGAACTTCGCAATCGTACCCTCTTGTTTTATAGTCACGCCGCCGTTTCCCTTTGCGGCAATCAGACCTTTTGTAGTGAAGCTCATGCAGAATACGATGGTTTTCGTGGCGAACGTGATGTTTGCAAAACCGCCTATTCCCGGATATCCGCCCTCGAGCTTGTGTACGTTGACGTTGCCGTGCATGTCGGCTTCGAGCCCTCCGAGGAAGCAGATGTCAAGCCCGCCGCCGTCGTAGAAGTCGAACTGCGCCGCCATGTCGCAGACCATGTCCGCTCCGATTGTCGCCCCGAAAGCAACGCCCGGCGCGGGCAGCCCGCCGATTCCGCCCGCCTCGACCGTGGTTACGATGTCCTTCAGAATACCCAGCTTTGACGCGTATTTGCCGACCGTTTCGGGTATACCGATGCCTATATTAACAATGTGCCCGGGCATGAGCTCACGCGCGGCGCGCTCGCCGATTATATCAGCGGTACTGTCATCTTTTTGCACTTTTTTGTACTTTGTTGTAGATAATTTGTTCACATAATAATCCATCTGCGATGCGGGGACGTGCACGTCGCCTGATAACGCCGGGTTATAATCATTAGAATCCGCGAAGCGGTTTTGCGAGCCGAGGCCCTCGGATTCAATTACAACGACGTCGTCCACAAGAATCCCCGGCACGATTACGTTGCGCGGGCGGCTGAACTTGTGGCTGACCCGCTCGACCTGTACTATTACCCTGCCGCCGTTGCGCTTCGTGGCTTGCGCAAGCGCGAGCGCGTCGACGGTGAGGTATTCTTTCTCGAAGGTAATGTTGCCGTTCGGGTCTGCTGTCGTGCCTTTAATCAGTGCGACGTCGATTTTCGGTATATGAAAGAGCAGATATTCCTTACCCTCAAACTCGCGCACTTCGGCGATTTGTTGTGTTGAAACCGAGTTCAGAGCGCAGGTTCCGACCCGCGGGTCGGTGTAAATACCGACGCCGACTTCGCTCATGAACCACTCCTTACCCGAGGCAGCGGCTCGGATTGCCTGCGACAAAAGACCTAGCGGCAGGCAGTACGCCTCGATTTTCCCGTCAAGCGCGGCTTTAACCGCCGAGGGCATACTGTTAAAGTGCCCTGCGATGATTTCGCTGACAGCGCCCGCTGTTATATAAGGGTCGGCGTAGCGGTCTGTGTCCCACGCGCCGAAGCCCGCAGCGCAGAACAGGCGCAGGTTGCCAGGCGAGCCTGTTTCCGCAAACCGCTCGCAGATGGCTTTGTGAAGCTCCTCGGGGTTGGATAGAGCTAAAAATGAGTTTATGGCGACGCGTGCACCGTCTGGAATTTTATCGATTGCCTCGCGGGCTGAAACGATTTTAAACATATTTTAATAAATCCTTTTTTCACCATGAGATATGAAAACAGCGTTTTCCCGATTTAGTTTTACTTGTTTTCAAACTTGATAACTCTTCGGTGTTTTTATTTATAGTATAGCATGAAATGTGCTGATTGTAAATGCGAAAATTGACAAAAAAAGGCGAAAATGATATAATTATAACTGCCGCCCCCTCACTGGGCAACTCAGGCGCAGGAAGGAGGGTTACATGGACATGATTTTCAACTTCATCTTCTCTGTCGCAGCAGGAATAATCGCACACTACTTATGTAGACTGTTCGACAGAAGCAAAGGCGGTAAATAATAGCAACACCCCGGGCTCACTCCCGGGGTGTCTTTTTGGTTACACGATGATTTACAACTTCATTTTGTGCTTTCGCATCGTCATCATTATAGCACATACTTTCCCGATTGTCAAGTATTTTTTTGTGCACTGACAGTGTGTGCACCACTGTGATTTTACAAATTATGCCTTTATAATGAATTCATAACACATTCACATTAGGTTCACATTGGAGGCATATAATGAAGAAGAACATCAAACACATATCTTTCAGAGCTACCCCCGAACTATTGAGAAAGTTCAATTATGCAGCGGCATATGATGATAGGTCAATGAATTGGCTTATGATGAAACTTGTGACTAATTACATCGAAAAATTTGAAGCCAAGCACGGCAGGATTGAGTTTGACGAGGAGGAGAACGCTTAAAAATGAAAAAAGCCTTCTTCCCTTTAATCTCGCTTGTTTTTATCATCGCCTGCGCGGTGTTTGTTTACCTTGCGCGGGAGGCGGAGCCCGTGTATGTCAGAGTTGCTGCGCCGGTTGCAGAAAACGGAACTACTTCGTCCCCGTCAATCGGTCAACCGCAAAATCATAACGGCTATGCGGTTGACGGAATCGTCGGTATCGGCACGCCGCTCGTCAACATAAACACCGCGGACCTTGAAGAACTTATGACGCTTCAGGGCATCGGGCCTGCTATCGGACAGCGCATTATTGATTATCGGGAAGACAGCGGCTTGTTCATGGCGGTTGAGGAGATTATGGAAGTGTCGGGAATAGGCGAAGTTGTGTTCGCAAACATAAGGGACAGGATTACAATTGATTAACTGTTCGTATTGCGCAGATTATCCTTTAAAATAACGTCGTGCGAGCTGCCCTCGACTATGCTCGTTGAAGAAACTATTGTTAATTTTGCATTTACTTGCAGCTCCGGAATGGTAAGACAGCCGCAGTTGCACATGGTGCTTTTTACTTTAGACAGCGAGCGGTCTACGTTATCCTTGAGCGGGCCCGCGTAAGGAACGTAGCTGTCCACGCCCTCCTCAAACGAGAGGTGCTCCGGGCCGGAGCTGCCGGCGAAACCGGTGCCGAAGTCATACCGCTGCCAGTTGCGGGCTCTGTTTGTTCCCTCGCCCCAGTATTCCTTGACGTAAGTACCGCCGAGCATGATTTTGTTGCCGGGAGCTTCGTCGAACCGTGCGAAATACCGCCCGAGCATTACAAAGTCCGCGCCCATCGCAAGCGCGAGCGTAATGTGATAATCATGCACAATCCCGCCGTCAGAGCAAATTGGTATGTAGATTCCCGTTTCTTTGTAATATTCGTTGCGCGCCTCGGCGACGTCGATAATCGCGCTCGCCTGCCCGCGCCCTATACCTTTCTGCTCGCGGGTAATGCATATCGCGCCGCCGCCGATGCCGACTTTTATGAAGTCCGCGCCGCTTTCGGCGAGATAGCGGAAGCCTTCCTTATCGACGACGTTGCCCGCGCCGACTTTCACACTGTCGCCGTATTCTTTGCGAATCCAGTCAATAGTGAGCTTTTGCCATTCGGTGTAGCCCTCAGAGCTGTCGATACAAAGCGCGTCCGCGCCTGCTTTCACGAGCGCGGGTACCCGCTCCTCAAAGTCGCGGCTGTTAATTCCGGCGCCGACGAGGTAGCGCTTTTGCGAGTCTAAAATCTCGTTGAAGTTCTCCTTGTGCTGCTCGTAATCCTTACGGAAAACGAAGAATTTAAGGCGTTTGTTTGAGTCTATGAGAGGGAGCGAATTGAGCTTGTGCTCCCAGATTATGTCATTAGCTTCAGAGAGGGTAATGTCTGCCGATGCGGTGACAAGCTTGTCAAAAGGCGTCATGAACGTGCTCACCTGCGTGTCCACAGCCATGCGAGAAACCCTGTAGTCGCGGCTGGTTACAATGCCGAGCAGCTCGGAGTGCTCGGTGCCGTCGGCGGTTACAGCCATTGTTGAGTGTCCGGTTTTGTCTTTGAGTTTAAGCACGTCTTTAAGCGTCATGTCGGGGCGCAGGTTCGAGTCGCTGCTGACATAGCCGGCTTTGTAGCTCTTCACGCGGGCGACCATGTCCGCCTCGTCCTCGATTGACTGAGAGCCGTAAATAAAAGAAAGCCCGCCCTCGCGCGCAAGCGCCACCGCCAGATTATCGTCGGAGACGGACTGCATTATTGCTGATGTGAGCGGGATATTAAGAGAAAGTGCAGGCGTTTCGCCTTTTTTAAACTTTACGAGCGGGGTCCTCAGTGAAACGTTCAAGGGTATGTGGTGTGTTGCAGTGTAGCCGGGAATCAGCAGGTATTCGCCGAAGGTGCGGGAGACGTCCTGTGTGTAAGAAGCCATTTTTAATCCTTTCTCAAAACAAGCAAATTTTTCTCTATGTTGTATGTTTAAAGTATTTTAACACAAAGGGCGGCAAAAGTCAACACGGGAAAGTTCACAATTTTCTGTTGCAATTATCGGGGAAATATGTTATAATAACCTCACACACCCAAACGTAAAACGTTTGGCATCCGCTTTGCGGATGGTTTCGGCAAAGCCGAAACGGTGATTTTATTTCAACAATAATTCGGCGCGTTCGCGCCGTCGGCGGTTTTACCGCCGCAATTGCCGCAGGCAATTGTAATTATGTTTATATATAAAGCAGGAGCGATTTTATGTTCACCGAAACTGTAAGTCTCTGGCAATACTTAGAAGAAAACGCCCAGTCAGACCCGAAAAAGCCGGTAATTATCTACGGCATGGGCAACGGCGCGGATAAAATCCTCGCCGTCATGGAAGCACGGGGGCTCGAGCCGGCGGCGTTCATGGCGAGCGATGAGTTTGTGAGGGGGCACAGCTTCCGCGGTTTCGAGGTGAAAAAGCTCGCCGATATAGAAAAAGAGTACAGTGATTTTATAATCCTTGTCGCTTTCGGGACAAACCGCCCCGATGTGCTCGAGAAAATATACAGGCTCGCAGAGCGGCATGAGGTTTATGCGCCTGATGTTCCCGTTTACGGCGATGTGCTTGAAACGTTGTTCGATGAGAAGTATGTGGTTGAAAATTTCGGCAGAATCAAGGAAGTCCGCGGGCTTTTTGCGGACGAGCAGTCGAGGGAAGTGTTTGACCGATTGATTGACTATAAAATCAGCGGCAAAATCGAACCGCTTTGCGCAACGGTTTCCGCACGCGAGGACGCGCTGGATTTGCTTAACATAAAGCGCGACGAAAGCGAGATTTTCTTCGATTTCGGCGCTTATGATGGCGATACGGCGCAGGAGTTTGCCGAATATACAGGCGGGAGCTACAATAAGATTTATGCGTTTGAACCGGACTTCCGCAGCTTTTGCAAGCTTCGGCGCAGGCACTACTTAATCGAGCCGGTGAAGCTTGAGGCGGTTAACGCCGCTGTTTATGATAAGGACGGTGAAGAAAGCTTCTCAAGTGCTGCAGGCAGGCAATCGTCAATTCTCGGCGCGCTGACAAAGGATAAGAAAATCAAAACGATTAAAGCCGATACTTTCTGCGAGAAAAAAGGGGATGTGCCCACGCTGATTAAAATAGACGTCGAGGGCTGTGAAAAACCCGCGCTTGAGGGCGCGGCGGCGACGCTGAGGAAGCATAAGCCGAAGCTGATTGTTTCGCTTTATCACCGTACCGGGGATTTGCTTGAACTGCCGCTTCTGCTTAAAAAAATGAACAGCAGGTACAAGATGTACCTGCGCAGGCATGAGTATGTTCCGGCATGGGACATAAACTTATATTGTATTTAAAAGAATTTAATATAAAAATTTCTAAACCCGGGAAACTATACTTCCGTATTGCTTTAGTGGAGAAAGGATTAAATTAAAATATGAGAAGAACTGTATTTATTCTGCTGATTGTGGCGGTAATCGCCATAGTCGGGCTGTATACTTTTCTTGAATACAGGGTGAGCGATATTGCATACGTGGGTGCTGTCTGGGAGCTCAGAAGCCATGACAGGGAGTATGTGCTGCGCAGGCTCTATAATTCCAATGTTGATGTCGACGCTTTCCGCGGGAGGGTTGAGCCGCTGCTTATTAATGCGGAGTTTACGGAGGAGGAGTTTGCAGGGTGGGCGCTGAACTCCGGCGAACCCGAGCTTTATCTCGCTTTTTATTACAGCGTGTACCCCGATTCCTACGGCAACTTCAGCGCGAGCGCGGATAATAGTCTGTTGAGCGTTTACGGCGACGGCGATGATTTTTACGTTCTTTCCGTGAGTATAAACCAGGAATCCGCGATAGGGCAGACAAGCTTTAACTTTAAAATCAAAGACCTGTATCTTGAAGTAACGACTGACGGGCCGCAGATTTATCTGCTGGGCGAGGAGTTTCACATAGCTAAAAATGAACCCGGAATGTTCCCGGGGACGCCGGTAAAAAGCGAGGACGGACGCTCCATGGCGGTCGGGCTCGGCGACATACTGGATTATTCGTTCCATGTCGCGGGTACGGGCACGGTGACGCTTAAATATACTTATAACATAGCTACAAACAATATCTTTTCAAGAACAATGCTTGAGAAGCAGCTTTTGATTGTTAACGTGTACATTGAAAGCACAGGCGACGGGGATTACAGACTGGAGTATACGTCGGAGCCGTTTTCGTCGCTGGAGGAATTTTTGGGGTAGATTAATTCTCGCAGCAGTCCCAGTACGCTTCCTTTTCATGGGTTGCAGGGCGGTTCATCAGCGTTTTCAGCGCTTCTTCGGGTTTTATGCTTCCGAACAGAATTTTGCACAGCTGTTCAATTATAGGCACTTCAACATTGTGCATTTCAGCGAGCGCCATCGCCGAGCGCGCACTGCCGTAGCCCTCGACGGTACCGACTTTTTCCACGGTTTCCGGGGCGCTCAGCCCGCCGCCGATAAGCTTGCCGGCGCGGTGATTCCGGGAAAGCTCCGAGGTGCAGGTGACGATTAAATCGCCGATTCCTGCAAGCCCCGTAAACGTCTGCCAGCGCGCGCCGAGCGCGACGCTGAGTCTTGTTATTTCCGCCAGACCGCGAGTCATAATCGCGGCTATTGTGTTGTTTCCGAACCCCATGCCGAGCGCGATTCCGCAGCAGAGCGCAATCGTGTTCTTCAGCGCGCCGCCGAGCTCGCAGCCGATAACATCGTCGGAAAGGTAAATCCGCAGGCTTTCTGTCTGCAGCGTGTCTTGAATATAATACGCCGAGGCCCGGAAGCCGCAGTTGCAGGCGCAGACCACGGTCGTCGGCACGCCTCGCCCGACCTCCTCCGCGTGGCAGGGGCCGGTCAGTACCGCAATCGGATTACAAGGGAGAATCTCGCTGATAACCTCGGACTGCCGCTTCAACGTACCGCGCTCGAAGCCTTTTCCGACGCTGAGCAGGATTGTTTCCGGCGTTATGAACCGCGCGGCTTTCTGTGCGGTTTCACGCACGAACTCCGAGGGGATGGCAAGCACTAATATTTCACAGCCCTGAATAGCGCTGATGTCCGCCGTGAAGTTAATCTCCGGCGGCAGCTTTACTCCGGGGAGAAGCTTTCTGTTCTCACCGTCGCGCCTGATTGCGTCGATTTCGTCTTTAAATGCCGTCCAGGCGGTGACGTTGTGTCCGCTTTTACACCATAACGCCGCCAAAGCCGCCCCGAACCCGCAACCTAAAACCGCTATTTTAGCCATGTTTTTAATATAGTCCTTTCTTTTATAAATTTAATTAATCATTGTCGTTTTCCCCGATTCCGTACAAATGATTATATAGTCTTTGTTGTCTTCTCTCGCTCTGTCCGAGCTTCTTCTCGTTTTTATTAATAAGCCGTCTTATGTTCTGCCTGTGCATGAAAATCAGAATTACTGCTATTATCAAAGTGAAAATCACGCCTATGTACAAGTTGGGGCTATACCGCACATAAACATCGATAAGCCATACGCAAACAGGGTACAAAGCAGCCGCAATAATACTGCCGAGCGAAACATAACGGGTAAGCGCTACTATTATTATGAACACAATCAGCGCGGATAACGCCGCGAGCCAGTTTATTATAAGTCCCGTCGCGACCGTGACAAGTACCGCTTTTCCGCCTCTGAACTTGTAATAAAGCGGGAAGCAGTGCCCTAAAACTGCCGACAATGAGGCAATCCATAAGCATAGAAAAGTAAAAAACTCATTAAAAGGGAACGAATCTCCGATTGATTCAACGGGCATAAAAAAGAGGCAGAATAATTTGATTAGCAGAATCGAAACCACACCTTTAAGCACATCGCCGAATAACACAATAACGGCGGCTGTTTTTCCTTGTGTACGAAGCACGTTTGTAAGCCCCGCGCCGCCCGAGCCGAGCTTTCTTATATCCTCGCCGCTTTTGATTTTTGTTACGATAATAGCAGGGTTAATGCTGCAAATAAGATACGGCGCTATTATTGCAAAAATAATACAAACGTATAGCATCAAACTTTTCTCCTTAGTTAATTGTCAATTGTCAATTGTCCGTCATTCCCCTCTTTCGCGCGGAATTATCACTATCGGCGTGCCGTCCATCCCGAAAGTCTCGCGGATTTGGTTTTCGATGTACCGCTGATACGAGAAGTGAAACAGGTCAATCCTGTTGCAGAAAACTACGAACGTCGGCGGCTTTACGCTTGCCTGCGTTATATAAAACAGCTTCAGTCTTTTCCCCTTATCCGTCGGCGGCTGAACCCGCGCGGTCGCAATCGCGAGCATATCGTTGAGCAGCCCTGTTGAAATACGGCGGGCATTCTGCTCGCTCGTGTATTTAATCAACTCGAAAAGCTTGTCAATGCGCTGCCCCGTTTTTGCCGAGATAAACACAAACGGCGCATATTTCATGAACGAGAAGTCTTTTTCGAGCTTGTCGGTAAATTCCCGCATGGTTTTGTCGTTCTTCTCGATTAAATCCCACTTATTAATCGCAATAATACTGGCTTTCCCCTTATCGTGGGTATAGCCCGCAACCTTGGAGTCCTGCTCGGTGAAGCCTTCCTCAGCGTCTATCATCATTACACAGACATCAGCGCGGTCAACCGCCATGAACGCGCGCAGCGCGCTGTACTTCTCGACATTCTCGCCTGCGCGCACCTTGGATTTACGGCGCAGACCCGCGGTATCGATGAGTATATACTTCTCGCCTTTGAACTCGACAGGCGTGTCGATAGCGTCGCGGGTGGTTCCCGCTATTTCCGAAACAATGACGCGGTTTTCGCCTGCGATTTTGTTGACGAGCGAGGACTTCCCGGCGTTAGGCTTGCCGATGATTGCGACCGCCGTGACGGCGGAATCAATATCCTCGGCTTCCATATCAGGCTGCGTAAAATGCTTTATAACCTCATCTAATAAATCTCCCGTGCCGTGCCCGTGAACCGAGGAAACAGGCAGCGGCTCGCCGAGCCCTAAGTTGTAGAACTCGTAAAGCTCAGGCGGATTCTCGCCCACATTGTCGCACTTGTTCACGCAAAGCACGACCGGCTTGCCGCTCTTTTGCAGGATAACCGCAACCTCGCTGTCGCCGGCGGTGACGCCGCTTCTAATATCTGTCACGAAAATAATAACATCAGCGGTATCAATGGCAAGCTGCGCCTGCGCACGCATTGCGGACATTATTTCATCTTTTGAATCCTCAATCCCGCCCGTGTCAACAAGCATGAACTCCCGCCCGAGCCAGTCGGCTTTGCCGTAAATGCGGTCGCGGGTAATACCGGGCGCGTCGTCAACTATAGACGTGCGCCTGCCTGTAAGCTTATTGAAAAGCGTGGACTTGCCCACGTTCGGGCGTCCGACGATTGCTGCGAGTGCCATCAGCTTTCCTCCCCGGGAACATAGTCGACAATGTCGCCAATATTGCATTTTAATTCTTTGCAAATCTTTTCAAGAATTTCAACAGAAACATTTTCATTTTTACCTAACCTTGCCAATGTAACGGCACTAAAACCGCACAATACACTTAATTCTGTTCTTTTTAATTCTTTTTCAGCTAAAAGCACCCAAAGTTTTTTGTAAGAAACAGCCATAAAAAGTTCCTTTATTTTTTCTTTTTTTCTTGATTTTTGATTACTTCTAATCCTAATCTAATCAATTCAACCGTAGCTTGATTTCTTGTTTGAAATCTGTTTTCAAATCGAAAGTTTTCCACCTGCTCAAACAGTTCATCATCAAGAGTTATTGAATATCTTGGTTTATCTGTTGCCATTTTTAACCTCCATTTTAGTAATATTTAACAAATTTTATTTAATCTATTGACAGTGAACCAAATAACCATTATAATATGTATAACCATATAACCACTCAACCATTTTTTAAGGAGTAAAATTTAATGTCAAAGTTTGAAGAAAACTTAAAACACGCCTTTGCAGAATCTCAATATGAGCTCGGCATGCAAAACCGAAAAACGGATAACGAATATATAAAACTCGATAAAAAATATGATAAATTATTTGACCATATCAGGGATTTGCTCGGTAAAGACCGCAAGCTTATGCTCGACTTCGAGGCGCTCGGCAACCGGAAAGGCAGCATTGACGACAAAATGATTTATCTGCAGGGCATGATTGACTGCGTGAAGCTGCTGCGAATAATAAAGATGATTTAATCCGTGAGCGCGCCATAAAGCGCCGCGCCGTCTATCTCCACAACGCGGACTTTCACGCCGAGTTCTTTTTCAACGTCGCCGACAGTCACATCATCTAAAAAAACATCTTCGCCGGCTCTTAACATTGTCGCCGGTATCAGCAGTTCTTCGCCAAGACTGCCCCTATGCGGCAGAAGCTGTTTGATTAAATCCCCGCCCGTAATCAGCCCTGCGACGGTTACGCTGTGCCCGAAAAAATCGTTTTTGATTGCATAGACCTGCGCGCTTTCCCCTGCGAGCTTTTTAATAAACGGCGCGGCGGAAACGCCGGTGGCGATTGATTTTTTGCGTTTCGCTTTAAGCTTTTTACCGCCGAATTCATGCTCTAACAGCCGCAACATTCCTACGCCGTTCTCGTACTGCGGAAAGTCACCGTATTGCTCAAAAGCGGGCAGCTCGCGCTCGGCGAGCAGATAGAGCTCGTCCGAGGCATAAACGTTTTCGTGCTTTTCAATTATTTCAAGCGCGGCGTTTGCGGATTCCTTATTAAAAGGCACGAGCGGAGTTAAATTCTTGCGGAACTTCGTAAGCCCGACAGGAACGCAGGCAATGCTGCTTACGCCGAGCGAGGCAAGGTCTGAGAGCGTTTTCTCCAAGTGCGCGCCGTCGTTGACTCCGGGGCAGATTACGACTTGGCAATTAATCGGCGTATTAGCCCTTGCTATTCTGTAAAGATGTTCTAACGCTTCACCCGCGTTTTTATTCCCAAGCATTTTTACGCGCAGCGCCTTGTCCGTCGTATGAACCGAAACATTCACGGACAGCTTCATATTAATTATACGCCTGACTTCGCGCTCTGTCAAGTTTGTGAGTGAAATATAATTCCCCTGCAGGAACGACAGCCGTGAGTCGTCGTCCTTGAAGTACAGCGTTTCCCGCATATTTTTAGGCAACTGGTCGATGAAGCAGAAAATACACTTGTTTTTGCAGTGCCGCTGCTTATCCATGAGAAATGTTTCAAACTCCAGCCCGAAGTCGTCGCCGTAAAACATATAATCAAGGCAGTCGTGAATCCCATGTCCGTTGATTGAAATAAGCCGCGAACCGGCTTTGATTCCCGCTTTGCCGGCGGGGGAGTTTTTGATTACGTTTATAATTTTCATGTTCTTAACAATTTAGGACGCGTTACCGCGTCCTAAAGATGGTTTAATATTACGCTTCTTCCTGCGCGATTATTTCCCTGCCCTTATAAAATCCGCATGAGCGGCATACTCTGTGCGGGGCTTTCAGCTCGCCGCATTTAGTACAGCGGGAAAAAGCGGGCGCGGACAGCTTCCACACCTGTGAACGCCTTTTATCGCGGCGCGTTCGTGAAACCTTCCTCTTTGGTACAGCCATTTCTTTATCCCTCCCGGACGAACAATTGACAAAGTACAATGCACAATGCACAATGCACAATTATCCTTATTTTTACAGACACTGCAATATAGTATAGCACATAAAAATTTTATTGTCAATAATTTTTTACAAATATTTTTTCACGGCTTCGGGCATTTCGCACGTTTCAGCCGATATGGTGAATGTAACACAGGTATTGTCGGTGATTTCCGCGATTCTGTCAAGCAGTCCGCCGACCTCGTTCAGGTCTCTGCCGACGATTCGCAGCAGCCCGTCGACGAATATGTCCGTGCAGTCGTAGTCTGATGCGAGCATCCCCGCGATAAACCCATGCATATCGTCGTAGCCTTTAATTTTGTAGTCCTCGATGTTGACGAGGCGGACTTTACGATGGATTTCGTGGTTAAGGGACGAGCCGAGCTGAATCGCCATAACATTGCCCTTGCTCTTCTTCTGCGCTTCGTGAATTGCGCCTATCAGCAGCTTTGTCTTGCCGGAGCCGCGTTTTCCGGGGATTAGTTTCACCATGGCGGTGTACCTCCTGTTTTTTATGTTTATTCCGGTTTCTTATATTTTTCTTTATGTTTTTTGAGGCAATCCTCATAAGTCGGCAATTGAAAACCCTCTACATACGCGGCGTCCATCACTGCGTCATACGCTTCTTTTAAAGTGTCCGATTTAGCTATTTGGTTCGCCGACAATTGAGTATAACCTTAATTTCATATGCCATAATGAGCCCGCCTTAACTGTTTAACAGCTTCTCAAGTTCAGCGCGTTCTTTTTCAAACCCGGCTTTTCCGAGGAGCGCGAACATGTTCTTCTTGTAGCTTTCAACGCCGGGCTGGTCAAACGGGTTCACGCCGAGTATGTAGCCCGAAATTGCGCAGGCTTTCTCGAAGAAGAAAATCAGATAGCCCAGTTCATACTCGTTAAGCGCGGGTATTTCAAGCACGACATTCGGCACGCCGCCCTGCACATGCGCTAAAATCGTCCCCTCGAATGCCCTGCGGTTTACTTCTGATAGGTTTCTGTTCGCACAGAAATTGAGCCCGTCCGCGTTTTCGGGGTCTTCCTCGATGAAGAAGTCTTTCTGCGGAGTTTTAATGTCGAGCACGGTTTCAAACAGCAGCTCCGAGCCGTCCTGAATATACTGCCCGAGCGAGTGCAAATCCGTGCTGAATACAGCTGAAACAGGCAGCAGGCCTTTTTTGTCCTTGCCCTCGCTCTCGCCGAACAGCTGCTTGTACCACTCATTCATCATCGCTAGCGAGTTCTCGTAAGCAACTAACATCTCCGCTTTCCTGCCTTTACGGTACAGGATATTACGCAGTGCGGCATAGCGGTAGCAGGGGTTTGTGCCGAGGTCGGGGGAGGAATACTCGTTCATGGCGTCAAAAGCGCCTTTCATCAGCGCGTCAATATCGCAGCCCGCGCAGGCAATCGGCAGTAGCCCTACCGCCGAAAGCACTGAAAACCGCCCGCCAACATCGTCTGCGATTACGAAGGTTTCGTAACCCTGCTTGTCCGACAGTTCCTTTAAAGTCCCGCGCCTTGCGTCCGTGGTCGCGTAAATTCTGTCGCGGGCGCCGTCCTCGCCATACTTCTTCTCAAGCAGGTCGCGGAAAACGCGGAAAGCAAGCGCGGGCTCGGTCGTCGTGCCGCTTTTCGAGATGATGTTGACCGAGAAGTCGCGGTTTTCAATCAGCGAAATAACCTCGTTCAGATAAGTCGGGCTTATGCTGTTGCCGGCGAAATAAATCTCCGGTGTTTGCTTCTTCAGCGAGTTGTACAGCGGCGAGCGCAGCGCTTCAATCGCCGCCCGCGCGCCGAGGTAAGAGCCGCCGATACCGATGACGATAAGCGCTTCACTGTCAGCCTTTATTTTTTCCGCGGCTTTTTTAATCCGCGCGAACTCGGCTCTGTCGTAGTTTGCGGGCAGGTCTGCCCAGCCGAGAAAGTCGCTGCCGAGGCCCGTCTTCTCGGAAAGCTGCTTGTGGGCGAGCATAACCTGCGGTTCAATCCCCGCAAGCTCGTGCCCGCCTACAAAGCCTCTCAAATACTTTTCAATTAATTTAACCGCCATATTTTTATCATGTCCTTTCCGTGGTTTAACGAGTGTGCTGGGGGGCGTTATTTGTCAAATAAATTGCCGTTATGCCAAGCTTTTCAATATAATTTTCATAAGCGTCATCTTTTTCGTTGCCGTATCTGAGAATGATTTTAATAAACCCTTGCGGAAGTTCGCCTAAACGGAAGCCGTTGAAATCCTCCATGATTTCATAAAGCGGCATGACTATAAGGTTTTCGCTGACAATAAATTCTCCCATTTTGAAATTACTGCTCTCGTTCCAGCCCCAGTCCGCTTCACTTTGCCAAACCAAGCCGGCCATAGCGTCAGCATCAGCTTCGCCGTTAAATTCAATAACCATATAGCGTGCGTTTTGGATTGAGCTTGCGTCAACGCCGTTATAAACGTTGTCCGTGCCGTCGGAAATCCAGCCCCACCAAGTACCGTTGCCGCCGCTTTGGTCGGGGGTAAGCGAGAGGTCGAATCTGTCCGCAGAGGGCACAGGGTCAGCTTCTGCCGGCCGGGGGTCGTCCTGTAAGCCGCCGAGACCGCCGTTTGCGCTGGCTTCGGGAGTTTCGGGAACAACAGAAGCTTCGCCGTTGTACGAATTACACGCTGTTAAACCGAGCATCATTATAGATGAAAGCAAAATCGCAAATATTCTTTTGGTTTTCATATTTTATCATGTCCTTTCTGCACCAACAAAGAATAAAAAGTTTCGTTTTCCCAGGCTCAATACTATATTATTTCTGAGTTTTATCATGTCCTTTCTGCACCAACAAAGAATAAAAAGTTTCGTTTTCCCGGGCTCAATATTATATTATTTGTGAGTTTTATCATATCCTTTCTGCACTAACTAAGAATAAGAAGTTTCATTTTCCCCGATTGAATACCATTTGTTTTCAATCTTGGTAAAACCCTCCAAATATTTATATTACCAGTATAACATAAATCTGTCCGCCCGTCAACACCCGAAAAACCTTTCCGTCATAAATTCGGCACTTTTTATGAATGTCAGCTCCTCCACGCCGCAAACTGCGGTTAAATCACACTCAAAGACGATTTTATCACCGAGCCGTACGGTAAACGTGCCGACAACCTGCCCCTCCTCAATCGGAGCTTCGATGTTTTCGGGCAGCGCGGCTTCAAACACGGCTTCCCCCGCCTCATCACGGTGCGAGATAAACCTTACGGGAAGCGACGGGACGACCTCGACGGCTTTTTCAACGCCGCGGGTGACGGTGAGAGGAGAAAACCCGGAAGCATCTATTTCCGGCTCAAAGTATTCAAAGTCGGCAAAGCCGGAGTCAAGAAGCTGTTCGCAGAGAGCGTCGCGCTCGTCTTCGCCGGCCGAGCCGAGCACAACTGCGACGAGCCGCATGGAACCGCGCTCTGCACAGTTGGCAATGCACAGCCCTGCAAAACGTGAGTGTCCCGCCTTTCCGCCCAGGATTCCGTCATACCACTGCGCCATTCTGTTCGTGTTGACGAGCTGGGATTCGCGTTCCGTGCCTTTGCGGACCTCGGACAGGCGGGTGGTGAAGAAGCTGCCCTTGTCCAAAATTTCATGCAGTCCGTCGTTGAAAAGCGCAGCTGTCATTATCGCGATATCGCGGGCGGTCGAAACGGTATCCTCATTGAATCCGCCAGGGTCGGCGAAAAAAGTGTTTGCCATGCCGAGTTCGGCAGCGCGCGCGTTCATGCGGTTTGTGAATTCTTGCGCGCTGCTGCCGGCATAAACGGCAAGAGCGAGCACTGCGTCATTGGCGGAGCTCATGACGACAGCCTTGACCAGCTCGCCGAGCGGGAAAACCTCGCCCGGGTCGAGCCAGATTACCGGCGCTTTCAAGCCCATCACCTCCGGCGGAGCGGGCACGGAGTCGGCAAAGGAAATGTTTCCCGCCGCAAGCTCCTCCGCAATTATAAGCAGCGTCATAATTTTGGCAAGGGAAGTTATGGGAAACTGCTCATTCTCGTTATGGGAAAGGAGAATTTCCCCTGTTTCCGCTTCGATTAAAACGTAAGCATTAACGCTTTCATTCGTGTATGCGGGCGCGTTAAACGAGGCTGCGGACACCGAGATTAATAATATATAAATAAAAGTTTTCATGATTACCTCATTTTGTTTTCTTATAGTTTTTGTAAACTACTTTTATTTATGTATAACGACCCGAAGAAAGACAAAAATAAAGAAAATAATTAATTCGAGGAGTATTAAAGATTGGAATAAAATCCTTGCGAATCGGGGAAAACGTTGTTTTCATTACCCGTTGTGAAGAAAGGGCTTAATAAAAATATGAAGTATTTTTTTCTGTTTTTAATCGGCGGATTTGTGTATGGCGCAATAGAGGTAGTCTTTAAAGGCGGCGACACCCATCTGTCCATGTTTATATTAGGAGGGCTCTGCTTTCTGCTGATTGGCGCACTCAGCAGAAAAATGCATCTTTTGCTGCGGATGTCCGCCGGGGCGGCGATTATCACAGTGCTTGAGTTCCTCTGCGGTATAATTCTGAACGTCTGGCTGCAAATCGGCGTCTGGGACTACTCGCATCTGCCGCTCAACGTCATGGGGCAGATTTGCCTTTGGTTTACCATTATCTGGTTTTTCCTGTCGTTTGTGGGAATCCAGCTTGACAATCTGGTGAAATGGCAGCTGTTCGGCGGCGAGCGGCCGGTGCTCGGGCTCAGACGAAAAAACACTGCAATAAAAAAGACGGCTTAGCCGTCTTTTTTAGCAGCAATTTTGTTTTGCATGGAATTGCCGCGTTGCTTAGCAGCAACAGTTGTCATTTTCACCGTTCAGGAACTCGCCTTCGCCGCGCAGGAATTGGCGGTTTTCGCCGCACAGGCAACGTTGCAGGCAGCGGCAGAAACGGCAGCAGCAAAAGCAGCCTCTGTTGCGGTTATTGAAATTGCCGCCGACTCCGAACAAGTTGCAGAAATTGCATCTTCCAAACATGATGTAAGTCCTTTCTTTAATAATTTTTTGTTTTTTGACATTCTTTTACATTATATGCCAAAGTTTGCAAGGTGTGAGAAAAAGAAAATCCCGCCTGAATTTGAAGTTCAAGCGGGTTAATTTAATTTGTCCGAAAACACGCAAAAGCCTTTAATCAGATGTTTAAGCATATTATGTAAATTTCTATATGGCACGAAAATAAACTATACTATTGCCGGTTTTCATTATTGCGCGTTGCTTGTATAATTTTATTAAACCACCAAGTGTGAAACATTTTATAAAGAATACTAAGCGAGGAATAAATCATGTCAATTCCGGTTAAAGGCGTAACAATTCCCAAAACCATACGTACCGTAAATATTGGGGATATATTTGTTTTAGAAGCAGCGGTTCTCCCGTGCAATGCTGCAAATAGAAGTGTAGTATGGGCTATAAAGGCAGGCTCTGACCTTGTCCGGTTTGAGAACGGTGACAGAGTGCGTGCCGTAGCTGCCGGTACTGTAATAATAAGAGCCATATCCGTGCAAAACTGCGCTATAGGTGCTGAATGTGCAGTTACAATAGAAGCGGTAAAGGAGGCGGGAAGCGAAACATGAATTTACTAACGGTTTATCCCATACAGTCATACAATTTAAATTGCCATTACTGCCCGGCAAAGCAGTGGACATATCCTGTTAATGATGAAAAAACAGCTTAAATAAGGTGCAAATATTGTGAGTTTATCAAATAGGTCTAACTCAGAAGTAACAATCACCGCCGATGCTGTTGGTTCTGCGGTAGTAAGGGCAACATCCCAATGGGATTCTAAAAATATTGCTGAATGTAACGTTAATGTTAAGGTATCTTCGACGCCAATTCGAGTGACAAGTGTTTCCTTGTCTGAAATAGGAGGAAAATTATCATGTCAATGGAAATACAAAAATCTTTAGGTTTAATTGTTGGTACTAAAGGATATTTAAAAGCTAATGTAAAACCAAGTAATGCAGCAAACAAGAATAATGTATCATGGAATATACGCTCCGGCGATAATAAAATCATAATGCTTTCGGGAAATCATGAAGGTGTTACTGTATATGCCGACGGAGCTGCCGGAGAAGCGGAAGTACGTGCTGTAATAACTGAATTTCCTGGTAGCAGGGGGCGGCAACTTTCTGATGTTTGCAAGGTTAAGGTTGTAGATGAAGGCGGAATACTTGCTAACAGTCAATTCTTTAGTACGGAAACAGGCTGGTACAGCCGTGCTTTTACCGGAAGCTGGTCTCCCCAGTGTGCATGGTATGCTATCGGCCGCGTCGGCGAAGTTCACGGCATAAAAGTAGATTTTAACAGCAAAGTGGGAATCGATGGCGAAACATACAAAGGTAGTGGCGGGTGGTGGATAAAAAATATAAAATCACAAGCCAGTATTGCAACATTAAATTCTGACGAAACAATTGATATTGATGAAACAACTAAAAGAGATATTAAGGTAATAAAAAGCTCGGATTGTACCGAGGATAACATTAAAAGCAACAGTATAGCAAGCTTTTTATTCTATGTTGATATTTCAAATGCCACAGGTTATTATGGTCATGTTCAATATATCGAGCGCGTGGAAAAGATTAACGGTGTAACCTGGGTTTATTTTTCGGACAGTAATGATAGCAGAGGCACCGGAACGATTCACACAAAAATCTACGCAGACTTTATAGCGCAGTATAGCGGTGGTACTGCTTATGAAGAAGAACCCATTTTCCAAGGTTTTGTTCAATTTGATTAATTACATGAAAACGCCCGATATTAAAATCGGGCGTTTTTTACTCTAATCTGACGTAAAACTAATAAAGCCGCTTGGATTTATTTCCATATACCTTTCAAGACAATTTTCTGCTTCTTCCAAAGATGCATTTAGAGGATTTATCCCTAATACTTCAAGCCATGGTAAATCAAAAATAATTTCATTTACAAATTCTATTCTTACAGTGTGTAAAACCAATTTTCGTAAATTTATTAAATCGCTGAGATTTGTTAATTCTATATTTTTACCATAATAAATTATTAATTCTTCTAATGTGGTTATTCTGTTCAATCCATTTAAATTAACATCTTCAAATCCACAGGCATTGATGTAAAGATATTCTAAATTCAAGCCGCAAAGCGGATCTATTGATTTCATGTTGGAAAACCAAACTCTTAATTTTCTTAAATTCGGAAACGCTGTTATCTCTTCTTCGTCATTAATATATGCATAGTATAAATCGAGTTCTTCGAGATTTTCAAGCTCTATTTCATTTAATAAGACTTCAAATCCGCTGCAATCTAATTTCAAAACTCGTAAATTCATGCCGTTTAAAAACGAAAAGTCAGAAATATAATAATGATACCAATCTCCGAGAAGTCCGGGCGCACGGTTTTGATACAGCGTTAAATTTTCAAGATTTTTAAGTTCAGATAATAATGAGATGTCAATTCCCTCTGCTTCTATCCATATTTCAATTTCTGTATAAAACATTAAATCTTCTATATCTTCTGCTGTTAAATCCCTGTTTAAATGAAGTGTTAATGGTTCTGCAACTAATTCATGTGTTTCGTTATCCTGCTCAATCTCATCATAAGTTTCAAAAGTCTGCTCAGGTGACTCCTCTTCCGCGTCCTCCGTTTCGTCATTAACAACATCTTCCGGCGGGTATTCGGGTTCGCTTTCAACCGGGATTTGCGGAGGGAGGATTACGGCATCGTCCTGTTCTGTACATCCCCCAAGTGCAAGAACGAATACAATCGCGGAAATTAAGAACAAATTAAGTTTCATTGATATGTCTCCTTTTCATTTTGTATATTTTACATTATATACCATATTATTAATTTTTGCAAGTTACATTTTAGTTACAATTGTTAAAACTCGTCGGAATTTAAAGAGTGATTATAATACCAGTCCGAAATTAAACTATGTTGTAGTCGGTTTTACTTCTTCGGATAATTATGTATAATGAATATATTAATTGAAGGAAGGAGTGTTATTATGGAAGAAAAGCAAATATTAGACCAGCTTAACACTTTGTCAAATATAACAAGGGAGCAGAGTGTTTTAATAGAGAAATTATCCGGCAGAGTGGATGTATTGACAGAAAAAATACAAGTGTCCGAAAAGAAACTGTCTGATAATGAATGTATTATCAACGGAGTTTTTGAGTTATCAAAAAATGTTGCAATTTATGCAAAAGAAGTGGAACACTTAACAAAAACAATGGACAAGCGGGTAACTGATATTGAAGAAAGGCAGTATAAGCAGGGAGAGAGAATCGGTGCACTTGAAATTAAACCCGCAAAGCGGATGGAACTCATTATAACGACAATAATCACTGGTTTTGTCACATTATTACTTGGTTTATTTGCCGGATATTTCTTGTAAGGGGATAAAGATGAAAAACCAACTGTATGAATTATTTAGCTTAAAAAGCATCATAACACTCTCGTTAACCATTACACTATGCTACCTTACTTATAATGAAAGGTTGCAAAATGAGCACTTTTTACCTATTGTTACGATGGTATTCACTTATTATTTTACACGGCAGAAAAACAATCATCCGCATGAAACAGAGGACAAATCAAATAACAAAGATAAATCCGCAGGCTAAGGCTTGCGGATTTATCTTTCTTTCTAACGCACGAAAATAAACTATACTATTATCGGTTTTCATTCTATGTTAAATTCGATATAATTAAGTCCCAGGGTTATGTTAATTTTCTCGAAAGACACTTAAAAATCAAAGCTAAAAACGCACGATAAATAAGTATAAAACCGAGAAAGTGAATTACAAAAAGTCAAATAAAGTGGTAAAATGAACTCTCAAATATCGA
>Ga0123353_10001196_pt1 | contig 31763 bp, 23 predicted proteins | sample TergutLab28metaG_3_FD_92763 | JGI IMG/M metagenome (GOLD analysis project Ga0123353, IMG submission 92763) | Labiotermes labralis P3 segment gut microbial communities from Petit-Saut dam, French Guiana - Lab288 P3 | ecosystem: Host-associated > Arthropoda: Insects > Digestive system > Gut ...
AATAGTGGCACTTTTGTTTATTTGAATATCAATTGTTTTATTTTGTTCCAATAAATTATTATCTTCATCAAAAACAGTATAAATAAATCTTAAGCTTGAAAAGCCGTAATCATCTTTAATATTACCTTTAAAATAGACTCTGTCTGAAAATAGAGAATCGGTTTGACTTTGCACTGCGATTTCCGGATACAAATCTTTAATTACTTGAATATTGTATGATAATGTATCAGGACTTACAAAATAGTTGTTTTTTGTAACTGTGGCGTAATGAAACGATTCGCGAGCTGTTAGGGAGTGTGTGAAAACTTCTTTTTCAGGAGTTAAAATATTGTCTTGCTCTTGAAAAAGAAAATTGATTTGATTTGTATTTTTGGTATAAAACTTCCATGTAATTCGGGTACCTTCCGGCACGGTAGCATCGCCGTTGTTTTCCACTATTTCACGATTTTTGTTGAGATAATTCGGATAATTGAGTTCCATTACATAACTTACAATCACCGGTTTGGGAAGCACATTTAAGGTATAAAACTGCGTAGTTACTTCATCGGTTTGCAGTTGAAAAGTGAGGTCCCTCTGTAAATTGGAAAAAGTGTATGAGAAGGTTGTATTTGATTGCTTTGCGCATCTGTAACTCCGTTTACCATATACAATAAAAAGTTCTGAGGGCACCTCATCGCCCACAATTTTAATATTTACTGTAAAATCGTCATTTTGAAGTGTTTTCAATCTTTTATTTACCACCTCAATCTTGTAGGGTGCCGGTTTTTCAAAATATTGCTGATATTGTACAATCCGCTGTGTGGATTCGGTAAAGATTTCACTTTTAGTAGAGAATAGAATACAAAAAAGCAATACGGGAATAAGTGCCCATTTCACAAATTGTGTGCTTTTTTTAAAGGGGATTGCTTTCACAAACGCAAAAGGTTTCAGCGTTTCAATTTTGGTATCAATAGCGGCATTGAGCAGGTCTAAACTTCTATATTTTCCGGCTTCTATTTGTGATTCTAACTGAATTACGTTGAGTAACTTGTCGTCAATTTCAGGAAAATGTTTTCCAATAATTTTAGAGACTGATGTTGAATTTAGGGTTTTTCCCAATCCTGCCATTTTCAGAAGCGGATGCACCACATAAACCGCAACAGTAGCAAAGAAAAGTGCCAAATAGCTATAAAAGAGCACAGCGCGCGTAGTGGAATTGAGATAGGAAAAAAACTCTAACAGCGCGAAAGCAATAAACACCCCTACAGTAACCACCACAAAAAGGAGCGCACCTTTGTACAATTTGTTTAAATAATACTTTTGTACAAAATCTCTGATTTTTTGGTGGATAAAAGTTCTATTTTCTGTCATTATGCATTTATAACGTAAAAGGAATAAAAATCGTATTTATAGATATGGTGTAAGGTAAGTTACAAGTATCCTTTGTGTAAAAAGTAACTTTTCTTAATTAAAGATTCTCGCTGATTTTCTTTAAATCCAAACCTCCAAAATTTCCCGAGGACATAAACGCGAAAATAGTTTCGACACTGTTCATCGCCAATATTCTTTCCTCTAACTGTTTTGTATTATGATAAACCTCTAAATCACTTCGTTGAAATGCATTGAAAATTATATCAGAAGTTATGGGAGGGAGTTTTTTATGCGCTACAGTTTCAGGGTTAAAGAAAATAATTCCTACATCAGCGGAGTTCATTGTGCCGGCATAATGCTCTAAAAATTTCTCATTTAAACTGCTAAATGTGTGCAACTCCATACAAGCCACAAGTTTGTGATTTGGAAACTGTGTTTTTAAAGCCTCAACAGTAGCTTTCAACTTGGAGGGTGAGTGTGCAAAATCTTTATAAATTGCGCAAGTTTCGTTTTTGTGCAACAGTTCCAAACGGTTGCTTGCGCCTTTAAAGGATTGAATTGCATGGTAAAACTGCTCATCAGAAACACCTACAGCATTACAAGCCAAGCGCGCTGCATTGATATTGGTAAGGTTGTGTTTTCCGAAAATTTTCAAAGGGATATCTCCAAAACTTGTATTCAAAAAAGTAACTCCATTTGCTATAAAGTGTGAATGCACAGTGTACCCTATTTTTGGTGCACAAAGATTTATATTTTCGCTCATCTCTTGCAATACGAAGTCATCTTTACAATAAATATAATACCCGTTTTCAGGGATCATCTCTGCAAAAATTCTAAATTGATCCACATAAAACTCAAAAGTGGGGAAAACATTAATATGATCCCATGCAATACCGCTGATAATTCCAATAGTTGGCTGATATACATGGAATTTAGGTCGTTTATCAATAGGCGAAGTCAAATATTCATCGCCCTCAATTACCATAATTTCGGCTTTTCCGGAAAGTTCCACCATCACATTAAATCCCTCTAATTGCGCGCCCACCATGTAATTGCAATTGATTTTCAGATACTGCAATACGTGTATAATCATAGCAGTAATGGTTGTTTTTCCATGGCTGCCTCCTACTACAATGCGTGTTTTGTTTTTACTTTGTTCGTACAAAAACTCCGGATAGGAATAGATTTTTATACCTTTTGTTTTTGCTTTCAATAATTCCGGATTATCATCACGTGCATGCATTCCCAAAATAACAGCGTCTAATTCCGGTGTAATTTTATCAGGAAACCATCCAATAGCAGCGGGTAAAATTCCAGCATTTGCTAACCTGCTTTTTGCGGGTTCAAAAATTTCGTCATCTGAACCTGTAATTTGGTATCCTTTGTGATGGAGTGACAGTGCCAAGTTGTGCATTGCGCTGCCACCGATGGCAATAAAATGAAGTTTCATAAATGATATAAAGATTTAAAGACTTATCTATTCAATACAATTTTCTATTCTACAAATATTACTATTTTTTAATACTTCTTCATAAATTGCAAAAATCTTACGCGATACGCAATGGCAGCAATCATTAAGCCAACGCAAAGTCCTGACCAAATACCAACGCTTCCGAAATTAAAAACAAACCCCAACAGGTAACCAATCGGCAGGGCTATAACGAGATATGAAGTAAATGCAATAAACATGGCAAAGGTTACATCTGCCAAGCCGCGCAAAGTAGCTAATCCTACCGTTTGCCACCCGTCGAACAGTTGAAAAATGCCTGCTATAATGCACAATTGAGCCGCTATCGCAATCACTTCGGGATCGGAAGAGAACCATGTCGGAATTTGATGCCGTAATACAATAAACCCGATTGCTGTTATTGCCATAAATGCGGAAACAAGATGTAATGATGCTATGGAAGCCATGCGTGTTGCTTTATAGTGTTTAGACCCAAACTGATGTGATATGCGAATGGTGCAGGCTGAACCAACCCCCAACGCTATCAGGAAAGTAGTGGATGCCATTTGCAATACTACTTGATGTGCCGCCAAATTCACTTCGTTTATCCATCCAATCATAATAGCACTAAAACTGAACGCCAATACCTCAACTATCAATTGCCCGGAAATAGGAAATCCGGTGCCTATTAATCGCTTTAATGCAGGAAAATGAAAGTTTTTCCATGAAAAATATTGGGTAAATTTTTTCAACGCTTTATGTCTGAAAATTAGGATTACAAAAGTTAATGACATTAAAACCCTTACAATTAAAGTAGTTATGCCGGCTCCTTCTACGCCCAAAGCAGGAAATCCACACTTCCCGAAAATGAGTAAATAGTTCAAAATAATATTAATAACATTTCCAGCTAAAGTTATCCACATGGCAATCTTCGTATTGCCAACACCTTCAGTAAACTGCCGGCACGTAAAAAAGATGAGAAGAGGAATATTAGACAATAACAACCAATTGTAATAGGGTATTGCCAAAGTTACTACGTGTTCCGGCTGGTTTAGTTGATAGAGAAAGGGTTCAACCAAGTGTATTACTCCAAATAAAACGATACTTAATATGGTATTGATTAGCAATGCGTTTTGAAAAAATACTCCAATTTTCCACCATTGCTTTTTTCCGTATGCTTTTCCCACGTGAGGGGTTTGCCCTAACGAAAAACCTAAGCCAAAGATAAATACCAGCATGAATATGGAGTTGGCAAATGCTACTGCCGCAAGTTCTACCGTCCCCAAAATGCCTACCATAAAAGTATCGGCTAATGAAACTGTGGCTTGTCCCAATTGTGCTAATATGATAGGAAAAGCAAGATTTAAGTTGCGCTTATAATAGGGAAGGAATTTGTTGTACTTTATACCGTTTGAAAATACCATCTTCTTATAACTCGAATAGTAAGAGTTTCGTGCCGCAAAAAAACAATAAATTTCGAAAAATTGAAAAAAAATATCTTTCCCCCATTTTTTTGGTATTGTTATTTATTAAAAAAACTATTTTTGCAAAATTCTTTAAAAGTTACGCTCGAGACGAATACAGAAAAAAAATGGAACAAAAAGAGAAACGATCGTTCAATTTCAATAAATTTTAATCTTAAATTATTAACAATATAAATAATATTATGGCAAAATTATTTCCCTTTGGGATCACAGGAAATTTAATAGTGAATGGCAGCATAGATCAGTCTGCTGTAAACTTCCCCAGTTATGGCTGGTTACCCTCTACTCTAAAAGAAAGCGTAGGAGTTCCTTTTGCTGCTTTTAGTGAAATTAAGCGAAATAAAACTATAAAACCACGTCTGGGCGGCAAATATCTGTTTTCCCCGATAGATGATGATGATAATATTCTTAAAAATATGATCAGTAACATCAAGGGAGCTATGGTATATAATGAAAATAATATGCCGGGACTTATTCCGGGGGGCTATACGCCGGGGAATATGCCTTCGGGACATGTACCGAGTTGTAAGCCTTCGTGGATGCCATATATTCCAGGATTACCGTCTATGCCGGGCTTGATGGGAATGAACATGCCGGGAATGCCAAATTTAACTACTGTACCGGGGATGCCAAATATACAGGGAATCTTAGGATTACCAGGAATACCATTTTTGCCCGGAATGTCATCCAATCAAAAATTCCCCGGTAAACCAAATATACCTTTTTTACCAGGAATTTCTGAAATTATTGCTTTTGTTAATGCTATTGTTGATGCTTTTAATGCCATTGTTGAGTTTTTTGACAAACTTGCGGCTCACCATACCGACTTTGTACAAACCGTGGATATTAGTCTTTGGAAAAATTTTATTGACTGCGGTATGCAAGATTTTAATTTTAAAGGCTTTCATTGTGCAGATGGAGGCGATGACACGTCGCGAATTTTTCTGGAAATACTTAATGAAAACAACGCTGTAATGCAAACTTTTGGAAATGGAGATGACTCTAGTAATTCTGCATCATGGCAAGAATTTAAGTTACCGAACAATAAATATCCCAACACCAATTTGCCTGCCGGTGCAAGAAAAATAAAAGTAACCTTGAGGGTAAATAAAAGTTTTGGGCACAATCATTATGCAGGTTTCTTCGATGACTTGGAACTTACTATGCCGGTATATAAAATACCTTTCACATTAAGTGCTGAACAGGTAGCAGTAGGACAAACAGTTAGAATCTATCGCGATCTTGATTTTACCAACTTTAAAGATATTGTTTACGAATCTCTTAATCCTGATATCGCCACTGTTAATGATATTGGGATTGTTGAGGGGAAAAAACCGGGAGTGGCAACCATAAGAGTATCAGACCCTGTATTTAAAGATTTAGTAACTGAATTTAATATTGTTGTAGCAAGTACCGTTGTGCCTGTACCCGTCATCCTCAAGCATCCCTCTCATGCAACTATACTTGCCGGTAAGAATGCCACATTTTCAGTTCTTGCCATGAGCGACCCCATGCCTAATTTCCAGTGGCAAATCTTCACGAATGGACAATGGACCAATATTAGTAACGGAATCTCTTATAATGGAGCGGGAACCAATTCCCTGACCGTTTTAAATGTTACTAATGCAATGGATCGTTTTGAATACCGATGCTTTATTTCTAATCATGCAGGAAGTATTTCGAGCAATGCCGCAAGTATTGTCATAGGCACTCTACCCACCATCTCATCCCAACCCGCTAACGTAACTGTAAATGAAGGGTTGAATGCCACATTTTCAATTGGCGCCACAGGAATTCCCAGCCTCGGTTATCAATGGAAAGTTTACAATAATGGATGGAAGAATATTGCTAACAACGCCCAATACAGTGGCGCAAGTACTGCAAAACTAACCATTTCCGGAATTACAAAAGCAATGAGTAAAACAAATTACTACTGCGAAATAAAAAATTCTTTAGGAACTGTTTCCAGCCAAATAGCAATGCTTATGGTACCTGCTGCTCCTACAATTACCGCTCATCCTAATAGTAGAGATGTTTCTGTTAATCCGCCCAATGACGCCAGTTTTCATGTCGAAGCCAATGGCTATCCTGATATTACATGGCAATGGCAGGTATCTACAGATAACGGTTCTTCCTGGCAGACCCTCGCAGATATTCCAGACCAAATTAGTGGCACGAAAAGCAATTCTCTGCAAATTATTGACACTTCGAACATGGCAGATCTATCTCTGTTTCGTTGCGAAGTGAAAAATGAACTCGGAACGGATTACAGCTATCCCGCAACACTCAGAAGAAAAAAGGAAGATAAATTTAATACTTTTATGACTAAATTGGTGCATTTTATAATAAAAATTGTAGATTCTTTTAAAAAGATGAAACAATAAAGCAAAAACACCCTTCCAAAAAAATTGCTATATTTGCCGCCGTTATAAAAAAGCAAGGCTTCTCTTTAATTATAACAGATACAAAGCCTTAGAAATTAGAAGCCATCATTAAATTTATTAAAATATATGACAAATTGCGAAGAATTCATTAGCCAACTTGTGAACAAGTATGGCAGGAAAAGGGAAAGTTTGTTGCCCATTATTCATGAGGTCATAAATCAGTACTACTATCTTAGCGAAGAAAGTATGACCGCCCTCGCCCGCGAGCTTGATATGCCCGCCTCCGAAGTGTATGGCACTGCTACTTTCTACTCCTTTTTCGACACAAAACCTCAGGGAAAATACGTCATCCGTGTTTGCCAAACTATTGTTTGCGACATGAAACGTAAAGAGGATATTGTGGATGCTATCTATGAACTGCTCCGGATAAAACCGGGCGAAACTACCTCCGACGGCAAGTTCTCATTGTACTATACCAATTGCTTGGGTATGTGCCATGAAGGTCCTGCCATGTTAATTAACGACGAACAATATGCTAAACTTACCCCAGAGTCCGTAAAGGATATTCTCGTTAATTATATGAAAAAATAAGTTTAATCCTTAAAATCATCACATTATGCCAACAAGTACAGTTAAAAGAACCGATCTTATCTTTAAGAAAGATATTGATTATAGTGCTGTCATGCACAAAATAATGAAAATGGGAAAAGATGAGTTTATTGAAGAACTTATTGATTCCGGTCTTCGTGGTCGCGGGGGAGCAGGTTTCCCCACAGGACTGAAATGGAAGTTAGTAAAAGCAGAAAAATCTCCCGAAAAATATATTATTTGTAATGCCGATGAAGGCGAACCGGGAACATTTAAAGATAGAGAAATATTAGACAATGCCGCCGAAAAAGTAATATGGGGAATGACCCTCGCCGCATACATTACCGGCGCAAAAGAAGGATATATCTACATCCGTGCCGAATATAAATATATGCAAACCAAATTGCGTATCGCTATTGATAGAATGGAGCAAAATATTAAAGCACTCGGCATAAAATTCAAATTAGATTTAATGTTTGGTGCAGGTGCTTACATTTGCGGAGAAGAAACCGCATTAATCCACTCTATGGAAGGACACCGCGGAGAACCTACAAACAAACCACCATTCCCCGTTACCCAAGGTTATTTGAATAAACCTACCGTGGTGAATAACGTGGAAACTTTCGTAAATGCAATTATCATAGCAGAAATCGGTGCTAAGGAATACAAAAAACTCGGCACAAAAGCCTCTCAGGGAACCAAACTGTTCTCTGTTTCAGGCGATTGCTGCAAAGAGGGTATTTTTGAATTGGAAATGGGTATGACCGTGCAACAATTTGTTGACGAATTTGGCGACGGCGACACCAAAGCCGTACAAGTAGGAGGAGCCTCCGGTTTCTGTGTACCCAGAAAAGAGTTCCCCAATACTATCATCGGCTTTGAAGGTGTGCCCACAGGCGGTTCCATGAAAGTGTTCAATTCGTCACGCTCCATGTACAATACTTTGGAAAACTATCTGATTTTCTTTGAAGAAGAATCTTGCGGACAATGCACCCCCTGCCGTGTAGGTACTCAACAACTGCTTATGGGAATTCACGCCGTTAAACGCAAAGAAAAACCCAAAAGCTACCTTGATGAATTATTAAAACTTGCTCAAACGATGAAATTCGCTTCTAAATGCGGACTCGGTCGTTCGGTAGGGAATGCGTTTGGATCTATTGTAACAAACTTTAGAGAAGAGATTATTTATTAACCACTAAAACAAATCGTTATGAGTAACTTAATTAATGTAACTATCAATAATATTCCGCTTCAGGTGGAAGAAGGAAAAACCATTCTTGAAGCGGCGAAAATGTTAAATATTCACATCCCCGTTTTGTGTCATCACAAAGACTTGTGCGTAGCAGGAAACTGCCGTATTTGTGTTGTGGAAGTTGAAAAAGACCCTTACTTGGTTGCCGCTTGTGCAATTCCGGTAAGAGAAGGAATGAGTATTTTAACAAACACCAAAAAAATTCGCGATGCGCGTAAACATATCTTGGAGTTATTGCTAACCGAGCATAATATCAATTGTATTAAATGCTGCAAAAGTAGCAGTTGTGAATTGCAAAATTTGGCATTAGAGTATCGTTTAGATGACCAATTGTTTATTAACTTATTGAAAGACACTCCTATTGATGATTCTTCGCCATCTATCATTAAAGACGACACCAAATGTATTCGTTGTACCCGTTGCGTAAGAACCTGCGCCGAACTGCAAGGCGTTAACGCATTGGCAATGTCTCAAAAAGGTCGTTATACCAAAATGAGTACCTATTTGGAAAAACCATTGGCAGATGTAGTGTGTACCAACTGCGGGCAATGTATTAACCGCTGCCCCACCGGTGCGCTTACTGAAAAATCTTATGTTGAACAGGTTTGGGAAGCGATTTACGACCCGTCTAAATTTGTAGTGGTACAAACCGCTCCTGCTGTGCGTTTTGCCGTTGGCGAGCTTTTCCATGTTCGCCCGGGTGCCCGCGTTACCGGCAGAATGGTTGCCTCTTTAAGGGCTATGGGATTCGACGCTGTGTTAGATACCGACTTTACCGCTGACTTGACGATTTTGGAAGAAGGTACAGAATTGCTTACCCGCTTGAAAAAAGCGTTAGTAGAGAGAGACAAATCGGTGGCATTGCCCATGTTTTCCTCTTGTTCTCCGGGTTGGATCAAGTTTATTGAGCATCAATATCCTGAATTGCTGCCCAACCTTTCTACCTGCAAGTCGCCACAACAGATGTTTGGAGCGTTGGCAAAAACTTTCTATGCACAAAAAAGAGGTATTGACCCCGCAAATATGGTTTCTGTTTCTATTATGCCCTGTACGGCGAAAAAATTTGAGGCAAACCGCCCTGAAATGCGCGACAGCGGATACAAAGATGTAGACTATGTATTGACCACTCGTGAATTTGCCAGCATGATTCACCACTCAGGTATTGATGTACTTACGTTGAAAAACGAAGATTATGACAACATCATGGGAGTTTCTACAGGTGCAGGTGTAATATTCGGTGCTACCGGAGGGGTTATGGAAGCTGCTCTGCGTACTGCATACCAAATCGTTACCGGAAAAGATGTGCCTTTTGATGGATTGAACATTACGCCTATCAGAGGATTTCAGGGAATTAAACAAGCCTCTATTGTTATTGAAGGTACTTTACCCGAATGGAACTTCTTGGAAGGAGTAGAATTGAAAGTGGCTGTTGCTCACGGATTAAAGAATGCACATAAGTTGATAAAAGGCTTGAAAACCGGTGAAGTTTCTGCTCACTTTATAGAAATAATGGCTTGCCCGGGCGGATGTATTGGTGGTGGCGGACAGCCCATACCTACCAATATTGATATTCGTACTGCCCGTATGGAAGGTACTTATAAGGCAGACTCAAAAATGTTGATGCGTAAATCGCACGAAAACCCCGAAGTATTAGCATTGTACGAAGAATTTTTGGGCAAACCAAACGGACACTTGTCCCACGAATTACTACATACGTATTATACGGAAAGATTTAAGTATTAGTGGTTAGTGATGATGTTCTCCCTTCGGAAGAGGGATTAAGGGTATGAAAGTAATTATTAATAATTAATTAACGATAGACGCGGCATCCATTTACGTGGTGCCGCGTTTTTTTATTACAAATACAATAATTCATACCCCTGAATTGTGTAGTTTGCGTATAAAAAATTAGTCAATTTTTGCGTTGTTGGCAACAGCCGGACGAGTGAGGTAAATAGATGAGTACTCGAAAAAAGACAATCTCTAATAGATTTTCAGAAAAATTAGCAAAAAATACACATTAAGTAAGAGAGCTCAATAAAATACGTAAAAGTGTAATGATTAGCTTTATTACTCGTTTTTATGACTAAATTAAATCATAAAAATCAAAAAAAAATCATTATGAAAAAAACATCATTACTAGTAATTATTTTAGTTGCTACCTGTGCAATTGCAATGGCACAACCCAGAGCTATCGGAGGACGCATTGGCTACAGCCTCGGAGTATCCTATCAACACCAAATTGGTGAAAAGAACTTGATACAGGCCGATATAGATATCCTCAAATATGGCTGGTGTGGCACTCAAGGTACTGTAACCTTTAACTGGATAGTTCCCCTTAAATCTTGGGAAAAAGCAAATTGGAATCTACTTGCAGGCGTTGGCGTTGGCTGTGGTTATGAATGGTGGGGAGGAAGTGCAAGAGAGGACTGGTACCGTTGGAATTCGTGGTGGAGTAAAAGTGGTGGCTTTATAGGTGTTGCTGGAATGATTGGTTTGGAATGGAATTTTAAATTTCCTCTACAGCTTTCTGTTGAATACCGTCCACTAATCGGCACTAAATTATACAGATTAGATAATCTTACCAATGTTGGATTTTATTATCACGGTTTGTGTACCAGTGCTGTTGCCATTGGCGTTAGATATAAATTTGGTGGAAAATAATTATCCTAAAAAACTCAAAAAAACACAATCGATTTTTTTATATTTTCGCAATGTATTTAAAAATTGAAAAATGAGTCAACGTATTTAGGGACATGACATCAGACAAAGACATAGAATTCGTTGCCAATTTTATTGAAGATGTAGGCATTGAAACTGTTGAAACTGAAAACACCATAGTTTATCCAAATCCTTTTAATAATCATATCACTGTGTTTTCAAACGATGAAAAACATATCATAATTACCGATATTATCGGTAAGGTTTTGTATTGTTCGCAATTATCTGATGGAATAAATGAAATATCCACCACTCATTTCCATAGCGGAATATTCTTTGTTAGAGTTCAAAATAGTGATAATCGTCTTAAAATCTTTAAGATAGTAAAATGATGAAGGGGTAGTTTATATGAAAAAATTACTGTAACTCCTAACCTCACCACAGGAGAATTGAAAATTGAAAATGGAGAATTGAAAATTGAGAATGTAGAGGTATTTGATGTTTTCGGAAGAAAACTGAAATCTAAAACCGTAAATCTAAAATCTAAAATCGTAATTGATATTTCACACCTTCATTCCGGCATCTATTTTGTAAAGATAAGTACAGAGGCAGGGATGGTGGTTAAGAAAGTGGTGAAACAGTAAAGGTTTATAAAGCTATTCTCTTAGAGATGAACAGACTCATTAATGAGTAAAACAGAAGGGTTGTCGGTTTAGACCAATTCCAACAGGTCACTTTTCCTATGGGCTGCCACACGCTAAAATCAGTTTGGAACGTTTTGGCGAAATACACAATAATCCTGTATTATTTTTGCTTAAATCTGAATTATCTTCGGAAAACAATATTTTTGCAGCGTTAATTTAATGATTTTTCAAAAAGTACTAATGGATTCCTTGCTTTTTGAAAAACTAAAATGATAAAAACTAAATTTTAGGAGTCCCATTATTTATATTATTTATTTTTTTGTTGTGTATTGCATCAAAATATTTTGATAGTTTTGCAGGCAAAAACTACAACTTCTTAAACCTTTAAATCTTTAAATTATGAACAAATTTCTATTAAAACTTACAGCATTAATGCTTGTGTTTGTGGGTGTTGCTTCCACTTGCAGCCGTGAATGTCCTCCCGACTGTCCCCCTCCTCCACCCCCTGAAATTGAATACCCAATTAATATCCCTTTTACCGAATACTCACTCCTTGATACCGATTGCCAGTGGGTAAATTTGCCTAATGATGAAACAGTAATGATTATTAATAGCAAAGAAGAATTGGAAAACTATATTTCCTGCACGGAAGGCTCTTATCCTGCTATTGATTTTAGAAAATATAGTATATTGTTGCTGAGCGGAGAAACCAATCATGCATTTAGCGATGTGATTGTAAAAGAGCTGAAGCAGCTTTCTCCAAACAAAATTAATATGGATATTGAAATTGGTTTTTATGAAAACACAATTATGGGAACTTGGAGTAATGCACTTGTTGTAAAAAAAATTGGAAGCGAAATTAATTTTGATTTAAATGTAGCGTTTTCTCCCGTATTGTATAAACCATGTAACTGTATAGTAGATACCTTAACAGGCGAATGGAGCTGGTTTAAAAGATATGGCGGTTTTGGTGGCACTACTACTCCCAATGAATTTAAATCTATTGTAAAGATATTTGGCCAAAATAAGGATGAATATGTTTATTATGAAGTTTTTGTTGAAGATACTTTATTCAGTTATGGCAGTTTTAAGATAGATTCATGGTCGCATTATAGAATAGCTATTATTAATCTTCCCCATAAATCTCCTATGGGGAAAAATGAATGGGCTATTATCTTTGGAATGCCTTTAGTTGGAATTCCCCTCGACAATAATACTTTATGGTTTTGGGATATAGCTGTTGATGGTTATGATTATTATTATCAAAGAATAAGATAGAGGAGGAAAAGGATATGAAAAGAACAGTAACAATAATATTATTTGCATTTTCAATTACTTTAATAAATGCACAAAAAAGTGAAGTGCTGACTTCTATCGAGAAGTATAATCTAAAATCTATTGAATCTATTTATGATGAGCAGGGAAGAAAAGTAGATAAAGAAACGGAAAAATTGCGTATTAACAGAAACGAGTATTTCAAGTTGGAGGGAGAAACAGATGCCGAAGTAATAGCAATCGCTTTTTTGCAGGAAAAAGGAGATCAATATGGATTAAGCTGTAATTTGAATGATGTAAAAATTGAAAAAATAGCAGATTCTCCGGCAGGAAACTATGTGTATTTTAGGCAATATATAAATGATATCCCTGTTTTTGCTACAAATTTCACCATTTTTATCAATAAGGAAAATATTGTAACTTACGCTTCAAGCGAATTTAGAAATTTGGATAGATATAACAACATTCAAACTACTCCTGTTGTTAATAGCGATGAGGCATTGCAAATAGCAAGCAAATATTTGAACATTGATAACAATATTTGGGGTAATTCAGAAATAGAACTTGTTTACTTTGAAAGTACGGATATAGGTTTGGAATTGGCATGGAAAATTAATATTGTCCCCATGAAGTCAAAAGAAGATTGGCAAATTTTTATATCTGCCGATTCGAGTCATATCATTCATGCAAAAGACCTTAGAGTATTTGTGGATGGAAGCGGGAAGACTTTTAATCCAAATCCTCTTGTAAGCGCTAATGTATCGTATGGGCATAACAATTGTTTCCTGCATAATAATGGAGCCGCCAATTCCTGTTTGGATGGGCAGATAGTTCAAGTAACTCTAAAAGACTTGGATTCAGCTGTTAATGGAATATACAGTTTGATAGGACTTTATTGTTGTATTCAAGATGTTGATGAACCATACGGAAACATTATTCCAGAATCAACCACTCCAAATTTTCATTTTACAAGAGACCAACAAGATCAATTTACAGCCGTAATGTGTTACTATCATGTGGATTTATCAGCCAGACGGCTTGTGCAACTTGGTTACAACTTTCCGAATAACTTATATTATTTAAATGTTGATCCCTACGGTGTAGAAGGTGAACGGAATGCGTATTATCATGATAGATATCACTATTTAACTTTTGGAGGTGGAGGTAATTTTGTTCGTGCCGCTGAAGATGCTGATGTTATTTGGCATGAACATGCTCACGCCATTCAGTATAACTTTGGTAAAGGAAATATGATAAATGGAGGAGAAACCCAAGCTTTGTTAGAAGGGAGCTCAGATTATTGGGCTACCTCATATAAAAGATCTTTATATCCAAACGATTGGGCGGAATATTGCAAATGGTTTGCAATGAATGATCCAAACTTCTTACGTAGAACAGACAGGGATTGGGTTTATCCCAAAAATTATTATGGCGGGCACGAAGGTGGGCAAATCTGGAGTTCTGCTCTTATGAAAATTTGGGGAGATTTAGGAAGAGATATAACGGACCAATTATACTTGGAAACCCATTTTCTTTGGTCACAAAATTCTAAACTAAGGGATGCCGCATCCGCATTTATGCAGGCAGATATGAATCTGTATAATGGAATCCACTTATGCCATATTAAAAAACGTTTTATAGAGCACGGGCTTATAGATCTCTCTATTATACATGAAACAATTACCCAAAATACCACATGGAGTACACCAAAAAATCAGAAAAAAACTGTTGCCATTAAAAATGGAGTAACACTGACCATTACTTCTACAATAGAATGTGATAATGATGTCTCCATCATCATTCAGCCCGGCGGCAAACTCATTCTTGATGGAGGTACGCTTACCAATGCCTGCTCTGGAGAAATGTGGCAAGGGATTACCGTTTTAGGTGATAAAACAAAACCAATATCGTCAGGAGATCAAACCCTTATACAAATAAGAGGAGGTATCATTGAAAACGCAGTATGTGGTGTCAGAGTTTATGATGGTGGGAGGGTAACTGCTTCCAGCTCATCTGTTTTCAGGAACAACACCATAAGCGTTAAATTTGAACCCAAAGCCGCCGGACAAAGCGGAACTTCAGGCTCGTTTACAAGAACAAATTTTATTCTAAATAGCAATTACCTTGGTAATTTAGCAAATTTTGAAGCGCATATTATGGCACAAGGCAGTGGTAACGTAGAGGTGAGAGGATGCCATTTTTCCAGTATCGCTACGCAAAATACTGGTGTAAATAATAAAAACAACGGTATTGTGGTTTTCAATACCAACCTTATGGCACAAGAGTATTGCACGGGCGCTCTAAATGTGCACACAGGATTCTGTGAAAGCGGAATCGTATCAAATTATTTCACAGGATTTACAAATGCTATTTTAGCTTCTAATTCAGGCGCATCTCCCACATTGCAAGTGCGAAATTCTATATTTAACAGTAATCCAAAAGGGATAGCAAATGATGGCATAAATTATCCTAAATTGATTTGGAACGAGTTTTTAGTTAATATTTCTTCAGACCCTTTTAATCATTATAATTTTGGCGTGTATATAAACAATGCTACCGGATATAAAATTGAAGAAAACAATTTTTCAGCTGTTAGAAGTAAAGGTGCTAATCTTAATCTAAATAACCGAAGTATCGGATTGTTTATTAACAATAGTGGAACAAATGAGAATGAGGTATATAAAAACACATTCAGAAATCTTGCAATCGGACAGAATTTTTTCGGGATAAATGCTTCTCAAGTATTGATAGCCCATCCTACCGGATTACAAACCCTGTGCAACAGCTTTGGAGGTGAACAAAACTATGACATTTTTGTAGGACCTCTTGTTTTACCCGCTACCCAACCTCATATAATTAGAGCCTTTCAAGGGAGCTTGCAAAAATCCGCAGGGAATCTATTTAATGGAACTCCTTTCTTTAAAAACATTGATAATTCTGTGGCTCCATATCCCATCACTTATTACTACATAAACCAAACTAATGAAAATCCTCCTGTTACAGCCAATGTATCTAAAATTCCAGTTTTTACTTCAAATGGCTGTCCATCTAAGATCATTGTGTATAGAGATTCAAACGATCCTCTTTCCCAATACGACGAATGGAACGACCTGTACGAATACTGGCTTGCCCAACTTGCCACGATGAACGAAGATGACGAAGACTATGAACTCATATTAGACAAAGTTTCGTATTACAGCGCATTGAAAGACAATTATTTTAATTCAATTATTGTTGCAGCAATAACCGATGAGGTGATTAGGGGATTAGATGATGAGGTGATTATTGACGGGGTGGTTGAACAGGGTAGTTTATATGAAAATCTTCGTTTTTTATTTAATTACCGGAATCATTATGTTGATAATCTTTCTATTGTTGAAACCTATTTAGCCGAAAACAATTACAGAGATGCAATAGCTACTTTATTTAGCATGTATGAAAAATTTGAGCTTACAGAAGAACAAATGAGCGAATTAGCAGGTTTGCAAACTTATATTTATTGGCTGCAACAATTGGAAAATGACGAAAGAACTATCTATATCTTGTCTGAAAGAGAAATTGAATATTTAGAAAGTTTTGTAGAAACCCACATAGGGCGCGGAAGGGTATTTGCCAATAATATTCTTTGTGTGTTGTATGGAATTTGCATGGAAGATGAGATGATGAGGGGATTAGATGATGAGATGATGAGGAAATTAGATGATGAGATGATTAGAAGATTAGATGATGAGATGATGAAAAAATCCCCTTCAAATATTGAAGGGGTGGACGACGAAGTTGGACGGGGTAGTTTATTTGAAAAAATTACTGTAACCCCCAACCCCACCACGGGAGAATTGAGAATTGACAATGGACAATTGACAATTGACAATGTAGAAGTATTTGATGTTTACGGAAGAAAACTATCATCTCATCATCTCATCACCTCATCATCTCATCATCTAATCAATATTTCGCATTTGCCGGCAGGGCTTTACTTCGTAAAAATAACCACCGAGGCAGGGATGGTGGTTAAGAAAGTGGTGAAACAGTAAAAAAATAATAGAGTAACAATCTAATCAAATACATATCTTTGAATATTATTAATCCAAATTTTTATTTATGAAAAAATTATTACCCATTGCCACATCAATTTTAGGATTAGCACTTTGCTTTTCCGCATGTAAATCAAAACCTACTGAAATGATTGAAAAAAGTGAAATGCAACTCAAAGTAGAAGAGTTTGCATACATTGACCTGAAAGCGCCTGAATTAATAGCGCAACTCTCTGAAAAAGAGAAACAACTAATTCCTATTTTTATACAAATCGCCGAAATTATGGATCATCTGTTCTGGAAACAAACTTTTGGCGATAAAACAATTTTAGACACCATATCCGACCCCTTTATGGCAGATTTTGTGGAAATTAATTATGGTCCGTGGGAAAGGTTAAAAGACAACGAACCTTTTGTGCCCGGATTCGGCGCAAAACCGGATGGTTGTCAATATTATCCAGAAGATATTGCCTTAGAGGAGTTTAAAGCCTATAAATGCCCAAACAAAGAGAGTTTATACACCGTTATTCGTCGTAATGATGATGGTAGTTTGAAAACAGTTTGGTATAAAGATGAGTACAACGAAGAGTTAGTGCAAGTTTGCCATTTGTTAGACCAAGCTATTGAACTTGCTGAAGACAGAGGGTTGAAAAATTATCTGATTGAACGTAAAACAGCTTTCCAAACCGACGACTATTTTCAAAGCGATATAGCATGGATGGACATGAAAGATAGCAAATTAGATTTCATTGTTGGTCCCATTGAAAACTATGATGATAAATTTCAGGAAGCGAAAGCCTCTTATGAATCGTTTGTGTTAGTGAAAGATGAGTTGCGCAGTAACGATTTGGCAAAATTCGTTGCCATGCTTCCCCAGTTGCAAAAAGAGCTCCCTTGCGCTCCGAAATACAAAACATTTGTTCCCGGAACATCTTCCGATTTAAATGTTTACAATGCCATTTATTATGGCGGAGATTGCAACGCAGGCAGTAAAACCATTGCCATAAACTTGCCCAATGACGACCGCGTTGCTGCTGCTAAAGGTACGCGCCGCCTGCAATTGAGAAATAGTATGCAAGCTAAATTCGACAAAATTTTAATGCCGATTGGTCAACTGATAATAACTCCCGAGCAACAAGGTAATTTGAATTTCGATGCTTTCTTTTGGAATGTAACGTTTCATGAGGTGGCACACGGCTTGGGAATTAAAAATACAATTAACGGGAAAGGAAGTGTGGACAATGCAATGGGTACCGAAAAAACATCATGGGAAGAAGCAAAAGCCGACATATTGGGTTTGTTTATGGTTATCAAACTGATTGAGATGGGCGAAATTACAAACATTACTGCCGAAGAAGCAATTACAACTTATATTGCCGGTATTTTGCGCTCGGTACGTTTTGGTGCAGCAAGTTCACATGGAAAAGCAAATATGATGTGTTTTAACTACTTTGAGAATGAAGGTGCATTTATTCGCGATGAACTCGGACAATATGTGATTGACTATGAAAAAGCCTTTCAAGCCATGAACCATTGGGCTGAATTGATCATTGTAACCCAAGGTAACGGCGACTTTGAATTTGCTAAAAAATACCGTAGCGAAAACGGCGGAATTACAGAAACTTTACAAGCCGATTTAGATAGAGTAAATAGCGCAGGTATCCCCCGCGATATTAGATTCAATCAAGGGCTAAAAGTGTTGGGACTTGAGTGAATTTCTAATGATTAGATGGTTAGATAATTTGCTCCCAATCTCAATAGTTCTCCCTCGCTCTAAAAGCATTGTAATACGATGCTTGATAGTGCATTATTTAAGAACCGGAAAGTTATTACCGGTATTTGACGATGATTCAAATGATATAAAAATAGTTTTTAAAGCTTTAACACAAATAGATTCGCAGAAAAAAAACTCAATAAGAGGAGAGTGTGTGATAGATGTTGAGGATTGCGGTGCGGCATACCGCTTTCTCATGGCACTACTTGCTGCAACACCAGGAAAGTGGCTACTAAACGGTACACAACGTTTATTGGAAAGACCTATTTTACCTTTGGTAAACTTTTTAAATGCGCATGGTGCAAGCATTAAAAAAACTGATTTGGGATGGTATATTATAGGAAGAGAATTGAAAATTGATAACATTGAAATAGATGCAAGGGAAACATCACAGTTTGCGAGCGCGGTGATGATGATGCAGGGCATGAAGTGTGAGGTACGAGGCAAGGAGAAAGGGAAAAGGAGAAATCCATATATTCAGATGACGGAAGCAATATTGCAATTATCTTGCAGCGACGAAATAATCAATGACATCTCCATGTTGTCTGATTGGAGCGCAGCTGCTTTCTGGATTGCAGATGCCTTACTGAAACCATACGCATACTATCTTTTGAAAAATTTACATTTCGATAACCTTCAAGGAGATGCCGGAATAGTCTTATGGTTTAAAAAGTGCGGAATTGCTTTTACAGAAAACGGACATGGTATTGAAGTGGAGCATGTTGCACATATTGATATTCCCAAACAACAGATTAATGTTATCCACACTCCTGATATAGCAATAATAATAGCAACACTATCCGTTTGTTATCCTTTTGAACTAACTTTATCTGGCTTAAAAACCCTCAACTTGAAAGAATCGAAACGTTTAGATAATATGATAGAGGAATTGTCAAAATTTACAACTATTAATAAACTCTCAGGAGACTCCATTACAATATCTAAAAGAACTAAAAAACTGCCAAAAAGGTTTAATTTTGATTCTTGTAATGACCACCGTTTTGTGATGGCATGGACATTATTTAAAAATTATGGTAAAGTAAAGATTACAAATACGGATTGTATTAAAAAATCTTATCCTTCTTTCGCTCTATTGACCGAAATCAATGACAATCTAAAATCTAAAATCAAAATCTAAAATCATAAATCTAAAATCTTATATCTTAAATCTTCATCTTTTTATCAATCTCATCAATATAGATTTTCATTTTTCTATCCGTATCATATAAGTTAGATATTGTTCGGATGGCGTGGAGAACAGTGGTATGGTCTTTACCGCCGCAATGAGTGCCAATAGTAGCATAGGTAAGTTTAGTGTATTTTTTAGCAAAGAACATGCAAATTTGTCGCGGTTGAACAACTTCTCTGTCTCTTTTGTTGGCATTTATTTTTTCAATAGATACGTTAAAGTATTCTCCCACAATTTTTTGAATATATTCGATAGAAATTTCTTTAGCAATTCCTTTAATATATTTATCTATCATTTCTTTTGCCAAATCAATGGTCACAGGGCGATGGTTTAAGGAGGCTTGCGCTAAAATGGCGATCATTGCACCTTCTAATTCGCGGGTATTGGAATTAATAAGTAATGCTAAATAATTGACTACCTCCTCAGGGAAAGTAATACCATTATTTTCTAATTTCTTTCTCAAAATCTTCACTCTAGTTTCAAAGTCGGGTACTGAAAGTTCTACTGTTAATCCCCATTTAAAACGGGAAAGCAAACGAGTTTCAAAACCTGTGATATCAACAGGGGATCTGTCGGAGGTTATGATAATTTGCTTCTTTTTTAAGTGTAAATGATTAAAAATGTGGAAGAACGTTTCTTGTGTTGCCACTTTATTTCCGGTACCAAGATATTCAACATCATCTACAATAAGTACATCAATAGATTGGTAGTATAGAATAAAGTCATTTCTGTTTCCGGTTTTTGTTGCTTCTAAATATTGTTGATAAAAAGTATCGGCATTGACATAAGAAACAGTTTTATTAGGGAAATTTACTTTTGTTTGGATTCCAATAGCATGAGCTAGATGAGTTTTTCCAAGCCCTACTTCCGAATAAATAAAAAGTGGATTAAAAGAAGTTCCGCCAGGGTCTTGTGCTATTGCCCAACCAGCAGAGCGTGCTACTCTATTGCAGTCTCCCTCAATATAATTATCAAAATTATAAGATTCAACTAAATTAGAGGGAATTTTATGCTTTTTAATTCCAGGAACAACGAAAGGAGTCGGGAGTTCTTTATTACTGGTTTTATACATTTCAATGGGAACATTAATAGGTGGATTTGAAATGGGTTGTCTTGGATTGGAAGGGAGGCTAATAGTTTGTGAATTGGAGGAGGGCGTTTTCATTCCCATTTCTATGTGATACTGTAATTTTCCCAATTCACCCAGTTCTTTTTTTATCACTTTTTTGAGTAGATTAATATAATGTTCTTCTAACCATTCGTAGTACATGTGAGAAGGGAGTTGTAAAATTAATGTCGTTTTTTCTATTCCAATTGGCTTGATGGGAACAAACCATGTTTGAAAATTCTGTTCGTCAATATTATCACGTATGATATTCAAACAGTTAGCCCACACTTGTTGGTAGTCTTTTGTGATTTTTGACACCTCTGCCGCCATATATTTCTTGTAAATTTTTTATAGTGAAACAATTAACAAACTAATTTTATGTTTTATTTGATGTGCCAAATATGAACAAAAAAAAGTTAGAAAAAAAATACAATGACACTTGATTTTTAAAAAACTTTGTATATAGTAAAATCACGTTTCCCAGCGTTTTTGAAAAACATTTTTTTAAACCTGTTCATAGCAAATAAATTATATTTTTGCTCCAAAAAAAATCATTTTTTATGCAAGAAATTTTTTCTGGAATAGTAGTACAAGGACTTGGAAAAGGTAAGAATTTTGGTTTTCCGACAGCTAATATTAAATTGAATAACAATGAGTTAAAGATTGAAAAGGGAGTTTATGCCGTAGTTGTTACTATTGATAATCAGGTGTTTAAAGGGATGTTGTATGTAGGAACAAGGCCTACACTCAATTTGCAGGAAGTCAGTATTGAAATACATTTACTAGAGTTTGACAGAAATATTTATAATAAGCAGATTTCCTTTGAAATTTTGCATAAAATAAGAAATGAAATACAATTTTGCAGCATAGACAATCTGATTGAGCAATTACACCATGATAAAAAAATGGTATATGATTTTTTTTACTTGTCTTCAATATTTTTCAATTCATCTAAACTGTAGTTTACGCCTTCATCAACTTTCTTTTGATTAACTACAGCAAATTCTTCGATGGTATCGGGACGTTTTCCGTTTTTGTTCATTTCAATAATTTGATTCACTTTATCTAAGGGGATTGCAAAAATGGTGGAATTGTCGTCCGCATAATGATACCACACTACTTTTTTCATGATATCAATTTTATTGTAGAAGCACTTCCCTTTTTTGGTTAACAAATGGATATTTGGCTGTGGAAATGCTTTTAATTCTTCCAGATAAGTTTCCTGTTCAAAATTGAGGCAACATTTTAGTTTCCCGCACATTCCTGCCAATTTTTGAGGGTTAAGTGTAAGTTGTTGTGTACGGGCAGTTATCGTTGATACAGATTGAAATCCGGTAAGCCATGAAGCGCAGCAGAGTTCCCTTCCGCATGTGCCAAGTCCACCCAAACGTGCAGCCTCCTGGCGCACTCCGATTTGCCTCATCTCAATACGAATTTTAAATTGATCTGCCAATATCTTAATTAATTCTCTAAAATCGACCCTGTCTTCTGCAGTATAATAAAAAACTGCCTTTGTGCCGTCTCCTTGATACTCCACATCATTCACTTTCATATCTAAATTCAAATCCCATGCGATATAACGGGAGGAAAGCATTGTGGTATTTTCAAGGTCAACTGTATTAATCCATTTGTCAACGTCAGCAACCCGTGCATGGCGATACAGTTTTTTTGTTACATCTTCCTGCTTGATGCGTTTTTTGGTCAATTGTTTCTTTACTGTTAATCCCAAAAGAGAGATAATCCCGATATCATGACCCGAAACTGCTTCTACAGCCACAATGTCGCCCACTTTAAATTCTCCTTCTTCCGGCAAAAGAAAAAAATCTTTATGGCTGTTTTTAAACCGTACCTCACAAATGGGAAATTCTTTAAAGGAAGATGCTATATTAAGTTCATCAATCCAGTCGTGAGTGGCCAATTTACAACAGTTTAAATGATATTTTTTACAATGGTGCTCATCAATTTCCGGCATTTCTGTAAGCCCACGAGTGTGAAAAGTATTCTCCGAAATCTTTTTAGCCTCTTCATTAACTGGAACTCGGATATCTAAATCTAAATAATGCTCTAAATTCTCGCCTTGCGAAAAGTCTTTATCATCAAATCTGTTAATTTTTTTTTCCATATCTCACACTATTTAACGGCTATACAAAAAAATAAGGGGTCATGTCTTTTAATCGGCAAAGAAACGTTTTTTATTTGATTTTTTCTATTTTTGTCCTTCAATTTTTTAAAAAAAATAGTGTGATGAATCGTAAACTTATTGTCATAATTAGCGTGGTAACGATAGTTGTTTTCTTCGTATATTTATTCTTTTTATCAGAAAACAATGTTTATAAACATAGAGAGTTGAATAAAAAAATCAAGCAATTAGATGAAAATATCGTCAAAACTAAAAACCAAACGAATAATACTTTCACTTTTGAGGAACTGGAGTACGATACTGCAGGTAAATTGGAAAAATATGCACGTGAGCAACTCAACTTACAACGTGCCAATGAAGATGTATATGTGGTTGTTTATGAGTAGTTCATTTCATCATCTCATTGCTTCTCTTTAGTGTAAACAAAAATTCTAACCCACCGTTTTCTTTGTTTCTGGCACGAATAGTTCCTTTGTGAAAGGTAACTGCATTTTTTACAATAGACAAACCTAAGCCGGAACCTCCTGACTCACGGGTACGCCCTTCTCCAATCCGGTAAAATCGCTCAAAAAGTCGGGTTAAATGTTTCTCATCAGAAATCCCAATGCCATTATCGGAAAAAGAAAAATGGCAAAATTGCTTGTCGTAAAAGCCTAAAATTTGGATGTGAACATTCTCGCCTGCATAACAAATTACATTATCGGTAAGGTTGCGAAAAATGGAATAGAGCAGATTTTGATTTCCATTAATAACAAGATTTTCAGGAATATCCCATTCCATCTCTATCCCTTTCTCCTGCAATACCGCATGTAAATCTGTTTTAAGATCTTTAAGTAAGTCATTAATACATACCAAGCTGAGATGAAATGCCCCCGGTGCTTCTTCTATTTTGGTAATCAAACCCATATCCTGAATCAGTTCAGACAAGACCACAGTTTGAGTGTGCGCTTGTTTGATAAAATATTGCTCTTTTTCAGGCTCAACCTGTTTTTCTAATACTGTTTCAAGATATCCGCGAATAATTGTAACCGGTGTACGCAATTCATGGGCAATATTGCCGGTAATCTCTTGCCGGTATTGATGATCTTTGAAATGTTTTACTGATTTCCCAAAACTTTCTGTAACTAAATGGATTAATAATAACATAGATATAAACAATGCTATGATAAAATACAGGAACAGATTATCTGCCTTTAAAAAGTTCTGGGTTTGAATGTTGTAAGGCAATGCCACCCGAAGATAATAATCGTCAAACTTTTTTGCATAATACAAATATTCTATATTATTAGAGTTTGAAATTCTGATATTCATACCGCTTCCATTTCTCTTTGCCTCCAAAATTTCAGGGCGTTTGAAATGGTTTTCTAATGATGATATTTCCGGAATGACATTATCGTAATTTACATAACCATTTTTATTAATGATGGTAATTCTAATATTTTCAGGAAAAAGTTTTAGTAAACTGTCTAAATTTTGCGTTTCTTTTTCAGATATTTGAGCATGGATAATTGCAGTATAGGTATCTAATTTCTCTTTTAGGGTATCGGTTTTAAATCTTACTTCTCGTGCTTGCTCAAAAATTACTACCCCCAACGTAAAAAGAGCAAAAATAAGAAATAAATAAAGAAACAATTTTTGTTTATAGCCTAATTTCATCAGTATCAAATTTATATCCGTAGCCGGAACGGTTTACAATAATAGAAGCATATTTCCCTATCTTTTTTCTCAATCGTGTAATGTGAACATCTACTGTTCTTTCTGTAATGAAAGGGGTTTCGTGCCATATTATTTCGATTATATCGTCGCGCGATAGAATTTTGTCAGGATTTTTTGCGAGTAAAGTTAAAAGTTCAAATTCAGTTTTAGTTAAAACAATACGATGACCATCAATAATCAATTCTTTGGCTTCCAAATCAATGATAAAATTGTTGAAAACGATTTGACCGGGATGGATAAAATTTTCCTTTTTTTCAGCGGGCTTTACTCGTTTTAGAATCGCTTTTACGCGGGCAATCACTTCTTTAATAGAAAACGGTTTTGATATAAAATCATCTCCTCCCACTGAAAATCCGGTAAGCATATCGTTTTCAGTATCTTTTGCCGTTAGAAAAACGATTGGAGTTTGATTGTTCTCTTTACGCAACTTTTCTGCCATTTTGTATCCCGACATGCCGCCCATCATCACATCTAACAAAATTAGAGAATAGTGTGGCGTTAATTTTTTTAGTGCTTCTTCCGCAGAGTAAGCACATTCTACTTGATAACCCTCGTTGCTTAAATTATACTCGAGAATTTCACAAATGTTACGGTCGTCATCTACAATAAGAATTTTATCCGGCATAGTTTTAATAATTTGGCTGCAAAAATATGGAAAGTATAATATGTTGTGATTAAAAATAAATTACGATAAAGTTACAAGCTATGAGTATCTCTTATAGATAAAGAAAAATAGAATCATTTCCTATGTTTCAACACTTTAGCATCTAAATAAAATACAACCTCTTCGGCGATGTTGTTGCAACGGTCGCCAATGCGCTCCAACCGGCGAACAACCGCGTGCAAAAACATTAACTCTTCTGCTTTTTTAGGATTAGCAAGCATCTCATCGGAAATCACTTTTACTGCATTGAAGTTGATTTCATCTACTAAATTGTCAATCCCGAAAACTTTCTCCGCCTTTTCCGTGTTTTCTTCATTGAACGCTTCTTTCGATAAAGCATACATGTTTAATACTTCCTGATACATTTGTTCAATGTTTAAGTTTTCTTTGAATGGCTGGGGCAGTTCTTCGCTCATAATTCTTACAACAAAAATGGCGATTCCTTCAGCAAAATCGCCAATACGCTCCAAGTTGTTGTTAATTTTCAAGATAGATAACGCCAATCGTAAATCTATGGCAACCGGATTGTACGTGGCGATAAAGGCTTCGCACTCTGCATCAATTTTTAATTCTAAAGCATTGACCATTTTTTCACGGCTCATCACTTCCCGCGCTGTCGCCTTGTCGAAATGCAACAACGCTTTTTCCGATTTTTTTAATTGCTTTTCAACCAGCACCCACATCTCTTGAAGTGAGGTTTTTAATTTTTGAAGTTCTAATTCGATTTGTAACATAATTTTTTAGTGGTTAATGGTTAGTGGTTAATGGTTAGTGGTTAATGGTTAATGGTTAATGGTTAATATTTGATCTCTTAATTCTTAATTCTCTTAATTCTTAATTCTTAATTTTTATCCGAATCTTCCCGTAATATAGTTCTGTGTGGCTTCTACTGTGGGACTTGTGAAGATGGTTTTAGTGTTATCGTATTCAATGAGTTCTCCTAAGTAGAAAAACGCCGTCCTGTCGCTTACGCGGGCAGCTTGTTGCATATTGTGGGTAACAATTACAATGGTATATTCTTGTTTGAGTTGATGTATCAGTTCTTCAATTTTTGAGGTTGAAATGGGGTCTAACGCCGAAGCGGGCTCATCCATGAGAATTATAGAAGGCTTGATGGCTAAGCAGCGAGCAATACATAAACGTTGTTGCTGTCCACCGGAAAGTTCAAAAGCCGATTTCTTGAGTTTGTCTTTCACCTCTTCCCATAAGGCTGCCCCTTTCAACGATTCTTCAACTCTATCTTCGATAAATGTATTATTTTTCTCACCATTTACGCGCAAACCGTAGGCAATATTTTCAAAGATAGTTTTCGGAAAAGGATTTGGTTTCTGAAATACCATGCCCACCTTTTTTCGGAGTTCGTCAACCAAGATATTTTTTGCATAGATGTCTTCACCGTCAATAAGAATTGTGCCCGTCATTTTCGTGTTCATAATCAAATCGTTCATTCTGTTAAACAACCGAAGGTAAGTAGATTTTCCACATCCGGATGGACCGATAAAAGCAGTAACCGCCTTTTCAGGAATATCCATACTTATATTTTTCAAAGCCTGAAAATCACCGTAATAAAAATCTAAATTTATAGTTTCTATACAATTCATAATTAGTGGTTTTAAATTTACGATTTTAGATTTACGATTTTAGATTTAAAATTCTCTTAATTCTTAATTATTAATTCTTAATTCCTAATTCATCTTCACTTTCTTTCCAAAGTACCTTCTTAACATATTTGCTGATAAGTTTAATATTAATACAATGGCAATCAATACAAAAGCTGTTCCGTAGGCGCTGGTTCTGCTGGCTTCAATATCAGTACCTGAGGTAGAGATTACGTACAGGTGATAGGGAAGTGCCATTACCTGATCGAAAATAGAACTCGGAAGTTTGGGGAGGAAATAGGCAACAGCGGTAAACATAATCGGAGCGGTTTCGCCCGAGACACGCCCGATAGATAAAATGAGTCCGGTGATGATATTGGGAAATGCCATGGGGAGCACCACTCTTACAATGGTTTGCAATTTGGTTGCACCCAAAGCCAAACTGCCGTGCCGAAAACTGTCGTCAATCTGTTTCAATGCCTCTTCGGTGGTGCGAATTACAATTGGAAGTACCATAAGTCCCAAAGTTAATGAGCCCGCAATGATAGAATCACCGAAACTTAGGTAGTTGACAAACAGCGCCATTCCAAATAAACCGAACACGATGGAGGGAATACCTGCCAAGTTGTTGGTCATCATCCTTATAAACCGCACTAACCACGCTGTTCCCGCATATTCGTTGAGATAGATTCCCGATAAAACACCAATAGGAAATGCAAAAAGCATAGCCCCAATGGTTAGATAGAGTGTTCCAATTATTGCAGGAAATATACCTCCTTCGGTCATGCCGTTTTTAGGGTAACTGCTTAAAAACTCCCAACTAATTGCCCCTGCACCCCGAATGAGAATAAACCCGAGTATCGCTACCAAAATCCCCACTACCACAATACTCATCAACCTAAACAGGATGAAAGCCAGATTTTGGGTAATTCTTTTTTTAGAGTTATATTTCATTGTTAGTGGTATTAATTTTGATAAAAGCCTTCGGCGATAAAAGCTTCGAGATAAAAGCCTTCGGCGATAAATTTTATCTGTTTTATCATTTTATCCATTTTATCTCTTAATTCTTAATTTTCAATTTTCAATTCTCTTTTTAGTAGTAATATATTCTACGGTTAAGTTTATGAGTAGTGTGATGACAAACAAGACACAGCCCAACAGGAATAGTGCCTGGTAGTGCGCTCCGCCTTTGGGGGCTTCTCCGAGTTCGGCGGCAATAGTAGCAGGAATCGTGCGGAGCGGTTCAAGGAGAGTGTGCGGGATAATTGCCGAGTTTCCGGTAACCATTAGCACTGCCATAGTTTCTCCAATAGCACGCCCAATGCCCAGAACCACCGCCGCTGTGATTCCAGAAATAGCATAAGGAACAATCACTTTGTAAATGGTTTGCCAATGGTTGGCTCCCAGCGCTAACGAGGCTTCCCGCATGGCTCTCGGTACAGAGCGCAAAGCATCTTCCGAAATGGTAATGATAGTAGGCAATGCCATAATTCCCAATATGATACTTCCCGCCAAGCCGGTTTCACCTACCGGAAGCCCAAACACCTGTTGCACCATGGGAACAATAACTACCAACCCGAAAAATCCATATACCACAGATGGGATGCCTGCCAGCAACTCTACTGTAGGTTTCAGCATTTTATAGATTCTGTGGTTTGCCAATTCTGCTAAATAGATGGCCACCGACAAGCCAAAGGGGAGTGCCAGCAAGATGGCACCCAAACTTACCCAAAGTGTGCCGAGAATAATGGGTAAAATTCCAAATTGTGGGGCGGGGTGCGCGGTGGGATACCACTCTTTGCCTGCAAAAAAATCGGAGGGCTTTATCTCGCCCAGATTCAATATTTTATATTCAAACTCCTCGTTTATATATTGTTGTGGAATAAAAGCAACGATGCCCGGATTCGATTCAATAATCCGGTTTAGCGTATGTGCAATATTGTCTGATTCTAACTCCTCTTCACTCTCAATATAATGCTCAATATCATTAAGTCGGAAAACGAGAATATCATCTTCTTCATTGGCAATTCCTATTGCGCTCCAAACTTCAATTTCGTAATCGAAAATCTCTTTTACTTCAAAGGGAGTAAGTTTTGTTGCAGGGTTTTGTGAATGAACAACCAACCCATACCCTTCTTCAATGGCAGGTTTTTTAAAAAGTCCCGCACCCTGACTGAACAAAAAGAGCACGATAAGCAGAATAATAATGGAGGTAACACTTCCCGATAGTTTTAAAATCCCTTCCCAAACTGCCTCCAAAAAATATTTTCGCTTTTTAAATTTTCTCATCCAAACATATTAATAAACAACTTCCAACAAATCTCAAATCTAAAATCTAAAATCTAAAATCTAAAATCTAAAATCTAAAATCTAAAATCTAAAATCTAAAATTCATTTGCGAAAAACGCCTTATCCTGTAACCAATCTATTTCGTTTTAATGTAGTTTTAGTTAAAAAAGTGTTGCAAAATTATTACAATGAATGGAAAAATTTTTATGAAAACTCGATTTACCTATATTGATTGTAATAATAATCAAACATAGCAAAAAATACAAAAAGTGACTCTAAATTAGTGGCACAAAAAAGTTTTATTACATAAAATAGTTAAAAATACTCAAAATTTGAGGATATGAAGTTATACTCTATTGTTATGTAAAATATTTTAATAATTTTGCGGCAATATTTTATTTATTTTTTTCAATCAAAAAACAAAGCATGTAGTAAAAACTAACCAAAGACAAAGAAAGATATTAAGATAGGTTGTTATTTAATTTATAAAAACCGGAGAAGCCGATAGCCGTATTCAAAGTGGAGGCACAAATTAAATTATTTATCTTATGTTTCAAGAATTATCTTTCAAGAGTAGTATTGGCTACTTTGCGTGCGCTATCCTTGCGATGGCGCTAACCTTTTCCTCTTGTACAAAAGAGGATGAAAAGACCCCCACTGCAAAAGCTCCTGATATGGAGATCTATTGCGGTGACCCTACTGTAGTTGCGCTAAACAATGTCGGAACTGTTACTGTTGGAAATGACGAAGATTACTTGTATGTTACCTTCGATGTAACCGGTAGTGTTAGAATACAACGGACACACCTGTACGTTGGTTTTACCCCACCAACCGGTAACCCTAACAGCTATCCGAACAGGGTAAGCCATTCGGCAGCCGGCACATACACTTACGTGTTTCCATTAGCCTATCTCCCCGGAGATGAAATCTACATTGGAGCATACGCTCAATTAACCGGTAATGCAAATGGTGAAATAACATTCACCTATGTAATTCAAGAATGCGAACAGGAGGAAGATGATCCTATTTTAGGTCCAAGGTTTTCATCAGTAACAGCAACCAACGGAAACTTTGTGGTTCCTAATAGCAATCACTTTACCTATGCTAAATTGGACTATGACGCCCTGATTAACGGTCAAGCTATTGAACTTGATATGGTTGTGGGCAATGGACTTAACAAAGTAGGTGCGGCACACGTTACCTTAGAAGAGGGCAACCTTGTTATTTCAATCTTGCAACTTGGTACTGGTTCGTATGGTGCGTTGGCTTTCTATATGGAAGATGTGCCGCAAAATGGAAATATCCATTCTTTAAACTTGTTCAAACATAACAATGTACTTACTATTCCCTGCACCTCACCCGATGCGTTGGGATTAATTTACCTTTACCTGCACTGTGATAACATTCGATTCTATCAATAATCTGTTGTTAGATATTAAAAAAGAGGCTGTTCAAAAAACAGCCTCTTTTTTTTAAAATTATTTTACCTCCTCACAACTCTAATACCTCTCTAAAGAAATATTCAAAACCCGATTCCCTGCATTGCATATTGTCTTCTACACTTTCCTCCTGCCTTTTTGTCCGCCAAATTTTCCATACATCCTTGTCGCTCACTACTATGCCGCCATCGCAGTTTGGCATGGCTTCTATCCATTTTTTCAGCCCTTTGGCTTTGCCGTTTTTTAATGCCTCATCTTCAGTAATCCCTTTCTTGGTATCTATAATCCATGTTTTTTCTGATGTTTTGATGATAAAATCGGGATAAAAGGTACGTTGCTTCCCTTCAGTATCGCGGTAAAGAATACCCAAGTATTTTCCGTAACCCTCACCGTTTTTGTACCACCATATCACTTTTTCCGATTTATCGAGATGTTTTACAAATAGCCTTTCTTCATTGGAAGCATACCAGATAAAGCATGGCGAAAGCGCATATTTTGTAAAATTCTCTTTTTCATATCTTTCGTTTACTTCATCTCGGTCGGGAATGGAAAAAATGGTTTCCGTTATTTCTACCTTTGTATCATCATGTTTTTTCCGCACCGACTCATACGCTTCTTTAGAATTTTGTATGATATGGTTGATGAAATCGTAGTTCTTTTTTGAGCAAACAATGATTTTTTTGACCTCTTTCTCATAGAAATTACCCATACTGAAAAACCGGTACAG
>Ga0123353_10001197_pt1 | contig 31760 bp, 23 predicted proteins | sample TergutLab28metaG_3_FD_92763 | JGI IMG/M metagenome (GOLD analysis project Ga0123353, IMG submission 92763) | Labiotermes labralis P3 segment gut microbial communities from Petit-Saut dam, French Guiana - Lab288 P3 | ecosystem: Host-associated > Arthropoda: Insects > Digestive system > Gut ...
CCAATCAGATTATAAATATCAGGATATAAGAGATGACAGGATAATGACCTATTTTGATTTAGCTTCAGGAAAAAATAAAGTCATAAGTTTTAGAGTAAACAGAACTTATGCAGGGAGCTACTTCATGCCTGCGATTCATGCTTATGCAATGTATGATGAATCTGTCAGGGCTCTTATTCCAGGAAAAAAGAGCAGCGAAAAAAAGTAGCTGCTATTGGTAAAGGTGAGTTTTGAAAAACAAGTTCCGCTATATCTGCTATATAACAGCAGGTATAGCTATATTATTATTTTCTTTTTCTCTTTCAACTCCCCTTTTTAAAACACCCTACTCTCCTGTTTTGTATGACCGCAACAACGAGTTTCTTGGAGCAGTAACAGCAGCAGACGGACAATGGCGCTTTCCTCCTCAAAATATCAAGGATTCTAAATTTGCAGCTGCAATAATCGAATACGAAGACCGAAGATTCCATTTTCATCCTGGCATTGATCCTGCTGCAATCATAAGGGCAGGAATTCAAAACATAAAAGCTGGCAAGATCATTTCCGGCGGCTCTACAATCACAATGCAGACAATAAGACTTTCAAGAGGCAACCATAATCGCACTTTTACGGAAAAATTCATTGAAATTATCCTTGCATTAAGACTTGAAGTTACTCACTCAAAAGAGGATATTCTTGCTATTTATGCTTCAAACGCTCCATTTGGAGGTAATGTTGTTGGCCTTGAAGCAGCAGCATGGCGGTGGTTCGGCCGCACTACTGATGAATTATCCTGGGCAGAAGCTGCAACTCTTGCTGTTTTGCCAAATGGCCCAGGTCTTGTGCATCCAGGGAAGAACAGGGATATTTTAAAACAAAAAAGAGATGCTTTGCTTAATCATCTTGCAAGGCGAGGATTTTTTGCAGAAGATACGCTCCTCCTTGCAAAATCAGAACCGCTCCCAATGGAACCCAAACAGCTTCCAAGACTGGCGCCCCATCTTTTAAGCAGAATCATAACAGAACAAAAAAACAAAACTTATTTCAGTCATATCAACACAACCCTTGATTATAAAATACAGGAAAGAGCTGGTGTTATTTTAAACCGCTGGGCCAAGCGTTTTCAAAGCAATGGAGTTATGAATGCCGCATGTCTTATCTTAGACACCCAAACAGGAGAAACTCTTGCATACATCGGTAACGTTGATACCGATGTTGCAGGCGATGTTGATATTATAAATGCTCCGAGGAGTTCCGGAAGCCTGCTAAAGCCTTTTTTATATGCTGCAATGCTTGATGCAGGAGAGCTTATGCCATCAGCCCTTGTAAGCGATATTCCCACAAGGATCGGAAGCTATAGCCCTGAAAACAATACCAAAACTTATGTTGGGATGATTCCTGCTGATCAGGCTCTTGCGAGATCATTAAATGTTCCTGCTGTCAGGGAACTCAGAGCTTTTGGCATCGACCGCTTCGCAAGACTTTTGCGCTCTCTTGGAGTTTCTACTTTATTCAGGCATGGAGATGATTATGGTCTCCCCCTTATACTGGGCGGAGCAGAAATTACATTGTGGGATATCGCAGGATTATATGCAGGGCTTAGCCGCACTGCAACTAATATAGAAGACAAGAGTTCAATATTTTTCCCTCCTTCATATTATCCTCAAAAGCTCCCAAATTCAAAAAGATCCAGCCTTATTTCTCCTGGAGCTGCATATCTTACTCTTGATGCGCTTACTTATGTAGTGCGTCCCGGAGAGGAAGCTGCATGGCAAAGTTTTGCAAGCTCAAGGCGTATTGCATGGAAAACAGGGACAAGTTTTGGTTTCAGGGATGCATGGGCAGTAGGGACAACATCAAAGTGGACTGTTGCAATATGGGTTGGAAACGCAACAGGCGAAGGGAGGGCAGAACTCCGCAGTACAACAACTTCAGCGCCTGTGCTTTTTGAAATATTTTCTTTTTTAGGTTCTTCTGATTGGTTTGATAAACCTTTTAACAATCTAAAAGTTGTTGAAGTATGCTCTCTCTCCGGCTTTCCTGCAGGGGTAAACTGCGAATCAACCAAAATCACAGAGATCCCTCGCAATGCTCCGCATCACAACCCATGTTCGTTCTGTAAAATAGTAACGCTAAATGAAAAACAGGACCGACAGGTAGTATTAACAAAAAACGGAGCAGAAAAAACTATTACAAAAAAATGGTTTGTGATGCCTCCGGCAGAAGAGTGGTATTATAAAAAATGGAATCTGGACTACAAGACCCTCCCTTTGCTTGAAGGTGTTTCTGCAAGATCGATCCCATTAGCGCTTTTTAATCCAGAAGAAAACTCACAAATTTATGTTCCTGTAGAAATTGACGGAAGGCCTGGGCAGGTAGTATTTATGGCAGCGCACAGAGATATCAATGCAACAATTCATTGGCATCTTAATGAAAATTTCATTGGAACAACACAGGTATTTCATGAAATGGAAACAAGGCCACAGCCCGGAACACATCTTCTTTCTGTTGTGGATAACTATGGCAACACAATACAAAGGCATTTTAAAATTCTAAATACAGCAGATTAGATAAGAAAAAGTTTTTATACAAATCATCACCAGAGGAATTATTTCCGCAAATTAACACGCGACTCTCACTCGCAAACAGCCAAATTAACTGTAAGCAGACCATTATCAATATTTACTTTGACCAAACCCTGTTTGTATGATTTTAGCACATCTTCAAAAACATCGTTACTATTTACAAAGAAAGGGATGATGCGATCAACAGGATAAAACAGAGTCAGCGAAGATTCAAAAGCACCAGGTCTAGATAAAGATTTCCATAATTCCGTATTCAGCAGCAGGTCATCTTTACGTATTGGCTCGATTGCAGAAACAAGGGCTTCAAAAGATTCGGATAAAAATAAAAAGTCATTTTGCACAACATAATATGGGGCAGATATCTTTATATTCAGCATATTAAAAACCATACTAAGAAAACCAGGCAATTTGATTTGAGAAGCAGCAGCACTGCCCTTTACCACCGGCACACTATCTCCAAGTTTTTTAAATACTTCTTTTCGTTTTTGCTCATCTGTAATTTCCAAAACAAAAACAGGATGATCATTTCGTTCAATACCCAGTGCTGCTATCTCTGTTCCTGTCCATGAAAAAAGTAAATCGCTAATCCCTATTCCCAGAAAAAAACGGGAAGTCATCTCTACCTGCATTAAATTTACAGGCATTTTTTGTGCATAAACATCCATAGCCGCTTTTAGAAGTTCTTCCACAGTGCCAATTGAAAACACAGTACTGCTTTCGGCAGTTGCAGGAAGACGCTGCACAAGAGCGCTTGACCTTGAATTCCTTGCCAATAATTTATCAACACTTTCGTTATCCGAAGCAACATGCGCCATCATAGATACTTCTATTTTGTCCTGAAAAATCGATAAACCCAGTTCTGCAAAATCTGCAAAATCAAGCTGCTTTAAAAATGATTCTGCCATTGGACTTGAACCAAAAAACCATGAAACAACAGATTCAGAAGAGCAGAGAAACCCTGCGTCAAAATCATGTGACAAAAATATTTTTTCCCCGGAACCTTTAAGATTCGCAGTACGGGATGTCCCATCAAGAACAGATTCAAAAAGCTTTAAATCATTTGAAATAATCAGCAGATTTTTATATGGCTGTATAAAAACAACATTATTATCTGATACTCTGTATTCAAACCTGCTTTTTTTCATTCTCTGGATATTAGGGATAGAGAGTTTTCCTGCAATATTTGGAAAAAACCGGATAAAATAAGATGTTACTCCTATATCCCATGCTGCAAGGAATTTACCATCAGAAAACAAAGCCCCTTCCATTGACCCTTTTCCAGCAGAGCGCACCCATTTTTTTTCCAGAATAGCGTTTTCTTTTATTTTGGAAACCACAGGAAGATAACTTGAAAAAGGTGGAGTTAAAAGCAAACTGTAAAAAGGTTCATGCGCAAGCAATTTATCTGCTGTGTGTATGGGATTCCTGATATGTGTATAAGCAGTAAAGGAATCAGGAATAACTGAATCAGGTGAAACTCTTCCGATAAATGCTATGCCTATATATATTAAGGGCAATATAATAGCAAAAGCTAATAACAGAATAAAATATTTGAGTTTGCTTTTCTTGATTTTTTTTGTACTCATATTATTGATAAAATAGTTACCTTATTTTACAAAATAGGTCAATTATTTAGCTATTGGCAGCACAATTTTTAAATAATTTATACCATTCAGACTATTTATAATAAAAAGTTATAAACTGCAATATTATATATAGAAGAAATCATTTATTTATAGCTACGCGGTATTATAAGAATTAATTATAGCAAATATAATCACTTGTGGTATAATGGTTTTTAATAAGCGCGCCTTATAAATCATAAGGTATGATGTACCAAAGTTATGCACTGTATAATGTCTTTATCATATTGAACGCGCCGAATGCAGAAGGAAAACAAAATGAATGCATATAAAAAAATACAGTGTATAGTTTCCATCCTTTTTTTTGGTTTTTTTTCAGGCTGTTACATAATCAAAGCCCATGAGAACGCACCAACAGCTTATCAATATCAAAGTTATAAAAACATCCCTGGTGTGACTGCTGATGAGATCAGGGCTATTGAGGAATTACAGAAAAAAGTTAGCTCTTTTACTTATGGAATGACACCAAGTTCCGAAGCTTTCTATGGTGAAAATAATAAAATTAAAGGGTATTCCGCCCTGCTTTGCAAGTGGCTTACTGAATTGTTTGGAATTCAGTTTTCACCCGAGATATTTATTTGGGGAGATTTGGTTTCAGGACTAGAGACAGGTAAAATCGATTTTACAGGTGAACTAACGGCTACCGATGAACGCCGCAAAACTTTTTTTATGACCGACCCAATAGCCAGCCGTTCGCTTAAATACTTCAGGCTCTATGGCAGCACTCCTCTTTCTGAAATCGCAAAAAAACGACTGCTCCGGTTCGCCATATTAGAGGACACAACAACGATCGACGAAGTGAATTCTTCTCTTGATAAAGATACTTTCGAGATAGTCTTACTTGATGATGCTGAAAAAGTTTATGCTATGCTAAAAAGCAACGAAGTAGATGCTTATATAAATGAAGGTCCCGAGGAAGCTATTTTTGATGTTTATCAAGATGTAGTTGCCAAAGACTTTTTACCTCTTGTCTACTCCCCTATTTCACTAACCACACAAAACCCAAAACTTGAGCCTATTATCTCTGTTGTTCAGAAAGCGCTGAAAAAAGGGAGCATAAAATATTTAACAGAACTATACAACCGCGGGTATCAGGAATATCTGATACATAAGCTCTCTCTTAAGTTTACAGAAGAAGAACGGGAATACATACAACATCATCCGGAAATACTGTTTGTGGCAGAATCTGATAATTATCCTGTCAGCTTTTACAATAAGTATGATAAAGAGTGGCAGGGAATTTTTTTTGACACACTGCACGAAATAGAAAAACTCACTGGACTCTCTTTTAAACTCGTTAATAGTCCTAATCATGCAGATTTCGGCAATCTAATGCGAATTCTTGAAACAGGAGAAGCATCAATAATATCTGAACTGATTCGCACCAATGAGCGCGAGGGTCGTTTCCTATGGCCGCAGAAAGCGCTATTCTCAGATAAATACGCTCTTTTGTCTAAATGGGAACTAAATAATATTAAGATCAATGATATTCTGCAGTTGAAAGTTGGCATCAAAAAAGGAACAGCACATGCGATATGGTTTCAGAAAAACTTTCCTAACCATGCGTACACAGTGGAATTTGAAAATACCGATGTTGCCTTCAAAGCTTTAGCGAATAACGAAGTAGATATGATCATGTCGAGGGTGAGCCAGCTTCTCACCTTAACAAATTATCATGAGTTAATGGGATATAAAGCCAATCATGAATTTGATGTATCTTATGAATCTATAATTGGTTTTAATAAAAACGAAGCTGTCTTATGCTCCATTATTAATAAAGTAATGCCGTTGATCGACATTGAATTGCTTTCGAGGCAATGGATGAATAAATCCTTTGATTACCGGCAAAAACTGGCTCAGACACAGCGATACTGGTTATCTGTCGCAGTCCTCCTGATTTTATGTATTACTATTCTCCTGTATGTTTTATTCAGGAAAACCAGAAACGCCGGAAAAATGCTTGAAAGTTTAGTGCATAACCGCACTGCCGAACTGGAGAGTATTTCAAATAAATACAAAGACGCATCACGCGCAAAGAGCGACTTTCTTTCCCACATAAGCCATGAAATACGCACGCCATTAAATGCAATTATTGGCATGATAAGAATCGGGACAAATACGAATGACATTGATAAAAAAAATTATTGCTTCGAAAGAACAAACAGCGCTTCAAAACATCTGCTTGGTATTATCAATGATATCCTTGATATATCAAAAATCGAGGCAAATAAGTTTGACCTGTTATGTACTGAATTCAATTTTGAACAAATGTTAAAGAATGTTTCGAATATTGCAAATATACGGGCAGAAGAAAAAAAGCAGAACCTTGTTGTTGATATGGATAAAGATGTTCCAGCGATCATATTAAGCGATGAATTAAGGCTGTCACAAGTTATAACAAACTTACTTTCAAATGCCATTAAATTCTCACCGGAAAAAGGGACAATCGTTTTGAGTATTAAAAAAACAGATGAGATTAATGACGAGGTCACCCTTAGAATAGAAGTTATGGACAATGGTATTGGTATTTCGGAAGATCAACAAAAACGGCTTTTCTCCTCATTTAGCCAGGCTGATGCCAGTATCACACAAAAATTCGGCGGCACAGGACTTGGGCTTGCAATTTCAAAACGGATCGTGGAGCTTATGGGCGGCACGATATGGATCGAATCTGAGCTCGGCAAAGGCGCAAAATTTATATTTACAATAAAAACAAAAAATATTGGAAAAAAATCAAACACAACCTCCCCTGTAAATATAAACACAAAAAATTTGCGTATCCTTACTGTTACAAATTATACAGAGAAAGAATATTTCATATATGTTATGCAGTCTCTTAAGCTATCCTGCGATGTTGTCTCCGGAGGGCATGAGGCTATCCACATGATGAAAAAAGCTATGGATAAGCCTTATAACATATTCTTTATTGACTGGCAAATGCCTGATATGGATGGGATTGAGCTTGCAAAAAAGATTAAAGAAATTGACAGCAACAACTCGATTGTAATTATGGTTTCAGCAACAAATTGGAATACTATTGAAAAAGAAGCCCTTACTGCCGGAATAAACTGCTTTATGCCAAAACCGCTTTTCCCCTCGACACTGGTCGATACAATTAACAATTGTGCCGGAAGAGGCCTGAAAAATATCGCGCGCAGCGTGCAGGAGGAATCAGAAAAAAAGAATTACAATTTTTATGGTCATACAATACTTATTGCAGAAGATGTTGAGATCAACAGAGAAATCATGTCTGCTATTTTGGAAGAAACTAAAGTCTCAATTGACTACGCCATAAATGGAAATATAGCTGTTTCCATGTTCAGCGAGCAGCCGGAAAAATATAGCCTGATTCTTATGGATATCAATATGCCTGAAATGGATGGATATACTGCGACGCGAACAATACGTTCTCTTGCTTTTGCACGAGCAAAGATTATTCCGATCATCGCTATGACTGCGAACGTGTTTAAAGAAGATATAGATAAGTGTATTGCAAGCGGAATGAACGACCATACCGGGAAACCGGTTGATTCAGATGCTTTATTTAGAATGATTGATAAATACTTCACTATAACTACTCCATCAGATAAAATAGAAAAGGAATATCAATTTGAACAAGGTATCGCATGGGATGATAGCTTATTACTGGGAAATATGCTGGTAGATATGCAACACCAAAAATTATTTGAATTGGCAAGCGATCTTGTTGCTTCGTGCGAATTAGGAAATTCTACAGAAAAACTGCAGGATACGCTTTTGTTTTTAGCAAATTATGCAATCAAGCATTTTACAGATGAGGAAGCTCTGCAGATTGAGTATAATTACCCGGATTACGAAACCCACAAGCAAATACATGATGATTTTAAGACAACAATAGGCAACCTTGTGCAGAAGTTTAAAGAGAGCGGCTCTTCATCTGATTTAAGCAACGATGTAAGCAAAATCCTTGTGAGATGGCTGCTTGATCATATTAAAAATGAAGACAAAAAGATAGGTGAATACATACGCAATTTATCCGTTGCCGGAAATAATAAAGAGATAAACAATTCTATATAAAAGGGGGCTTTATGGCAGATAGAAAACAGATAAGTTTTTCCGATGCAAAAAAACTTCTTGAAAAATACAACATCAAAGTTTCAGGAGAAATTTGCAGGAATAATATAGAAGCTCTCTCGAATGCAGCACAAAATCTCGGCTATCCCATAGTTCTTAAAACAAATTCAGAAAATATAGTCCACAAATCAGATATTGGAGCAGTGATCCTTAATATAAAAAACAGGGAAGAACTTGAAAATGCACTTAAAAAATTAGATGAAAATATAAAAAAAGCAGGTTATGAAAAACAGGAAGAATATTTATTACAGAAAATGGCAGCGTCAGGTTTTGAAGTTCTTGTAGGAGCGCATCAAGACCCTGTTTTTGGTCCTCTTATGATAGTAGGTAGCGGAGGAAAATATGTTGAGCTTTTAAAAGATAGCGCTCCGGGTATAGGGTTTCTTGCAGAAGAAGATATAAAAGAGATGCTTTCTCTTACAAAAGCAGGAAAAATAATCGAAGGTTACAGGGGAGAACCTCTTGATGAAAAAGTAATTTTATCGATAGCAGTAAATATATCCCGCTTAATGGCAGAAAACAGAGATATACTTGAAATAGATTTAAACCCAATAGTTCTTTACAAAGAAGGATTTTCACTTGTTGATGTAAGAGTAATAAAAGGAAATCCTGTTTTTATAGAAACTGCTCCTGAAATTCCTGAAAAAATAAAAAATAGTTTGAACAAAATACTTAATCCCGAATCTGTTGCAATAATAGGAGCATCACGTCCTGGAAAAATGGGCGGTATCATAGTCAAGAATTGTTTGAGGATAAAAAAACTTTATCCTGTAAATCCCAAAGTGGATTATATACAGGGGAAAAAATGTTATAAAACAGTGAAAGATCTTCCGGAGCCTCCGGATGTTGGAATTTTTTTAATAAATGCAGAAGGTGTTGTATATGAGTTTGAAGAGTTCTGTAAGATCGGAGGCAAAGGAGCTATTATTCTTAGCGATGGTTTTGCTGAAATAGGAAGAAAAGATCTTGATGATAAACTTTTTGAACTAAGCAGAAAATATGGAGTTGCATATATAGGACCGAACTGTCTTGGGGTAATAAATAATTTTACAGGATTAAACAGCTTTTTTATCCCTGAACACAGGACAAGCATTATTGAAAAACCAAATGGCGTAGGGATAATCTCCCAGAGCGGCGGTATCGGCATGGAGATCGTTGAAATGATGAAAATCGACAACATGCGGCTTGGTAAACTTGTTTCTATTGGTAATGCCAGCGGAATGGGTCTTGCGGAGATCCTGGATAATATGGGGGAAGATCCTGATATTTCCGTTATTGGTATTTATCTGGAAGGGATAAAAAATGGCAGGCAATTCCTTGATATAGGCAAAAAAGTTACAAAGAAAAAACCAGTACTTATTATAAAAGGAGGCACAGGAGGCGGCGCAGAAGCAACAATGTCGCATACCGCATCACTTGCCGGAAATCTGGATGCTTTTAGGGCATGCTGCCGCCAGGCTGGTTTTCATTTAATCGATGCAATGACCGAAGATCCAAAAGTATTGGTTAATATATTATCTATTCTTACAACAAACCCTATGGCTTCGGGAAACAGGGTTGCAATAGTAAGCGTCGGAGGCGGAGCAGGAATCTTGCTTGCTGACCAGGCAACTGATTCCGGCATGAATCTCGCTGTTTTTAGCGAAGAGACAAAATATGCGCTCCGTGATTTAGTAAAAGCAAAAAAATTATTGGGCACAAATCCTGTAGATATTCTTGGAGACTGTGATGATGACAGACTTCTTGAAGCAATAAAAATTATTGATAAAGATCCAAATGTTGATGGAATAATAACAGCAATATATCTGCAAGTACCATATCTTTCTGAATATCTTCCGGACAGGCTCGTTGATTTAAAAAGGTCAATGACAAAGCCAATGCTTGTTTCTCCGAGAGGTTTTTCCGATTATGTCTCTGGTACGCGAAAATATCTTTCTGAAAAAGATTTTCCAACGTATACCATTCCAATGATAAAACCCATGAGCATTGCTTTAGAAATATGGAAACAATATGGCAGAGCATTTTAAATTGATTTATTATATTTTATATATAATTAATAAAAATTATTCTATTAAGATGATAAATATGCTATAATAAAATAGTTTATATAATAATAAGGAGAATTTTATTGTGGAAAATCAGGAAAATTTAAAACAATATATTGATACTGAAACAGCACTCTCCAGAGTGCGCGGCAACAAAGCTATTTATAAAAAAATGTTGGGAATGTTTTTTCAAAGCACTTTATTTACAGATCTTGAAAATACTCTTTCCCAAAAAGATTATCCAAAAGCCTCAGAAATTGCTCATGGAATAAAAGGGATGACAGGAAATTTGGGGATGAATATTCTCTTTGAGGAAAGTTCAAAATTAATGGTACAGATGCGATCAGGAGCGCCTGATGAACAGGATTTAAAGAATTATAGGGAAGCTGTAATAAAAACCCGTGAATATACAGAAAAGATTATTGCAGAGCTTGGCTAATAAAAAAGCTATTTATTTTTTCTATTTGTGTGAAGAATTAATTTGCTCAAAAAGCTTATCTTTGATTCTCACAAGACAATCAAGAAATCTTGGATTAAAAATTCCGCATTCTCCATTTAGTATCATTTTTACTGCTTCTTCACGACCATAAGCATCTTTATAACATCTTTTTGATGTTAACGCATCAAGTACATCAGCAAGAGATGTTGCCTGTGCCCATACAGGAATAGCCTCTCCCTTAAGTCCATCAGGATAGCCCCGTCCATCCCAACGCTCATGATGATGACGGCACACATCGTAACAATAAGTAAAATATTCCTGATCCTGCATATGTGTTAAGCTGGAAAGCACTTCGCATCCCTTTGTAGTGTGTGTTTTCATAATAGTAAATTCCTCTTTATCCAGAGGGCCTGGTTTTAGAAGAATAGAATCAGGTATTGCAATTTTCCCTATATCATGTACTGCCGAAGCATTTCCAATTACCTCTATTTCCTCTGTTGTGATTGAATAATATTCTTTTACACCTTCAAGCAAAAGATGGGTGAGCATTCGGATCCTTTTTATATGTTCTCCGGATTCCAAGCTTCGGAACTCAACTGTAGTACTAAGTATATCAATAACATTCTGATTGAACTGTTTTAGCCTTCTTGCCTGTGCTTCAAGTTCCTCTTTTTGTTCTTTAAGTTTTTCTTCAAGATTTTTTTTATGATTATAAAGGGTAACAACATTATTTACCCTGCGATGTACAATATCTGAATTAAAAGGCTTCTTTATATAGTCCGAAACCCCAAGCTTATATCCCCTAAGGGTTTTTTCTTCATCATCTTCTCCTGTTATGAGAATAACAGGTATGGTTTTTATAATGCCCGAACTGTTCATTTCGTTTAAAACTCCAAAACCATCCATAACAGGCATTACCAGATCAAGTAATACAATCGATATTTCTTCTTTATGTTGTTCCAGAATATCCAGTGCAGCACGACCATTTTCAGCTTCAAGTAAATCAAACTCATTGCTAAACAGGTCGGAGAGAATCATGCGGTTGATTTCGATATCATCTACAACTAATATTTTTTTTTGCATAGCAAGATGCTTTATCCTCCGAAAGCAGTTTTTCCTCCAATTTTTCTACCAAAAATTATCAGAATATGGTAATTTTTCTTAAAAAAATTCACTTATAACTAATGCTATAAGTTTTTAAAATTTTCAAACTCTTAAAATGAATTTATCTTTTTCTCTCCAATAACATCAAGTATTGGACACATAAATTCATCTATATTATATAATATTTAATCCTCTATGGAAATTCCTTTTTTTAAAATATTAAAACGGTTTGCCAGGTCTTCCTCGCTTTGGGGATTTTCCATTGTCATATACAATGAATATCTTATATCCGGCAATATATTTTTCTGCTGAAGAATAGCGCCTATAGACCCGCTATTATCCCTGCTTGAAATAGCTGCTTTTTCATCAAAAGGATATTTTTCCTTTACAATAGAATCCCATGCTTCAGCAGCTTTTGCCCCAAGTTTTTCTGCAGGTTTTATATTCTTATAAAGAACAATAAAATCACGGCCTCTGATATCCCTTTGAATAATAACTTTACGAATTCCATATTTTATTTCACTGTTTTCCATATAATATGAAGGGCATAAAAACATGGAAGATGCAGAAATCCAATCCATAATATTTGCATCAGCATTTATAGAGAATGCAGGATATTGAAAAGAAATTTCGTTTTCTTCCTCATCCCATTTAAAATTAAAATCTGAAAGAAATTCCGGAATCCATTTTTTTATTTCAATAAAATTATTCCATTCATTAAAATCAGCTTTATATGCTGCCTGCAAAAGATTACATGTTACTTCCAGATCCCACTTATACAGTTTAGATTCTGCAGTGGATTGTATTGTCATTACAACAGCAGGTCCATTCGGAAGAGGAAGTATATACATAATAGCTACTTTATCTTCAAATTCTATTATCCAGGAACAGGTTAGCCACACTCTTCCTATGCTGTCTTTATATTCAGAAACTGAGTAAGGTTCTCCAAAAGAAAGAATACGATATTTTTCAGCTCCGCTAAGGGTTCTTTCAAGATTTAATCCTTTTAAAATTAAATCCATTAAAAATTTTGGATCTGAATTAAGCTGTGTAATATCAGAGGTCACAGGTCTGTTAATTTTTAAAAAAGTAAAATCAGAAACAGTTGATTTCATTAAAAGCCCATCATCAGGAAGTGAAAAGGAATCTGCTTTAAGATCCGACATTTTCCATTCATCGCTATTTTTATCAACATAAGCTATCTGCGGGAAAACAGTACTTAAAGAAGAATTAAGAAAATAACTATTATTAGGACCATATAAATATTCAGGAGCTTCATCAAAAAGTTTCATCATTGTTTCTTTATAATCCTTCTCAAACCACTCTGCGAGATTCTTTTTGATTGCTGTATATGTGGCAGGCAAAGGTATCGTTGTTTCACTTGCCTTTGTAATACGGTTTGCCAGAAGGATATGAACATAACTCAGCTTGGTGCGAAAATGGAGAATATCCGATGGCGCATCAAGTAAAACTTCTATAGGAGTTGAATAGAGAATATTATCTTTTAGTCCTGTAATTACTCCAACAACTTTTCCTGCCTGAGTTACAAGAGGACCTCCTGAATTCCCCGGATTTCCATCTGCAGATGATTTTAGGAGGTTCCATCTTCCGGAATCTTCTTCAGGCACTGTTCCAAGTACAAGTCCGTTACGCACTATTATTCCTTCGCCTAAAGCATTTCCTATACTAAATACCTGCGACCCAATAACAAAGTTTTTTTCCAGTTCAAAAAATTTATCAAAAGTTTTGTCTTTTACAGTAAAGACAACAAAATCTTTTTCTTTGGATGCTTTTAATACAAGATCTATTTCAAAAACCTCTCCCTTGGCATCTCTTATATAGTATTTGTCAAAAATAGAACTCTCTTTTTCAAGCTCTATCACATGAAAAGCTGTAACCAGTTCTTTTTTTGAAATAGCGAAAGCAGTTCCTATGGAGTAATAACTATCTGTGCGTATTGCAAATGGCACCAAATCCCAGTTTAACTCCTTGTCATAAGTCAGGGAATCTTTTACAGGCTTTTTTACTACTACTTCAAAAACCGCTGATTCTACAAGACTCCATGCTTTTGCAGAAAGCCCGGAAGATATTTTCTGAGAATCTGTTGTTGAGCATGAAAAAATCATTGCAACAAAAAACAGGATAAATATTTTTATTAAATATTGTTTTATAGTCATAATGTCCACCATTATACCAGAATTTGAAAAAAATATTCAACAAATAGCGATCTTTTTAACCAAAAACATGCTTTATGATTAAAATCATATAATCATGTTTCTCCCCAGTCCTTTTGCCTTATAAAGATTTTCATCTGCAACTGCCAGAAGCTGCGTTGGAGTTTCAACATTATCAATATTGGTACATGTAGCACCAATACTAACTGAAATATACCTTACGCCTTTTTCATCTTTTCCATTTTCAATCTTTTTTGCAAGGATTTTTTTTCTTATCCTTTCAGCAACAACATGGGCGCCTGTCAAATCAGTATCTATAAGCAATACTACAAATTCCTCTCCGCCATAACGGAAAACACTATCAGTTTTTCTGCTTACAGATTCAATAAGCACTTCGGCAACGATTTTAATTGTTTTATCTCCGGCAACATGCCCATATGTATCATTAAAATTTTTAAAAAAATCTATATCGATCATCAAAACAGAAAAATTTTGTTTTGTCCTTAAATATACAGCCCAATATCTTTCAAAAGTTTCATTAAAATGTTTTCTATTATGTACACCTGTAAGATTATCAATACGTGTCTGCTTTTCAAGTATAAGATTAAGCGCCAGTAGTTCATCTTTAAGATTACTGACTTCATTAAGTCTCTTGAGTACTTCCCGGCTTTTTACAATCATTATAATACCGTAAAAAAATGCAGCAAGAACAAGAGCAAAGATAAAATAAGCTACTGATGTTTTATAGAATGGAGGAATAATATTTATTTTTAAAGATGCTTCTTTTGTACTCCATACTCCACTGCTGTTAGTCCCGGTTACCCTAAACCTGTATTCTCCCGGAGGAATTGCAGTATAGCTTGCATAATTTCTATCCCCGGGGAATGTCCAGTATTTATCAAATCCTTCAAGTATATATTTATATTTTCTTCCTTCTGCAAAACCATAATCAATAGCGCTAAACGTGAACGCAATATGTCCGTTATACCATTTAATATTTATATCTTCCTCTGAAAAAATATTTTTTCCAAAAAGTTCAAGATATGAATTACCGCCAATAGTTAAATCAGTTATAACAATTTCGGGATTCTCCCTGTTAAGATAAAAAAAAGTAGTATTGATTTTATATATCTCATTGTCTGAACCTATATAAATATTTGAGTCTTTGTCTCTTGTGATTCCGCCATAAAAATTGATCCTGCTTAAGCTGAATTGGGCAGTAAGGCTCGTTACTGTAGATAATTCTATATTGGCTTTTTTTGTGATCATTGAAACCCCTGTAAAGCTTATAACCACAATGTTGCCTTTCTGATCTTCGGTCAGCCCTACAACGGTATTATGATCAAGGTCTTCTTCCTTGGTGAAACTATTAAATAATTTTTTCTCCTTGTCAAATACCGAAACACCTCCGCCGTTAGTTCCTATCCACACGTTCCCTGCCTCATCGCAATAAATGGTATTTATACCATTATTGGGAAGAGAATGATAATCATAATAATCATGATAATAAATTTCTATATTGCCATCTGCAGGATGATAAACATTTAATCCATTACTTGTTCCTATCCAGACACTTTCTTCGCTATCAATCTCAATTGCATATACAGTATTGTCAGATATTTTTTTCTTATTGGGTAAATCTTTTGAAATATGCTTTACCAATACCGCATCTGCCGCATTCCAAACATAAACCCCGTTTGATGTTCCAAGCCAAAATCCGCCATTCTTGTCTTCTTTTGCGGTATAAAATTCAATGTTTTGGTTATTTATATTTTCCCTGGATTTTACAATATTCTTTCCATCAAAATAGTAACGTTCAAAACTATTATTTTTCCTGTTGAACTTATTCATCCCCGAATCTGTTAATATCCATATATTTTCCATGCTATCCATAAATATAAAATTAACAACGTTACTGCTTATAGAGTTAAAATCATAGGGATCATGTTTATAGTGCGCTTTTTCCCTGTTTTCATTATCAAATATATAGACTCCGTTTTTTATTGATCCAATCCATAAGTGCTCCCTGCTATCAATTAATAATGAAGTAATTTCGTTATTTTCCTCATGGGCTTTTTCTATATAAAAATGATGCTGATAATTTCCCTGCAACTGGGTTAGTTTATTTACTCCGCCTCCAAATGTTCCAACCCACAAGCGCCCTGAATTATCTTCAAAAATCGAATAAATAATATTGCTGCTTAATGATAATTCATTATCCTGATCATGTAATACTTTTTTATGGATATTTTTCTTTAGACTTTCTATATTATCAAAATAATAAAGGCCGCTGTCCCATGTGCCAACCCAGAGCTTGCCCTTGCTATCATATTTTATTTTAGTTATTTTATTATTGCCAACTTTATGAATGGAATATTCTTTTGTTACAGTATTAAACAGAATAAGCCCTTCATCCCAGCTTCCTATCAATAAAAAATTATCTGAAATTTTCTCAATACAGAAAAAATTATATTTATCTGAATCTTCTTTTATGGGGTTCTGATAGTAAAAATAATCTATAAAAACCCAATCTTTATACAGCATCACTCCTTTATAATTGCTTATCCATAAATCATCTTTTGAATCGCAAAAGATATCTTTGATTCTGTTATCAGAAATAAAAAATGGTTTTTCCTTGCTGCTGTTAAAAACCAGAGCGGAATTTATTTTATTATTTATTTTTACAAGTCCGTTATTTGTTCCTATCCAATAATTACCTGTAGCATCTTTTTCTATTGCAGTAATTTCTGTATCAAGAATATTTTTAGCTTCAAGGTTATTTAAAGATATATTTAATACTTTTTCAGTTACAGGATTTAATATACAGAGTCCCTGTTGTGTTCCAAGCCATATTAAATCCCTATCATAGTCATAGAACATTTTTTTTATGGAATTATTTATAAGAGAATTGGGATCAAATGGCCCATACTCAAACAAGCTGAAATTATTGCCATCATAACGGTTAAGGCCCATATAGGTTGAGAACCAGATAAAACCTCTTTTGTCCTGTATGATCCCGGATACATTGTTATTTGCAAGGCCATCATATGTTGTTAATTTTTCAAAGCGGAAATCCTGAGAAAAAATATTTTCAGAAAAGAAAAGCAGTATGATAATAGGTAAAAATCTTATGACCCTAAGAAAGTTATCCATTTATTAATAATATAATATATTTGGAAAATTTACAAAATAAATTTAGAGTTTAATCTCTTTTTTTAAAACATAATCAGTGATCCCTGATTTTTTCAGTTTCTCCCGGCATTTTTCAATATCATTTTCTTTAATATCAGCCAGGACAACCCTGAATATCCCATTTTCTCCTTTTTCCATTGTGGGATTCAGTCCATTTGAATTTAAACGGGAAATCGCATTCTGCGCATTTTTTATATTGCTGTAAGCTCCGATCTGAATTTTATAAACATATTTTTGTGCTTTATTTGCATCACCTTCAATAATCTCCAGGAAAACTTTTGCAACCCCGGATTCGATCATTCCAATCTCTTTTGCAGCTGCATAGGAAAGATCAATTATTCTCCCTTTAACAAATGGTCCGCGGTCATTTATTCTTACAACAGTTGTTTTGCCTGTTTCAAGATTTTTGACTTTAACGATCGTATCAAATGGAAGAGTCTTATGCGCTGCTGTAAATTTATATGTATCAAAAATCTCTCCATTTGCAGTTTTTCTTCCCTGAAATTTACCGCCATACCATGAGGCATACCCGGTTTGGTCAGAAAACAAAAATGGAGTTGTAATAAACAAAAAAAGAAAAAGAAGCGATAAATTTTTCATTAGTTTATTATCGGTTTATTTTAGCGAACCTGAATCCTGAAGGTTTGCGCAGCACCCTATAGGTTAAAAACAGATCTGCTCTTGTTCTGCAAATCATTAAAAGTTTATATGGGACAAAGACTTTGTTGCTGCTCCTTATTGAACAATATGATTAAATCCATATATAATTTTGTCTAAGTATGGAAAATAATATTAGCTCTACCCATTGGGCAGATATAAATGCAGATAAAATCATAAGAGAAAGGAAAAAATTCCTTGGAGCAGAAAAAGAATTTTTTATTTGCGCATCAGGCATAACCCCTTCCGGAACTGTTCATATAGGCAATTTCAGGGAGATAATCTCTGTTGAGCTTGTAGTACGGGCGCTTAAAGATAAGGGAGAAAAAGTAAAGTTTTTATATTCCTGGGATGATTACGATGTTTTTAGAAAAGTTCCTGCAAATATGCCAAATGAAGAAAATCTTAAAAAGTATTTACGCTTTCCAATAACAATGGTCCCGGATCCATGGGGCAAAGAAAATAGTTACGCAAGGGCAAATGAAGCAGAACTTGAATCTATTCTTCCTGTTGTTGGGGTTTTTCCTCAATATATTTATCAGGCTGAAAAATACAGAAAATCAAATTATGCAAAAGAAATAAGAACAGCTCTTGAAAACAGGGAAAAAATAAGAAAACTGCTCGATGAGCACAGGACAGAGCCGCTTGAAGAAAAATGGATGCCTGTTTCTGTGTTTTGCAATAAATGCAATAAAGATAAAACAGAAGTTGAGTCATGGGATAATGACTGGGGTATTACATATAACTGCTCTTCATGCGGAAACAGGGAAACTGTGGATTTGAGAACAACCTCTTGTGTAAAACTTCCCTGGCGTATTGATTGGCCAATGCGCTGGGCTTATGAAAAAGTTGATTTTGAACCTGCAGGAAAAGATCACCACTCAGAAGGAGGATCTTTTGATACTGCAAAAAATATTGCCAAAGAGGTTTATGGTTATGAGCCTCCTGTTTCTTTCCAATATGACTTTTTAGGCATCAAGGGGAGAGGGGGAAAAATCTCATCATCAAGCGGCGAAGTTATTAGTCTTCAGGATGTGCTTGATATATATGAACCTGAAATCGTAAGGTATATGTTTGCAGGAACGAGGCCAAATTCGGAATTTGCAATATCATTTGATCTTGATGTAATAAAAATTTATGAAGATTATGATAAGTGCGAAAGGATATATTTTGGGAAAGAAGCTATAAATGATAAAAAAGCTGATAAAGAAAAAAGGATATATGAACTTTCACAGGTAAACGCTATTCCATCTGAAATGCCTTACCAGATTCTATTCAGGCATCTCTGCAACTTGCTCCAAATACATTCGGGTAATATTGATACTTTGCTTGCAGAAGAATTTAGCAGCATAAACGAGGCGCAAAAGAAAAAAGTTGTGGCCAGAGCGCAGTGCGCATGGAGATGGATAACAAATTTTGCACCTGAAGATTTTAAGTTTACACTTAAATCTGCATCAGATCCTGTTATTGCTGTTGATGAAAAATCAACAAAAATACTAAAAGCATTATCCGAAGAAATAAGAAAACTTGAAAGCCATACAGAGATATCTCTGGCAGAGGCAATTTATAAAATAGCGCAGGATAATGGAGCTGATCCCAAAGATATTTTTAAACTGGTATATACTGTACTTATAGGAAAAGAAAAAGGGCCAAGGCTTGCAGGGTTTATACTAACAGCAGGAAAAAATAAAATACTTCCCATAATAGAGAAGTACTAGAATGTCATACGCTGCAAATTTTCATCGGAATGACAAGGGGCCGGACAATATGGAGGAAAATGTTGCTGGTAAAATTTAGTACAATTTTTGCCAAAACTTTTCAAATACGCGATGAGTTGTCTTTTAGAAATATAAGAGGTTCATTGTGGCCTGCACTGATGATTTTCCCTATTTCCATAATAATTGGGGATTTGCGTTTTTATGATCTGAAAATAGAGGTGTCCGGCTTTCAGTCATGGGAAATCATGCTTTATTTCCTGGGACTTGGCTGGCTCATTCTTTCATTTATTCCAAAAAATTTTATTCTTCCGCTGCTTCGCATTTCAGTAGTTATTTCTGCTGTACTAATGCCATTCCAGATTTTTATGCCTGATGGGACAGCAAGGCTTTCGCTTTTCATGGCATTCCAGTTTTTGAATGGAATATGCGCTGCCAGCGCTTTCTATATATTCTGTTTTGTTTTGAACAATGTTGAGCGGCTGTTCGGCATGGCACTAATACAACTTTATTACGGGTTTTACTATACTATCTGGCGGGCAGTTCCCCTTGTGCAGGAAGTGGGAAAAACATGGGGCGGCGTTGTTGTAATGATAATTTATCTTATCGTGGTTTATTTCTGCCGTATAGAACAAAAAGAGATCAACACAGAAAGCGATGGCAAGGGATCGGGAGTTCCATTTGTTATTGGCCTGGATATTATCTATTACATGATCATGTGTATGATCAATTATATTGAATGGAAGGCAAGCAGCGTATCCAGTATGTCATTCGGACTTGGAGCAACCATCTCTGTTGGTCTTATAATCGTGATCCAGTTCTGGAGAGGTCATAACGCCATGTATATCTGGCTTTTGTTCCTGGCTTTGTCATTATTGGGGCTTGGCGCTCTCCTGTACAATACGCAGATAACCCTTATTTCAGGCTCTTTTGCCTATGGTCTTGGAGATGGGCTTGGATACATCATTATTTATTATATGTGCGCCGGAGCAATAAAATGGAGCAAATCATTAAAAATGTTCAGATTCTTCTGTTTCATTTTTTTTGTTCAGTATTTTATCATATCAGGTATATTTTCAGTGGCCTTTAATTATATTGAAGCGCCAAACAAATATGTTGCCTTCGCTGTTGTACTGGTTCTGAGCAGCGGCTGCTTCATGTTGATTCCTCTTATGCAAAAAAGACTATTTGAGGCAGACTGGACTGATGGTTTGTTCCTGCGGGATATGGAGCAATATTCGAAAAGTTTAGCAGAAACAAAAGTTCGTTCTGCTAAAGAACAATTAAACCTGACAATCAGAGAAGAAGAAGTTTTGACCCTGCTGCTTGGCGGCAACTCGCCCAAAGAAATAGCGTTTGTACTTAAAATCAGTTTTGATACAGTCCGTTTCCATCAAAAAAACCTTTATCGCAAACTGGAAATCAACAGTATTCATGAACTTTTTTCCAGATATGCAACAGTTCCGGAAGAAAAAACAGAATAATCTGAATTTTATTATCAAATACTCATAAATTTCATCCCACCCAATTATGTAGGTAGCCGAAACATGCATTTCCTTAGAAATTATGTATGTATGGATTTTAGCTTAGTTAACAACATGCCTCACCATATCGAGGCAGTCATCCTTATTGAACCGGACTCAATATGAAAGGAGTTTTTATGAAATTGATATTCAAGGTTTTTGGAATCATCGCACTTGCAACAGTATATGTAGTGGTTCTTATTTACTTAGTGGCATGATTCAAATTTCTGAATCCTATATTGAGGGAGAGTCCGTAGTAAACCGAGTTTAATTTTAAGGAGGTTTTTTAAAGACCATTAATAATGGTGGAATATTTTTGAAAAAATTATACGGCTACTGGTATTTGGTAGCTGTTCACAAAAGAACAGCTATTTATTACAGGGATGTTTTACAGCACGGGTTTTACAGCTAAGTTATTACAACGAAGTTTTTGCAGCAATGTTTTGCAACAATGTTTTACAGCAGAGTTTTGCAGCGATGTTTTGCAACAATGTTTTACAGCGAAGTTTTTACAGCAGAGTTTTTCAACGATGTTTTACAGCGAAGTGATTACAGCAATGTTTTTCAACAACGTTTTGCATCCTAGTTGTGGCAACAACTGTACCAGCCGGTAGCCGTTTTTTTTATAAGGGTAAAGAATTATTATCCCTACAAATGGGGAGCTGGGATAATACCCGGCACATAAAAACATAAGAATATTCTGCGGCTACTGTAATCTACAAGCATTTGGAAAAAACAACACTTCCCTCCTATTTGTAGATTGTAACAGCCGGTAGCCGCTTTTTAAAATTCCTTTATATATTACCAACTTAAATTCATGAACTTTTTTCCAGAGATACAACAGCTATAACGCAAAAAAAGACTAAATCCAATTTTATTAATAAATACTCACAAAGCATAACCGCCCACCCAATCATGTAGGTAGCCGAATTATGATTTCTTTTAGAAATTATATATGTATTTGTTCTTACTTATTTAGCACCACGATTCAACCCAAATACTGTATTGAGAAAGCCTTTCCCGGCAAACAAAATGTAATTAATAGGAGTTTTTATGGAATTGGTATTTAAAATTATCGGAATTATTGCCCTTGCAATAGTATACATATTTGCTCTCATCCATTTCATGAAATGATTCAAACCAGAGGAAGTATTACGGGAAAGCATCCTCGATAAACCAAGCGCAGTAAAAGGAGTTTTTATGAAAAATTTATTCAAAATTATCGGAATTATTGCCCCTTCAGCATTAATTGTATTTGCACTTACAACTTGCCACACTATCAGTGGAGGAAGTCTGTATGATTTGAATAGACCGATCGGCGGAAGAGCTCCTGTCATAACAATAACTACACAACCAGCCGCAACAACAACTGTGCAGGCAGGAAAAATCAACAGCAGTCTGAGCGTAGCAGCAGTCGTTACAGATGGAGCAACGCTATATCACCAGTGGTACAGTAACACAGAGAATAAAAATACCGGCAGTTTATTCATACAAGGGGAGAATGATGCAAGCTTTAGTATTCCATCTGATCTCACAGCAGGGACATATTATTACTTCTGCGAGATCGACGCCGCAGGTGGAGCCGCGACTGTTCGCTCTATCGCAGCAATGGTTACTGTAACAAATGACCCTGTGATCACAATCGAAATACAGCCAGCGCCAAAAACAACTGTGACTTTTGAAAATATAAGCAACAATCTGATAGTGGAAGCCAGTGTTTCAGATGGCACATTGCCAATATACCAGTGGTATAGCAACACAAGTGAAAGTACTATAGGAGGAACTAAAATAGACGAAGGAGATTGCGCTAACTTTACCATACCCACTGACCTCGCAGTAGGGACATATTATTACTTCTACAAAGCCAGCGCTATTGGTGCAGCATCAGTTTATTCTACAATAGCCACGGTTATCGTTAAGGATAAGATCGTTCCTGTTATTGAAATTACTACACAACCAACTTCAATATCTGTGCAGGCCGGGGGCACCGCTAATAGAAGCTTGCGCATTTTGGCAAGCGTTACAGCGGGCGCATTACCAATTTACCAATGGTATAAGAATGAGAAACCCATAACCAATGCAACCGCCAGAAGCTATACCATACCCACTGACCTCGCAGTAGGGACATATGATTACTTCTGCAAAGTCAGCGCTATTGGCGCAACAACTGTTCAATCTAAAATTGCTACAGTTAGGGTTAAAGCAAGTCTTGCGGATATGGAACAACAAAAAGGAAATAAAACATTTTATAATGAGGAAAATAATTTTCGCGTAGTTCGCACTGAATAAAAACTTTAAATTATGATAATATTTGTGGCTACTGGTATTTGGAAAAAACAACACTTCCCTCTCTTTTTAGACTAATAACAACCAGTAGCCACTTTTTTAATTTTCTTTAAACCTAGTTGATAAGCTTGGTTATAATACCTCTTTTTTTTCTCCAGTTATGATTAACCTTTACCCGCAAATCTATAATTACCGGATATGGAAAAATTGATTTTATTTCTCTTTTTGCAGCTTTTTTTATTGCCTGTATTTTTTCTCCTCCACTGCCAATAACTATTCGCTTTTGCGATTCATTTTCCACAATTAAAAAAGCTCTAACCCAAAGCTCTTCTCCCAGCTTGGTTTTTGTCATTTCAATATCTGCAATTTCAACATAAACGCTATGAGGAATTTCCTCTTTTGTTCTGTTTACTGCTTTTTCTCTTATTATTTCGCTTATTCTAAAAGAGACATCCTGATCAGTATAAATATCAGGAGGATACAGTTGTTCTCCGGAAGGAGCTTTATCAAACATTGTATCAAGGAGTTTATCTACTCCATCTCCTGTCATTGCAGAAACATGACACATGGAAATATCTTTATTGTTCTCTTTTTTGCAAAGATTTTTTTTCAGATAATTCTCAAGACTTACCATAAATTCGTTTATGTTCTTTTCAGGTATTGTAATAAGATCTATTTTATTTAAAGCAACTATAATTACTGCGTTTAATGATGAAAGATATTCTATTATTCTTTTTTCTTCTGCTCCAGGTTCTCTTGTACAATCAAAAACATAAAGTATTATCTCCGCATCATTTATAGCATTTTCAGTTACATGCTTAAGCTCGTTGTTTATTTTTTTTTCTGAAATATGATATCCCGGAGTATCCTGAAAAATCAGTTGCCCTCTTTCTTCTGTAAAGATACCTCGTATTACATTTCTTGTTGTCTGGGGAGTTGCCGATACAATAGAAACTTTATGTCCGCATATTTTATTTACAAGAGTTGATTTTCCGGAAGAAGGTCTTCCTATAAGAGTGATAAAAGCTGATTTCATTTTAAGCATTATAATGGTCAGAATCTCTTATTTTCAAGGGTATACAGATAAAAATCATATTATATGATACCAGAGAGGCGTATTGACAAATTATCACCATAAGTAGGATTATTTTAATATACTTAATTCACAACTAATTTGCAGCAAGACCAGGATTTATGGAAATTAGCGAGTTAATTAATGCCTGCTAAAGGGGTAACAAATGATTTCGACAAATAATAAAGAAAAATATTTATGGATGGGGGCAAGCGTTTTTCTTGCCATAGTTGTAGTTTTATTTTTACTTTCCCCTTTTACATTTGCTCAAACAACAGGAAGTAATGATGCTGCTGTACACACCGAAGTGCTTCAGCAAGTAATGAAATTTATCCAAAACTATTATGTAGATGATGTTGATCTAAAAAAACTTTATGAAGGCGCAATGAAAGGGATGTTCGAAAGCCTTGGCGACCCCTATTCTGTTTTCCTTACAGCCAGCGATATGGATGACCTCGCTGATACTACAACCGGGAAATTCGGCGGAGTTGGTTTGTACATAAGCAAACACTCAGGCGATATCAGTTTTGATGAAAAACACCTCCCTTATGTAAGGGTCGTGGCGCCTATTGAGGGGACCCCTGCCTATAGGCTTGGTATATCAGCCGGAGACTATATTATAAAGATAGGCGATAAATCAACAGAAAAAATGACTCTTGATGAAGTCCTTAAACAATTAAGGGGAGAGCCTGGTACAAAAGTAAATATTACAATATTAAGAGGGGAAGATATTATTTTCGCAGTTGATATCCAGAGAGAATATATTGTTGTCCCTTCTGTAAAATCAGCGATGATAGACAGCAATATTGCTTATATAAGAATAATTCAATTTACTCCTATTACAACCACAGATGTTAAAAATGCTTTAGAGGGTTTTGCAAAAAAAGGTTATAAATCTTTGATTATAGACCTTAGGGGAAATCCCGGAGGGCTCCTTTCTTCTGTAACAGATATTGCTAATTTCTTTCTTTCAGAAGAGGTAATCGTAAGCACCAGATCAAAGATCCCATCTGAAAATCAGATCTTCAAGGCAGAAAAATCTGTTCTTGTTCCAAAAGATATTCCTATTATAGTTCTTATAGATAAAGGATCTGCATCTGCATCAGAAATACTTGCAGGCGCTCTTAAAGATAACAAACGAGGTATGCTTGTCGGAGAAAAAACTTTTGGGAAAGGCTCTGTTCAGCAGGTAAGATCATTAAACGATGCAGGATTCAAGCTCACAATGTCCAGGTATTATACCCCCTCAGGAGAAAATATCGACAAAGTGGGAATAGCGCCGGATCAGGAAATAAAGGAAGAAACTTTTACAGATAAAGAGATGGAATCTTATAAAAAAATTATAGAGGAATTTATTATACAGGAGTTTGTCAGAAGTAAACCTAATCCAACAGAATCAGATATTACCAGTTTTATAAATCAGATCCAGAATAAAGGAATTGTTCTAAAAGAAAGAGTTATAAAAAAATTAATAAGAAATGAACTTAATAAAACAAATAACGATCCGCCTGTATTTGATTTGGAATATGATCTTGTTTTGAAAGGGGCTGTAGATATAATTCGAAAAAAGTAATAAAATAAAACAAATATGATATTTAACAGGATTAATATAAAAACAGAAAAAAAGTCTGATTTTATTAATATTACAACAACAGTAAAAAAAATTATTGTTTCCGAGAAATTTACAGAAGGGCTTTGTTCTGTTTTTGTGCCGCATACAACAGCCGGCATTACGATCAATGAAGCTGCAGACTCTGATGTTGTTAGAGATATTCTTGGACATTTGGAGAAAAAAATTCCATATAATGATGATTATCTTCATGCAGAAGGAAATTCAGCAGCACATATAAAAACGCTGCTCACCGGCAGTTCTGTTACAGTTCCGGTCAGAGACGGAAAACTTATTTTAGGAACATGGCAGGGCATCTATTTTTGCGAATATGATGGTCCGCGAAACCGATCTTACTTTATAAGTTTAATATAATCAGTTGATAATTTATGAAACAATTTATACTTCCTGATTTTGATAATATTGATACTGAGATCATTCTCAATAAAAAAGAGACTCATTATCTTAAAAATGTGCTTAGATATAAAAAAGGAGAAATATTTTCTGCTGCTGATAAATCAGGAAATATATGGGAAGCAAAAATATTACGATTTGAAAATAAACAAAGCGCAATTATGCTTTGTCAAAAAATAAAAGAAACGGATATAGAAGAAAAAGAAATAATCCAGGAATTGGTTTTATACCAATGCTTACTTAAAGGGAAAAAAATGGATCTTGTTGTAAGGCAGGCAACAGAAGCAGGTGTATCAACCATAGTTCCTGTTGAGAGTGAATTTGCTATCGCAAAAATTGAAGAAAAACAACAGAAAGAAAAAATAGAGAGATGGGAAAAAATTTGTAAAGAAGCTTTGCAGCAATCAGGAAGCAATATTTTAACTAAAGTCAAACAGCACATAGCTTTTATACAGCTTGACCAGTTTTGCAAAAAAACAGAAACTACAATATTTTTTCATCAAAATGATATTGAAAAAAAATCGCTTCACCAGTATCTTTTTCCAGTTACAGAAAAGGTAAATATTATTGTAGGCCCTGAGGGTGGTTTTTCCGATAAAGAAGTAAGACATATGATGGAAAAAGGATTTTTACCTGCGTATCTTGGAAAAAATATTTTAAGAGCAGAAACCGCAGCAATATATGGTATTGCTGCCATAAAAACAATTCTTCTGGAGAAAGATAAATGGCTACCCTGTTAAATCCAATTAGAAAAAAAATAGATGTCATTGGTATTCCTGTCGATGCTCTTGTATATGAAGATCTTGAAGCAAAAGTAAAGGAACTTCTTGCTGATGAAAAGAAACATCATATTATGTTTCTTTCTCTTCGTGATATAGTAATGGCAAAATTCAAAAGTGAACTCAGGTCAACTATTGAAACAGCAAGCCTGGTCCTTCCAACTTCTTCACATATTTGCAGAGCTGCAAAATTTTTAAAAAAACCTTATATTCCTCAAAAAATATATACTTTTGAATTTATCATAAAACTGCTTGGCGCAATTGAAAATAGCGGGAAATCAATTTACCTGTTAGGCGGCAAACTGGGTGTCTTACAGGTAACAGAATCCAATATAAAATCTTCTTTTCCAGGATTAAATATTGTGGGAAGATGCACAGGATTTTTTCCAAAAGATATGGAAAAAAATATTATTACTGCAATAAAAAAATCTTCACCAGCTCTTATCCTTGCTGGTACCGGACTCCCGGGAAAACGGCGTTGGATCATAAGACATAAATCTCTTTTTAATCCAGGTATATCTTTATGGGTTGATAGCGCTTTTGATATTTTTGTAGGGAAAAAATCAAAGCCTGCAAGAACAACAGGCGGTATATTTTTTGAAAAGATAGGGAAACTTATCCGAAATCCTTTGAGAATATTTAATCTTTTTATTTATTTTTTATTCTTTGTTCTGCTGCTTTATAATAAATTACGAAAACGCTAAAAGTTATTCAAACCCCCTATGGATAATAGGGTGGTAGCTCAACAAGCTCTAGTTAGCGTCGTAAAGCTTCAAATATTCATAAATATCTTTTAGTTGTTTTTCCATTCTGGATGTAATAAATTTTCCCACACAGTTTCTTACTACAGGGATAAAAAGACAAAGGCCTATTGCATCTGTTATAAAACCAGGTGAAATCATAAGAAGAGCGCCTACCAAAACTCCCGCAAGTCCAATAAACTCTTTCCCTGGATATTCGCTGCTTTTTAGTCTTTTCTTTATTTGTTTGATCAAGGTTTCAATTTCGCCAAAAGCTATTAAAATTCCCAAAAGAGCTGTTGCTGCAGTTACTGCTATAACCAAATAATTTCCAAAAATTCCACCAGCATGGAGAATAAGGAATATTTCTGCAAGAGGGATAAGAGAATAAAGCAACGTCAGCAAAAGCAGTTTCAATATAAAATCTTTTTGAAACAACCGCATCATAAAACTTATGTCAAACATAACTAACTCTATCATATCAAATCAACAAAGTAAATCAGTAACTCATGACACATAGGATCAAGTCCTGTCTGCCCAAATAAAGATCGCTTGAGAGTGCTGCGAAAAAGCAGACACTGCTATTGTGAAAGTAAAAAGATTTCTAAAAAATTGACTATTCATTTTTTTAGTATTAAACTATAGACAATACATAGTTATGGAGGGTTTAGTTTAATGGCTGTTGAACTTTTAGATTCAAATACATTTAATTCAAAAATTATTGAAAGAAAAGAGATCGCAATTGTTGATTTTTTTGCAGACTGGTGCGGACCCTGTAAAATTCTAGGTCCAATTTTAGATTCTATATCTGATGATTTTAAGGGAAAGCTTAGCTTTTATAAAGTTAATGTAGATGAAGAGAATAGTCTTGCTGCCCAGTTTAATATAATGAGTATCCCAACTGTGTTATTCTTCAAAGAAGGTAAGAAAGCAGACAGCTTTGCAGGCGCCATTCCAAAAGACAGGATAGTCAGCTTTATTGCAAAAAATATTGGAGAAAATTAAGCGATGCAGAATAAAACAGTTGTTGTCCTGGGCGCAAGCAATAATCCGGAAAGATATTCCTACAAAGCTTTAAAAATGCTTACAGAGTATGGGTATAGAACTATTCCTGTGCATCCGCAGCTTAAAGAGATTGATGGAGTTGAAGTTAAAAATTCTCTGGCTGATATTGCCGAAGATGTTTATACTCTTTCGCTTTATGTTGGTCCTGAAAAAATTGTCCCTTTAATTCCGGAAATTATAAAACTAAAACCACAGCGGGTTATTTTAAATCCCGGAACAGAATCTGGAGAGCTTAAAGAGGCTCTTGCAAAAGCATCGATACCATATGCAGAAGCATGTACACTTATTCTTCTTAAAACAGGACAGTTTGAAAAAGCATTTTAAGGGCAGGAATTAAAAAAGACAAATAAAAAAGCTATCCGGTTTTGGATAGCTTTTTTATTGTAACAAGAATTTTAAGGTCTAACTTTTATTTAACAGTAAAACCATAACCAACACGAAGACCTATTGTATTAAGTCTTCCATTGAAGTCATCATCATAACCGGTAAATTGTCTTCTATATCTTAAATCAAAAATAAGGGCTCCATCGCCCATAGGGAGCTCATAGCCTACCCCAACAACACCTGCAAATAGTACACTGTTATCAACAGGCATACTACCACTCGCATCATCAAATTTTGTTCCACCAATTTCTACAGTCATTTCTGGGTCAGAAAGCACTATTTGCAATGCAGGGCCAAAGAAGAAACAAAAATTGCCATTTCCTGCTTCAAATTTAAATTTTGCTAGAACAGGTATTTCAAGAGATGAAACAGAAGCAGTCGCTTTAACATCAAAATCACTATTACCTGCACCTGCTCTGAAATATAAAAAATTAAGCTCTGGCTGAACAGAGAATAGTTCATTTACTGCTATATCAAAAAATGCCCCTATTTCAAATCCTACCCTGAATTCATTGGAACCATCCATGTCTTTAAGCATCTCGTCCCAGTCACTACCGCCCATCCAACTGTGGCTAAGCCCAATAGCGCCACCTATTTTAACATCTGTTGCAAACACAGATACAGATGTTGCAAGCAATATAATCATTAAAATCAAACCAATTTTTTTCATCAAAACTCCTTTTTTATCACACCGCCCAAGCGGTGGCTGCAATAATTGATTAACCACCTTTAAGGGCAGTTTTTTATTATTTTATCTTTTAAAATTACCAATAAATTAAACAAATAGCAATAAAAAATTAATTTTAGTATTTTATTCTTCATCAAAATCAATTTTTTTCGTTATCACAGGATATTGCTGTTTCCTGGTAAAGGTGCTATATGAAAAAGCTATTGCAAAACCAAGAACAAGTCCTGCAAATCCACCCAGAATTTTCATCCCATCTGATAATGTATTTGTAAGATTTGCCGTAAAATAGTATCCTGCAAGAAACATTAATAAAGGGAAAATCAAAATAGAAAAACTATATCCAATAGTTTTGGATGGAGATATAAATATTTCCACGTTATCGCCTTCTCCAAGATCAAGATTATCGGTATTTAATGCTTTAAATTCTCTTCCTTTTTCACTGGCCTTGCAGAAAAATTTTGATGCTGCGCAGGTTTTACAATGATCAGCATTACCACATGCTACAGTTATTACGCTTTTATCTACTGCTGTTACAGTTCCTCGTTCATACATTCTTCTTTCTCCGCTACACATGATTTTTTTATTCTTTCTATACTTATTGCTTTTCCTGTTTCCGGATCAACATCGATAAGCACACCCTGCAGCTCAAGATCATCCCAGCAATCGCGGGAACGTTCCGGGATTTGAGAAAGGAATTTTTTTATTTCGATCTGGGGGTCAAGCCCGCCAACCGAAATTTGGCTTCCTGTTCTTCCTGCATCTGTTATTGCAGCAGTCCCTCCTGGCAATATTTTTTCATCTGCTGTCATAACCTTTGTATGGCTTCCTATTATTGCAGAAACTTTTCCTTCTGCATGATAGATCATTGACTTTTTTTCAGCAGTTGTAGCTGCGTGGAAATCAAAGATAATTATATTTGCCTCTTTCCTCATTCTATCTGCAATATCGTGCAAATAGAAAAAAGGATTATTCAGATATATCCTGTTAAACCCGGAATTACCAAGTAACGTTAATACTCCAATTTTATGTTCCCCTATCTCATATATTCTATACCCTCTTCCCGGAACATTAGGCGGATAATTTGCAGGCCTAAGTATAAAAGGCGCTTTAGGCATGTAATCAACCATATCTTTTTTAAAAAAGACTTTTTCGCCTGCTATAAGAACATCTATTCCCAGTTTTTTAAGATATACTGCATGGGTCTTCCCTATTCCAAAACCTCCTGTTGTCCCTTCGCATCCTGCTATTGTAAAGTCTACAGCAAGTTCTTTCTTAAGATCAGGAAGCAGTTTTTTTATACAGAAAACACCTCCCTTTCCTGTTATTTCACCAATGTAAAGAATTTTTAAACCCAAGATATACCTCTTTAATTTTATTAAAAGCTAGCAATTTATTCTATGTTTGGCAATATGAAGTCCTTGACAGATTTTCAGGGCTTGTTTATATTTCAGAATAATCATATTGATCCTGCCCGGATGGTGAAATTGGCAGACACGCTAGATTCAGGTTCTAGTGCCGGTTGCGGCATGGAGGTTCAAGTCCTCTTCCGGGCAA
>Ga0123353_10001199_pt1 | contig 31729 bp, 26 predicted proteins | sample TergutLab28metaG_3_FD_92763 | JGI IMG/M metagenome (GOLD analysis project Ga0123353, IMG submission 92763) | Labiotermes labralis P3 segment gut microbial communities from Petit-Saut dam, French Guiana - Lab288 P3 | ecosystem: Host-associated > Arthropoda: Insects > Digestive system > Gut ...
AGGGTTATTTCAATTTTGTCAAAACCATTTTCTGGCGTAAGTTTAAATACATTTTGTTGGCCGTTAACGAAGTATGGTTCATTATCCTTATAGAGTTTAAAGAAAAACACGTTGTTACCAGATACACGTGCGCCATTATGAAGCACTTCTTTGTTAATTATCAGCTTACCGGGTTTTGGCCCTGGAGGAGGAGGTATAAGTTTGTTCGTAACTTTTACTGTGGCTGTTTCATTTTTCACAACAGCTACAGTTACCGCTACCGCGTCGTCTTCTACGACGTAACCTACTACGCTGTAGGTTACAGTATATTTACCAGCATCTACGATTTCTTCTACCGTATACTCGCCAGGAACTAGATTATTTATCGTGATTACTGTAAATTCTTTGTCAACTTCGTCAACTGTAATCGCTGCTTCCGTAGTGAAATCTTCGCCCGTAATTTTAAATTTAAATGTGTCAGTTGTAAAGCCATCGCCTGTAACTCTTTTTACAATTTGCAGGGCGCCGAGTTCCGGTTCTGGAGGAGGAGGTATAAGTTGGTTCGTGACTCTTACCACAGTTGTTACTTTTGCTAAAATTGCCACTTCGCCCTCAAAGTCGTAGCTCACTTGATAAACATCAGTATCTACATCTACTTCTTCTAACGTATACTTGCCGGCAGGGAGATTTTGTATCGTTACTGAAAATTCTTCGCCAGCTTTGTCAACTGTAATTGCTGCGCTTGTAATTTCTTTGCCACTCTGACTTACTACAAATTTAAATGTGTCACTTACAAAGTTGTCGCCTACAACTTTTTTAAAAATTACCAGGTTACCTTGGCTGGGGTTGCCATAGCCGTAGCCGTAGCCGAACTGAACGCTTTCATTTGCTTGGAGGATATTTTTGATTTCATCTTTATTACTTAAAGAAATCCATACGTTGTTGAAACATACTTCGCATACAGGGAGTCCATCAGGGCCATCAACGATAGTCCAAACGGGTTTTCCGTTCACTTCTTGGTATGTGGCAACCATATTGGAATGGGAACCATCAATTCCGGGTCCAGGTACCTTATCTCCGCCTGTTTGCAAGTCGCCGTTTTCTTGGATTGTTAGTGCATGTTTGCAGTGAATTTCAACTTTAGCCAAATGCAGATGCACAACTGTAAGGGCGCAGCCTTCTTCACCTTCGTCACAAATTGTTGGGTCTGTCGGATCTTCGTCTGTCGTGGCGTTGTCGTCGTCTTCGACTGTGTTGGTGATGTCGCTTGTGTTGGTGATATCTTCGCTTGTGTTGGTGATGTCTCCTCCGCCTGTTGTTGTGGTGTCTCCTCCGCCTGTGGCGGTGGTATCGTCTCCGCCTGTGGAGGTGCTGTCGCCTACGTCGCTCGCCGCACTGCTGGGGTCGCCGCCAAGTTCGTCATCTGCGAACGCTGTTACTCCTGAATAGGTAAACACCATGCATAATACAACAAACAGTGATAAAATTTTTCTTGCTTTCATTCCTTTCATTTTTTTTACCTCCCTTTGAATTATAAAAAAACCGTACTCATTAATATTAAATTTATGTTTCTTATATTATAGTATAAACCATATTGTGGTTAAAAAAATACAAAATATTTTCAATTTTCAGTTTTTTTTTAAGAGAACCTCTCCGTAAAAATCGAGTTGATAAATCTCTTTTCTAAATATATTATATAATAAGTAAAACAATTCAAGAAGGGAATGAATACTGTGACTGGGAAAAAGGGATTTACTGCGAAGGACAAGATCCTTAAAATACTTGAAGAACGCCGAGGGGAAGCGGTTTCCGGTGAAAAGCTCGCGATGGAAATCGGTGTTTCAAGGGCTGCGGTTTGGAAAGCGATTGAAAGTTTGAGAAATCAAGGGTATTTGATTTCAGCGACAACGAACAAAGGTTATATTCTTGCGGACAGCAGTGATCTGCTTTCTGCTCAGGGTATGATTCCTTTTTTGGATCTGGAGAAATATCCGTGCATGGAAGAAAACATATTTACATATAAAACCCTGGAATCTACCAACAAGACGGCAAAGCAGAAAGCTCTTGAAGGCGCCGCGGGCGGAACCGTTATATTGGCCGAAGAGCAGACACAGGGCCGCGGCAGGCTCGGCAGGAGTTTTTATTCACCTGCGTCATCGGGACTATACATGAGCATCATCATAAGGCCTGACTTTGATATGAGAAAATCGCTTTTGGTTACGACAGCTGCGTCAGTTGCTATCTGCAGAGCAATTAAAAACGTTTGCGGAATCGAAGCGCAAATCAAATGGGTCAACGATATTTACATTGAAGGGCGAAAAGTGTGCGGCATATTGACAGAAGCGATGACAAACTTTGAAACAGGGCAGATCGATTCAATCATTGTCGGAATTGGAATCAACTGCAGCACCGAAAATTTTCCGGTTGAAATAAGAGAAACGGCAGGATCCATAAGCGGCAATATTTCAAGAAATAAGTTGGCGGCTGAGATTATCAATAATTTTCAGGATATTTTGGATCATTTTAACGAGGGAATGTTTCCGGAGTACATGGATGAGTACCGGAAACGTTCGATGGTGCTCAGGAAAGATGTTTACGTTTATAAAAACGCAGCGGCTGATTTAACGAGCGATTTTCAAAAAGCAACGGCAATCGATATCTCTGATGAAGGGGGACTGATCGTAATCTATGACAATGGCACGAAAGATACGCTCACATCCGGAGAAATCAGTTTACGAATAATTCCATAAAAAAGCGTCCCTTTAATGGCTCTGCGCCAGGACGCTCTTTGGTTTATTTAACCTATTTAATAATGCGGACGGATATGATTCCTTCAAAATTGAGTTGCCGCATTATCTCTTCAGTGTTTATATCTGAATCGATGTCCAGCATGGTATACGCATAATCGCCTTTGTTTTTGTTGATCATATCACCGATGTTTACATTGATATCCGCGAAAGTTCCCGTTATCTTATTCAGCATGGTGGGAATATTTCGGTTTAAAACACAGATTCTGCAAACGGAAGCATTTTGGAATGGGCCCATGTTGCATGCCGGATAATTGACTGCGTTTGTAATATTTCCGTTTTCAAGGTAGTCGATAAGCTGATCAGCCGCCATTTCCGCACAGTGGTCTTCCGCTTCTTCAGTGGAGGCGCCAAGGTGCGGAATGCATACGACGCCTTCTTTTCCGAGCAGATGATCATCCGGAAAATCAGTTATATATTTTTTTACAATACCTGCCTGAATAGCTTCAAGCAAATCGTCATGTTTTACGAGGTTATCTCTTGAGAAATTTAGGAAGCAGATTCCTTTTTTCATTTGGGCAAATCGATTTTTATCGATCATGCCTTTTGTGGATTCCATCGCGGGAACGTGGATGGAAACGTAGTCGCATTTTGGAAGTAAATCGCCCAAGTCCGTCACGACCGGAATTTTACGAGACAACTCGTGCGCTGCCTGTACGGTCATAAAAGGATCGTAACCGATTACATTCATTCCCAGTTTCTCAGCGTCATTCGCGACCAAGACTCCGATGGCGCCAAGTCCGATGATACCGAGCGTCTTTCCTTTGATTTCATTACCGGCAAACTGTCCCTTCCCTTTTTCGACTGATTTTGCCACATCCTGTGTCAGTGTTTTCGCCCATTCGAGCGCTTCCGGCAAATTTCGCGAGGCGAGAAACAAGGCAGAAAGGACGAGTTCTTTAACGGCGTTAGCGTTTGCGCCAGGCGTGTTAAATACGACAATTCCTTCTTCCGCGCATCGTTTGATTGGAATATTGTTGACGCCCGCTCCGGCTCTGGCAATCGCAAGTAAATCAGGAGAAAATTCCATATTAAGCATATCATGACTTCTGACGAGGATCCCTTCAGCATTGCCATGGTCGTCTGTTAAAACATATTCATCTGTAAATCTGGAAAGGCCAGCAGGAGAAATCTTATTGAGTGTCGCAATTTTATACATGAATGTTACCTCTTCTAAATTAAACAATGTCCGTTATTCGGACATTATATCACTTTACCTAAAACTCGTAAAGTGGTATAATATTATGTCAGAGATTTTATGGAGGTGAGACTTTTTTGAACAATCAAAATCGAGTATACAATTTTTCAGCGGGCCCGTCTATGCTGCCGCTGGACGTGCTGGAGTCTGTCGCGCAGAATATCACGAATTATGGCGGAAGCGGTCAGTCTGTCATGGAAATGAGTCACCGCTCAAGCGAGTTTGAGACAATCATCGCGGAAGCAGAGAGCACGCTCAGGGAACTTCTTCGCATACCGGACAATTATAAAGTCCTATTTTTGCAGGGCGGAGGCACGCTGCAATTTGCTATGGTTCCTTTAAACCTTTTACGAAATTCCAGGAAAGCGGATTATATTGTGACCGGAACCTGGGCAAAAAAAGCGGCTGAGGAAGCGGCAAAATTCGGCGACGTTAAGATAACAGCTTCATCGGAAGAAAGCACGTTTACATACATTCCCGAAGTTCAAAAGCAGGATTTCAGGCCGGATGCGGATTACGTTCACTTTACGCTGAACAATACCGTATACGGAACACGTTTTCCGTATATTCCGGATACCGGTGATATACCGCTGGTCTGCGATATGTCGTCATGCATCTTGTCCGAAGAGATCGACGTCAGCAAATACGGCATGATTTATGCGGGGGCACAGAAAAATGTCGGGCCCGCAGGCGTAACGATCGTCATCATACGCGAAGATTTGATCGGATTCGCGTCAAAATCCATTCCGACGTATTTGGATTATAAAATCCACGCGGACAATGATTCGATGTACAACACGCCGCCTTGCTTTGGAATTTATGTGGCAGGCGAAGTATTCAAAAAGATTAAGGCTGAAGGCGGTATCGCTGCGATTGAGAAAATAAACATTGAAAAGGCCAATAAACTTTACGATTATATCGACGGGAGCGATTTGTACAAATGCCCGATCGTAAAAAAAGATCGTTCGCTCATGAATGTCGTATTCATAACAGGAGATGCGAACCTGGATAAAAAGTTTACCTCGGAAGCGAAAGCCGCGGGACTTTACAATCTGGCCGGACATCGCTCCATCGGCGGAATGCGCGCCAGCATTTACAATGCAATGCCGGCGGAGGGCGTTGATGAGCTTATTGCTTTCATGAAAAAATTCGAATCGGAAAACAGAGGTTAATAAGTATGAAGTATCTGATCGTCGTTCCGGACGGAGCAGCAGATGAAAAAATAGAGAGCCTGGGTGGAAAAACACCGCTTCAGGTTGCGAATCTCAGCTACATCAATGGCTTGGCGGCAGTTGGACAAGTCGGGTTGGTCAAAACCATCCCGACAGGCATCGCGCCCGGAAGCGACGCGGCCAATTTATCGGTTATGGGTTATGACCCTGGCGTTTATTTGACGGGCCGCTCGCCGCTGGAAGCCGCAAGCATCGGCATTGAGATGGCTGATACAGACGTTGCGTTCAGAACAAATCTGGTAACGCTTTCCGGTGACGGGGAGTACGATGATCTCACCATTATGGATCATAGTTCAGGCGACATTTCAACAGAAGAAGCGGATGAACTTATTAAAACAGTTAACCAGGCTTTCGCAAGTGAAAGGATTCGCTTTTATACCGGCGTCAGTTACCGGCATTGTATGATCGTTCAAAACGGATCGACGGACGATACACTAACGCCTCCTCATGATGTGCTTGGAAAGCGGGCAGGGGACAACTTGCCTAAAGGCGAAGGGGCAGGCTTTATTACAGAGATGATGAAAAAGAGCTACGCGATTTTAAAAGATCATCCGGTCAATATCGCGAGAGTTCAAAATGGCCTTAATCCAGCGAACAGCCTTTGGATCTGGGGACAGGGGAAGAAACCGGCGTTATCCTCATTTTATGAGAAATATGGCATCACAGGCGCTGTTATTTCCGCGGTCGACCTGATCAAAGGCATAGGAATTTGCGCGGGACTTTCCTCTATCGATGTTCCCGGCGCTACAGGCACACTTCATACAAACTATGAAGGTAAAGCGAACGCGGCCATTCAGGCATTTAAAGATGGAAAAGATTTCGTATACGTCCATATGGAAGGGCCGGATGAATGTGCTCATCAGGGAGATCTTTCCGGTAAAATCAAGAGTCTGGAATTAATTGACCAAAAACTGGTGAAACCGGTCATAGAGTATTTAAAAGGAAGCGGCGACAATTTCAGGGTTTTAATTGTTCCGGACCACCGAACACCGATGTGCATTCGCACACATTCGGCGGACCCCGTTCCGTTTGTTGTTTATGACAGCAGAAAAAAAGAGGCAGTAGATGAGAGCAGGCGTTTTTCAGAAGAATCCGGTGAATCCGGGATGTTTTTTGAGAGTGGATTTGCGCTTGCCGATTATTTCTTTGAAAAAGCGTAGGGTAGAATGAAAAAAAGCATATTAATCATCATTATTTTAGTATTCGTATTTTCAGGACTTTCACAAAACGTTGCGTTTGCGGCTTCCAATGCTCCCGAGATCATTGGCGAGTCCGCGATTTTAATCGACGCCAAAAATGGAACGGTTCTATATGCTAAGGATGAAGACGCATTAAAAGAACCCGCCAGCACAACGAAAATGATGACATGTCTGCTGGCTCTTGAAAATCTGCGGCTCGATCAGATCGTTACCATCGACGCAGAGACGCCGTTTACTGAAGGGAGCAGGGTATACCTGATCGAAGGGGAGCAGATTACGGTGGAACACCTGATTTACGCGCTGATGCTGGAGTCGGCCAATGACGCGGCAGTCGCGCTTGCGAAAGAAATCTCCGGAAGCGTGGAGGAGTTCGCAGTTTTAATGAACAAGCGGGCAAAAGAAATGGGCGCGAAAAATACGACGTTTATAAACCCAAACGGATTGCATCTGGAAGGGCATAACACCACCGCTTACGATCTGGCTATGATTGCAAAAACGGCTATGCAGAATCCCGAATTTCGTAAATTCGTTTCTACATACGCCTATACAATTCCCGCCACGAACAAGCAACCGGAACGATTTCCTTACAATACCAACAGGCTGCTTTATGATGAGCTGACCAAAGTGCCGGTCAGAGGCATTATGACGCCTGCGAAATATGAAGGCGTTACCGGCATCAAAACAGGATATACAAGCCACGCGGGGGGATGTCTTGTCGCTGGAGCGGAAAGAAACGGTATGGAGCTCATCGCGGTAACCTTAAAGTCCACGGATCCGGGACGTTTTGGTGACTGCATTGCGATGCTGGATTATGGGTTTGAAAACTATTATTCACACAAAGCGGTGGATGCGAGTACTGCTATAGAGGATGTCAAGGTCAGAAGAGGCAAGTTCAATCATGTGGCAGCGATGATCAAGGAAGACCGTTACCTGACGCTGCCGAAGGAAGCCTCGACTTCGTTGATCACAACAAAAATTGTGATGGATCCATCCGTAACCGCACCGGTGAAAAAAGGGCAGCAGATTGGAAAAATTGAAATTTATGAGGGCAGCAACGTGGTCGGCGAGGTTCCGGTAATGGCGGCAAATGCCATTAAAAAAGGCGGCCTCTTGTCCGTATATGGAATAGAAGACAGCGTTGGCGCAGTCATTAAGAAGGTTGTGTTAACCATCGTTTGCACAGCAGTTTTTTTCTTCCTGCTCATTCTTATCTTGCGGATCCGTTACGTGCGGCGCAGAAATGCCAGGAGAAAAAGGCGCGCGCATGAAATCGCGAAAGCCAGGGAAAGAAAACAAAGAGACCTGGAACAGAGAAGGTGGCCGTATTAGGAGCATTCATGTTTGATCTTCAGGAAAATCTTAAAAAACTTCCCGACAGCCCGGGCGTTTATATGCATAAAGATAAAATGGGGCAGGTTATCTATGTTGGCAAAGCGCTTTCTTTGAGAAGCAGAGTGCGCCAGTATTTTCAGTCATCCAAAAATATGGACTTAAAAGTCCGTATGATGGTGGGACAAATTGCGGAATTCGAATATATCACCACGGACACTGAAATGGAAGCTTTGATCCTTGAAAACAACCTAATCAAGAAGTACATGCCTAAATACAATGTACTTCTCAGGGACGATAAGACTTACCCGTATATTAAAGTAACGATGGGAGAAGCGTTTCCGAGGGTTTTAAAAACAAGAAAAATTGAAAAGGACAGCAGCAAATATTTTGGGCCATATTCGGACGCAGGGGCGGTCAATCTGACGGTTGAACTGCTGGGCAGTATTTACAGGCTCAAGGGCTGTTCTGCAAGGCACTTTCCAACAGACTATAAACCATGTCTCAATTATCATATTCAAAAGTGCAGAGGAATCTGCATGGGAAACATCTCCAAAGAGGAATACGGCAAAGGCATCACGCAAGTTCTTGAGTTTTTGGGCGGCAGGAATAAAAGTGTTCTGGACTACCTGAAAGAGAAAATGCTGGCCGCTTCGAATGAGATGAATTTTGAAGAGGCCGCCAAGTACAGAGACTATATTGAAGCGGTCTATGCGGTCAGTGAAAAACAGCATGTCGTCATTCTCGGCGCAAAGGATCTGGACATTGTTCTGACCGTGCGGGGAGAGCGGTTACAGCATGCTGTTTTGTTTTATGTGCGCGAAGGGAAATTGTCGGGCAGAGAAACGTTTCCACTTCAGGCGGAGAAGGAGGATGAATCCGGTGAGCTCGCCGCAGCTTTTATCAAGCAATATTATTCGGAGGCCGTACTTATTCCAAAAGAAATCCTCGTTGCGGAAAAACTGCCTGACTGTGAATTGATTCAAACTTTTCTTTCCAAGCTGGCCGGAAGTGCCATAAAGATATCCATACCGCAAAGAGGAGATAAAAAAGCGCTGCTTGATTTGGCCATCAAAGACGTTATTGAAATGACAAAAACCATCGATGAAAGAACACAGGCGCACAAAGAGCGGAAGCTCGCGCTCGGAAAAGCGCTATATGAGTTTTTAAATCCCGATCGATCGGATTATACAGGTAAAGAATACAGAATAGAGGCTTATGACATCTCGAACACCAACGGTGTAGATACAGTAGGCGCGATGGTTGTTTTTGAGGGAACGACGCCCAGGAAAAAGGATTATCGGAGATTTAAAGTCAGGACTGTTGAAGGGCCGAATGATTATGGCAGCTTGCAGGAAGTGGTATTCAGGCGCTTTAACAGAATGCTGGAAGGAGACTCTGGATTCGCCAGTATGCCGGATTTGCTTCTCATCGATGGGGGCAAAAATCAAGTTTCGGTTGTCGAAAAGGTTCTTTGCGCGATGAAAATCGACATACCTGTGCTGGGGATGGCCAAAGATGATCATCATAGAACCAAGTCTCTGATTTACGGTGAAAGGGAAATTTTGTTAAAAGAGCATCCGCTTTTGTTTAAATACATCGGAACCATTCAAGAAGAAGCGCACCGATTTGCCATCGAATACCACAGAGGTCTTCGTGACAAGAAAACACTAACCTCTGCGCTGGATGAAATTGAAGGCGTCGGGCCAAGCCGAAGGAATGCGCTGCTGGCTCACTTCGGAGGCATCGAGGCGATTAAGAAGGCAGATATGAAAGATTTATGTCAGGTAAAAGGAATTACAGAAAAAGTGGCAAGAAATATCAAGGAATATTTTAATTGATAAAAGCTCACCATAATGGTATAGTAATATTAAACTTAGAAAATATTGGAGGAATTCAAAATGGCGGAAAAGGAAAAATGCGCCGCAGGCGGATGTAATGAGGCTGGATGCGGTTGCGGCGGCGATGATGGAGCGGAATACTTAACATTGGAGTTTGATGATGGCGCCGAAATTGAATGCGAAATCATGGGTGTTTTTGATTGCGATGGTAAAGAATATATTGCATTAATTCCTGAAGATGGAAGCGATGATGTATATATTTATGGATACAAGGAAGTAGGCGAAGATGAATTTGAATTGATCGACATTGAGGATGACGCCGAATTTGAAAAAGTCGTCGCCGAATTTGACAACGTCGTCGCAGATGAGGAATAATTTTATAAATTAGCAGTAGATTTCTTCAAATTCGCAGTAGCTTTCACTAAATTATAGATTTAGGAAAGCCTTGCGTAAGGCCTGCTGGTAAATCGCTTACGCGATTTAAGCAGCGCCAGTAAAAGGCTGAAACTTGGTTGCGACTAAAGTGTCGGCCTTTTTATTTTTGTGTTTGAATTGGGGGAAATTGTGAAACAGTACGATATTATCATTGCCGGAGCAGGCGCCAGCGGCGTATTTATGTCATATGAACTCACGAAAATCAACAACCACGCGAAAATTCTGATGATCGACAGGGGGGCAAGGCTTGAAGATCGAATTTGCCCGATTAAATCCGAAAAAACGCGGGATTGTATCAAATGCCGCCTTTGTCACATCATGAACGGATATGGCGGCGCGGGAACATTTTCAGATGGAAAGTATAACATTACAACACTATTCGGCGGGGAACTGCATCGGCATGTAGGTGTGGAAAAGGCAATCGATCTTATGGAATACGTAGACCAGATCCTTTGTAGTCTAGGGGGAGCTGACGCGAAACTGTATTCAACAGGTACTTCGGATCTAAAGACAATCGCCCTTCGAAATAATTTGCATTTGCTTGATGCGAAAGTCAGACATCTTGGAACAGATCGAAACCTCCATATCTTAGGCAACATTTTTGATTATACTAAAGATCGAATTGATACAGAATTTGGCGTCACGCTCACAGACGTCGATCGGCTCGCTGACGGAACATTTGTCGTATACTCGAGCAATGGAGAAGAATATCAATGCAAAACCCTCGTTCTGGCTGCCGGTCGTTCAGGTTCAAAATGGATTGCGGGCATCTGTGACAAGATGGGAATAAAGCAGATGAGCAACAGAGTCGATATCGGTGTGCGCGTTGAACTTCCGGCTGTCATTTTTAAGCACATTACCGACGATGTCTATGAAAGCAAACTTGTCTATAAAACAGATAAATACAACGACATGGTCAGGACGTTCTGCATGAACCCCTTCGGTGAAGTCGTTGCCGAAAACACAAATGGTATAGTAACCGTCAACGGGCACAGCTACGCGAACCCTGACCTAAGGACAGAGAATACAAACTTCGCGCTTCTGGTGTCCAACAGATTTACAGAACCTTTTAAAGACAGCAATGATTATGGTGAATCCATCGCCAAATTATCCAATCTATTGGGCGGCGGCGTACTGCTGCAGCGCTTTGGTGATCTCATCAAAGGACGCAGAAGCAACGAGAGGCGTATGGAGAAATGTTTCACGCGGCCGACGTTAAAAGCGACTCCGGGCGACCTGAGTCTGGTTATTCCAAAACGTCAGCTGGATAACATCATTGAAATGATCTATGCGCTGGATAAAATCGCTCCAGGTACGGCTAACGAAGATACGTTGCTTTATGGCGTTGAAGTGAAATTCTATAATTCCAGGGTAAAAGTGGATGAAAACCTTGAGACAAAAGTACAGGGGTTATACATTCTCGGAGACGGATCGGGTGTAACACATTCGCTGTCGCAGGCCTCGGCGAGCGGTGTGCATGTGGCGAGGATTTTGGCGGAAAAATATTAATAGTCCTTTTCCGTTTATCCGTCCCAGTGGCAGGCGTCCATATCAACGCGCCCGTCAGGCAAAAAATCAACGCCTTCAGCCTCTAAAATAGACCGGCGCATATCGGCAAATATGCCGCCTGTTATGCTGCCGTCCGCTTTGACGACACGTTGCCACGGCAGATAATCCGGGCAGCAGCGCATAGCCCAGCCAACCTCACGCGCGGCTCTTGGCCGTCCTAAAATCCGTGCTATTTGGCTGTATGACGCCACTTTACCGTAAGGTATCCGATTAACAATGTCATATACTTGATCAAAAAAATTGCTCATCATTCCTTAAAAAATAAAATTAGTAATTTTGCCTATAAATACAGCCCGCCTCCCGGCGAGCTGTTGTTTGCGAAGTGAACGAGCCACTTTTTAGCGTTGATTGGAAGCGTTCAATACATTTTTGATCTTGTGCTGCACCATCGCCTGTATCGCGTCTCTGGCTGGCGACAGGTACTTGCGCGGGTCAAATTCCGCAGGATTTTCCACGTGATATTTTCTGATTTCAGCGGTCATTGCCAATCTGAGGTCAGTGTCTATGTTAACTTTGCAAACGCCGTATTTGGCTGCTGTGCGGATCATGTCTTCGGGAACTCCTTGAGCGCCGGGGATGTTTCCGCCGTACTGATTGCATTTCGCTACAAAGTCCGGTAACACCGTGGAAGCTCCGTGCAGAACCAACGGCGTGTTCGGAATTAATTCATGGATCTTTTGCAGCCTCTCAAAATCGAGCCTTGGAGTGCCTTTGAATTTATAAGCCCCGTGGCTTGTGCCGATGGCGATGGCGAGAGAATCGACGCCTGTTTTCGCGACGAATTCCGCTGCTTCTTCAGGATCGGTAAACGTTGCGGAGCCTGCATCAACTTTGATGTCATCTTCGATGCCCGCGAGTTTGCCCAATTCTGCTTCTACAACGACGCCTTTCGAATGGGCGTAATCGACAACCTGCTTTGTGAGTGCGATATTCTCTTCAAATGAATGCTTGGAGCCGTCGATCATAACGGATGTAAAACCATCATCCACACATTTTTTGCAGATTTCAAAATCTTCACCGTGATCCAGATGCAGAGCAATGTCAAGACCTGTATCTTCGATGGCAGCCTCCACGAGTTTAACAAGATATATAGGCCGCGCGTATTTTCTTGCGCCTGCCGACACCTGAAGAATCAGCGGTGCGTTTTCTATTTTAGCCGCGTCCGCGATGCCCTGAATGATTTCCATATTGTTTACATTAAACGCGCCGACTGCATAGTCGTTTCTTAATGCTTTGTCAAACATTTCTCTTGTGGTTATTAAAGCCATAATAAAGTCCCCCTCGTATTTATTATATTATTCCTATATTATACAACAGGGGAGAAGTAAATACACTATTTTTCTTGCGCATTTGAAAGCATATTTATTATCGGGCCAAGGTTTTGGGAAATATTTTTAAAATCACCCAGGTTACCAAGCTGGTTGATGAGGGGCGCAAGCTGAGTAAGTCCGCTTAAGTTTAAGTTATTGAACAGGGCAGGAAAAGCGGTGGGGGATGAATCAGAATCATCAGCATTGACTGGCTGGGCAGGTGCGTTAAGAGCGCGCGGTTCGTGCATGATCTGGCTTAAACGGTTTACCTTATCAAGGGTATTTATGGCTACTTGGAGTTTGTCCACGAGCATTTCCATTTTGAAGGTATCAAAGTAGGAAGACACATATCTTCTGTTATTTTTTTGATCAACAAAGTTAAGCACGAGAAGGAGAAGCAAAGGATTCATATATGTAACCTCCGGATTTTCAAAAATATATTTCATATTATGAAAACTGAAAGCGTTCCGTGCATATATTGATAAGGAATATATTTTCAGGAGGAAACATAATGGAAATTGATAATAAGATGATCATGGATCTTGCGGAGCAGATGGGCCTGTCAGAACAAAAAAATTCGAATTCGTTTAATAGCGCGGCGAAGAGGGCGGAACAGTACAAAAATAAGAGCGATGACGAATTGGTTCGTGAGATACTAAAGCTCAAGCAATTAATGAAGAAAGACAGAGTGGCGTATGAGAAACAGATCGCCACATTGAAAGCGCTTGGCGGCATGATGAAAGGTGAGCAAAGAACTCGATTGCTAAAAATCATTGAGCTATTAGAAAATTAGTCTTAAGACTATGATGTATGCTGTAAAGGGTATTTCAGATTGAATACCTGCTACAACATACGCAACTGCCCTGTTTGCACCACATACATCCGATTGCGTGTTGCGGCATGATCGCCGCAGGGCATGAGGTAGAGATGAGCGTCCTCTCCTTGCCTGTATTCGTATTCGCTGTATCGCGCCCAATACGCATTTGTCTTTTGGAACAGGATGTTCATGCGCTACTCTCCTTTGATATATTTCGGACATTCTTATGAACAAGTCCGCTAAATCCGGATCGAATTGCGTACCGCCTCCGTCGCGGATTTTTATTTTTCCGACTGAATCGGCTGAAACGGTGTCTCTCTTTCCCGGTTATACATTTCAATGTAAACCAAGGCTGTGTGCCTGACAAATTCGCCCAAACCCCTGTGTTCCAGTTTCGCGTGTTCGCTTATTTTGTTATAGGATGACTTGTCAAACCTGACAACGATCTGCTTCTCTTTTGTTTCTTTTTTCATCACGCTCTACGTCCTTTCTCTTTTTACAGATATGTCCTGACCGTCGATATGATCTCAACAATATTGATGGGCTTTCCAACATGGCCGTTCATGCCAGCCGCGAGGCAGCGGTCGATATCCTCCCGGAAAACATTAGCGGTCATTGCGATGATCGGGATTTTGTGGTCGGATGAGCGTATGCGCCTCGTTGCCTCATACCCGTCCATTTCAGGCATATGTATATCCATCAGGATCAATTCGTGCTCGTTTTGCGCTGACTCGAAACGCTCGACTGCTTCCGCGCCATTAACGGCAAATTCGATTTTAATGCCGGTATCTTCTAAAATCGACGCGATGATTTCGCGGTTGATTTCGACATCTTCGGCGATTAAAATTCGCTTCCCTTTGAAGATCCCTTTTATACTCTGCTTTTCAATTTTTGCCTCATCCATTACGCTTGAGCTTTCGCCTGCCTGTACGGTGAAGTCAAAGATGAAGGAAGATCCTTTTCCCAACTCCGATTCGACCCAGATCTTGCCGCCCATCAATTCGATTATACTCTTGGAAATGGATAAACCAAGCCCCGTACCGCCGAACCTGCGGGAAATACTGCCGTCTGCCTGCTCAAATGGAATGAATAGATGGCTCTGCTGCTCCTCCGACATCCCGATCCCCGTATCTTCGATTGTAATACGGATCGTACAAGAAGAACCAATAGCTTTGGTCATTTTCGCGGTCAGGGTGATCGTGCCATGTTCCGGTGTGAATTTGGCGGCGTTGGAGAGAAGGTTGGCGATTACCTGCGCCAAATGCTGCTCGTCGGTTACAATAACCGCCGGGATTTCGCTATCGATATCGACAACGAAATTCTGCTTTTTTTCCGCAATACGCATACTGATAATGTTGATCACATGATCCATCATTCTGCGGAAATGGAACTCTCCGCATGAGAGCTCAAATTTGTTGGCTTCTATTTTTGACATGTCTAAAATGTCGTTGATAACGCCGAGCAAATGCTTGGAAGCGTCGTCGATCTTTTGGAATGAATCGTCTTTTTTATCAATACGTTTCGCCGTTATACCGATGGCGGTCATGCCTATGATCGCGTTCATGGGTGTGCGGATCTCATGGCTCATCCGGGTTAAAAATTCCGATTTCGCTTTAGTGGATTGTTCGGCCAGCTCACGGGCGCGCTCGGCTTCTCGCTGGGTTTGTTTGATCTCGGTCATATCGTGGAAACTGAGCATAGTACCTATGATCGTTTCGCCGTTGTAAACCATGGGGGTCACATGAATAGTATAATCACGTAAATCTCCTTCTCCGCCGAAATCAATGCTCTGCTCTGTTTTCACGGTGTTTTTGTTGTCAAGGGCATCATTGATTAAGCCGCCCATATCTTTTATAAACTCCTGCGTTGAAATGGGGGTAAATAACTCCAAGAAGGTTTTACCCCGAATCTCATTCGTGGACGGTATTCCGTAGCAGCGAATGTATGCTTCGCTGGTAAGAACAGCCTTTCCTTCCTTATCGAAAACTAAAACAATATCCGGTGTGGTTGAGAGTAGCAAGTCTATATATTTTTGCAGCTTCGCCTTCTCTTTTGTCTCGTTTTTCTGGCGTTCCGCCAGCTGCTCAATCATCGTATTGAAAGCGTCTGAAAATTCCCCCATGAATGTCACGCGCTGCGCATAGTCGCCCTGCGCGATCTGCTGCGCCTGCCAGGTCAAATGTTTCAGTGAGGCGTGCAGCGATTTTAACGGGGAGGCTATTTCATTTTCGCGCGTCGGCAGCTTGCTGGACAAATCGCCTTTTGACAAGGCTTGCGCCAATTTCTGAGATTCCACAACGCATTCGGCAAAGTATTTAAGCCCGCTTCCGAAATCCCGGCAATCTTCAGGCAACTTAGTGATATCCAATACGGCATTGGCCGGGTCGTACATCACATCACGTAAATAGTTAAATAATTGTTCATATACGGACTTCATTAATAAACACCTGCCATATCTGTATGGAATGATTTGTTGACGAATGGTTACGTTTGTATTGTACTTTATCTGATATTTTGCTGATACACACTATAGCTTAAAAATTCGGGTGAAAATGAAAATTCCCCTTCACGATCTGGAACAACAGACCTGAAGAGGAATATTTTTTGTTTTATTTATCCGTGACGTTTATTCGATTAGTTTATTCTCCATGGCGATACGAAGCGCATCCGAACTGTTTATGGCATCCAGCTTTATAAATACAGACTGCAATACTTTGTCAACGGTGTTCCTCGACAGATACTGGTTTGCCGCTATTTCATCACGGGAAAGTCCGTGAGAAAGGTCTTTTAATACTTTCCGTTCCCGTTCGGACAGATTGACGGTATCAACCGCCTGCGTTTCTTTTTTGATCATTTTCATTATAACGGCAGTCTTCTTTGCGTATACAGATGCCTTGCGGCCAACCGCTTTCAGCCATTCCTCCGGGATTTTGCAATTCCCCTGCGCGGATACGGCGGCCGCCAGCGGCGCAAACTCCTTGCCAAGTTCAATAAAAGGCATTTCAAACTCGCCACCCAGTGACATATTATACGCCTTTCCAAAATCGTTGACCGCGCCCAACCTATCGCCGGTTTTAAGCCGAGCGACGGCGAACAGCAAGGAAAAAATCAGCTCTCCGAAATGGAATCGCTCCAGCGGCTCTCTCGGGGATGAATTGCATAAAACTGCGAGCGCCTGCTTATACTTTCCGCGGGCGAAATAATACCTGACGCCGACGATTAGTTCCCTCGTATGGATGCGGACGTTGGACGTCGTTTCCTTTTCGTCAAGGGCGAGCCATGACGGAATCATCTCAGTCAGCCCTATATGGGCGAAAAACGAACCCACGAACAGGTCGTACAACAGCTGACGGTTCCAAAAGTCCGCGTTGTCCAAATGAGCGCGGAGCTGTCTCAGCATCTCATTCGTGAGCGGTTCATCCCCTTCGTGTATGGCTATGCGAAGCAAATAATACTGCGCCATCGCCTCGATGCTGTACTGCTTCTTTTCGCGCGCCTTTATGACCGCGTTGTGGGCATAGATCCTCGCATTGTCGAGTTGGTTTCTGAAAAACGCGAGCTCGCCAGCCGCCAGATCGTCATAACCGGCGTACATAAAATGATAAGTCTGCTCAATATACGCGGCGGTTTTCCTCGCGGTTTCGATGAACCTGTCGAATTCCGGCAGAGCAGCGCCTTCCCCGACCAAACAAGCAAAGGCGCGGACATCGGCGACGCCGAACGGCCCTTCTACTTTTATAGGCGGTACGGAGGACGCATTGTAACACTCCACCGCACTCTTTAAGTGTTTAGCGAAATTATATTCATGCGTGGCGGTGCAGGTATACGTGTCGATGTATGAGAGATTACTGTAAGCGGTATAGAGCAAATATGAGGCGATCGGCGCGTCAGAACGTCCCCATTTTTTTATCGTGGTTAGGGAAAGCTCTATGGCTTTTTCAAAATTCCCCATCCCCATATATAGAAGAGGGCAAAAAAGGTTCTTTAGCAGCAATACGCTTCGGTCATCCGCTTCTATGCCATCAGGGTCTATCACCTCCAAAATGCCCAATAAATGCTCGCAGGCGTCATACGGGAGCTTAAAAGGATAGGAGAGCATCATATCAAGCATACGGTCGTATTGGTGCGATTTCGCTAAATAACCCATCGCGTCCATATAGAAGTTATTTTCGCAGCACCACTGCGCGGCCCATCGGTACGCATCCTGTTTTTCTTCGTCCGACAACATATGATGCTTGCTCTGCAAAAATTCCATATAGAGCGGATGAACCCTGTATTCGCCGGTCAAATTGTCATACCACATGAACGACGCCAGCCGTGATGCATTTTCCGCGAAAAAAGCGTCACCCGCGATCGCGTGAGGCTTCAGAGGCAAGTCGGGTATAAGCGTCAGTTTTATCATTGCTTTTTGAGTGCTTTCCGGGAAATCATTAAACGCCTCGATCTCCAGCAGCTTGAAGACATTTTGTTTCATGACGTCAAGCGCGCGGCCGGTATCTTTCGGCATCCTTTTTAGAACAAGAGAGAGCAATTTGACCGCCAATGCCCAGCCTTTCGTGGCGTCAAGGAACCCGGGTACATCATCCACAAAAAACGGAATGCGGTTTTGTTTTAGTAAGCCCGTGAGCTCATTTTCTGTAAAACGCAGGTCGTCCTCCGTTATGATACTGACCTCACCCTTGGAAAGCAGAGGAAAGGCGTTGATCTCGGGTTCTTTTCTGGAAATGATGATAACGCACGCGCCAGGTATCTGCAAATAAGCGCAGCGCTCCGCGAACGTCAACGCTTGCTCGGAGTGTATCAGATGGAAATCGTCCAGCACCAGAAATGTCTTGCGCGAGCGGTGCTCCGTGCTTTTAAGTATATCGGCGAATTGCTTGAAACGAGCGGGCGTTTCAGGAAAACCGAACTCGCGCAGTCTGGCCGCCAGATCGGGATTGTCAAAGGATATATTATGGGTAAGGTGCTCCCAGTAACGGGAACCCACGTTGTCGCTCTCGGTGAGCTGGAGCCACCGGACGACGGCGTCCGGCTGCTCTTTGATAAAATGGTATACGGCTTGGGTCTTCCCGTAGCCTGCGCCAGCTATCACATAGACCAGTTTGCAATGGGCCGCGCGGTCAAGAATCGCGTCGACCCGGGGCCGTGGCATATAGTGTGCGGTCAATGGTGAATTATCAAGTTTCATTTCTATAGGAGTGCTTGTCATAAAACCTCTCCATTTTGAATAATGTCCATTCTCTGTCCGTTTCCGAGAAATATCTGGGATTGATAAAAAAATATTTAAAATACCCTTGACAATCGTGATATTATTGTCCCGACTTTGTAATAATGTTGATCAGTTCATCCGTCGTCGCGTTTTCCGGTATGATGAAATTGCCGGCTTTTACTTTTTTGTCGGCGCCTCGAGCTGTCAGCGCGGCTGTAAATTCTCCCGTTGTATCAAAAAAGCCAAGATCGACAAAAGTTTTAGCCACTTTACTTAGAGGCTGATCGTAAGCGATGTATACGGAGTATAATTCCGGTGAATCGCTTTCGACGGATTGCCCTTCTTCCTGGCTTGCGGTATCGCCGGACTCGGAAGGCTCCGAGGGTTCGGCTACATGAATGGAGCCGCCTTTCCCGGCGGATGCGGCGATCACTTTTTCCGGATAAGCCATAATCGCGTTTACCCTGGACAGAATAATAAGCACCGCCAGGAATAAAATAAGCAGCGCAACGAGTATATCATTTGTATCGTAAAGGATATCCTTGATTTTTTTCATCATAAACTTTCGTCCTTTCAAAAAGCGGCTATGCCAATCCGTCTTGTCTCTATCTTGTCTCTGCTAATAATAATTTATCATACTAAAGCAATATTCTCAAACACCAATTTATTAAATTTTCTTTACGGCCAGATAATTATTTATTCTTTTGTAGACTTATTGTATAATAATACAATGATAAAAATTGTAATCACTGAAAATGAAGAGAATCAAAGGTTAGATCGGTTTCTTAAAAAGTATTTAAAGAATGCTTCCCTCAGCCATATCTACAAGCTGATTCGAAAGGATATCAAGCTGAATGGCAAGCGGGAAAAGCCAGAGACTGTACTTTTCGCCGGTGATGAACTTATTATTTATATAAGCGATGAGGACGAAGCTGTTTTTAAGCGTGGAAAAGTACTTTCTAAAGCAAGGAGGCAGTTCGGAATTGCTTATGAGGATCAAAATCTCCTGATCGTCTCAAAACCTTCGGGTTTATTGACACACGGAGATGCTTTCGAGAAAAAAAATACACTTACCAATCAGGTCATGGGTTATCTTTTCGAGCAGGGCTTGTTTGAACCTGGAAAGGAAAGGTCGTTTTCTCCTGCCCCGGCAAACCGTTTAGATCGAAATACTTCCGGCCTCGTGATTTTCGGCAAAAACAACGCAGCTTTACAAGGAGCTGCCGCGATGTTGCACGACAGAAAACTTCGCAAGTATTATCTGACGATTGTCTACGGAGAAATTCAGAGTGAATTGGTCTTAACCGGTGCGCTTGAGAAAGATGCAACCCGGAATAAGGTACGAATCACAAGTGAAAACGAAAGTGACGGAAAGTCCGTAATGACAGTGGTACGGCCTTTGAAAACGACAAAGGGGTATACGCTGGCTGAGGTAGAATTGGTTACCGGAAGGACTCATCAGATCAGGGCACATCTGGCCGAAGCGGGATTTCCGATCATCGGCGATCCGAAATATGGAGACTACAGTCTTAATAAGGCACTTTTAAAGCAATACGGGCTAAAGACACAAATCCTTCACGCATGGAGACTCGCTTTTGATCAGCCTGAAAATCCGATGGAGTATATTGCCGGAAAAGAAGTTAAAGCGGATCTGCCAAAAGAATTCGAGAGAATAAAAGCATCGATATTTGATTAAGATAGACACCAGGAGGGAGAATAATAATGAAGGGATGGATTAAAGATATTGTAATCGCATGTATTATTGCATTTGTCGTTATGCAGTTTATCAAGCCGACCATTGTAAAAGAAAGCTCAATGCAGCCAACACTTTACGCGAATAACTACATATTCTTAAGCAAACAAGCATATACATTTTCGGAACCGAAGCGAGGGGATATCATCGTGTTCCATACGGATCTGACGACTCATGATGGGCATGAGAAATTACTGATCAAGCGAATCATCGGGTTGCCGGGGGATGTCGTTTCAATCGCCGAAGGAAAAGTATATATCAATGACGAGATGCTTGATGAGCCATACATCTTTGAAGATGAAACTTCTGGATACATCGATCATGTTGTTGTACCGGAAGGGGACTTGTTTGTAATGGGAGATAACAGGCGTGTCAGCATTGACAGCAGATCAGAGAGCGTGGGATTTGTTCCGATCAAAGAAATCGTGGGTAAAGCATTTTTCAGGCTGTATCCATTTAATGAAATGACAAGTCTATAATCCGTGATGGAGGAGAAATGGGAAAAACGATATTTGAATTTGTTCGCACTGCTGTTTACGGCATCATAATTGCCTTAATTCTGACATGTGTTTTTCAGCCTTCGAGGGTGCAGGGCACTTCAATGGAACCTGCTGTCAGCGACAACAGCCTTGTAATTCTCAACAAAGCTTCCTACTGGATGGGCATGCCGGCCTATGACGATATTGTGATTTTTAAGTCTACAATTTACACCGATAACGGCGAAGGTAAAATGCTTATCAAACGTGTAATTGGCGTAGAGGGTGACAACATTGAAATCATAAACGGAACCGTTTACCGAAATAAAATTATGGTAAACGAGGACTACGTTTCAGGGATGAATCCGCAGGAGAATATGAAGGAAATCAAAGTAAAGAAAGGCTATGTGTTTGTGCTTGGTGACCATAGAGACGTCAGCTTGGACAGCAGAGATAAAAGCATTGGACAAGTTCTGGTGTCTGACATTGTTGGAAAAGTAAGCCTCCGTATTTATCCTTTTTCCGAATTTGGACTGATCCAGTAAACGAAATAAAATATTTGTGCCGCAGTTTGGCGGCGGAATGGGGGTGGAATATGAAACAGAAAAAACTTGTAGCAAACAATAAAAAAGCAAGGCATGATTATTTCATAGAAGAAGTTTACGAAGCGGGCATGGTTCTGACCGGCACGGAAATTAAGTCCATCCGTCAAGGAAAGATCAATATCAAAGAAAGCTATGCCAAAATTGAAAAAGGTGAATTGATCATTTACGGCATGCACATCAGTCCGTATGAGCAGGGGAATCGTTTTAACGTTGACCCGCTCAGGCCGCGCAAGTTGCTTTTACATAGGCAGGAAATCCGAAAGCTGATCGGGTATACGACATTAAAGGGTTTGACACTGGCGCCATTGACCGTATATATCAATGAAAAGGGCCTTGCGAAGATGGAACTGGCTGTCGCCCGCGGTAAAAAGCTTTATGATAAGCGCGATGACATAGCAAAAAAAGACGCGGATAGAAAAATGCAAAAGGCGCTTAAGAATTACACGAAAAACAATTAAGAATACTTGCCATTTTACAGATGTAAGAAAGTCTGACATGCAAAATGTCAGATATTTTTTTTACTTGATCGTAACCAAATCAGAAAAACGCCATAAATTAGATTCAGGAAACAAATTTTCCTTACACCAACTTATTGTGAAAGGAATCTGATTATGCTTTTTACAAAAAAAATGTCGGCACTTTCTCAGGGAGAAAGCGCCTGTGTAATCGATATAGATTCAAACGACGGTATGCGCAGAAGACTTCAAGATATCGGGCTGGTTAGAGGTACGAATGTTCAATGCGTGCAAAAGAGCCCGCTTGGTGATCCGGTGGCTTATCTGATCAGAGGTGCGGTTGTAGCGCTGAGATTTGAAGATTCTTCTTGTGTTCAAATTCAATGCAGCAGGTGGTAGAGAATGGGCCTTTCTAAAGAGTCAATGGGCGCGAACGCGATCGACACAGGACTTATTATCAAAAAAGAAGAGGAAACAGATAAAATCGTGGCACTTGCGGGCAACCCGAACGTGGGAAAAAGTACGGTATTCAATGAACTAACAGGTCTCAGACAACATACCGGCAATTGGCCGGGAAAGACCGTAACGAACGCTCAAGGGTATTGCTGTTTTCAGCAGAAAGGTTATGTGCTGGTAGACCTGCCAGGCTGTTATTCACTCATGGCGCACTCGACCGAAGAAGAAGTGGCTCGTGATTTTATCTGTTTCGGCAAGGCGGACGCAACCATCGTCGTTTGTGACGCGACTTGCCTGGAACGCAATTTAAACCTCGTTTTACAGACCATGGAGATTACGCCAAACGTTGTCGTTTGTGTTAATTTAATGGATGAAGCAAAAAAGAAAAAAATTAAAATTGATCTCTTGGCACTATCAAAAAAATTGGGAGTGCCTGTGGTCGGAACATCTGCAAGAAGTAAAAAAGGCCTGGATGCGTTGATGCGGTCCGTAAGTAAAGTAATCGATCAAAAGGAAACCGATCAGGCTGAGAAGCAAACGCCAATCCAAATTCAGTATCCTGATTACATAGAAGCGGCAGTAGGTAGGATAAAGCCGCGGTTGCAAGAACTCTATGGAGAAAAAATCAATGCCCGGTGGCTATCTTTAATGCTGCTGCACTGGGATGAATCTATGCATGGATTTATTGAAAAAAACTTAAACGCGGATGTTTTACTGGACGAAAGCATACTGCCGATCCTTGCGCAAATCGAAGAAGAGTGGGCACAAAGCGGAGTTACAGAGCGCGAAGTTAAGGATGACATTGTTTCCTCTCTGGTACGGACCGCAGAAGAACTCTGCAGAGACGCCACGCAATTTGATAACAAGGAATACAAGAGTAAAGACATTAAAATCGACAGCATACTTTCCGGAAGATGGACGGCATTTCCCATCATGATCCTTGCGCTGCTCGGCGTATTTTGGATCACGATTACGGGCGCCAATTATCCGTCACAGCTTCTCAGCAATGTTCTTTTTTGGATCGAGGATCAATTGCTGGCCTTTTTCCGATGGATCCATGCGCCGCAGCTTCTTTACGAAATGCTCGTGTTAGGCGTTTACAGGGTTTTAGCCTGGGTTGTTTCGGTTATGCTCCCTCCTATGGCGATTTTCTTTCCGCTTTTTACACTTTTGGAAGACGTGGGATTTTTGCCGCGTGTCGCATTTAACTTGGATAAATGTTTTAAAAAATGCTGCGCATGCGGAAAACAAGCGCTTACCATGTGTATGGGATTTGGATGCAACGCTGCCGGCATCATCGGGTGCCGAATCATTGATTCGCCGAGGGAGCGGATGATTGCGATTATTACGAACAATTTTGTACCCTGCAACGGACGATTCCCAACATTAATCGCAATTTTGACCATGTTTTTTGTAGGGAAAGCGGCAGGCTTTTTCGCGTCAATTTTGTCAGCGGTACTGCTCACTTGTATTATTTTGCTGGGGATCGCGATGACATTTCTTACTTCCTGGGCCCTTTCAAAAACCATTCTGAAAGGAATGCCATCTTCGTTTACGCTGGAACTTCCGCCTTATCGAAGGCCACAGATCGGAAAAGTAATCATCAGGTCGATTTTTGACCGGACGCTTTTTGTACTCTTTCGCGCCATAAAGGTAGCAGCGCCCGCAGGGCTGGTCATTTGGCTGCTTGCGAATATTACTGTAGGGGATGTGACTTTGCTGGCGCTTTGCTCTGGATTTTTAGATCCATTTGCCAAGCTTATGGGCCTGGATGGTGTAATCCTGCTTGCGTTCATTTTGGGTTTGCCAGCCAATGAAATCATCATTCCAATCACAATCATGGCATACATGGCGAAAGGCAATCTGGTGGAAATCGAAAACCTGTTCGTATTAAAACAGCTTTTGGTGGATAATGGCTGGACCTGGATAACAGCTGTAAGCGTAATGCTGTTTTCGTTGATGCATTGGCCTTGCTCTACAACGCTTTTGACCATTCATAAAGAAACACAAAGCATTAAGTGGACAGCGGTTTCGTTCCTTGTGCCGACGGTGACGGGTATTACGGTTTGTTTGTTGTTTGCCACCACGGCGAGAATGCTTTGCCAAATCTTAGGCAGTTAGAAATTCAGATCTTTGTAAGTTTAAGGAAAGAAAAAATAATTGATTAAGGGCATGATTAAATGGTATAATCTAAGTACATCAAATATTCAATTTGGGGGTGTAAAGGTTTCGACGGGGGTGTAGAACCAAGAGAAGCGAGCCGCAGTTTGCCAAGTCTGCGTTAAAAATGGCACGTTAAATATAAACGCTAAAAATAATAACAATTACGCATTCGCTGCTTAGTGCAGTCGCGTCGTCCGCTCCGATTTACCTGTAGACCGGAATTCGGGCGTCGATTATACAGGAAAACTCTGTGTGATTTCTCGGTAGCATAGAGGACTTACGAGATAGCTGGTTTTTTAGCTTGCCAATGAGCGACTAAATCGGCGAAATCCAAACCATTGGCTGCGCTCGGAGAAACTCTTGCGGAAATGCTTTCGGACGCGAGTTCGACTCTCGCCATCTCCACCATACTGAACGCACCCCGAATTATTGAACATTTTTATTGGAATGTCCAATAGTTCGGGGATTTTCATTGCAAAAATAGGGCAGCAAGCCCTATTTTATTTCTTTGATAGCAATCGCAAATCGAACTCGCGTCCCGAATAGGGTACAAGAAAAGTATCCTTTGCCGTCAGAGTATATCGCAAATTAACGATGCGTGTTGAAAATACTTGAATAATATGGAAAAATCTTGACATTCTTATTCGTATATATTACAATGATGAAAGCAACAATGTCGTGCAGGAGGTGACGGCCATGGACGCGTCTGAAAAGGTTTACGCGCTTTTGAAAGAACGCGGAGGGTACCTGATGACTAAGGAAGCGCGAGCAAATGGCGTAGAGAATAAAACCTTACAGCGTATGGCGGATCGTGGGTTGATTGAACGTGTCGCATATGGCCTGTATACTGGCGCGGACATTTTCCCCGACCCTTTCTTCGTTACACAGTACCGTTGTCCCAAGGGCGTATTTTCAAATGAGACAGCTTTATTTCTGCATGACCTCAGTGACCGTGACCCGTTCAAACTAATGATGACCATTCCATCCGGCTGGAATACGCAGTTATTGACAGATGAAAATATACTTTTTTTCTACAACAGCCCGAAAAAGATGGGGCTTGGCGTTTGCGAAACCGAAACGCCGGCCGGCATGAAAGTAAAGGCTTATGACGCTGAGAGGACACTCTGCGACTGTTTGCGTAATATTGACAGGCTGGATCGGGAGTTAGTCCTGACAGCGTTAAAAAGATATATCAAAGACAGAACGCGCGACAGCGCGAAGCTGCTGGAATATGCGACTGTACTAAAAATCCGCGATATGGTTTTCAGATACCTGGAGGCGCTGGCATGAGGTTTAGCGGGGTTTTTATCTGAGGAAATAAAGGAAATCTGCCGGAAGTCCATCGTGCCTTGTTGCCTGCAATGCGTAAGTGCGAAATGCCAATTACTTTATGATTTAAGAGATGGATGGTGTGCCAAATGACAATCAGGCGACGTTTGTATATTTCAAATATAATGATGATTGTGATGCCCTTACTCGTAGGGTTAATTGCCCTAGCTGTTATACTACTGACTTTGTTTAGATTGTTTGGCGTCAGTTATTTCGATCTGTTAAGAGAATCGGAACATCTTGGCAAAATAGTTGAGCAGGTACAGATATTTTCGGGAGAATGGTCGCCGGGCGCCGGTTCAGATATAATTCAAGAGGACATGGATCGCATAAATATCACATTAAAAGACAAAAACTACAGTAACATATCGCTCGCTGTTTTTCATGACGGAGAGCGGCTATATACAGCGGGAGATTACGTGGACACTCCGTTTTTAAGCAATGCCTTGTCACAGCCCGGTAATAATCAATATTTAATGAATCGTATTTACACCTACACCGCGGACGCAGGTGAGTACAAAATCATTCTGACAGACACAAATTTTTGGTTTCACGGCGAGACATATAACATTTCGCATTGGATATATATAGAAAGATTTCTTGAATTGGTGTTCGCATTGATCGTTATAGTCATTTTTATAACGACTCGGATTTTATCCCGTAAAATATTCAAGAGTATCATGACGCCGCTTAATACGCTTGTGTACGGTGTGCGTCAGATACGGGACGGCAATTTGAACTATCGCATAGAGTATAATGGTAAAGATGAATTTAGCGCCGTTTGCGCTGATTTTAACGAAATGGCGAAACGGCTTTTAGATATGGTAAACACAAAACAGAAATATGAAGAAAACCGGAAGGAACTTATTGCAGGAATATCCCATGACTTGCGTACATCGCTCACTTCTATTTTAACCTATGTGGAAGGTATTGAGATCGGTTTAGCTTCTACTCCGAAAATTCAACAGCATTATTTTGACACAATAAAAAACAAAGCAAAAGATTTAGAGCATATCGTAAGCCAGCTATTTTTACTCGCCAAGCTGGACGTCGAAGAATTTCCCATGTATATGAGCCGGGTTGATATTGGATGCTGGTTGACCGATTTTATGGATACTGTGTCGGAAGAATACAGACAAAAGGGACTACATATAGATTTTACGGAAAACGTACAGGATGTAGAAGTCAAAGTGAACAGTGTGCAACTCGGTAATGTATTGATAAACATTATTGAAAACAGTTTGAAGTATGTCGATAAGGAACAAAAAAGAACGCACGTCATTTGCCGGGCGGATAATAAAAACACGGTCATCACCTTATCGGACAACGGCCCCGGTGTTCCTGGCGATGCGCTGGAAAAGCTATTTCATATGTTCTACCGGAGTGATAAAGCCCGGCGCGACGTAAGCCAGGGCAGCGGATTGGGGCTTGCCATATCAGCTAAGATCATAGAGCGGTTTGAAGGAACGATCAAAGCTGAGAATTCAACAGACGGAGGGTTGTCCGTGGTTATCACGCTGCCCATAGTGAAAGGGGCTGACGCGTAATGAAAAAGATACTGATTATTGAAGACGACTTTTCAATCGCGGAAATCGAATGCGATCTTTTGGTAAACAACGGTTATGAAGTAACCATTGTAGCAGATGGGATAAAAGGCTTAGCTGAAGCGTCCTCCGGCGGGTATGACTTGATTTTGTTGGATGTGCTGCTGCCTGATGCTGACGGGTTTGAAATCTGCAAGCAGACGCGCGGCACGGTTGATGTCCCTATCCTTATGGTGACAGCTAAGACAGAAGATATTGACAAAATTAGAGGGTTCGGGCTTGGCGCCGACGACTATATTTCTAAACCGTTTTCGCTTTTGGAGCTTGTCGCAAGGGTCAAAGCCAACCTCGCACAGTATGAAAGGTTAAAATCCAATAAAGCAGCAATCAGAGAACACAGAGAAATACAAATCGGAAATATACGGCTCAACCAGCAGGCGCGGCGTGTATATATTGGCGGACAGGAAATTGAATTTAAGACAAAAGAATTTGATTTGTTGTGTTTTCTTATGACAAACCCTGAAATTGTATTCAGCAGAGAACAATTATATGAACGGATATGGGGAATGGACGCTTCCGGTGATTTAAGGACTGTACCGGTACATATCAACCGGCTGCGGGATAAAATTGAAAGTGACCCCTCAAATCCTGTAATTATTCAAACGGTGTGGGGAGTCGGATATAGATTTAAGGTTTAGTGACATGACGAAAAAGGGGATCGTACCGTCGAAGCGCACATTATGTTTTAACTCCTGTTTAAAAATTGTTGAACTTTTTAAGGCTGACAGTTTAACTTTGCTTGTTATAATTAAGTGTTTGAATTATATACTTAAATAATCCGCGCATATGAATGGATAAGCATTGATGAAATGCACGGCGCAATAGCGGAACTTTCTTTATTAGCCATATAACCGAGGATATACTCGATTGTTATATGAAAAAAACAAGTGAGAAAGGAGGAAATAAGGCCGTCGGAAACAAATCATATCCGGCACAGCTTCAAAACAATTTTGTTTGGCGCTTAACCACATTGAGCGTTATCAATGAGGCTGAAAAGGGAGAACCACCACTCCAAAATAAAAGAGGCTGAAAATCCGGAATCTCAACCGGAAAATAAAAGAGACCGTTTAACCACGTTGAGCGTTATCAACGCGGCAAAAACGGAGTGCCTCGTCTCCCAAAAACGAGGAGAAAAAATTTTGGAGGTTTCGTTATGAGAAAATTTGTATCCTTAGCGCTTGTACTCGTAATGATACTTGCGATGTCAGTCCCCGCGATAGCGGCGGCTGATCCTGCCGTTTCGGCAAAAGTAACCGGCAACGGCAACAGCAGGCAAGTAGAGATTACAATAGGCAGCGAAAAGGCAACATTCGATTATGCCAACGGCTCAAAAAGCGGCACATACACGGTTAACGGGTATGAAGTATTCATTGAATACTCGGGCAACAGCGTTAAATCCGCTAAAATAGTCAGCCAAAGCACATCTTCCAGCGACGAAAAGACACCCGTTGCCGGAGGAACAGTCAACCCGGAAAGCAACCTGCGTAAAGCCACAGTGGAGCAGACGTGGAATAAAACCATGTACCATTGCGGAACTGACAATGGCGGCAAAAGGGTTGTTCCCACCGTTTACACCAGCTTAAAGTTGGACAACAAAACGAAGCTATTGTGTAACATTGTTGAGATTCCTGACACAACGAAATGGCAGCTTGTCAGCGTTGAAATCAACAAAATTATTTACACAGATCCAGTGTGCCCCGAGTGCGGCAGCACCGAATGGGTTTCATTCAGCAACAACAGCGGCGTGCCGAACGGCGATAACATGCAATTTACGCACGCTGGCACATCTATCCTCATTGAGAAGAAATGGGCTGACGGCAACCCCAATAAGGTTTCCGCGATCTTCGATATCTATGAGAAGAAAGCTGACGGTTCCCGCGGCAAGCTTGTTATGTCCAATTTATCCGCCGGCAAGTATACGATTAAGGCGGGTACGTATATCGTCGCGGAACGCGAAAAGCCGGGTTATGTGGTACAGCCCGACCAGACCATCGTGGTCCAATTCTGCAAAACTGCGACGGTCAAATTCGTGAACGAGCCCAAGGTAGAGTTAAAGGGCGAACTCAGCCTGAAGAAGATCGTAGTCGACGGCGACGTCAAATTAGAGATCGCCGCTTGGCTGATCAAGAACGGCCATATCATGGACGCATTCGCCATCCTTAACGACATCACCTTTGAGCTTTACGCGTCCGATGAAAGCGGAACGAGAGGCGCAAAGGTTGCCGACGGAACGCTTGACTCCGACAGCATGATCACCTTCTCCCCGAAAGTCGGTACCGGCTGGTACCTGGTACACGAAGTGCTAGGCCAGAAAGCTTCGAAAATCTTTGATCAGGCCGATGACCTGCTCATCTACTTCAACGCGGAGAAAGAGCTAATCACAGGCAACAGCAGTGAATTCGACTATGATGTTCTGTACACGATCGTCAACGGTTATAGCTGGCCTGGAAGGCGTACTTTAGGATATCCAGGGATCAATAACAACGGCGACCTCTTCTACATCGGAGTCAGAAATTCAGTCACGGATGAAGAATACGCATCTTTCTGCGCCCACGCTGGTTCAGAGAGCTTCGCTGGTGAAAACGGCCTTGGCTGCAGCGGTTATATGGTTGCCGGCAAGACTATGCCGAATGAACCGGGAGCCGCGAGCTATAAAGAGTTCATCTCCGCCCTCAACTATATTGAGGACAACGTTGGAAACCTGAACGACAACAGAGCTGTCACTCAGACAGTCATATGGGCACTGCTCGGCGCGGTTGACGTAAATTCAGTGACATTTGACAACACGAATCTGACAGCCGATGAAAAAGCAGCTGTAAAAGCGGCAATCACCGCGGCAAAAGCGGGTTACGCAGGCGAAGGCGCTATAGTGGACCTCGTTTACATGACCTGCGAAAACCATAAGCATGGCTTTAAGACCTGCCAGCCCCAACTCGTCCCGGTCTACGGCGGAGAAGTCACTTTCGACAACACGCCAAAAATAGAATTAAAGGGCGAACTCAGCCTGAAGAAGACGGTTGACGGAAAGTTTTTCGCCGACTGGGCAGCTGATTATGAGGGCGATATATTCGCGCTCATCGACGACATTGCTTTCGAGTTATACTTTATTCAAGATGCAAGCACTTTTGTCAAAGTAGCCGACGGCGCGCTCGGTATTGACGGAATGATAACCTTCGATTGGGATGATTTCGCCCCTGTTGATGGTTGGTATCTCGTAAAAGAAGTGCTGTCAGGCGTAGCCGCGGAAATTTTTGACGATGTTACTCCGCTGAAGGTTTATGTTACATTCGACGAGCTCGGATTTGGAACCATCGCAGGCGCGGAGCCTACGATTGAAACATTAGAGATCGCAAGCGGCGAAGGATTGCCGGTTTACAATCTTGTGACAGGCGAGGAAGGCGCAACTGTTATTGCGTCACCCGGAATGCATAAGCAGTGGCAGGATAGCATGTATTCAAGCCACTGGGGCAAATATAATGACAGCCTCTTTGCCAATGCTTCCTTTATCTGGGATGTGGAAGGCACCGCCGCAGAATATGGCGTCGACGGGTCGTTTATTAAGGTTATGTATGACTTCGAAATCCCCGGGGATGTTATTGACGGGAATTTCATATTCGCATGCGACAACGCCGCGGTCGTCTATGTAAACGACGAGTTCGCGGGTAATACTTTTAAGGCAATGCGCGGCGTAGCCGACGAGTCAGTGTTTGAGGAATTAGGCTTTGACGCTTTCAACCCGAGCGCCAACACAGACGGATGGGCATGGGTATATGAGGTAGACATAACTGACTTCCTTAAAACCGGCGACAATGAGATAATCGTATACGCCGCCAACTCCTGTTGGGAAGAAGACACGCCCAACAATATTTATACTACTGGCAATAACCCCTGCGGCCTGATTTTCTACGGCGAGGCAACTTATGAGACAAAAGGCGTAAGCTTTGACAACAAGGAGAAGAAAGA